>Ga0255334_1000092_pt1 | contig 106901 bp, 107 predicted proteins | sample EtOH5_35cm_T3_12_FD_202080 | JGI IMG/M metagenome (GOLD analysis project Ga0255334, IMG submission 202080) | Sandy soil microbial communities from University of British Columbia, Vancouver, Canada - EtOH5_35cm_T3_129 | ecosystem: Engineered > Artificial ecosystem > Sand microcosm >...
GGCAGGCCGCGCACGGGCTTGTCGTCGATGCGGGTGATCAGGTCGCCCGGCTGGATGCCGGCGCGGAAGGCGGGGGTGTCCTCGATCGGGTTGATGACCTTGACCAAGCCTTCTTCCTGCGAGATCTCGATGCCCAGGCCGGCGAAGCGCCCGCGCGTGCCTTCCTGCAGCTCCTTGAAGTCCTTTTCGTCCAGGTAGGCCGAATGCGGGTCGAGGCTGGCGACCATGCCCTTGATGGCTTCGGTCAGCAGCTTCTTGTCGTCGACCGGCTCCACGTACTCGCGCTTGATCTGGCCGAAGATGTCCGCCATCAGGCGCAACTGCTCCAGCGGCAGCGGCCCGGACGAATTCTGCGCCGTGGCCGAGAGTTGCATGGTAGCCAGCACGCCGGCGACGAGTCCGGCAGTAACAAGACTGATGTTCTTGAGCGTCTTACGCATGAGGGCTGCCTGAACGTGTGAGGAAAATGCGGTGTCGGACCCGGCCTGGTGCGTCACACCGGCCGGTTGTGTCCGACAGTATAAGAGGGAGTGGAAAAAAAGGCCTGACCCGCTGCGAGCCAAGGCCGGGCAGCGCGCGGCGGCGCGCGCCCGGCCCTGGCCTCAGCGTGCCTTGCCCTGGCTGGCCACGGCGGCCAGCGATGCGGCGATTGCTTCCTGGTCGCCCAGGTAGTAATGGCGCAGCGGACGCAGTTCGGCGTCGAGCTCGTACACGAGCGGGGTGCCATTGGGAATGTTGATGCCAACGATGTCGTCATCCGAAACCTGGTCCAGGTACTTCACCAGCGCGCGGATGCTGTTGCCATGAGCGGCAATCACCACGCGCTTCCCGGATTTGATGTCAGGTGCAATGAATTCGTTCCATAGCGGCAGCACGCGGGCCACCGTGTCCTTCAGGCATTCCGTGAGCGGGATCTGCTCGCGCGGCACGCCGGCGTAGCGCGGGTCGTCGTATGAGGCACGCGGATCGTCCTGCGCCAGCGCGGGCGGCGGGGTGTCGTAGCTGCGGCGCCAGACCAGCACCTGCTGGTCGCCGAACTTGGCGGCGGTCTCGGCCTTGTTGAGGCCGGACAGCGCGCCGTAGTGGCGCTCGTTCAGGCGCCACTCGTTGCGCACCGGGATCCACATCTGGTCCATCTCGTCCTGCACGTGCCACAGCGTGCGGATGGCCCGCTTGAGCACGGAGGTATAGGCTACGTCGAAGGCGAAGCCGCCCTCGCGCAGCAGCTTGCCGGCCTGCCTGGCCTGCGCCACGCCGGTGTCGGTCAGGTCGACGTCGACCCAGCCGGTGAAGCGGTTTTCGAGATTCCAGGTGGATTCGCCGTGACGAATGAGAACGAGTTTGTACATGCTGCTTCCAAAGCGTGAGAAACCGGTGCGCGCCATGTCACTCGCTCCGTTCATGTGTCAAGTAGGAGACAATGCCGGCTCGCGGGCGCGAAACCGTCTATTTTATAATGCCGCCGACTCAACCCACCGGAATGCCAACGTGAATTTCTTCGCCGACTACAACAACCTTGCCCTGATCGCCATCGCCGTGGTGTCGGGCGGCCTGCTGGCCTGGCCCGTCATCTCGCGCGGCTCCCTGGGCGGCAAGTCGGTCAACCCGGCTGGCGCGACGCAGCTGATCAACAGGCGCAACGCGGTGGTGGTGGACATCCGCGAGGCCGCCGAATACGCCAAGGGCCACCTGCCGCAGGCCAAGAGCGCGCCGCTCGCCGACCTGGCCAGCCGCGCCGCCGGCCTTGCAAAGGACAAGTCCGTACCCATCATCGTGGTGTGCCAGACCGGCCAGCGCTCGGGCAAGGGCCAAGCAGCGCTGAAGGAAGCCGGTTACAGTGAGGTCTATTCGCTCGAAGGCGGCCTGGCCGCATGGCAGCAAGCCGGCTTGCCGGTGGTCAAGTAAGACGCGCGCCGGGCGCGGCAGGGTGCCGGGCCGGCTGTCCCGCCGGCCGCCCCGAGCCGCGCCAGTTTCTAGTCTCAAGGAGAACCGCATGGCCCGCGTTGTGATGTACAGCACGGTAGTTTGCCCGTATTGCCAGATGGCCGAGCGCCTTCTGAAGGCCAAGGGCGTGGAGTCGATCGAGAAGATCCTGATCGACCGCGAACCCGGCAAGCGTGAAGAAATGATGACCCGCACCGGCCGCCGCACGGTGCCGCAGATCTACATCGACGAGACCCACGTGGGCGGTTTCGACGACCTCTCGGCGCTCGACCGCAAGGGCGGCCTGGTGCCGCTGCTGGCGGCCTGAGGCAAATTCCTAGCCGCGATGCGGGTGAATTCGCCACCCGCGTCATGTACCATATGCGTTTTCGTGCGACACGCACTATCGTGTCCGGGTAGCTCCAACGTAAGGAGCATCGACCTTTGTTGAGACAAGGGGAAGGCCTCGGCCAGAACCGTCCAATCTCAACCATCTCTTGCTTTGACAAGCCCAGCCGCAAGGCCGGGGCGAGTCCATGTGTTGTGGGAAGGCCAACGTATCGGCTAACTCTCAGCTTGCTATTTGCTGGATGGATTTCCAGCCATTGCCCAAAGGCGGGGACGCTTGCCTTTGGGCAGATGTCTTTGCGGTACGCACCCTCTCCGGAGGATGCGGGTGGAGATGCAACTTCTGTTTTGTTGCCTGTCTGCTACATAGCATTTAAACCGACCCATCAGGGTCGGCGCTACGTTCTTTGGGACGAGGGCATGCGCTCGAAAGAGACCGCCGTCGTCAAGCGCTCGCTGGTAAAGGAGCACATGAAGTAAGGAAGTGAGGTCCCGGAGCGGAAGCTCTGCGCGTTATGGTTCGGTCGGACTCACCCGCGAGGGTGTTCTGATAGAGAACCTGCTATGCGACTAGCAGTAGCCTAGGGAGACATGCGTCACTGGTAACGGTGGGGTGTGAAGCTCTCCTGACAATGTAGCCCCCGCAAGGGTGTCCATCCTCTGTGAGGACGGTGGGCAGAGACTCCCAGCAGCAATGGGGTCGAGGAGCTAGGCTGGCTGGTATGGGTAATGTAAGTGAACTGCTGGTAAACGCCGTGAATATGACGGTGCCAAAGCTGCTGATAGGCATCAACCAAAAGGTACGTGGTCGGATATTCCGCTGGAAACTCGGAATACGTCGTCATCAGACCACCGGCGAAGAGGCAGGCCCTAACCCAGTCGTGTAACGCGCGGGGAACGTGGTAAGCCCGTATGGCTGCCGGAGCGCAGTTTGGCTCAGGCAGGCGAACCGCAAGGGACGCTGTCGGCTGTGCGGGTATGGGAGGTTGGAGAAAGCGAATGCCGGGCTGTAATGGTCCGGATAGGGGTTGAAACATCATCCCACGCGAAAGCGGGCAGACTTCCAACTGGTCTTTCGTCGCAAGACGACTGACTGAACTCGCTTGTTTAATTTTCTTCCCTTGAGGGGCAATGTGTCCCTCAAGGGGCATGTTGTCTCTGCTGTTTGGGGAAGTCCTCAAGATAGGAGAGCAGCATGGAAGCATTGATCCGCAAGGATGAATCTGCGCCCTCCGGCATCCCAGAGCGATGGGGCGACATTAATTGGCGCCGCGTCGAACGGAATGTTCGAGCAATGCAGATTCGAATTGCGAAGGCGACACAGGAAGGGGACTGGCGCAGGGTGAAAGCCTTGCAACGGTCTCTGACCCGCTCGTTCTCCGCCAAAGCATCGGCGGTAAGACGGGTGACGGAGAACCAAGGGAAACGGACGGCTGGCGTCGACCGTGAACTGTGGGACTCGCCTGAAGTCCGGTGGGCAGCCATCGGACGGTTGAAGCGCCGGGGGTATCGGCCCATGCCATTACGGAGGGTTTACATCCCCAAATCTAACGGGAAGGAGCGCCCCCTGGGCATTCCGACCATGTTGGATCGGGCCATGCAAGCGTTGTATCTGCTGGCGCTGGAACCGGTGTCCGAAGGAACGAGCGATCCGAACTCTTATGGGTTTCGGAGCAATCGCTCCACTGCGGATGCCATGTCTCAGCTATTCGTCAACCTGTCCAGAAAGGTCTCGGCCCAATGGATTCTGGAAGCGGATATTAAAGGCTGCTTTGACCATATCAGCCATGACTGGCTGGAGCGCAATGTCCGGATGGACAAAGTGATCCTGCGGAAATGGCTGAAGGCTGGCGTGGTATTTCAGGGCCAGCTTCAGGCGACCGAAGCCGGAACGCCGCAGGGGGGCATCATTTCCCCGACTCTGGCAAACGTGGCACTGAACGGGTTGGAACGACAACTGATAGAGTCCCTTCGGACAAAATTGGGGGTTAACAATCTGCGAAAGCTCAAGGTAAATGTTGTACGGTACGCGGATGACTTCGTGATCACTGGCTGTACGCCGGAGGTATTAGAAAACGAGGTGAAGCCGTGGGTAGAGCAATTCCTGGCAGTACGGGGGTTGACACTATCGACGGAGAAAACGCGGATTGTCAATGTCGCTGACGGCTTCGATTTCCTAGGGTGGAATTTCCGGAAATACTCGGAAACGCTGCTCATCAAACCGAGCAAGAAAAACGTGCAAACGTTCTATCGCAAGGTGAAGGAGACCGTTAGTGCCAACAAGGCGGTGACGCAGGAGGATCTCATCCGATTGCTGAACCCGATGCTAAGAGGCTGGGCGCAGTATCACAGCCCAGTGGTTGCGAAAGCGGCGTTTACACGTGTGGAGCGCGATGTATTTAGGGCTCTATGGCGGTGGGCGAAACGGCGGCATCGAGGGAAGAACGCTGAATGGGTGCGACGGAAGTATTTCGGCTCAATCGGTGAACGGAACTGGGTGTTTGGTACTCGCATCGCGGAAAGCAATGGCAGTAGCTACTGGTTGGAGCTGTACTCACTCGCGAGTACGCCTATCCGGCGGCACAAGAAGATTCGAGGGGATTACCATCCTTTCGATCCAGCGCAGGAACGGTATGGCGAGACATTGCGGCAGGAACGCATGCTGGAAAGCATGTTGCACCGAAAGCAATGGATCAAACTGTATATGTCCCAGCGGGGCTTGTGCGCGGTGTGTGAAGGCAAGATTACCAAGGAGACGGGATGGGAAGACCATCACATCGAGTACCGTACTCACGGAGGCTCAGATGCTCTAGGGAATCGTGTGCTGCTACATCCGGACTGCCATAAGCAAGTACATCACTACGGTAAAACTGTTGTGAAACCGGTGTTCGATTGAACATTTTGTAAAAGGCTTGAGCCGCATGCGGGGAAACTCGCACGTGTGGTTCTTAGGGGGGAGTATGGCCAGCAATGGTATACTCCTACCCTCCCAACCGGGTGCCGACCCGGGTCGCCAGCCTGGGCCTTAGCCGCCCGCGGGGCTCGCGGCCGCGGTATCTGGCGTCCAATGCCCATTCCCGGAAGCCTTTCATGAGCGACCAGCAAAACAATCAGCAGGAAGACCAGCCGTTCTTCAACATCCAGCGCGTGTACCTGAAGGACATGTCGCTCGAACAGCCGAACTCGCCCGCCATCTTCCTCGAGACCGAAGCGCCGGCCGTGGAAGTCCAGGTGAACGTGGGTGCCACCCAACTGCAGGAAGGCATCTTCGAAGTGGTCGTGACCGGCACCGTGACCACCAAGGTGCAGGACAAGGTCGCCTTCCTGGTCGAAGCGCACCAGGCCGGCATCTTCGACATCCGCAACGTGCCGGTGGAGCAGCTCGACCCGCTGCTGGGCATCGCCTGCCCGACCATCCTCTACCCGTACCTGCGCGGCAACATCGCCGACGTGATCACGCGCGCCGGCTTCCAGGCCATCCACCTGTCGGAAATCAACTTCCAGGCGCTCTACGAGCAACGCCTGCAGGCGGCCATGCAGGAAGCCGAAGCGGCCCAGGGCGGCAACAGCGGCATCGTGATGCCCGACGGCAGCCAGGCCCGCCACTGATCCTCGGATCCTGGCGCGGCATGCGGTAAAGACGGGGCCACGTGCCCCGTTTTGTGTTTTCCGGCCCGCCCGGCGGGCCACGCGGCCGGCAGGCCGTTCGAGCGAGGCAAAGCGTCATGAAAATCACTGTCTTTGGAGCCGGGGCCTGGGGCACCGCGCTGGCCAGCCATGCGGCCGCGGTCCACGACGTGGTGCTGTGGGGCCGGGAGGCCGCCGGGCTGGCGGCGATCGGCGCCAGCCATGAAAACGCTACCTACCTGCCCGGCGTGGCGCTGTCGGCGCGGCTCGCGGTGCAGGCCGACTTCGAGCGCGCCGCCGCGCACGTGGATGCCGATCCCGACGGCCTGCTGATCGTCGCCACGCCGGTCTCCGGCCTGCGCGAGATGACGCGCCGGCTGGCCGCGCGCCGCGCCGGCCTGCGCATGCTGTGGCTGTGCAAGGGCTTCGAGGCCGTCACCAATGCCTTGCCGCACCAGATGGTGCGCGAGGAGCTCGACGCCGCGGGCCGGCTCGGCGACGCCATGTTCGGCGTGCTGACCGGCCCCAGCTTCGCCCGCGAGGTGGCGCTCGGCCTGCCGTGCGCGCTGACCGTGGCCGGCACCTCGCCGCTGCTGGCCGACCTCGCGCAGCAGGGTTTCCATCACCATGCCATGCGCATCTACGGCAGCGACGACCTGGTCGGCGCCGAGGTGGGCGGCGCGGTCAAGAACGTGCTGGCGATCGCCACCGGCGCCAGCGACGGGCTCGGCCTGGGCCTGAACGCGCGCGCCGCGCTGGTCACGCGCGGCCTGGCCGAGATGACGCGGCTGGGCATGGCGCTGGGCGGGCGCGTCGAGACCTTCATGGGCCTGGCCGGCGTGGGCGACCTGATCCTGACCGCCACCGGCGACCTCTCGCGCAACCGCAAGGTCGGCCAGCAATTGGCGCAGGGCATGACGCTCGGGCAGATTCTCACCGACCTCGGCCACGTCGCCGAAGGCGTGCGCTGCGCGCAGGCGGTGGCGGCGCTGGCCGCCGCGCACGGCGTGGAGATGCCGATCACGCGCGCGGTGTGCGCGGTGCTGTTCGATGGCCTGCCGGTGGCCGACGCGGTGGCGCGCCTGCTCCAGCGCGACGCGCGCGACGAGTGAGCGCGCCGCTTTTTCCCCTTCATTTCCTTTCCCGGCGATGATGCCCGCGCCGACGCGGATGTCCGGCCGCCCTGGTCCTGTCTCATGTCCCAAGATTGCATCGCGGCCCGCCGCCGCGTCCTGATGGCCCTTGCCGCCGCCATGCCCGCCGCGCTGGCGTTTCCCGCGCGCGCGGCCGGCAACTGGCCCGAGCGGCCGGTGCGCCTGGTGGTGCCGTTTCCGGCCGGCTCCTCGCCGGACCTGATCGCGCGCCTGCTGGCCGAGAAGCTGTCGGCGTCGCTCGGCCAGCCGGTGGTGGTGGAGAACCGCCCCGGCGCCGGCGGCAATATCGGCACCGGCATGGTGGCGCGCGCCGCGCCCGACGGCTACACGCTGCTGCTGACCATCAACGGCCCGCTGGTCACGGCGCCGACGCTGTGGCGCCATCTCGGCTACGACCCCGTGCGCCAGCTCGCGCCGGTCTCGCTGGTGGCGACCTCGCCCAACGTGCTGGTGGTGGATGCGCGCCTGCCGGTGCACGACGTGCGCGAGTTCGTGGCGCTGGCGCGCGCGCGTCCCGGCGCGCTGAACTACGGCTCGGTCGGCAACGGCAGCGCCGCCCATCTCGCGATGGAGCAGCTCAAGGCGATGGCGAAGATCGACCTCGCCCATATTCCGTACCCGGGCTTCGCGCAGATCACCACGGCGATGGTCGGCGGCCAGGTGCAGGCCGGCTTCATGGTGCCGGCGATCGCCATGCCGCTGGTGAGCGCGGGCAAGCTGCGCGTCCTCGCCGTCACCACCAGCGGGCGCACCAGCCTGCTGCCGGCGGTGCCCACCGTGGCCGAGTCCGGTTATCCGGGCTTCGAGGCGATCTCGTGGCAGGCCGTGATGGCGCCGGCGGGCACGCCCGCGCCGGTGATCGACCGGCTCTACCGCGAGCTGGTGGCGATCATCGGCAGCGAAGACGTGCGCGCCAAAATGCGCGCGCAGTATTTCGCGCCGGCGGGCACGGCGCCGCAGTCGCTGCGCGAGACCCTGGCGAGCGAGAAGGCGCGCTGGGACAAGGTGATCCGGATCGCCGGCGTGCAGCCGGAGTAGGCAAACGCTAGGCGCCGCCGGCGAAGCCGTTCTGGCGCCAGGCCTCGAACACCACCACGGCCACCGTGTTGGAGAGATTGAGGCTGCGGTTGTCCGGCCGCATCGGCAGGCGGATGCGCTGCGCGGCGGGAAACCACTCGCGCCGCTCCGGCGCCAGGCCGCGCGTCTCGGAGCCGAACACGAACCAGTCGCCGGGCCGGAAGGCGACCTGCCCGAACGGCGTCGCGCCATGCGTGGTGAGCGCGAACATGCGGGCCGGGTCGGGCTGCTCGCTGGCCATCAGGGCGTCCCAGTTCTCGTGCACGCGCATGGTGGCGTATTCGTGGTAGTCCAGGCCGGCGCGGCGCATGCGCGCATCCTCGAGCGGGAAGCCGAGCGGCTTGACGAGGTGCAGGCGGGCGCCGGTATTGGCGCACAGGCGGATCACGTTGCCGGTGTTCGGCGGGATCTCGGGTTCGACCAGGACGACATTGAACATGTTGGGGGGCGGGCCTCGGGGCGCCGCTTGTAAACCGCTGCGCAGCTTACCTTGCCGGGTGGCGCCTGTCACGCCGCCATCGCCGTGCCCTCCTCCCCGCTACGGCGTGCGCAGCGGGACGAACAAGGTGACGCGCGCCGCGCCGTGCGCCTTCAGCACGCGCGCGGCCTCGCCGAGCGTCGCGCCGCTGGTCATCACGTCGTCCACCAGCCCGATGTGCAGGCCGGCGACCTCGCCACCCGGCGCGAGGCCGAAGGCATCCCGCAGGTTGGCCTGCCGCGCGGGCAGGTCCAGCGAGGCCTGGGCCGGTGTGTCGCGCAGGCGGGCCAGCAGCGCCGGGCGCGCGCGCACGCCCAGGCGGCGCGCCAGCGGCCGGGCGATCTCCCACGACTGGTTGAAGCCGCGCGCCGCCAGCCGCCGCGGCGACAGCGGCACCGGCGCCAGCAGGTCGGGCAGGGCGGGAGGATCGGGCAGGGCGCGCGCGGTATCGCGCATGGCCTGCCAGCGCTCGGCGAGCGCCGCCGCCAGCCAGTCCGCGAGCGGCAGCGCGCCGCCGAACTTGAGCGCCAGCACCAGCCCGTCCTGCGGGCTGGCGTAGTCGCCGAGCGTGACGGCGGCGTCGAACGCGGGCGGTTCGAGCCGGCAGTGATGGCAGCGCGGACCGTGGCGCAAGCTGTGGCGCGCATCGCGGCGCAAGGCAGGCCGCGCGCAGACGCGGCAGCGCGCCGCCGGGGCCAGCAGTTCGCGCGCGCAGCCGGCGCACACGGCGTCTTCCTGCACCTCGCCGCACAGCGCGCACGCGCACGGCAGCAGCGCGCGCCACAGCCGGCGCGCCTGGCGGCGCAGGGCGCCTTCGGCGTGGCGGGCGCCGGCAGCGGACGCGGCGCGCGCGTATACTTGCGCTCCGGCCGCCGCGCCCGCAGGCGCGCGCGCCGCATTCCGCCCGGGCGCGCGCGTCCGGCCGTGTTCCTCATTCTCCTGTTGCCTGGCTTGCCCGTGTCCCTGCATGACGCCGACTCCCCCGATGCCTATCTGCCGCCCGCGCGGCTGACCCGCCTCGCCTTCGACCGGCGCAGCGCGCGCTTCGGCCAGCTCGATTTCCTGCTGGGCGAGATCGGCCAGCGCATGCAGGAGCGCATGCAGATGATCCGGCTGTCGCCCGCGCGCGCGCTGGACATCGGCTGCGGCCACGGCCGCGGCCTGGCGGCGCTGCGCGCGCAGTACCCGGACGCGCAGATCGCCGGCCTGGACATCTCCGGCGCCATGCTGCGCGAGGCGGCCCAGCGCGATCCCCAGCGCCAGGCCGGATGGCTCGGGCGCATGCTCGGCAAGCGGCCCGTGTTCGACCTGGTGCAGGGCGATCTTGCCACATTGCCGTTTGCCCCGGCCAGCTTCGACCTGCTCTGGTCCAACCTCGCGCTGCACTGGCATCCTGAACCACATAGGGTATTTCCCGAGTGGCATCGTGTCGCACGTGACGAGGGCCTGGTGCTGTTCTCGCTGTTCGGCCCGGACACGCTGGCCGAGTTGCGCGCGGCTTTCGCCGAGGTCGATCCGGGTACCCACACGCTGCGCTTCGTCGACATGCACGACATCGGCGACATGCTGGTCAACAGCGGCTGGTCCACGCCCGTGATGGACATGGAAACGCTGACGATCACCTATGAATCGCCGCGCACCCTGCTGCGCGAAGTGCAGGCCTTCGGCGGCCTGCGGCTGCCGCCAATCCCAAGCCAGGGCTTGCGTGGCAGGCGTTGGCTCGATGCGCTGCTGGGCGCGCTCGAGCGCCGCCGCAATGCCGACGGGCTGATTCCGCTGACCTTCGAGATCGTCTACGGGCATGCGTGGAAACTGGCGCCGCGCGGCCGGCAGGACGTCGACGAAATGGGCCGCGCGGTGGTGCCGCTGGACAAGATCGGACGCGCGCGGCCGCGCCGATAGCGTGCCCCGGACGGGGTATCGCGAGGCCGCCGCGTGCACCGCGCTGAAGCACAAAACCGTGTCGCGCGCCACCCCGGCGGTCAAGGGGCGGCCTTGTTCGAGCAGGTGAAGCGCCCTATAATGCGCCAGTTTGTCGCAGTGGTTCCCCTGGCACATGTGCCCCGGAATCGCACTAAGTTAGTGCGGCCCAGGCGATCGTCCCAGGTGTGCATCCTATGCAGAGTGGTGGGCGATGCAAGACTTGGGTATCGCATTCCAGACGGCGCAAGACGAGCCCGGCAGCAGTCCCGGCGGGCCCGGTGCGCCGGACAAAGACTGGCTGATGAAGCGGAATTGCTCGCTGTCGCCACGCCAGGTCGGCTGGTTCTACCTCTCAATCGTCTGTGTCTCGCTCGCCATCGCGTTGTGCTTTGCGTGGCGGGGTTCGTGGCTCGTGCTGCCCTTCGCCGGGCTGGACCTGCTGGGTCTGGGCATCGCGCTGCTGGTCTACGCGCGGCATGCGGCCGACTACGAACGCGTGAGCCTGGCGGGCGGCCTGCTGGTGGTCGTCTCCGTCAGTGCCGGGCAGCTGACCCGGCATGAGTTCAACCCGCTCTGGGTGCGGGTCGAACAGGGTGAATCGTTAAGGGCGCTGGTGCAGTTGCGCTCGGGTAAGTGCGTTGTGCAGGTGGGGTGTTTTCTGGACCCGTACAAGCGCAGAAAGTTCGCGCAGGAGCTCGTATCTGCCTTGCGTTGCCTTTGAATGGAGACTGGCAGCGGCCGGGCAGGCTGACAGATTTGCATCTGTAAATTGGGTAGATAACAAATGAAAATGTGGAAGAAGGCATCCGCAGCGTGTCTGACGGGCGCGTCCCTGCTCGTTGGCCAGGCAGCCCTGGCGGTGGAAGACATGCCGGGCGGCCCCGCAGTGCGACAGCTCAATCTGGCCGAGCCCGTTACCAAGATCGCCGAACAGATTCACTGGCTGAACTGGATGATGCTGATCATCTGCACGGTGATCTTCGTCGGCGTGTTCGGCGTGATGTTCTATTCCGTGTTCAAGCACCGCAGGTCCAAGGGTGCGAAATCTGCCTCCTTCCACGAAAGCATCACCGTCGAGGTGATCTGGACCATCATCCCCTTCCTGATCGTCATCGGCATGGCGCTGCCCGCCACCAAGACGGTCGTGGCGATGAAGGACACCACCAATTCCGACATCACCATCAAGGCCACCGGCTACCAGTGGAAATGGGGTTATGACTACCTCAAGGGCGAAGGCGAGGGCATCTCCTTCGTCTCCACCCTGGCCACCCCGCGCGACCAGATCAACAACGAGGCGCCGAAGTCCAACACCTACCTGATGGAGGTGGACAACGAGCTGGTGGTGCCCGTCAACAAGAAGGTGCGCATCGTCACCACCGCCAACGACGTGATCCATGCGTGGATGATCCCGGCGTTCGGCGTCAAGCAGGACGCGATCCCCGGCTTCGTGCGCGACACCTGGTTCAAGGCCGAGAAGATCGGCGTGTACCGCGGCCAGTGCGCCGAGCTGTGCGGCAAGGAACACGCCTTCATGCCGATCGTGGTGCGCGTGGTGTCCGACGCCGACTACGCCAAGTGGGTCGACGGCAAGAAGAAGGAACTCGCCGCCAAGGCCGACGACCCCAACAAGACCTGGACCCTCGACGAGCTCAAGGCGCGCGGCGAGAAGGTCTACGCCGCCAACTGCGCGGTCTGCCACCAGCCTACCGGCAAGGGCGGCGGCGCGTTCCCGGCGCTGGACGGCTCCAAGGTCGTCAACGGCCCCAAGGCCGGCCAGATGCACATCCTGCTCGAAGGCAAGGGCGCCATGCCCGTCTGGAAGCACCTCTCCGATACCGAGCTCGCCGCCGTCATGACTTTTACCCGCAACAACTGGGGCAACCATACCGGCGAAGTGATTCAACCGAGCGATTTCGTGAACGCCCGCGCGGGCAAGTTCCCGGAAGGCGGTGGCGCCGCGGGCGGCGACGCCGCACCCAAGGCGCAAGACAAGCCCGCCGCCAAGCAGGCCAGCGTCGCGGGCGACCGCGCGGCAGGCTGATCAGGACTAGAGGAGTTTTCGCGATGAGTACTGCTACCCCGGACGCGCTCGGCCATCCGCACGACCACGCGCACGATCATGCGCATGACCACGCGCACGATGAGCATCACGATCACCCGCATGGCTGGCGCCGCTGGCTGTTCGCCACCAACCACAAGGACATCGGCACGCTGTATCTGCTGTTCTCGTTCACCATGCTGCTGTCGGGTGGCATGCTGGCGCTGCTGATCCGCCTGGAACTGTTCGAGCCGGGCCTGCAGTTCTTCCGCCCCGAGCTGTTCAACCAGTTCACCACCATGCACGGCCTGATCATGGTGTTCGGCGCGATCATGCCGGCCTTCGTGGGCTTCGCCAACTGGATGATCCCGCTGCAGATCGGCGCCTCCGACATGGCGTTCGCGCGCATGAACAACTTCAGCTTCTGGCTGATGCCGCCGGCCGCGCTGCTGCTGGTGCTGTCGTTCTTCGCGCCGGGCGGCGCCACCGCCGCCGGCTGGACGCTGTACGCGCCGCTGTCGGTGCAGATGGGCCCGGGCATGGACATGGCCATCTTCGCCATGCACATCATGGGCGCGTCGTCGATCATGGGCTCGATCAACATCATCGTCACCGTGCTCAACATGCGCGCGCCCGGCATGACGCTGATGAAGATGCCGATGTTCTGCTGGACCTGGCTCATCACCGCCTACCTGCTGATCGCCGTGATGCCCGTGCTGGCCGGCGCCATCACGATGGTGCTGACCGACCGCCACTTCGGCACGAGCTTCTTCTCGGCCGCCGGCGGCGGCGACCCGGTGATGTACCAGCACATCTTCTGGTTCTTCGGCCACCCCGAGGTGTACATCATGATCCTGCCCGCGTTCGGGATCATCTCGCACGTGGTGCCGACCTTCGCGCGCAAGCGCCTGTTCGGCTACAGCTCGATGGTGTACGCCACCGCCTCGATCGCCATCCTGTCGTTCATCGTGTGGGCGCACCACATGTTCACGACCGGCATGCCGGTGACGGGCCAGCTGTTCTTCATGTACGCGACCATGCTGATCGCGGTGCCGACCGCCGTGAAGATCTTCAACTGGATCGCCACCATGTGGCGCGGCTCGATGACGTTCGAGACGCCGATGCTGTTCGCCATCGGCTTCATCTTCGTGTTCACCATCGGCGGCTTCACCGGCCTGATGCCGGCGGTCGCGCCGATCGACATCCAGCTGCAGGACACCTACTTCATCGTGGCCCACTTCCACTACGTGCTGGTGGCCGGCTCGCTGTTCGCGATGTTCTCGGGCTTCTACTACTGGGGCCCGAAGTGGAGCGGCTTCATGTACAACGAGACCCGCGGCCAGATCCACTTCTGGGGCTCGATGATCTTCTTCAACATCACGTTCTTCCCGATGCACTTCCTCGGCCTGGCCGGCATGCCGCGCCGCTATGCCGACTACCCGACGCAGTTCGCCGACTTCAACGCGATCGCCTCGATCGGCGCGCTGGGCTTCGGGCTGATGCAGGTGTATTTCTTCTTCTTCGTGGTGCTGCCGTCGTACCGTGGCGGCCAGAAGGCCGGAGACAAGCCCTGGGACGGCGCCGAAGGCCTGGAATGGACCGTGCCGTCGCCGGCCCCGTTCCACACCTTCGAGGTGCCGCCGCAAGTCAAGTAAGCCGTAACCAGGCGCGGCGGGGACGGGCGCGACGCCTGTCCCCGCCGCGCCACGCAGACAGGGTGCCATGCAGGGTCCAGACAACAATCCATCGCAGCCTGACCGCAAGGCCGCCAACCGCCGCCTCGGTCTGATCCTCTTCTCGATCGTGGTGGTTTTCTTTCTGGGTTTCTTCGCCAAGATGATTCTTCTGGGCTGAAGCCGCGGGGGTATTGGAATGAGCACGAACCAGCCGTCACAGGACGCCGCCGACAGGCGCTTCAACCGCAGCATGATGCTGCGGCTGCTGGTGGTGGTGGCGCTGATGTTCTCGTTCGGCTACGCGCTGGTGCCGCTGTACAAGAAGATCTGCGAGATCACCGGCCTCAACGTCGTGACCACGCGCGACCTGTACGGCGGGCAGGTCAGGAACACGCAGGTGGACAAGAGCCGCACCATCACGGTCGAGTTCGATTCCAACGCGCGCGGGCCGTTCGCGTTCCGGCCGGTGAAGAGCAGCATGGAAGTGCATCCGGGCGAGATGGCGACGATCGTCTACGAGGTGGCCAACGGCCAGCCGCGCGACATCTCGGCGCAGGCGATCCCGAGCTACCTGCCCAAGCTGGCCACGCAGTATTTCAAGAAGATCGAGTGCTTCTGCTTCAAGCAGCAGACGCTCAAGGCAAAGGAAGCACGCGAGATGCCGGTGGTGTTCGTGATCGATCCGGACCTGCCGAAGGACGTGAGGAACATTACGCTGTCCTATACCTTCTTCGAGATCGGCGCGCCGGTGGCGCAGGTGCCGCAGGGCGGCGCCGACACGCCGGCCGGAGCGGGCCGGGGCATTTGAGATTCCGGGATTCGCGCCGTGGCCGGCGATGCCGGTCCGGGCAGTTCGAAGCGACACGACGCAACACGAAGCGACACGAAGCCACAAGCAGGAGCAAGCCGTGGAAGAGATGAAGGACGCGGTCAAGCGCAAGATGTCTTTCGCGCAGACGCTGCGCGCGGTGTTCTGGTCGTTCATCGGCCTGCGCAAGGGCAGCGAGCACGAGCGCGACATGGCGCAGCTCAACCCGGTCCATGTGATCATCGCCGGGCTGATCGGGGTGGCCATCCTGATCGCGGTGCTGATCACCGTGGTGCGCGTGGTGGTGGCAGGGTAAGGGTACAAGTAGGGTACAAGCAGGCAAAAGCATGCCGCCGGCCGGCCGTCGGGGCCGGATGCGCGGATAACGATGACTGAATCAAGACTCTGAGCTGGAGAAAAAAGAATGAGTGCGAATCGCGCCAACGCTCCGTACTACTTCGTACCGGGCCCCTCGCGCCATCCGATCACGGCGGCCTTCGGCCTGCTGCTGACGGCCGGCGGGGCCGCGGGCTGGGTGAACGGGCAACCGTGGGGGCCGTATGTCTGCGGCCTCGGCCTGCTGTGGTTCCTGTTCGTGCTCAAGAGCTGGTTCGGCGACGCCATCAGCGAATCGGAGACCGGCAAGTACGGCAAGAACATCGACCTGTCCTTCCGCTGGTCGATGGGCTGGTTCATCTTCTCCGAGGTGATGTTCTTCGCGGCCTTCTTCGGCGCGCTGTTCTACGCCCGCAACATCGCCATGCCGTGGCTGGGCGACCTGAACAACAAGATCCTGTGGCCCGACTTCGCCGCGGTGTGGCCCAACGCCGGCCCGGCCGGCGTGGTCGAGAGCTTCCAGACGATGGGCCCGTGGCCGATCCCGACGATCAACACGGCCCTGCTGCTGACCTCCGGCGTGACGCTGACCTGGGCGCACCACGCGCTGCTGGCCAACAAGCGCAGCCAGCTGATCCAGGGCCTGGTGCTGACCATCCTGCTGGGCGCGCTGTTCATGTGCTTCCAGGTCTACGAGTACCATCACGCCTACACCGAGCTCAACCTCAAGCTGACCTCGGGCATCTACGGCTCCACCTTCTTCCTGCTGACCGGCTTCCACGGCTTCCACGTGACGATGGGCGCGATCATGCTGACGGTGGTGCTGGTGCGCGTGCTGAAGGGGCATTTCACGCCCGACCACCACTTCGCCTTCGAAGGCGCGGCCTGGTACTGGCACTTCGTGGACGTGGTGTGGCTGTTCCTCTACGTCGTGGTGTACTGGCTGTAACACACCCGGGACGCGGTGGCCGCCGGCCACCGCCGGGGAGGGCAGCCTCCCACGGAGCACGAAAAACAAGCGCCGCAGGGGCCTGGCCAGCCTGCGGCGCTTGTTTTTTGCGATCCCGCCGCCGTGGCGCGAGCCGCCGGCGGCCATCCGCGGGCCCGGCGCGCGCGCCTCACGGCCCCATGCGGATGCCGGTGCTCTGTATCCAGCCCATCCAGTGCGAGAACAGGATGAACAGGAACAGCGCCACGGAGAAGCCGACCCGGAACATCAGCGAGCGCATCATGTTCGGCGTCCTGCCGCGGTCGCGCATCATGAAGAACAGGGCGGAGGCCAGGCTGCCGACGATGAGGACGAACGCGATGAGGATGACGATGCGCATGGAGGGTTCGCCCGGGCGGGATCGGCTGGAGGTGAAGTACCATTATCGCACCGGCGCGCCGTTGCCGGCACTCGGGGGCCGCCCGTGAAACCGTGGCGCGCGCTGAGCCCGGTGCCTGCCATCGCCGCGCTGGCGGTGATCGCCGTGACCTGCGCGCTGGGCAACTGGCAGCTTGGCCGCGCCCACGAGAAGATCGCGCGGGCGCAGCGGCTGCAGGCGCTGGCCGCGCAGCCGCCGCTGGAAGTCGGGCGGACGCTGGTGGCGGGCCCGGTGGCCGAGCGGCGCGTGCATGCGCGCGGCCGCTTCGACGCGGACCATACCGTGCTGCTGGACAACCGGCCGCATGGCAACGGCAGCGACAGCCGCGCCGGCTTCATGGTGCTGACGCCGCTGCGCGTGGCGGACGACCGCGCCGCGCCGGCGGTGCTGGTGCTGCGCGGCTGGCTGCCGCGCGACGCGCAGGACCGCACCCGCATCGCGCCGTTCGCCACGCCCGCGGGCGAGGTGGACGTGGAAGGCACGGCGCTGGCAACGGTGCCCCGGGTCTTCGGCCTCGGCCGCGGCGCGGATGCCGAAGCCGGCCAGAAGATCCGCCAGAACGTGGACATCGCCGCCTTTGCCAGGGAGCTGGGCATGCCCTTGCAGCCGTTCGTGCTGGAGCAGCGCAGCGACAATGGCGACGGGCTGGCGCGCGACTGGGCGCCGGCCGACATCGGCGCCGACCGCCATTACGGTTATGCCTTCCAGTGGTTCGGGATGGCCGCGCTGACGCTGGTGCTGCTGGTGGCGCTGAGCTGGCGGCGCGCGCGGCGCATGGCGGCCGAGGCGCGGGCGGAGACGCCACCGGAGATGCGGCCCGAACCACCGCGGGGCCGCGCGGTCAGATGAGCGCGGCACCCGCGACCGGACACCCGAGAGACAGAAGAGACAGAAGAGACGAACGAACGTGATGCCACAACGAGACCCAGCGCCGGCCCAGGCCGCGCGCGCCGCACCGCAGGACCCGCGCATCGATGCCCGCACCCGGCGCGGCCGCATCCAGATGCTGCTGCTGCTGCTGGTGTGCGCTTCGCCGGTGATTGCCTCCTACCTGACCTACTACGTGTTCAGACCGACCGGCGGCACCACCAACTATGGCGCGCTGATCGAGCCGCAGCGCCCGATGCCGGCCGTGCAGGTCGCCAACGAGCGCGCCGAGCCGGTGCCGCTGGACAGCTTCAAGGGCAAGTGGCTGCTGATCAGCGCCGACGGCGCCGCCTGCGGCGAAGCCTGCGCCAGGAAGCTGTTCACCATCCGCCAGCTGCGCGCCGGCCAGGGCCAGGACCGCGAGCGCATCGTGCCGGTATGGCTGGTCAGCGACGACGGCCCCATCGACGCGCGCCTGTCCGCCGCCTACAACGAGCCCTACGCCGGCGTGCGCTTCCTGCGCGCGCCGCGCGACGCGCTGCAGAAGTGGCTGCCGCCCGACGCGGGCGCGCGCATCGAGGACACGCTCTACCTGGTCGACCCGCTCGGCAACCTGATGATGCGCTTCCCGAAGGACCCGGACCCCCAGAAGATGAGCTCCGACCTCAAGAAGCTGCTCAAGTATTCCCACATCGGCTGAAATCATATCGGCTGAAGCTCGGGCTTACGGCCAGACTCAACGACTACGCGCATGCTGCTCCAACTCGCCGTCATCGGCGTCCTGATCGCGCTGTTTCCCCTGAGCTACGTGCTGGTCAGGGGCGACCGCAACAAGTACCGCAAACTGGTGTGGATCACCGCCTTCCTGACGCTGGACCTGATCATGTTCGGCAGCTTCACGCGGCTGACCGATTCCGGCCTGGGCTGCCCGGACTGGCCGGGCTGCTACGGCCACTCCAACCCGCACGCGGCCAGCGAGCCGATCCGCGCGGCCGAGACCGCGCTGCCCAGCGGCCCGGTTTCCGCCACCAAGGCCTGGATCGAGATGATCCACCGCTATTTCGCGATGGCGGTGGGCGTGCTGATCATCACGCTGATGGTGCTGGCCTGGGTCAGGCGGCGCGAGCTGCGGCAGTCGCCGTGGTTCGCCACCGGCGTGCTGCTGCTGGTGTGCGTGCAGGGCGCCTTCGGCGCGTTCACGGTCACGCTCAAGCTGCAGCCCGTCATCGTGGTCACGCACCTGATGCTGGGCATGGCCTTGCTGGCGTCGCTGATCTGGCTGGGCTCGCGCAACGACCCGCCGCTGGGCGTGGCGCCGGCCGCCGGCGCGCTGCGCTGGCCGGCGCGGCTGGGGCTGGCGCTGCTGGTGCTGCAGATCTTCCTGGGCGGCTGGGTGAGCACCAACTACGCGGTGCTGGCCTGCACCGACTTCCCGCTGTGCAACGGCCAGCTGGTGCCGGAGATGGACTTCCGCCACGGCTTCACGCTGTGGCGCCAGCTCGGCATGACCGCCGACGGCGACTATATCCCGCACTCGGCGCTGGTGGCGATCCACTGGGTGCACCGCGGCTTCGCCTTCGTGGTGCTGGGCTACCTGGCGTGGTTCGGGCTGCGCGCGCGCCGCCTCGGCGGGCTGGCGCGCCACGCGGGCTGGCTGCTGGGCGTGCTCGCGCTGCAACTGGCCACCGGCTTGTCCAACATCGTGTTCGACTGGCCGCTGGTGGCCGCGGTGGCCCACAACGGCGGCGCGGCGGTGCTTCTGATGCTGTTGGTCCGCCTCAACTACAATATAGGGCTCGCGGCCCGCGCCGCTGACCTCGCTACTGACGTGCCGGCCGCCGTGCGCGCCACATGAAAGAGAAGATTCCCCCCGTGGTTACTGCTACCCACCCTCATCCTGCCGGACGGGTCCGTCACCTGGTCCGCCAGTACGCCGCCCTCACCAAGCCCCGCGTCACGCAACTGGCCGTCTTCTGCGCCATCATCGGCATGTTCCTGGCCTCGCCGGGCATGGTGCCGTGGTCGGTGCTGATCGGCGGCGCGGCGGGCATCTGGCTGCTGGCGGGCGCGGCGTTCGCCATCAACTGCCTGGTGGAGCAGAAGATCGACGCGCTGATGCGCCGCACCGCGTGGCGCCCCTCGGCCACCGGCGAGATCACCACCGCGCAGACGCTGGTGTTCTCCGCGGTGCTGGGCGGGGCGGGGATGTGGCTGCTGCACGTGTTCGCCAACGACCTGACCATGTGGCTGACGGTGGCGACCTTCGTCGGCTACGCGGTGGTGTACACCATCCTGCTCAAGCCGGCCACGCCGCAGAACATCGTGATCGGCGGCCTGTCCGGCGCCATGCCGCCGGCGCTGGGCTGGGCGGCGGTGTCGGGCACCGTGCCGGCCGAAGCGTGGTTCCTGGTGCTCATCATCTTCACCTGGACCCCGCCGCATTTCTGGGCGCTGGCGCTGTACCGCCGCGCCGACTACGCCAAGTCGGGCCTGCCGATGCTGCCGATCACCCACGGCGAGCGCTTCACCCTGCTGCACATCCTGCTGTACACGCTGATCATGATCGCGGCCACGCTGCTGCCGTTCGTGTACGGCATGTGCGGTTATATCTACCTGGCGTCCGCGCTGGTGCTCGGCGGCGGTTTCCTGGCCTATGCCTGGAAGCTGTACCGCAACTACTCGGATGCGCTGGCGCAGCGCATGTTCCGCTTCTCGATCCTGTACCTGTCGCTGCTGTTCGCGGCGCTGCTGATCGACCACTACTTCAAGTTCCTGCCGCAGTCCTGAACGGCGCGCCGGCGCCGGTCTTGCGGCATCTTGTCGCGGACCGGGCGCAGCGGCGGCGCGATCGGCGATACTGCGCCCATATGCCAATGCGAGGCGGCCAATGTGAAGCGGCCGCCCTGCGCCGCCCCATCCATCACGCGACCCGAATGCCTACCCGCCCCTTCCCCGGTTCTTCCTCCAGCTTCGCGCTGCTGCTTCGTCGTTTCTGCCTGCTGGCGCTGTGTTCGCTGCTGCTCGCCGCGTGTGGCCAGCAGCGCGCGTCCTTCAAGAACGTCGACATCACCGGCGGCAGCGAATTCGGCAAGGACTTCAGCCTCACCGACCACACCGGCAAGGTCCGCACGCTGGCCGACTTCAAGGGCAAGGCGGTGGTGATGTTCTTCGGCTACACGCATTGCCCGGACGTCTGCCCGACCACGATGGCCGAGCTCAAGGCGGTCATGGAGCAGCTCGGCCCCGATGCCGACAAGGTGCAGGTGCTGTTCGTCACGGTCGACCCCGAGCGCGACACGCAGGAGCTGCTGGCGCAATATGTGCCGGCCTTCGACCCGCGCTTCCTGGGCATGCGCGCGGCCGACGACGCCGCGCTGCAGAAGGTGGCCAAGGACTTCAAGGTGTATTACGCCAAGGTGCCCGGCACCTCGCCGAACAACTACACGATGGACCACTCGGCCGGCAGCTACGTGTTCGACCCGAGCGGCAAGCTGCGCCTGTTCATCCGCCACGGCCAGGGGCCGGAGCCGATCGTGCACGATCTCAAGCAGCTGCTGTCCTGATCCGCGTGCCGCCGCCGGCGGCGCGCGGACGAAAAAAGGGCCGGTCGCGAGGACCGGCCCTTTTTCGTTGCGCGGCGCGGCTTTCGCCGCCGCGCGCGGTCAGGCAAACGCTTCAGGCAAACGCTTCAGGCAAACGCTTGCAGCGCGCCCTTCATCTTCTTCATCGCCGCGGTCTCGATCTGGCGGATGCGCTCGGCCGACACGCCGAACTCGTCAGCCAGCTCGTGCAGCGTCGAGCCGCCCGAGCCGTCGTCGTTGACGTGCAGCCAGCGCGCCTCGATGATGCGGCGGCTGCGCTCGTCGAGCTTGCCCAGCGCTTCTTCCAGGCCCTGCACCTGCAGGCGGTCGTGGCGCTGGGCCTCGATCACGCGGGTCGGCTCGTTGTGGTTGTCGGCCAGGTAGGCGATGGGGGCGAATTCCTCCTCGCCGTCGTCGATCTGGCCTTCCAGCGCCAGGTCGCCGCCCGACAGGCGGGTCTCCATCTCCATCACTTCTTCCGGCTTGACGTTCAGCTCGCGCGCCACCGCGTCGATCTGTTCCGGCGTGAAGGTGTGGGCGCCCTGCTTGTGGCTGCGCAGGTTGAAGAACAGCTTGCGCTGGGCCTTGGTGGTGGCCACCTTGACCATGCGCCAGTTCTTCAGCACGTACTCGTGGATCTCGGCCTTGATCCAGTGCATGGCATACGACACCAGGCGCACGCCCTGGTCCGGGTCGAAGCGCTTCACCGCCTTCATCAGGCCGATGTTGCCTTCCTGGATCAGGTCGGCGTGGGGCAGGCCGTAGCCAAGGTACTGGCGGGCGATGGACACCACCAGGCGCAGGTGCGACAGCACCAGGCGGCGCGCCGCGTCGACGGAGTCGTGCTCGCGCAGGTCGCGCGCAAGCCGCTGCTCCTCCTCGGGCGTCAGCATGGGGATACGATGGACAGCCTGGATATAGCTGTCCAGGTTTCCCAGGTTACCGGGAAACGTCAGCGCGAACGCCCCGGCGCCCTGAGGCGCCGTCGGCAGGCGGCTGCTGGTTTGGGTCTGGTCGGCAGATAGGACCGCGTTCACTCGATTGCTCCTTTCGCATCCGGCGGGTGGGTTGCCCGCGGCGCTCGCCACAAGGGTCCGCGCACTGCATTGCAACACATATTAGCACTCAAGCCGGGGGACTGCTAAGTTGGAGTCCCCGTGGGGTTGATAGTTCCAGCTAATTGATGTCGTGAATCACATAGTCTTTTATCGGGGCCGGCTTCCGTCATGTGGCGTAATCACTATCAGACAGCGTTCGCTGCCTTATCGGACAAAGATTAGAGGGGGCGCGCCCCGTCTGGTTCTGTCGCCGGATGAGATGCTGTGTTCCGCCAGCAGCTACACTCCTCTCATTTGGCCGGCCTTCAGCTTCGGCCCAACCGGGGAGATCCATGTCTGTCATCGAACACTTGCTCAAGCCGCACACACGCGACCTCGGCGACGGTTTCACCGTCAGCCGCGTGCTGCCCGCCGCCGCGGCCCAGACGGTGGGCCCGTTCATCTTCTTCGACCACATGGGGCCCACGGCCCTGCCGCGCGGCCAGGGGCTGGATGTGCGCCCGCATCCGCATATCGGCCTGGCCACCGTGACCTACCTGTTCGACGGCGAAATCCTCCACCACGACAGCCTGGGCAGCAAGCAGGTGATCCGGCCCGGCGACGTCAACTGGATGACCGCCGGCAGCGGCATCGCGCACTCGGAGCGCTCGCCCGCGGCGGCCCGCGAGGCCGGGCCGAGCCTGCACGGCATCCAGACCTGGGTGGCGCTGCCGCTGGAACACGAAACCACCGCGCCGTCGTTCTTCCATCATCCGGCCGCGACGCTGCCCAAGCTCGAGCGCCCGGGCGTGCGCATGACCGTGATCGCGGGCGATGCGTTCGGTGCCGAGGCGCCGGTGAAGGTCTTCAGCCGCACGCTGTACGTGGCGATCGAGCTGGAGGCGGGCGCCAGCCTGGAGATCCCGCCCGAGCATGCCGAGCGCGGCGTCTATCCGGTCGACGGCGTGGTCGCGCTCGACGGCGAGGTGCTGCCGGAGCGTCACATGGCGGTGCTGGTGCCCGGCCAGACCGTCACGCTGAACGCCGAGGCGCCTTCGCGCGTGATGCTGCTCGGCGGCGACCCGACCGACGGGCACCGCTTCATCTTCTGGAATTTCGTCGCCAGCAGCAAGGAGGCCATCGAAGCCGCGTCGCAGCGCTGGGAGAACGACCAGTTCCCGCGCGTGCCGGGCGAGGACGACCGCATCCCGCTGCCGCCGCGCAAGCGCTAGACCGGGCTGGTCCAGGCCACGCGCGTGCCCTGCTGCACGCAGCCGCGGATGGCCTCGACCTGGGTGGCGATCGGTGCCGGCACAGGTACCTTGCCGTCCAGCACGGCGCGGATCCAGGCCGCGGTCTGCGCGGCGTCGTTGCCGGGCGGCAGTTCCGGCACCTCGCCAATCGAGCCCGCGGTGGGGTCGACCAGCGTGCGCTGGTGGCCGTCGTGCAGCCAGTCGATGCGGCCGGCGCGGCGCGCGTCGGCCACCACCTCGCCCTCGGTGCCGCGCGCCAGCAGCACGTTGGCCGGCTCGTGCGAGAAGTAGTCGGTCAGGGTCTCGCGGTATTCCGGATGGGTGTAGCTGTACAGGCGCAGCGCCTCGGCCGGCGTATGCGCGCCGACGGGCTGCAGCATCTTCGCCACCGTGTGCGAGGAATTGCGCAGGCCGATCTGCATGCGCCGGTCGAGCAGCCGCGACAGCGCCGGCGACAGCACGTCGACCGGCAGCACCGCCAGCGGGTTGTCCTTCTCGCGCAGGCGGGACTCGGCTTCGGCCACCGTCGCGCACGGCGCGATGCCGAGCGCCCCGAACAGCGCGATGCTGGTCACGCGCCCGCTGAATTCGCGGCTGCCGTGCACCAGCACAGGCACGCCTTCGCGCGCCAGCAGCAGCGCCAGCAGCGGCACCAGGTTGGGCTGCTTGCGCGCGCCGTTGTAGCTGGGGATGGAGACCACCACGCGGTCGGGCGGCGCGGCCAGCGGCAGGCAGTGCGCGTGCGCGGCCTCCAGCATGCCGGCCAGCTCGTGCGGCGCCTCGCCCTTGATGCGGTAGGCCATCAGCACGGCGCCCAGCTCGATGTCGGCCACGCGGCCGGCCAGCATGGCGTCGAACAGCGTCTGCGCATCCTCGCGCGGCAGCGCGCGGGCGCCGTTGACGCCGCGGCCGATTTCCTTGATGTACCTGGCTGCGGCGAAAGGGGCAGCGGCGGGGGTGGCAGCGGGCGTGGCGGTGTCGGTCATGGCGGGCTGGGACGGTGTTGTTTGTGGTTCATGATAGCGGAGCGGGCCGGCGCTGCCCATCGCAGCCGCCGGCCCGCGCCGTTGAATCCGCGCCATGAACCCGCGGCCCGGCCCGCGCTCAGGCCGCTTCCTTGAGCGCCGGATTGCGCTGCTTGCGGTACAGGAAGTCCAGCACCGCCGTGCGGCAGGCGTGGTAGGCCTTGTCGTCGGCCAGCGCCATGCGCTCGCGCGGGCGCGGCAGGTCCACCGGCAGCACCTCGCCGATGGTCGCCGCGGGGCCGTTGGTCATCATGACGATGCGGTCGGCCAGCAGCACGGCCTCGTCCACGTCGTGCGTCACCATCACCACCGTGCTGCGGGTCTTGGCGACGATCTTGATGAGCTCGTCCTGCAGGTGGGCGCGCGTGAGCGCATCGAGCGCGCCGAACGGTTCGTCCATCAGCAGCACCTTGGGCTCCATCGCCAGCGCCCGCGCGATGCCCACGCGCTGCTTCATGCCGCCGGAGATCTCCTGCGGGTACTTGCCCTCGGCATGGGTCAGGCCCACCATTGCCAGCGTGTCGTGCGTGCGGGCCTTGAGCTGCGCGCGGTTTTCGCTGCCGCCGAACACGCGTTCCACGCCGAGGTAGACGTTCTCGAAGCAGGTCAGCCACGGCAGCAGCGAGTGGTTCTGGAACACCACCGCGCGGTCCGGCCCCGGGCCGGAGATCTCGCGTTCGGCGCAGATCAGCGCGCCGCCGCTGGGGCGGTCGAGCCCGGCCAGCAGGTTCAGCAGCGTCGATTTGCCGCAGCCCGAATGGCCGATCAGCGTGATGAACTCGCCGCGGGCGATGGTCAGGTTGACGTCGCGCAGCGCGACGAACGGTCCCTTCTTGGTCTTGAAGGTCTGGCCCACGTTTTCGATGCGGACGAACTTTTCCATGTCGTTCTCCCTGGCGCGCTAGTTGCCGTAGCTGAAGCGTTTGGCGAGGCTCAGCAGCGCGTATTCGAGCAGCAGGCCCACCACGCCGATGATGAAGATGGCGATCACGATGTGCTCCACCTTCAGGTTGTTCCACTCGTCCCACAGCCAGAAGCCGATGCCGGTGCCGCCGGTCAGCATCTCCGCGGCCACGATCACCAGCCACGCGGTGCCGATCGACAGCCGCACGCCGGTCAGCATGTAGGGCAGCACCGCCGGCAGCAGCACGCGCGTGAACACCTTCCACTCGGACAGGTCGAGCACGCGCGCCACGTTCAGGTAGTCCTGCGGCACGCGCGTGACGCCCACCGCGGTGTTGATGACCATCGGCCAGATCGAGCAGATGAAGATGGCCCAGATCGCGGCCGGGTTGGCGGACTTGAACAGCAGCAGCCCGATCGGCAGCCACGCCAGCGGCGAGACCGGCCGCAGCAGGCTGATGATGGGCGCCATCATGGCGTTGAGGAAGGCGAAGCGGCCCAGCGCGAAGCCGGCCGGGATGCCGATCAGCGCGGCCAGCCCGAAGCCCGCCGCCACGCGCGCCAGCGACGCCAGCACGTTCCAGCCGATGCCCTGGTCGTTGGGCCCGTTGCGGTAGAACGGGTCGGAGAACAGCGGCACGGCCGCGTGCCAGGTGGCGGCCGGCGTCGGGATGGCCGGGATCAGCGTGGCCACGCCGTGCCAGAACAGCAGGAACAGCGCGAAGCCGGCTACCGGCGGCATCGCCTTGAGCACCACCGCCGCGACGGCCTCGCGCCGCGCCGCGCGGCGCGCCTCGGCCTGGGCCTCCAGCGCGCGGCGCTCGGCGCGCTCGCGCGCCTGCGGGTCGCCGAGCGAGGCGAGTCCGCCGAGACTGGCGGCGCCGGCATCGGCGGGAGAAGCTGGGTTGCCGGCATGGTCGGCCGGCCGAGCTAGTGCATTCACGTCAGGCTCCTTGGAGGCGCCGGCGCGCAGGCGGCGCCGGCATTCATGCGGCAATCGGACCGGCTCAGGCCTTGATCTTGAAACCGTCGGCGTAGGCCTTCGGGTCCTTGGCGGCGTCCCACGTCACGCCGTCCATCAGGCGCGCGGTGCGGAAATCGCTCTTGGGCAGCGGCACCTGCGCGGCGGCGGCGCCCTGCTTGTAGACGTCGATGCGGTTGACCTTCTTGGCCACCGCCAGGTAGTCGGGATGCTCCTTGAGCAGGCCCCAGCGCTTGTGCTGCGTGAGGAACCACATGCCGTCGGAGAGGAACGGGTAGTTGGCGACGCCGTCCTGGTAGAACTTCATCGAGTCGGGGTCGTCCCAGGTCTTGCCCAGGCCGTTGCTGTAGCGGCCCAGCATGCGGTCCAGGATGATGTCCATGTCGGTGTTGACGTAGGACTTGGCGGCGATGGTCTCGGCGGTCTTGCGGCGGTTGGAGGCCGAGGCGTCGATGAACCGGGACGCCTCCAGCACCGCGGCCACCATCGCGCGCGCGGTGTTCGGGTACTTCTGCACGAACTCGGCGGTGGTGCCGAGCACCTTCTCGGGATGGTCCTTCCAGATCGCCTGCGTGGTTTCCGCGGTGAAGCCGATCTTGTCGGCGATGGCGCGCGCGCCCCAGGGCTCGCCCACGCAGTAGCCGTCCATGTTGCCCACGCGCATGTTGGCCACCATCTGCGGCGGCGGCACCGTGATGACCTTGGCGTCCTGCATCGGGTTGATGCCGTTGGCGGCCAGCCAGTAGTACAGCCACATCGCGTGGGTGCCGGTGGGGAAGGTCTGGGCGAAGGTGTAGTCGCGCTTTTCCTTCGTCATCAGCGCCTTCAGGCTAGCGCCGTCCTTGACGCCCTTCTCGGCCAGCTTGGACGACAGCGTGATGGCCTGGCCGTTGTGGTTCAGGCTCATCAGCACGGCCATGTCCTTCTTGGGGCCGCCGATGCCGAGCTGCACGCCGTAGACCAGGCCGTAGAGCACGTGCGCCGCGTCCAGCTCGCCGTTGACCAGCTTGTCGCGCACGCCGGCCCAGGAGGCTTCCTTGGTGGGCGTGATCTTGATGCCGTATTTCTTGTCGAGGCCGAGCGTGCTGGCCATCACCACCGAGGCGCAGTCGGTCAGCGGGATGAAGCCGATCCTCACCTCCGGCTTTTCCGGCGCGTCGGAGCCGGCCGCCCACGCGCCCGCGCGCACCAGCGGATCGACCAGCGTGACCACGCTGGCGCCGGCGATGGTCGCCAGCGCGCGGCGGCGTCCGCTGCTGGCGGGCACCGCGTCGGCGGCGGCGCCGGCATCGTTGGCGACCGCGGCATGCAGCGGCTTGGCAATCTTCAGGCGAGAGGGCATTCCACGGCTCCAAAAGAAAAGCGTCCTGAACCGCGCCGCGTTCGCCAGAATGCGGGACGGTCCAGGACGCCGTTGTCCTGTGATGCGGCGCGGCCTTCGTTGGCGGCGCCGATCGGGTTTGTGAGCGGCCTTCGTTGGCCGGCATGGCAACTAAGCAAGCGGTGTGCCAGGCGCCGAAACGGGGAATCCGGGGAACGCGGGCGAAAGACGGGCCGCACGGCGCACGGGAACCGTGAACGGGGTGGCCGGCACGCGCGCTCCGGCGCGGGCGCGGTGCGCGCGGGGTTGCCGCGCGGCGCCATGTTTGTGCAATGCACCAGCGCCGTGCGCGCTCAGCTCATCACATCGATCACGCGGCGGGCGGCCTCGACCAGCTTGATGCCGCGCTCCATCGCCATGCTGCGCAGGCGCTTGTAGGCCTCGTCCTCGGTCATGCCGCGCTCCTTCATCAGCAGGCCCTTGGCGCGCTCCACTTCCTTGCGCTCGGCCAGCTGCAGGCGCGTGGCGTCGAGCTCGGCGCGCAGTTCCTGGTCGAGCTGGAAGCGCGCGTAGGCCACGTCGAGCACGGTCTTGACGCGCTCGGCGCGCAGGCCGTCGACGATGTAGGCGGTGATGCCCGCGGTGAGCGCGGCCTTGATGCGCTGGGCGTCGTCGTTGTCGGTAAACAGCACGATCGGCCGCGGCGCGTGCTGGGTCGAGACGCACACATGTTCCACCGTGTCGCGCGCGGCGGACTCGGAGGCGATGATGATGAGGTCGGGCTGGCGCGCGGCGATGGCGTCGGGCAGGCGCAGGTCCGCATCCACCGTGTCGATGTCGGCGAAGCCCGCCGAGACCAGCCCGGCCTGGATGGTCTCGACATTGAGCGGGTCGGCGTCGTGCGGGTCCCTGACCAGCAGGATGCGCAGGCTGCGCGATGCCGTGGGCGGCGTCGCGGGGCTCGGCGGGCTGGGAGGGGCGGGGGAGCGTCGGGTCATGGCGTCAGGGGCATTGTCGGCAGTCATGCAAGAACCGCGCCGGATGGTTCCTGCCATGTATTGCGGGGATACCCGCATGCGCGGCCCGCGGGAGTACACGGCGCGGAGGCGCGGTGTATGCTATCGCCCTGCTGCGCGGCAGGGCGTGCGCCGGCAACGCCGCGGCGCCGGTGCGCCGGCGCGCGGCCCAAAAAACACAGTACACACACAGTACAAGCAAAGTCTGGAGAGTTGGATGACCGAATTCGTATTCGCCCCGCCCGCGCCCACCGGCGTGCCCGTGCGCGGGGGCCATGCCCAGTTCCCGGTGCGCCGGGTCTACTGCGTGGGCCGCAATTATGCCGCCCATGCCCGCGAGATGGGTTCGGACCCCGACCGCGAGCCGCCGTTCTTCTTCTGCAAGCCCGCCGACGCGGTGAGCTACGTGGCCGACGGCACCGAAGGCCACTTCCCGTATCCGCAGGGCACCAGCAACTGCCACTACGAGGTGGAGCTGGTGGTGGCCATCGGCAAGGGCGGCAAGGACATCGCCGAGGCCGACGCCGCCAGCCACGTGTTCGGCTACGCCATCGGCCTGGACATGACGCGCCGCGACCTGCAGAACGAATCGAAGAAGACCGGGCGCCCCTGGGAAACCGGCAAGGCCTTCGACAAGTCCGCGCCGATCGGCCCGATCGTGCCGGTGTCCGCCATCGGCCATCCCGACAAGGGCGCGGTCACGCTGGCCGTGAACGGCGCCGAGAAGCAGCGCGGCGACCTCTCCGACCTGATCTGGTCGGTGCCCGAAATGGTGTCCTACCTGTCGCGCCTGTTCGAGCTGCAGCCGGGCGACCTGATCTACAGCGGCACGCCCGAAGGCGTGGGCCCGGTGGTCAAGGGCGACGTCATGCAATGCAAGATCGAAGGCGTGGGCGAGCTCACCGTCAAGGTGGTGTGAGCCGATGCTGAAGCTCTACAGCTACTTCCGTAGCTCGGCTTCGTACCGGGTGCGCATCGCGCTGAACCTCAAGGGCCTGCCCTACGACTACGCGCCGGTGCACCTGCTGCGCGACGGCGGCCAGCAACTGCTGCCGGCCTACCGCGCGCTCAATCCGGACGCGCTGGTGCCGACCCTGGTCGACGACGATCACGTCCTGATGCAATCGGTCGCGATGGTGGAGTACCTCGACGAGACGCATCCCGAGCCGCCGCTGCTGCCCGGCAGCGCGCTCGACCGCGCCTACATCCGCGCGGTCGCGCTCGAGGTCGCGTGCGAGATCCATCCGCTCAACAACCTGCGCGTGCTGAAGTACCTCAAGCACACGCTGGGCGTGACCGAGGAAGCCAAGGACGCGTGGTACCGCCACTGGGTCGAGCTGGGCTTCGAGGCGGTCAACACCAACCTCGCGCGCTCGGGCAAGGCCGGCCGCTTCTGCTTCGGCGACACGCCGACGCTGGCCGACATCTGCCTGGTGCCGCAGGTGTTCAACGCGCAGCGCTTCAACATCGACGTGAGCCGCTATGCGGCGATCGCGAAGGCGTTCGAGGCGTGCATGGCGCTGCCGGCTTTCCAGCAGGCCGAGCCGAAGGCGCAGCCGGACGCGGAGTAGGGCGGCGGGCTGTCGGTGATGAAGACCCCGCGGTGGTTTGCGGGGTTTTTTTATTTCACCATGACTCCAGCCCGGTACTGCGCTGGACTACGCCAAGGCTTGATACAGCAGGTTTATCAATGACTTAGGCGAGTTCATCATATGCCGGTGCTTTCCGAAACTTGACCTGACTTTCCCTCTACTGGCCCCTAGAAGGCTCCTGGGAACCGGGTCTTTCCAAGGAGTCATCATGGCAAAAATCAAACTCACCAAGTCCGCTGTCGATGCGGCACACCCCCAGGCGCAGGCCGTCGAACTCCGGGATACGTTGGTTCCCGGCTTCTTGTGCAAGATTACCCCGTCGGGCCGCAAGGTGTTCATGCTCCAGTACCGGACGAACGCTGGCGAGCGCCGCAAGCCCGCCTTGGGTCAGTACGGGGAACTGACCGTCGAACAGGCCCGTTCGCTCGCGCAAGAATGGCTGGCCCAGGTACGCCGGGGTGGTGATCCCGGCGCAGCCAAGACGGAAGCACGCAAAGCGCCCACCGTCGAAGAGTTGTGCAAGAAGTTCATGGAGGACCACTCCAAGAAGCGCAACAAGCCCAGCACCCGAGTCGGCTATCAAGGTGTCATCGACCGCTGCATCATCCCGTTGTTGGGCCGCAAGAAGGTCCACGACGTGAAGCGGCCTGACATTGCCGGACTGATGGAAAAGCTTTCCTACAAGCAGACCGAGGCGAACAAGGCGTTCAGCATCCTGCGCAAGATGTTCAATTTGGCTGAGGTGTGGGGCTATCGGCCTGACGGCACCAATCCCTGCCGCCATGTCCCAATGTTCCCTGCCGGCAAGTCCACCCACCTTATCAGCGACGAGGACATGGGAAAACTTTTCCGGCAGCTCGACAAGATCGAGGCCGAGGGGCTGGAGAACTACGTCATCCCGTTGGCGATCCGCCTGCAATTCGAGTTTGCCGGCCGCCGTGGCGAAATCGTCTCGCTCGAATGGGAATGGATCGATCTGGAAAACCGCCGCGTCGTCTGGCCTGACAGCAAGACCGGCGGTATGTCCAAGCCCATCAGCGAGGAAGCCTACCGGCTGCTTTCGACGGCGCCGAGGCAGGAAGGCAATCCTTACGTCCTGCCGTCGCCGCGCCATCCAGGGCAACACCTGACCACGGGCGAGTATTACGGCGGCTGGAGCCGTGCGCTCAAAGCGGCGGGGGCAACGCATGTGGGGACGCACGGCATCCGCCACCGCTCGGCGACCGACATTGCCAATTCGGGTATCCCGGTCAAGGTCGGCATGGCCCTGACGGCGCACAAGACCGTGGTGATGTTCATGCGCTACGTCCACACCGAGGACAAGCCCGTGCGGGAAGCCGCCGAACTGGTGGCGAATCGACGCAAGTCGGTCGTCAGCATGCATCAAGAACCGAAAGAGGTGACCGCATGATCAGAGGCCAGCAATCCACCTTGCCGCCCCAATTGTCGTATCACCGCTACGACAATTGGCTCAGTGGCCATCACCGCCTGCGTATCGTACTAAGCACTGGAAAAGTGTGCCCGTTTCGGGTATAGTTTGAAGGTCAAGATGACGCGCATCCTCAAACGAAAGGATTTTGCGCGGTGGCAGGCGGGCGAAAAGCTGTCCGATGCCGCCTTGTGCAAAGCGGTTCAGGAGATGGAAAGCGGTCTGATTGACGCGGACTTGGGCGGCTTCCTTTACAAGAAACGGGTTGCCCGCCCTGGTGGTGGCAAGAGTGGCGGCTACCGCACGTTATTGTCGGCCCGGATCGGCAGCCGCTATGTGTTCCTGCATGGGTTCCCCAAGAGCGACAAGGCGAACATTACGCAGGACGAGAAGAAGGCACTGCAATTCGCCGGCAAGGTGTTCCTGGAACTGTCCGCCGAAGCATTGTCGAAGGCGTTGCAGTCAGGCGTGTTATTGGAGGTGCATTGTGAGCAAGATCATTGAATCCCTGCGTGGCGATCTGGCCGCGCTCCACGAAGCGGGAGCGATCGGCAAGGTAACGATGCGCGAGTTCGACGCAATCTGCCCGCCGCCGGTGCGGGAGTTCAGTGCTTTCGATATCAAGCGGCTGCGTGAAGCCTTGAAGTTTAGCCAGCCGGTGTTCGCTCTTCATCTACACACGTCGGCCTCGACCGTGCGCAAGTGGGAACAAGGCGAAACCCATCCCACGGGGCCAGCGCTCAAACTGCTCAACGTCATCGCCGACAAGGGCCTGCAGGCCATCATCTGATGCCTGACGAGGGAGACAGGCATTGGCGACGCGAATTACCCCTTTCAACTCACAGCATCTTGAAGCCGCCTGCCGCGTGCTCGCCGATACCGAACGCGGTCTGAGCGGTACACAGATCGAGCGGCTGCTGCAGGAAATCGAGGTTGCCGACACGTCGCCCGGCATGACAAAGTGGAAGCGGTTGTTCAATGCGCTGGCCGGTGCGCAGAACCACCACCAGATCGGCAACCATCTCATCATGTTCATCAACCGCGCGATGAACCCGGTGAACTACGCCCGCGATCCCGCGACGTTCGCTTGGCGGCGCGACGAACTCAATGTCGTCCTTGCCTTCTCCGGTTTCTACGTGCGCGATGACGGCAAGGTTGCTCACGCCGATAAGGCCACGACGCTTGATGCCGCCCGCGCCCGCGCGGGACGACTCAAGGCCGCACTGGAAAGCCGCGTCGTCCATGCGGAAGTGCTGAACTACTGCCGCGCCGAGTTGCTGGAGGAAAACTACTTCCATGCCGTGTTCGAGGCAACGAAAGGTGTTGCGGAGCGGATTCGCCTGCTGTCGGGCCTGAACGGCGACGGCGCGGACTTGGTGAACAAGGCATTCGCAGGCCAGCAACCCGTTCTCGCCTTGGGACCGCTCACCACCGAGTCCGAAAAGAGCGAGCAGAAAGGCTTTGCCAACCTGCTGATCGGCTTATTTGGCGCCGTGCGCAATCCGCTGGCCCATGCGCCCAAGACGAATTGGCCCATGTCCGAACAGGACGCACTGGACATCCTGACGCTGGTATCGCTGATTCACCGCAAGCTGGATGGCACCACGAAATTAGCGGCCGTATCGCCGTAAGTGAGAGACAGGAATGGACGAGGCGATCGTTGTCTTCTCTCGAAAAGGGATTTTCCAGACCACGATTGCCGCGCGCGACGTTCGCAGCCGGGAACATGCGCGCAAGCTGTGGCCCTTGGTGTCTCCAGGCGCAGAGCGCCAGATGGTGACATGGGTCAGCCCCTCCTTTGAAAGCGGGAAGCTGCGTCGGCGATCCCATTTCCGCGTACTTCCTGCCCAGCACACCTTTAACCCCAAAGCGCACTTCGACGATGAAGAAGCCAGCCGATGGCGCGCCGTGCAGGAAAGTCCTGAACACCGGCGGGCGAAAGAACTTGTCGCGGCCGAACTCTCACGACGTTTGAATGCCGGGCTTGCGATGCCGTGGGCGTTCAAGGATATGGATGCGTCGGACTATCCGCTGGAAGGCAACTTGTTGCTCGGCGCCGACCAGGTGGCAACCGAGCATCCCCTGGAGACGCCATTCGGCAGCAAATTCCGGCTCGACGTTGCCGTGCTCGGCCCCCCGGTCCAGGCTGAACCGATGGTGCTGGGCGGCGTTGAAATCGAACTCGGCCACGCCTTCGACGGGCGCAAGGCTCTTATCGGGAAGTCGCTCGGATTCCCGCTCATCTCCATCGACATCACCGAGATGACGCTGGACGAACTCACGCCCGAGTGGGCACGGCAGGTATTGACTGCGACCACGCGGAGCCACGAGCAAGGACGCCGGCAGACCTACATCTATCTCCACGACCTGCTGTACCCCCTCTACGCGCAATTGCCGGCGTTTCTGGACGACGAGCAGCGCCATCAGTTCCTTGTGTTTGCCGACGATGAGACCCTGAACAAGTTGGTGCGCTGGATGAACCTGCTCGCCGAAAAGCTGGAGTACCCGAAGGGTACGGTCGCCGTTGCCTTGGTCAATGGCAAGAACGAACAGTCGCGCAAGATGCTGGAACGCGCGGGACAAGTCGTTGGCCCCGACTGGAGCGAGTTCAACGGCCAGCGATGCCTACGACTGACCCTGCCGCGTCCCAAAGGCCCGGCGGATCTCCAGGCCCATCGCTTCCACATGACGATGGCGCGCATCCTGCTGTCGCACACTGATTCGCTCGTTGGCTACAAGTATTGCAACGGCGTAGACAACCACCACCCTGAAGAAGACGTGTGGGTTGCGCATCGCTGGATCGCCGACTTGAAAACCCATACCCAGCATCGCGTCTTGCCGAAGCGGCTGGCTGAACCGATCAACAGATTGATCGCGGTGGTTTCGGACCTGCATCGCAATCACGCGGCTGCCAGCCAAGAGGCGTGACCATCCCCCGTCGGAAGTCAGCCGATAGGCAAGCATTCCTGCGGAGTTACGCGCCTATTTGCAAAGAGCATTGAATCTCAGTCCGTAGTCGGTTTTGAGGCTCTTTTCCGCGGGGCCGAAGAAGGCAAAGACGGCAAGCACTCAAACAAGCGTTCTGCATAGACGAACCCCATCCGTCTGACCGCGCCCTGATCGAAATACAGCAGCCAAGCGGCAAGTAATGCCAGCGAAATGAGCAGTGTCAAGCCTGCGGCAAGCCCCGGATCGGCAAGGTGCTCTAGGTTAAAATGAGGAGGTACTACCTGCAGAATCTTTGCAATCAGCAATCCGTAGACGATGCCCAGGAGGCACGACACGATGCCGGCAGGCTTCATTGCCAGCATATTGCGGTGAAATCCGTAGGCGATGTTCTCTTTCAGCAAGAGCTGCTTGTTGGAACGCGTGAGTTCGCGAAGCCGCTTTGTGGCGCCAACGTAGATGTCGTCTGCCTTGTCAGGGCTTGCTGATTCTTCTTCTGCCGTTGGCATGGCGATGCCCAGCTTGGCCGTGATCGCCGTGTGGTAGCGCTGCTTGCTGACACCATCGAGAAACTTGTCGCGATGGCGTAACGCGATGGTTGTCGGCATACCGCCCCACCTTGCAACCAGGATCTCTTCAAGCTTCTTCCCGCGCCCGCGAGCTACGCTCGCAAGCGCATAAATGGCACCGCAGCCACCAAGCAAGCCGATCACGCCTGTAAGTACCGGGTGCTTTGCGCCGTAGACGCACAACAAAGGAACGAGCAGCGGTAACGCTACAAGAAGTCCTGGGATTACGCGCGCCTTGCGCTCATAGGGGTCTTTGACCAGTTCAAAAATAGTTGTCATGGGCGTTCAGCTTTGGGCCGACAAGGCATCAATATAGGGTTGAATTTCATCGCGGTTCTTTAAAGTGATCTGCTGCGCGAGAGGGTCGGGTGCTTCCTTGGTATGCAAGCCCAAACGCCTCAGCGTGTAATACAAAAACGCTTGGCGGCATGGAAGTTTGACCTGTCCGTCTTCCATTCCATAGTCCAACTCCAGGACTCGTTTCTTGGCAGCGGGCAAATCGGGGTGCGGTGCAAGCACCAGCGTCAAGAGAGTTTGCCAGTGCGAATCTTGGCTGGCGTCCACTTGGCTCGCTTCGAAGCCGTCGATGCGCAGGATTCGGGCGAGGACGAAATCACTGAAGCGCTGGCGTTTGTGGCAAAACGCGCGCATGTGCCAGCGAAAACCGTCATTACCAAGGGCGTGGGGAGACAGCAGACGAACCGATTCGTCCATGGACGTCATGGACTGGTAGCTCACCCAAATGGCTTCCTGCTGCCGAATTGCCCGGACCACTGCTTCGACGGTCTGTTCATTGATCGTGCGCCAGGGGGACGGCGCCCAATCTGCCTCAAGTGCTGAGCCGATAAAGCTGGCCGCAGGCTCGATGACTCCCATCTTGGTGGCCAGCAGCTCCGCTAGATAGTGTTGCGCCGAACTTCGTTGGTAAAGCGGGTGAAAACTCGGCGCTGCCGTGTAGGTCTTGGAACTGCGGTCGTAAGTTAGGTTGCTCGGCGCCAACTCCGTGTACTTGGCAATGTCCAGTGACGCCTGGGGAACCGATATGCCGAAGTGCTCAGTGAGATCCATTCGATTAATGTGCCGTTCCCAGCGCAAACGGAAATCGATGAATTGAAGTCTGCTTTCCAACCCCCAACTTAGCCCTTTGGGCTCAGCAGGATTGGCGGCAGTGACAGAGGGCTCTTGCATCAGTTGCGCCTAAAAAGTAGACGGATATAAAAAATAGTCGTACATTAACTATACGCGATCATCCTTCGGTCGTCTACCCGGAGCCCCAATGCCCACAACCATCACGTTTTTTCCCGTCGACAACGGGGACATGACCCTCATCAAGTTCGGCGACCTCGACGCAACCACCCTGCTGATCGACGTAAACATCAGGCAAGACGCCGACGACCCTGACGGTGAGGCGCGCGATGTCGCCAAGGATCTGCGCGACCGACTGAAGAAAGATGAGAACGGCAGGCCGTATGTCGATGCGTTCCTGCTGAGCCACCCGGACCAGGACCATTGCCGAGGCCTGACGCGGCACTTCCACCTGGGGCCGCTGGACAAGTATCCGGATGACAAGAAGGACGACAAGGACAAGAAGATCGTGATCCGCGAGATATGGTCGTCTCCGATCGTGTTTCGACGCGCCAGCAAGACGCACACCTTGAGTGACGACGCCAAGGCATTCAACACGGAGGCGCGTCGGCGCGTACAGCTGAACCGCGACAAGAATTTCGTCGTCGGGAACGGCGACCGCATTCAGATCATGGGCGAGGACATCGACGGAAAAACCGATGATCTCACCTCGATTGTGCGGAAGGTGGACACGCGCTTCTCGACGATCAATGGCAAGAGTTCCGCATTCTTCTCCGCGATTCTTCTGGCACCCTTGGACGCCCAGGACGACGAAGAAGAGGAAGAGTGCCTGGTCAAGAACCAGTCCAGCGTGATCTTGAACTTCACATTGGCCGCTGATGCTCAGACGCCGGATGGCGCAAAATTCCTTACTGGTGGCGATGCCGAAGTATTTATCTGGAACCGCCAGTGGCAGCGCCACAAGGCCGAAGCCGATGTGCTTGAGTACGACATCATGCAGGCGCCACATCACTGTTCCTGGCATTCGCTGTCCTATGACAGTTGGTCGGACTACCGCGAAAAGGCCAAACTTGATGCCGACGCTCGCAAGGCGCTTTCGCAGACCCGCAACGGTGCCGTCATCGTCGCCAGTTGCAAGCCGATCGCAGACGACGACAGCGATCCGCCCTGCATCCGCGCAAAGCGTGAATACGTAGCAATCGTGGACGAAGTAAAAGGCGACTTTTACTGCACGGGCGAATATCCGAGCGAAAAATCCGTGGAGCCCCTCGTTTTCACCGTCACCGCTCAGGGTGTGCAGCCTCCCTCGAAGAAGGAAGCCGGATCGAAGGCCGCCGCCGTGATCACCTCCGCGCGCGCGCCCATGCCACACGGGGCATCATGACGGGCACCATCGCGGACGCACTGCATCAACTTCAGCGGCACAGGGGCCTTGTCCGCGTTGGCGAGCCAAGGAAAAGTGGTGAATCGACGCAGATTGAAGTCGATGTTGCTGTTGAATTGCCGAGCAGGTCTCGGCGCAATGGCGTATCCGGGACCGGAGTGCGCTCGGTCGAGACATGCGTTCTGGTATTCGGCAGTGACTGGCCCATGTCTGCACCCAAGCCTTTCTTGCGTGCGGACTTCCCACTCAACTTGCCGCACATCAATCCTCATCGCGAAGGCGAGTTGGTCTCGCCTTGTCTGTTCGAGGGATCGTTGGACGAGCTGCTGCATCGGTTTGGTCTGGACGCCATCGTCGATCAGTTGATCGTTTGGTTGCACAAGGCCGCAGCCGGGACGTTGCTGGACCTTGAACAGGGGTGGGAGCCGACTCGTCGAGACAGTTGTCCTTCGACCCTTGTATTCAGTGCCGAGAATGTCGCGGCCGCCGCTCCCGCTGACGGCACGATTTTGGTGGTTCCCGCAGGCTACGTGACGATTGATGGCGGGCTATACGCCATCGTCAATGCCGAACTGACTGCTCAAGTCGATCCTGTGTTCTATCAGGAGGTTCACAACGACAAGTTGGGTAAATGGGGAAATGGCCATACCGCAGCCTTCATTGCGCGGGCTCCAATAACCGACGGCAACCCGCATGTGGTCGGCCACTATCAACCCGAGACGGTTGTCGATCTCGCGACGTTGCTTGATCGAGCAGCGGAACTCGGCGTCGATCGTGACGCTTTGGCTCAAGGCTTGGACGGCTACTATGGACGTTCGATTCTGGATATGCAGCAAGACTCGCGTGGCTGGACGCATGGCTTGTATGCGATTGTGATTCTGACTGTTCAAAGGCCAGCGTCGCTTGTGGGCTCACCGGGGAGAAGTATCGAGGTATTGCCCTACGTGGTGCGCTATGAACTCAACGCTCAATCGCTCCTGGAGCGAAACGCCACGGTTCACCCGGCTTTTCACGCACATGCGTTGTCTCCCGAACTGCTGGCAAGAACGTCCGGCATTCCATCTGCGGCCACATCGCAGCCGCTGGTCTTGCTCGGCTGCGGAAGCGTGGGGTCGAAAATCGCGATGCAACTGGGGCGAGCGGGTTTCGGCTCAATGACCTTCGTCGATAACGAGTCCATGTCGCCTCACAACGCGGCCCGGCATGCACTCATTGAGCGGGCATCGGTGCTGGTCCCACCTCGGAAGTCGGCGCTGATGAAGACGGCCTTTGAGTCGCTGTCGCATCTTCAATCGCAAGCGTTCGACACCGACGCAGTGACTCTCTTGGTCGATGCTGCGCAGTTTGCTGCAACCGTTCCGCAGGATGCGGCCCTCATCGTGGATGCGACAGCCTCACTTCAGGTGTTGGCCGCAGAAACGCAATCAACGGCGCTGAACCAATCCCCTGCGCGGTTGGCACGGATCGTCATGTATGGCCAGGGGCGCTGTGTCGCGGTTTTGCTTGAAGGGCCTGGTCGCGCCGGTCGGGTTGACGATCTTACGGCATTCTTGTTCGAGTGCTGTCGGTTTGTGCCGGAACTGCGGGCGTCGATTGCTGGCGATACGTCTGAGCCGACGCGTATTTTTGTGGGCGACAACTGCCGTTCACTGACGATGCCAATGTCCGATGCCGTTGTTTCGCGTTCTGCTTCATTAGCTGGCCTGCAACTGGAACGCTGGCTCGTTGGCGGACTCCCGAAGGAGGCGACGCTTTGCGCCGGGGTCTCGGATACCGAAGGCCTCGGCATGGCATGGACCAGCACCAGCCTCGGCCCGACCACTGTGCTCAACGTAGCAGACGATGGTGGCTGGAACATTCGGATTCTGCACCCTGTCGTGCAAGCGATCCATGCTGATGCGCTGCGCTGGGGCGCTCTGGAAACAGGTGGAGCCTTGGTCGGTCGTATCTCGTTTGAGAATCGAACCATCACCATTGCTGGCCTCGTGGATGCGCCGCCTGACAGCATTCGGGAGGCCGCCCGCTTCGTCCTTGGGACGAATGGGCTTGTTCAAAATTTGCGCACAGCGAATGGAACCTCTTTGGGGTATCTGGCCTTCATCGGCACTTGGCATAGCCACCCGAAAGGCGGCGCACATTCGGGCATAGACCGAAATACGTTGCGCGGCATCGCCGAGGATGCTGGCGGCCTTCCCGCCGTGTCGTTGGTATGGACTCCGACAGGACTCAGGTGTGCGGTGGATCGCTGGTAAAGGCAAAGCCGCCGGCACTTTCTTGGCATAAAACGAAAGGGATGTATGGCTGACTACTTCGAGATCGATTTTCTTGGCGTCGAAACAGCGAAAAGCGGGGATGCAATCACGCTACGCTATTCGGTGAATGGCACAGAGGGCGTGCACGTCGTTGACGGTGGGTATCTGGATACGGGAGATCAGCTCGTCGAGCACCTGAAGACGTACTATGGAACAACAGTCATCGACCATGTGATCCTCACACACCCCGATCGCGATCACGCCAATGGGCTGCGAAAAGTCCTGGAGCAATGCACAGTCAAAAATCTCTGGATCAACAGGCCGTGGATCTATGCAGATCAGTTGATTGATCGATTCGAGACCTATGAATCAGTTGAAGCACTGAGACGGAAATTGCGCTCCATCTACGATGCCACGGCAATTCTTGAGGATCTTGCGGTTGAGAAGGGAATTCCAATCCATGCCCCTCTTCAGGGGCAGAACATCGGTCCCTTCATGGTGATGGCACCCACACTAGATCGCTACTTCGACCTGATCGTGGACTCCGCGAAGACACCGGAAGCTGTTGAAGAAAGTGCTTTGGATAGCGCGCTGAGCAGCATATTCCGGGTGGTGAAGGCCGCGACCGCCTACATCAAGTCCCTGTGGGGCGAGGAATATTTTCCGCCGGAGCCTACCAGCCGTGAAAATGAAATGAGTGTGGTCCAGTCGGCTGTTCTGAACGGTCATCGTGTCATGCTTACTGGCGATGCCGGGCGTGAAGCGCTGCAAGAGGTTATTGACTACGCGCCTTTTGCCGGACTCGCGTTGCCAGGCATTCGGTATTTCCAGGTGCCTCATCATGGCGGGCGACACAATGTCTCGACTGAAATTCTGGATCAACTGGTTGGTCCACGATTGGACAGCATGCCGGACAAGCATACCTGGAATGCCATTTGCAGTTCTGCCAAAGCCGATGAGGATCACCCGCGGAAGTCCGTAATTCGCGCTGTATTGCACCGGGGTGGGCACTGGGCGGCAACCGAAAGCAAGAATCTCCGCATTGGGGCGGGCATTACCCGCGATGGCTGGGTATCAATTCCTCAAGCAGAGTACCCCGAAGAGCAAGAGAGTTGAGCGGGCAGTTTGAGCGTGACGTGCTGTTCATTGGCTTTCTGCCGCCTACGTTATGAGCGTCCCGGCGTTCCGCCGTCGGACTCGCGGGCTGCGCCCCGCGCCTCATGCCGAGTCGCGGCCACCCGGCTTTGATTCCTGACGCCTCCGGCCTTGCGGGCCTGCGCTTGCCTAACTACCAGGTACTTGCAACCTATGCATGCGATGTCGCTCTCTGAGTTTCCAATTTCTGTGCTTGAACTCCACACATGGCCGTGGTGGCGAAGATTTTGGAATCGACCGCCGGCGCTTGTACGGAAGCGGTGTGAAGCTTGGCGTGAGCTATTGGGGCTCAAGGAGTCGGCAGGAAAAAATGTGCTCCTCAACACCGCAAAATCGAAGATTTTTGATGACTCACGCCGTCGATGGGACATCCTGGACAATCTTAATCGCAGCAACTTTACTTTGCGGAGCCGATTTTCGGGCTTAGCCTCGGGCGCTAAGGAGGCTTTCCAAAGTCCTCATGGATCGCTAGTGCAAGTGACGATGGTGCCTCACTTTGAATGCGACGCAAGCGATATAGAGGGCATCTCCGCAAGCAAGTCGGCAGATATGCCACACGAAAGTGTGGATGTCTTTGGTGCCTACTATATTGATGAGCAGAATCGATATGCCAGAAAAGGAAAGCCCCCGCTCGGACTGGATGATGCGAGCTTAAAAGAGCTTTGTTCTCATGGCGAAATTCGGCTACTGCACGGACGTGGCTCCGACACGTTTAGCGTGCGAGCTTGGGATGGCCGTTTGTTCCTTGACAACAGTGGCGGATCTCACCATCTTGCGGGCGCCGTGCATGTCGCTAAGCGCATTGGCGCGCGCATTCACCTCGCCTCGAAACTCTATCTCTACCAGCTCAACCATTTGACTGTGCAATGGCTGCTCGATGGATTTCATCTGGTATTGCTCCCCAAGGATTTGGCCGGACAGATGCTATGGACTGTGAAGAGCTTGGTAGGTTCTGGTTCGAACATGGAGTTCCCGCCTGTACTGGCCGAAGGCACGCTTTTGGCATTCCCCCGGGGTTCGCAAATCGCCGAGTCCGTGATGGCAGAACTATTGAGTCAGGGGCACCACGATTTGGGCAATGATTTGAGGGAAGCGCTGACTGCGCAACAGCGGTTCTTGACTGAATCGACGGCTCTATGGACAAAGCAATTTTCATCTCCAACCTGCTGACGATGCTCTAAATGCGTGTGGTCACGTCGTTACCTATAGATCGCGAGTTGAAGCTCCACATTTCATAGGAACTTAGCGACAAAAGAGCGTCCCGGCGTTCCGCCGTCGGGCTCGCGGGCTACGCCCCATGCCTCGTACCGAGTCATGGCCATCCGGCTTTGATCCCTGACGCCTCCGGCCCTGTGGGCCTGCGCGCTGCGCTTGCCCATCCGTCGTCTCTGCGGGCGGGGTGTGGGCGGTCTTGCTGTTCCCTTCACCGTATCACGGCGTTCTCGCCGTCAAGGGCTGCGCGCGCCTTGCGCGCTTGCGTCCTGGCGGCCGTCGCTGACCCCTGACCGCTTGCGCTGCGCCGTGCTGAGGCCGGTTCCGGGCAATTCCGCCCGAGCAACCGGAGCATGATCATGTCGCAACTTTCTCTGTCTCTCGATTCCTCGCTGCTGGTGCGTGACGACCAGGGGCGCTATCTGCCGGCGACTGCCGACCAAATTCTGGAAGCTGCGCGGTACGTTATCGACCAGAAAACTCCGCGCGGGACGCTGTTCACTTCGCCGGCGCTGGTCAAGGACTACCTGCGCACCAAGCTGGCCAACTTCGAGCATGAGGTTTTCGCTACGCTGTTCCTCGACAGCCAGAACCGTCTGATCGAATACGTGGAGATGTTTCGCGGCACCATCGACCAGGCATCGGTGTATCCGCGCGAAGTCGTGAAAACGGCACTGCAACACAACGCAGCGGCCGTGATCTTTTCGCACAATCATCCGAGCGGCAATTCCGAGCCGAGCCAGGCGGACAAGCTGCTGACCCAACGCCTCAAGGAAGCCCTGGCGCTGGTGGACGTGCGCACGCTGGATCACATCGTCGTCGGCGGCGAGGCCACTACGTCATTCGCTGAGCGTGGCCTGATCTGACACAGGGGGGCTGCGGCCCCTTTTTTGCTGCGCCCGGTGGCGCAGCTACGGCCCTCGCGGGCCTGCGCTTGCTGAAGACAGGTGTGCGTAGGTGGTGGTGTGAGGCGGTCTTGCTGTTCCCTTCACCGTATCACGGCGTTCTCGCCGTCAAGGGCTGCGCGTGCAAGCACGCTTGCGGCCTCCCGGCCGTCCTTGACCCCTGACCGCTTGCGCTGCGCCGTGCTGGTGACGGTTCCGGGCAATTCCGCCTGTGTAACCGGAGATCGTCATGAACGATAAATCACATGTTTCCCTCGAACAGCACGTTTGCCTGGTCTGCGGCAAAGCGTTCGATACCGGCACCATCCTGCTCGACAAGCGCCTGCGTGCAAGCATGGAGCACCATACGAAGACGGGCTGGGGCCTATGCCCCGAGCACCAGAAGCTGGCCGACGATGGTTTCGTCGCGCTAGTCGAATGCGACCCGCAGCGCAGCGGCTCGCCGGGTGGCCGCCTGAAGCCCGAGCAGGCTTATCGCACGGGCCGGCTGGCGCACCTGAAGCATCATGTGTTCGCCAAGGTGTTCAACGTGCCGATCGAGGCCAACCAGCCTTGCGTCTTCGTTAAGCCGGGCGTCATAGAGCAGCTTGAAGCGATGGTGTCGCCGGCGACGAGCTGATCGCGCTAACAACCCGGCGCGTCGTCCTTTCGGGCGACGCGCCATTCTTTTTGCTGCGCCCGATGCCGATGCCTTCGCGCCCGCGGCGCTTCGCTTGCCTCCAGGGGAAAGCCCTGCGGGCTATCCCCGCCGCGCGATGCTTGGCGCCCCTGGAAGACCGCCGAACCGGCTGCGCCGGATCGGCCAGAAGCCAATCGCAGTCCCAGCAGCAGAAGCAATTTCTCGATGCCTTGTGCATGAGGGCTGTCCTGGGCGTGATGTTCATCGAGCATCGAAGTCAGGGCGTCCCCGGCCAAGAAGACATGGCCGGTCGCGCTGTCGTGCGCGTTGCGCATCGAGCCGCCTGCGGCGTCTCGCCCCTGACGGGCTTCCATCGTTCCCTCGCTCCGCTCGGCTGACGCCTCCGGCCCGGCTTCTAGATCCGGGCCTGCGCGCTTCGCTTGCCGTGCGGTTCGGCACATAGGGATGGCCGTTGCCATGTCCAGCCGTCTTCCCTGACCTCATCACCTTGTCTGCGACTGTAGCCCGCGCCCGTGTGCCGTCAAGGCACGCAGGGCCGTGTCCTCGGCTGCGCCTGCGGGCCGCACCAACCCTGCGCTTGCCTCCTTGACGGCACCCGTTCGCGCGCTCCTGACCGTCGCGGGCGATGAACTCAGGAAAGACGGTGGCAACAGGGCTAACCGGGTTCCTCGTGCCGACCGCACCGAACAGCTGAAAGGCTGGGCTCCGAATCTAGGAATCCGGTGTGCGGTGTGAACAGCAAACCTCTTTTTGTCAGGAGAAAGACCATGCAACTCGCATCCCGTTTCGCTTCCCGTTCCCCGGCACTGCGCAGCGAATACCCGCTGACCGATGACCAGATTCACCGTGTCGCGCCGTCCATCTTCGCGGACGCCCCGCATGAGAGCCGTTCGCAGCGGTACGCCTACATCCCCACCGCCGCCGTGCTGACCGAGCTTCGGAAAGAAGGCTTCCAGCCCTTCATGGTGACGCAGACCCGCGTGCGCGATGAAGGCAAGCGCGAGCACACGAAACACATGATTCGCCTGCGCCACGCCAGCCAGATCAACGGCGCGGAGGCTAACGAAATCGTGCTGCTGAACTCGCATGACGGCACCAGCAGCTATCAGATGCTGGCCGGCATGTTCCGGTTCGTGTGCAGCAATGGTCTTGTCTGCGGCGACACCGTGGCGGACGTGCGCGTGCCCCACAAAGGCGACGTAGCCGGCTCCGTCATCGAAGGCGCTTTCGAGGTGTTGAGCGGCTTCGAGCGGGTGAAGGAATCCCGCGATGCCATGCGCGCGATCACGCTGGACGAAGGCGAGGCCGAAGTGTTCGCCCGTTCCGCGCTGGCCCTCAAGTACGACCCCACCGACAACAAGCCAGCGCCCATCACCGAATCGCAAATCCTGATGCCGCGCCGGTTCGACGACCGCCGCCCGGACTTGTGGAGCGTGTTCAACCGCACCCAAGAAAACCTGACCAAAGGCGGATTGCATGGCCGCAGCGCCAACGGGCGCCGCCAGCAGACCCGCCCGGTGCAAGGCATTGATTCCGATGTGCGCCTCAATCGCGCCCTCTGGATGCTGGCCGATGGCCTGCGCCAGTTGAAAGCCTGAACCCTTCCGATCTTTTACCCGCCGGAGGGGCGGTTCCCCTCCATTCCCTTGTTTCACTTGATTGGAGATACACCATGAACGCCGTTACCACTACCGAAGCCCGCGCCATCCAAGCCCCCGCGCTGGAAGCTGCCGACCCGACCAAGAACCTGATTCTGGTTCCGCTGTCGCGGCTGGTGTTGCGCCCCACGGGCCGCAACGTGCGCAAGACCCCGCGCATGTCCATCCCCGAACTCGCCGCATCCATCCAGCGTGTCGGCCTGCTGCAAAACCTGATCGTGATTGCATCCGCCGATGGCGAGCATTACGAAGTCGTCGCCGGTGGCCGTCGCCTCGCCGCGTTGAAGCTGCTGGCGAAAAAGCACCGCATCAGCAAGGAATGGGAGGTTCCTTGCCTGCTGGTAGCCGATGGCACCGCCCGCACGGCCAGCCTCACCGAGAACGTACAGCGCGAAGCCATGCACCCCGCCGACCAGTTCGAGGCATTCGCCGCGCTGGTGGCCGAAGGCCGGCCCATCGAGGACATTGCGGCGGATTTCAGCGTCACGCCGCTGGTGGTGCAACGCCGCTTGAAGCTGGCGAACGTGTCGCCGCGCCTGATGGCCGACTATCGCGCCGATGCCGTCACGCTCGATCAGTTGATGGCGCTTGCCATCACCGATGACCACGCCGCACAGGAAGCCGCGTTCTACGATGCCCCGCAGTGGCAGCGGCATCCGTCCCACTTGCGCGAACGCCTGACCGAGCGCGAAATCGACGCCTACCGGCATCCGCTGGTGCGGTTCGTAGGGCTGGACACCTACGAAGCCGCAGGCGGTGGCATCCGCCGCGACCTGTTTGCGGAAGGCGATGCGGGCGTGTATCTGACCGATGCCGCGCTGCTGGAACGACTGGCGCAAACCCGGCTGGCAGGCATTGCCGCCAATGTTCGCGCCGAAGGTTGGGCGTGGGTGGATGCCACGCCGGGCGCGACCCATGCCGACCTGCACACCTTCCAACGCGCCCCGAGGGAGCGCCGCGAACCGAACAAGCGCGAAGCCGCACGCATCGAGAAGCTGCAAGCCCGGATGCACGAACTGGCCGAAGCCGTGGATGCCGCATTGGACGCCGACGACGAGGAAAAGGCCGATGCCTTGCAGGAGGAAGGCGAAGCCGTGGGCGAGCAGTTGCAAGCGCTAGAAGATGGCTTGCAAGACTACGGCGCGAACGTGAAGGCCGCAGCCGGAGCCATCGTCACCATCGACCGCAACGGCGAGGCCGTCATTCATCGCGGCCTGATGCGCGAAGCCGAAGCCAAGGCGCTGCGCACACTGGAAAGGATTCGGCAGGGTTTCGGCGGCGAAGGCGAAGCCGCGAACGACGAGGAAGGCGAGGACGGAGACGACGACAGGCAGCCCAAGGCCGCCGCCATGTCCGACCGGCTGGCGCAGAAGTTGAGCGCCCACCGCACCGCCGCGCTGCAAATCGAAGTCGCCCGGCATCCGCAAGCCGCGCTGGCCGCCGTGGTGCATGGCATGGTGCAGACCGTTTTGCAGGGCAGCCACTACGGCCACGACTTGCCGCTGGGCGTAAGCCTCAAAGTGCAAGACCGGCTGGAAGGCATGGCCCCGGACTTGCCCGAATCGCCCGCCGCCGTGGCGCTGCGCGAACTGCAACAGGTGGCGGGCGAAGCCTTGCCGGAGGACAGCGCCGAACTGTTCGCCGTGCTGCTGGCGAAGCCGCAAGATGAACTGGTGCGGCTGCTGGCCGTGTGCGTGGCTTCCACGGTGGACGTGGTGACACCCCGCGCCACGCCGCACCAGCGCGGCGCAGAACTGGCGCAGGCCGTGGGCCTCGACATGGCCGCATGGTGGAAGCCGACCGCAGAAGGCTACTTCAAGCATGTTTCCAAGGCCGTGATTCTGGATGCCGTGGCCGTGTTTGCACCGGATTCTGTAACCCGGCTGGCGAAGTTGAAGAAGGCCGACATTGCCAGCGAGGCCGAGCGGCTGGCCGATGGCACGGGCTGGATGCCCGCCATCTTCAAGGCCGCAGGCCCGCAGGATGCCGTGCAGGAAGAAGGCCCGGAGCAAAACGCCCCGGAGGATGCCGAGGCAATGGCGGATGAACCCGCCGAAGCACTGGCCGCTTGACCCGCACGGAAGGCAAGCGCCCCGGCCTCGACCGGGGCGCTTCGCTGCAAGGAGAAACCCCAATGACCCGCACCACGACCAGCCGCCCACGCATGGCGGCGACCTATGCCCCCGGTACGGTACGCGCCCGCCGCTGGCACGGCGAAGGCGACGTGCGCGGCTACCGTCCGCCTCGCGGCTGGACAGCCCGAGCCGACCTGACCGACTTTCACCCCATCACGGGCCGCGCCTTGCCGCGTGCCGTGTGGTGGATTATCGAAACCAAGGACTAACCCATCATTCACGCCAGCCCCAGTCCGTTCCGCCCTGGGGCTGGTGGTCAAAAATCCGGGCGCGGCGGTGGCCGCGCCCGGTTTCAAGGCCCAAAACCAAAACGCCCCTTCGCCGCCTTCGGGCGGGCGGCGAAGGGGCCGCGCACAAGCGGCCTTGTGCGCGAGAAACCACGAAGCCCACAAGTGCGGCGGCGCACCCCGCCGCCGGTGTTTGGACTGCGCCCCGCCGCAATGGGCGGGGCTTGTGGGGCTACGCCCCGGCTTGCTGCGGCAGGTTGTGCGAAAGCGTGCCGTCCTCGACGCTGGCGGTTCGTTGCCTGTATGTCACGAAGGACGGTTCACCGACACACCGCCCGGCCTCGCCCGATGGAGCCTCCACGCCACGCCTCAAGCATGTGCCGCGAGCTGCGGCAGGGGCGCTCCGGCCTTGTCGTCGGGGCATTGACCTGGCCCGCGTCAGGGCGCAAGCCGGTGAAGCCGTCACGCGGGGATGCCGAGTCGGCCATGTCTCCATTCGGGAGCGGTCGGCCTGTACGTCCTTGTCTTGTTGTGAATCCTGGCGGTGGCGCGGCTGCGCCTTGGGCTTCATGGCCGCAACCTTCCAGCAAAAATAATTTCCCCTGCGCTGCGCGCATTCCTCGCGGGACAAATTATTTTTGCTTCCAGGTTCTCCACTTCGTTCCGACCGCAAGCGGTGCGGCCAGCCCATCCCCGCCGGACGGATCACAACAAGGACGCACTGGCGCGACCTTGTTCAACCCGAAAGGAGAAATCATCATGGCAAACATCGGCACCTTCACCGCAGAGAAAGACGGCTTCACCGGCACGCTCCGCACCCTGACGCTCAACGTCAAAGTCAAGCTGGTTCCCAACGACAAGGGCGACAACGAGAACGCCCCCGACTACCGCCTGCAAGCGGCAAGTCATGACATCGGCGCGGCGTGGAAGAAGACCAGCGAGGCCGGACGGCCCTATGTGTCCGTGACCCTGGACGATCCTTCGTTCCCAGCCACCGTTTATGCCCGCCTGATCGAAGGCGAGAACGGCACGCACGACCTGATCTGGTCGCGCAACAAGCCCAAGGCGGCCTGACGGCCGCCCACAGCGCCCCGCCCATTGCGGCGGGGCACTGTGCTGCTCATCGCATCACCGCACGCATAGGGTTTCGGCAGTCGCTCCGCGCTGGGTACGTCCACCAGGGCCGGTATCGCATGGGTGCTGACTGGAGGGTTCGCAACCCTTGGCAGCCGCAGGCACAAGATGGCGTGTCGGCGCTGGAAGCGCCGCCGGGCTTTCGGGCTGCGCCCCGTGCCGGCTACGCCGTCACGGCCAATCGGCTTCAATCCCTCACGCCTTCGCGCCTGCGGCGCTGCGCGCTTCGCTTGCGGAGATCCGGCACTACGCGCCGACGCGCTACGGCGTATCCGACTCCTTCAGCACGGCCTCAAGCTCCTGGCGCACGCGCGCCAGCAGCTCGTCGGCCTGGTGCGCGCTGTCGCCGACGTAGGCCAGCGTCAGCAGCGTGAGCGGATGCACGTCCATGACCTCGCACAGCTCGGCCAGCTTGTGGATGGTCGGGCTTTTCAGGTCGCGTTCCAGCGAACTCATGTAGGTGCGGCTGGACACGTCAGAGAACGCTTCCTGGCTCAAGCCACGCGCTTTCCTGACCGTCCGTATCGCCGCTGCCAATGAGTTCTTCGCTGCCACCTATGGTTTCCCCCCAAAAACCAAGATGACAGCCCATTGCGCTCTATAGGGCTACAATCTATAGTGTTCATTTTGTGCTACTGCTTTCCTCTTTCGTGCCTTTACGGAAATCCGTATCTGCGGATTTCTTCAAACCCAGGGAACCGCATCCGTGTCTTTCCTGACTTCCGGCAATGCGCTTTCGTGCCTCTACGCTTCTATGGATTCGTGCGCAAGCACAGAGGCGCTTCGGCGGTTCCGTGCATTCGTGGAAGGCACGCGGCCGTGATCCCGCTTGCGACCGAGGAAGAACGGACGCGGCTGCTGGCCCACGGCCAAGCCCGCGCCGCCGGGCAGGATATCGACCCGTTGCCGGCCGTGCGGCTGTTCACCCCGGACGCGCATGCAACATGGCTGCTGGCCTCGCTCGATCCTGCCGATGGCGATACGGCCTACGGCCTGATCGACTTGGGGATCGGAATGCCCGCTCTGGGCACGGTGAGGCTGTCCGATCTCGCGTCCATCGTCGGCCCGCGTCAGCGGCCGGTGATGCGCGATCGCTACTTTCAGCCGACGCGGAGGCTGTCGGAGTATGTCCGGCTGGCGCAGGAAGACGGTTCGATCCCGGACTGATACCGGCCAGCGCAGCAGGGCCAAACGGGACGCATTGTGACTATTTCAGTCTTGTTCAAGACCGGACAAGTCTGAATCCGCACGCTTGCGCCGAAGCGGTGCGATCCAGATGCAAACAGTCATGATGCCGGGCGCTGGATGCGGCACGTTGCTCAATGCTGCGCACCATTTTTACGGCGGCGCAGCCGTCGCATTCAGACGATTTCAGCAATGCTCCGGAGCGAATCTGTCTTGACACCAGCAGTTACAGCTTACCTTGATTCGATGACGACTTGATGGCGTTTCGATAGCTCCCGCACGGCGGAATCCGTAGCGACGTTCCTGCTGATCGACAGGAGGTTGCGTTATGGCTGATCTGAACGCCGAGCATTGGTATCCAACCGCCGCGTATCTCTACACGCTGCACCTCGACGGCCCCGCGCTGGCCTGGGAATACCTGCGTAGAAACCCCGATTACCGGCTCGACTGGTTGCGCCGTCGCCGCCGACCGGATACGGCGCATCGATGGGGCTTGCGCCTGCTGGAAGACCCGGCCCTGGATGCGCGCGATGCGCATCCAGCCTGGTTCCCCGATCACGATGGCGTGATCCAGCTCTATCCAGACGACGACCCGCCGCCGGATGCCGACGCCTTCGAGTTCTGGCGCGTGCCTGGCCGCAAGCAACTGATCCACGACGGCAAGCGCCTGGTGCTGGTGTCGCACTGGCCGGGTTGCTGCGTGCGGCTGGCACTCGCGCCCGGCCTGGAAGACGGCATGGCCTACCTCTACGCCACCCGCGCCTGCGCCACGCCCTGCACGCGCTATCGCACGCTCGCGGCCGAACTGGATGCGCTGTCCGCCGCGACCGTGGCCACGCCTGCGGCGGCGGCTCGATCCCGGCCCACGCCCGCCGCGGTGCTGGAACTGCACACCTTGCAGGCGCTCGACGCGACCCTCTCGGGCGCGTCCTTGCGCGAGGTGGCCGAAGGGCTGTTCGGCGCGGATGCCGTCGCAGCCGACTGGCACAAAGACAGCGCCTTGCGTGCTCGCGTGCGGCGGCTGGTGCGCCGTGGCGATGCGCTGATGCGCGGCGGCTACCGCCGCCTGGCACAGCTTCCGCCACCGTTGCACTAGGGGGGACGTTTCGCGTCCCTTGAAGAACGTCCCTTAGCAAGAAGCCTTGCTTTCTTGAAAGTGCCTCTATCCGGCCGCGTGGTGTGGCCGGGCTTGATGGAGGTACACCCCATGCGACCCGCTCCCTTGCGGCCTGCCGCCGCTGCTGTCGCTGCGCCCGCGCAGCCCCAACGCTACCTGACCAACGACGAAGCCGCCGAATACCTGCGGCTGTCGCCGCGCACGCTGGAGAAACAGCGCGTGATCGGCGGAGGGCCGAAGTTCCGCAAGTTCGGCCGCCGCGTCATGTACGCGGTAAGCGACCTCGATGCCTGGGCCGACCAGCGCAGCTACGAGGCGACTTCCGACCCGGAATATGCCCAACGCCACGCGGGTGACTACCGTGATGGCCGCTGAACGCCGGTGCGTGGGTGGCCTTTGCCATGTCCAGCCCGCCAGGGCAAGCCTTGCAGCAGCGCGAACAGCTCGACCTGTTCCGGGCGCTGCCGGGCGACATGGCACCACGCGACAGCCAGGACTTGATGGCCTTTCCGTTCTTCTCGCTGGCGAAGTCGCGGCGCACCGCGCCGATCGACTTTCGCGCAGGCGGCATCACCATCCGCGTGGAGGGCACGCAGGAGCACGGCATCGCAACGATATGGGATGCCGACGTGCTGATATGGGCCGCTTCGCAGATCGCGGAGGCGCGCGACGCGGGCATCCGCCCGTCGCGCTGGATACGCGCCACGCCCTACGAAATCCTGCGCTTCATCGGGCGCGGCACATCGCTCAACGACTACCAGCGCCTGAAAGCCGCGCTGGATCGCTTGCAATCGACCACGGTGGCCACGTCCATCCGCGAAACCACGGGAAGGCGCTTGCATCGCTTCTCGTGGATCAACGAGTGGAAGGAACTGGCCGACGCCAGCGGCGTGCCGCTGGGCATCGAGCTGATCTTGCCCGATTGGTTCTATGCGGGCGTGCTCGATGCCGCCTTGGTGCTGACCATCGACCCGGCCTATTTCCGCTTGAAGGGCGGCATCGAACGCTGGCTGTATCGCCTGGTGCGCAAGCACGGCGGACGGCAGGAACACGGCTGGCAATTCGATTTCCGGCACCTCTACCGCAAATCGGGCAGCGCGGCGCGCTTCTCCGATTTTGCCTACGACTTGCGCGCCCTGGTGGCGCGGCAGTCGCTGCCCGGCTACGTCCTGGACATCGAGCGGATGCCGGACGATGGAACGGAACTGCTGACCTTCCGGCCAGTGCTGCATACGGCACGGGGATAACTCGGGGAAAACTTGTGGACGGCCTCGTGCTATCAGGAGTACCGGGTATCGTGCTATCAGGAGTACGCCTATCGTGCTATCAGGAGTACGAAAACGCCGTAAAGCCAATAACGGCGCGGGTTTGCGCCCCCTCTAACTTACCTAACAAGAAATACATAACTTTTAGTAGAAGCGCGCCGTTTCGGTGGAAAACCACCCAGCGGCACGGCCAGGCCGGCTTTCCGGCAGGGAGGGCCGCGCCATGATCGTCGCGCTTCTCAATCAGAAAGGCGGCGTAGGCAAGACCACGCTCGCCACGCACATCGCCGGCGAGCTGGCGATGCGCGGCCAGCACGTCGTGCTGCTGGATGCCGACCCGCAGGGTTCCTCACTGGACTGGACGCAGCGCAGAAGCCAGCAAGGCTTGCCACGGCTGTTCAGCGCCGTGGGCCTCGCACGCGAAACGCTGCACCAAGAGGCACCAGAACTCGCCAGGCGAGCAGATCACGTCGTCATCGACGGCCCGCCGCGCATCGCCGCCTTGGCGCGCTCCGCGCTGCTGGCGGCCGAGCGCGTGCTGATCCCGGTGCAGCCGAGTCCCTACGACCTGTGGGCCAGCGCCGAGATGGTGGCGCTGATCCGCGAGGCGCAGGTGTTCCGGCCTGCGCTGCGCGCGGCCTTCATCATCAATCGGCGTGTCAGTACCACCGTGATCGGGCGCGAAGCGCGCCAGGCGCTTGCCGACCAGCCGCTTCCTGCGCTGCGCGCGGAAGTGCATCAGCGCGTCGTGTTCGCCGACAGCGTGGCCGCTGGTCGGCTTGCACGCGAGACGGCGCCGGACAGCGCGGCCGCGCGTGAAATCACCGCGCTGGTCGATGAACTGCTGCGGTGGCCGTCATGACAGCGAAGCCGCCACCACGCGCCAAGCGTGTCGGCATCGGCGCGCGTCCGCCCGCGAATCCACACGCCGAGGCGTGGATTCGCCAAGGTGATGCCGATGCGCTGGGCAAGGGCGACCTCTACACGGCTCGCCTCACTCTCGACATCACGCCCGCCATGCGGGCGCGCATCAAGGTGTCGGCCTTCACGCAAGGCGTGACCGTGGCCGACCTGCTGCGCGGCCTGCTGGAGCGCGAGTTTCCAGAGAGCCGCAGGGAGAGCACCCCATGAACATATCCGCTTCGCCGGCCGCTGGCGCGGCCACGGCTGCGCTCACAGCACCTACCGGCCAGCCAGCCAGCGCGCCGCTGACGCGCGTGGCGCTGGCCTACATCGACCAGCATTTCGACCTCTATCTGCGCTTCGGTGAGCCTGCGCGCATCGTCCGGCTCGACCGCTGGCGGCGCAGCGCCGTGTTCCTGCCGAACGCGGTTCTGTGCCGTGTCCGTTGGCAAGCCAACGACTACGGCACGATCCGCTGGCAGCTCATGGTGATGCAGGCTTGCACGCCGCTGGACGCGGCGCAGCGCATCCCCGGCGTGCGGCCGGGCGCGCGCCTGCTGCTGCACGCCGAAGGCGAGAACCAGGTGCGCGCCGTGCTGGAACGCATCGACGCCATCGAGGCGCTGGGCATCGCGCCCGTCGCCGTCTCGCCCGCGTACTGGCGCACGCTCGCCAACCGGCTCGCCGCGCGCCTGCCGCTGCCCGAATACACCGCCGAGCGGCACGCCGCCTGGCTGACCGGGAGGGCACAGCCATGACCACCGTTTCTACTGTCGCCGCCGCGCCGCGTCCTCGCTCGCCCCGCGCACGTTTGCGCGCTCGCCTCGTACTGGCGAGCCTGTCCGCCTGCAGCCTCGCTGCGCTGGCCTGGGCGTCCTTCGTGCAGCCGCTGCCGCGCCTGATCTACAACCCGTCAGATAGCGTGGCGGTTGGCTGGTATCGCGTCGATCCGTTCGACCCACGCGCCGCCTCGCTGCCACGTCCGCCGTCCGTAGACAGCATCGTGCTGGTGCCGCTGCCCGCCAGGGCCGCCGCGCTGGCTGCGCAGCGCGGCTACCTGCCGACGCGCGTTCAGCTGCTCAAACGTGTGGGCGCGGTCGCGCCGCAACACGTTTGCATCGTCGCCGGTCAGGTACGCATCGACGGCGTGCCGGTGGCCGCCGCGTTGCCTGCCGACCGGCTGGGCCGGCCGCTGCCGTCCTTGCAGCTTTGCCGACGCCTCGACCCGGGCGAGCTGCTCCTGTTGAGCGTGACGAATCCGGCATCGTTCGACAGCCGGTATTTCGGGCCGGTCAGCGCATCCGCCGTGATCGGCGTCGCGCATCCGGTCTGGCTGGAGGCTCGCCCATGATGGCCGCCGACTCGCTGTACGTTGCCGTGCATCTTGTCGTGCCATCGGGCATGCCGATCCAGTGGCTTTCCGCGTGTCGTCGCGCGTGCAGTGCGAGCGCATCCGCGCTGCACTTCGCGCTGCCTTCCCATGTGCAGGCGTCTTGCCTCGAACGCGCCCGGCCTGCGGCCGTGTCCGCGTTCGCCGGTGCGCTGGCTGCTTACGCAGCAGCGCCGCCGGGCCGCCGCTGCCCGGAGCGCCAGCGAGGGGCAAAGGCGGAAGGCAAGACAAAAGGACGCGGCACAGGGCCGCGTCGAAAGCCAGTCTGCACGTGGGGGTGGCGCGGCACACAGCGGCTTCGCCGCCGTGCCGCTTGTGGCGCGAAGTCCGCGCCAAGACAGGGCGGCCCGCGTGCTTCGCACGCCGTGGCACGCCATAGCTTTCCTTGGAGACTGCCATGAGCGACCGCCGCGACGACGATTTCCGCGTGCGCCCCAGTGCCCCGAAGAACCGGGGCCAGGGCTTCGTTTCCAAGGTGCTCAAGCAGGCGGGCAAGGCCAGCGGCGGCAAGTCCTCTATGCGCAATTCCGCAGCCGGTGGCAGCGGCGCACGCGCCGGCCAGCGCCCCGGTTCGCGCTTGGGGCGCGGCCATACGGCGGCGCGCTTCGCGGGCGCGAAGCTCACGCCCTTGTCGCGGCGTGTAACCATCAAGACGCTGCTGGTCAATCAGCGCAATGCCAGCCCGCAATCGCTCGCCAAGCACCTGCGCTACATCGAGCGCGATGGCGCGGGCCGCGATGGCGAGCCGGGCCGAGCCTACGGGCCGCAAACCGACGAAGCCGACCTCGACGCCTTCAAGGAGCGGGCCGCCGACGACCGGCACCATTTCCGCTTCATCGTTTCCCCGGAGGACGGCGCCGAGCTGGACGACCTGCGCACCTACACCCGGCACCTGATGAATCGCATGGAAGCCGACCTGGGCACGCGGCTGGATTGGGCGGCGGTAGATCACTGGAACACCGACAACCCGCACACTCACCTGATCGTGCGCGGGCGTGACGACACTGGCAAAGACCTCATCATCTCGGGCGACTACATCGCGCAAGGCTTTCGCCATCGCGCCGCCGAACTGGCGACCGAATGGCTGGGGCCGCGCACCGAACTGGAGATCCAGCAGACCTTGCAGCGCGAGGTGGAGCAGGAGCGGTGGACGAGCCTGGATCGCACCCTGCAACGCGAGGTCGGCGAGGACGGCCGAGTGCAGATCGAACGCTTCAACGAACCGCGGCTGCAACGCCAGCGCCTGCTGCTAATCGGCCGCCTGCAACGCTTGCAGCGCCTGGGCCTGGCCGACGAAATACAGCCCGGCACCTGGGCCGTCTATGCCGACGCGGAAGAGACCCTGCGCGCCCTGGGCGAGCGTGGCGACATCATCCGCACCATGCAGCGGGCCATGCGCGGCGAGCCGCGCGAGCTGGCGGTGTTCGAGCCTGGGGACGATGGCCGAACCATTCTCGGCCGGGTGGCCGCGAAGGGGCTGGCCGACGAGCTGCGCGACCGGGGCTATCTGGTCATCGACGGCGTGGACGGCAAGGCCCACTACGTCGCGCTCAACGCCCGCGACGAGTTGGCGAACTACCCGGCCGGCGCCGTGGTGGAGGTGAAGGGATCTGCCGACGTGCGGGCAGCCGACCGCAACATCGCCGCGCTGGCGAGCGGTGGCCTGTACCGCACCGACCATCACCTTGCCGTGGCGCGGGGTCAGGCTGTGCCCGGCCGCGATCCGCAGGAAGTCGTCGCGGCCCACGTCCGCCGACTGGAAGCCCTGCGCCGGGCCGGCATCGTGGAGCGCGTGGCCGAAGGGCTATGGAAGGTGCCGGGCGACCTGCCCGAGCAGGGCCGCCGCTACGACGCGCAGCGCCTGGGCGGCGTGGCCGTGGAACTGAAATCGCACCTGCCCATCGAGCGGCAGGCCCGCGTGATCGGGGCTACTTGGCTCGACCAGCAGTTGATTGGCGGCTCGGGCCTGGGCGACCTGGGCTTTGGCGGCGAGGCCAAGCAGGCCATGCAGCAGCGCGCCGACTTCCTGACCGAACAAGGGCTGGCCGAGCGGCGCGGGCAGCGCGTGATCCTCGCCCGGAACCTGCTGGGCACGTTGCGCAATCGGGAACTGGCGCAGGCCGCCAAGGACATTGCCGCCGAATCCGGCTTGGAGCACCGTCCGGTGGCCGACGGCCAGCGCGTGGCCGGTATCTACCGGCGCAGCATCATGCTCGCCAGCGGGCGCTACGCGATGCTCGATGACGGCATGGGGTTCAGCTTGGTGCCGTGGAAGCCAGTGATCGAACAGCGGCTGGGCCAGCAGCTCGCGGCCACAGTGCGCGGTGGCGGGGTGTCTTGGGAGATTGGGCGCGCACGCGGGCCTGCTATCAGTTGAGGCGGTAAACAAAACGCAGCTAGCAACACGATACGGAGGGCTTGCACACCTTCCGATCAAGAAAACATCGAGCGAGCACGGAGGTCATCCGCTCGTTCCGCACTTGACCAAATTATTCGATAAAATATAGTTCGATCGTACGAACTCTATTAGAATCTGACATAACCAAGACCTTCGAGACACTCATGAATCGCTTGACTACCTATGCGCTCGACCTCCATAGACCCGTGCCGTCGGTCCGGGAGACTGGCACTTTGAGCACGGGCAGGAGCGTGCAGGCGTGCACGGTGGCCGTGCTGTCCATGTGTGTACTTCTGCTCGCTGCCTGCACTGATGGCTCAATCTCGTCTAGATCCGTGGCCACGCCGGTGGCTGCAGAAGTCGCTGTGGTACGGCAGGCACGATTACCTGTTACCAACGATGTGACTGGCAGCGTCGTCTCTGACGGACGCATCGACGTAGCTTCGCGCGTGACCGGATTCATTCGCCAGCTCGATGTTCGCGAGGGCCAGGCGGTCAGGCGCGGCGACCTGCTGTTGCGCATCGACGCCTCTGACATCGACGCGGCTATCGCGCAGGCACGCGCCGGCGTGCAGGCCGCCCAGGAGGCTTGGCGGGATGCGCAGTACGACGTGAACCAGAATGCGCAACTGGTGCCGGCTGGCGCGATCTCGGCCGACGCGCTGCGCAAGTCCAGGGTGCGGGAGGAAACCACCCGCGCGACGCTGGAGCAAGCGCAATCGGCGCTGGCGGCGGCACAAGCGCAGCGCAACTACGTGGCCATCACCAGTCCGGTGGATGGCGTGGTCGTCTCGGTGGCCCGGCGCAGCGGTGAGATGGCCACTCCCGGCGCGCCGCTGATGACGGTGGAGTCGCGTGAGGTCTTGCTGTTCAAGGCGTTCGTACCTGAGCGCAGCCTGGCGGCAATCAAGTCCGGTGACTTGATTCCCGTGCGCATCGACGCGCTGGGCGATGAGCGCTTCAAGGGACGGGTCCGGGGCGTGGTGCCATCGGGCGATGGCGTGACCCGCCGCTACGAGGTGGACATCGTGCTGCCGCGGGACGCGCGCCTGCTGCCGGGAATGTTCGGCCGTCTCGAAATCCTGCTGGACGAGAAGCGGGCCGTCACGGTGCCGCGTACGGCCCTCGTGCGGCGCGGCGGTTTGGACGGCGTGTTCGTGCTGCAGGAAGGTGTGGCGCGTTTTCGCTGGCTGCGCACAGGCCAGCGCCTGGGCGATGTGGTGGAGGTGACCGCGGGCCTGTCGGACGGAGAAACCATCCTCGCCAGCGTCGCCGACACCGTCCATGACGGCATGCCGATCCAGGCCGTCGGGGGCGCGCGATGACGTCGCGGCGCCTGAACTTCGCGGGTTTTCTCGCGAAGCACTTCATCACCTCCAAGCTCACGCTGGTCTTCATCATCGCCGTGGCGTTGATGGGTGTCGTGGCGGTGCTGCAGACCCCGCGCGAGGAGAACCCGCAGATCATCGTGCCCGCCGCCGCCGTTATGGTCGGCTTGCCGGGCGCCTCTGCCAGTGAGGTCGAATCGCTGGTGGTCACGCCCCTCGAAGGCATCCTGAGCGAACTGCCCGGCGTCGATCACATCGAGAGCACTTCCCGCAACTCACAGGGAATCGTTCAGGTGCAATTCAAGGTCGGCGAATCCAAGGAGCAGTCACTGGTCAAGCTCTATGACCGCGTGATGGCCAGCCGCGCCTGGCTGCCTGCCGATGCCACGACGCCATTGGTGCAAAGCGTCGACGCGGACGACGTGCCGATCGTCACCTTCACGCTGGCTTCGTCGAAATACGATGACTACGCGCTCAACCGCATGGCCGAACGCATGGCCGAGCGCCTGCGCAGTACCGAGAACGTCTCGGTGGTGTCGCTGCGCGGCGGGCAGCACCGCGAAATCACCATCGAACTGGACCCCGATCGCCTACAGGCTTACGGCGTGACCCTGGGCCAAGCCCGAGCGGCCTTCCCAATCAGCAACCTGACGTTGCCACTGCCGCCCACCGTACGTGACGGCCAGGTACAAGCCATCAAGCTGGATGCGGCCTACACCTCGGCCGAGGATGTGCGTAACCAGCTCATCGCCGTGCGCGACAAGCGGCCGGTTTACGTGCGCGACGTGGCCACCGTTACCGACGGCCCGCCGTCGGAGCCAACCACGGCCAGCCGCCTCTCCTTCGGTCTCGGTGATCCACGCTTTGGCACGGCCGATGCCACAGACCTGCCCGCCGTCACCATCGCCGTGGCCAAAAAGAAGGGCACCAATGCCGTGGTGGTCGCCAATGCAGTGATCGACCGCATGCAGCGCATGCAGGCCACCTTCGTGCCCCAGGACATCCAGGTCGTGGTGACGCGCAACGACGGCCAGAAGGCCGACGACGCGGTCAACCTGCTGCTGGAACACCTGACGATCGCCCTGGTCACCGTGGGCCTGGTGCTGATCCTCTTCCTGGGCTGGCGCGAGGCGTTGATCGTGATGATCACGGTGCCGTTGATCATGGGTATCACGCTGACGGCCAACCTGCTGGGCGGCGTCACTATCAACCGCGTCACGCTTTTCGCCCTGATCCTGGCGCTAGGACTGCTGGTGGATGCCGCCATCGTGGTCATCGAGAACATCCACCGCCACTACGCCAGCCGCAAACCGAAGGCAGACAAGGAAGCGGAAACCGTGCTGGCGACCAACGAGATCGGCAACGCCACCAACCTGGCCACCTTCGCGGTGATGCTGGTTTTCATTACCTTGCTGCTGGCCTTGACCGGCATGCCGCGCCAGTATTTTTTCCCGGTGGCGGTCACCGTGCCAGTTGCCATGGCCGCCTCCATCGTGGTGGCCTACATCGTCGTACCGTGGGCATCCAATCGCTGGCTTCATCGCCACGACATCCGGCAGGAAGAATCAGCGCACGGGCAACAGTCCCATGGCCATGATACACCGGGGCGGATCGAGCGCCTCTACCTGCGCCTGTTCAGCCCCTTACAGCAATACAGAAACGTGCGCATCGGCTTCGCTCTGGCGGTGCTGCTGCTGATGACGGTCTCGCTGATGCAAGGCGCCTGGCAGTTCGTCCGTCCGGCGGGCGTGGGCGGGGCCGTGTCCGCGCTGGGCGTGCCGATCGGCTTTCTGCCCAAGGACGACCAGAACACCTTCAACGTGGTGGTTTCGATGCCGGAAACCACGCCGGTGGAAGACACCGATCGCCTGGTGCGCCAGGTCACCGCAGTGCTGGCGCAGGAATCGCAGGTGCTCAACTACCAGACTTGGGTCGGCCAGGCAGGTGTGGCCGACTTCAACGGCCTGTTCAAGGGCACGGCCGCGCGTGCCGGCAGCCACATCGCGGAAATCCGCGTCAACCTCATCGACAAGCGTCACCGCAAGGAAAGCTCCATCGACATCGTGCGCGAATTGCGTCCCAAAGTGGAGACCATTCGCGCTGCCTGGCCCGGTGCCGAGGTGGCGCTGGTCGAGCAGCCGCCGGGTCCGCCGCTGCGCTCGACTGTTTTGGCGGAAATCTATGGCCCGGACGCCGAGGGTCTGCGCGCACTGTCGGCCCAGGTACGCGGGGCCTTCGCACAGACCTACGACATCGTCGATATCACCGATACCGAGCCGGAAGACGTGCCGGAGCACCGCATCGTGCCGGACAAGGACAAGGCCGCGCTCTCCGGCGTCTCGACTGCGCAGATTGCCGAGGCGCTGGCGCTGGTCTACGGCGGCACCACCCTCGGCCGCGCCCACCTGCCGGACGAGAAACTGCCGGTATCAGTCAGGGCCTTCGTGCCGCGCCGCTTCGAGGTCGATCCCGCCCGGCTCGACCGGGTATTCGTGGACAACGCTGCCGGCCAGCCCGTGCCGCTGGCGGAGTTGGTCAAAGTGGCCCCCGCATCGGTCGATCGCCCCATCCTGCACCGCGACAACGAGAAGGTCACCTTCGTCGGTGCGGAACTGTCGGACTCGGTGCCGCTGTACGCCGTGCTCGACCTGCAACGGCGCCTGCATGGCATCACCGCGCCGGACGGACGTCCGCTGCGCACCGGCAACCTGCGCTTCAAGGAGGACGTACCCGACACCATCGACGGCTACCAGTTACTGTGGGGCGGCGAGATGCGCATGACGATGGACGTATACCGGGATCTCACGATCTCGCTCAGCGGCGCGCTGCTCATCATTTATTTCGCGCTGGTCGCTTATTACCGCTCGTTCATCATTCCGCTGGTGGCCATGTCAGCCGTGCCGCTGGGCATCATCGGCATTTTTCCGGGGCACTGGCTGGTCGGCGTGGATTTCTCCGCGACATCCATGGTCGGCATCATCGCCCTGGCGGGCGTGGTGATCCGCAACTCGCTGCTGATCATCGACTTCATCCAGGACAACATCAGGCACGGCATGCCGCTGGAGGATGCCGTACGCGAGGCCGGCGCGGTGCGTCTGCGGCCGATCCTGCTGACGATGCTGGCGATCATCTTCGGCTCGGCCATCATGGTGACCGACCCAGTCTTCGGGGGGCTGGCCATTTCGCTGATCTTCGGCACGCTGGTCTCGACTGCGCTGACTGTGTTCGTCGTGCCGCTGCTCTATGAGTTGCATGCAAAACGTCATGCGGCCCCTACGTCCCCAGGAGCAGATCATGCATGAGAAGGACCACGGCACATCATCGGCTAGCCATCGCCAAGCCCGCGCAGGCCATGAAACCGGCCCGTCGGTTCACCATCGGCTCGTCGGCACGCTGGCCGTGGCAGTGCTGGCGATGCTGAGCGGTTGCGCCTCGCTGGCACCCGCGCTCGATCCCATCGCACTCCCCGTCGCATCGAACTGGCGGACGCAGCCTGACGCGCCAAGTGGTGCGGCCGCGACTGAATTGGCCTGGCGCGAGTACTTCACCGACCCGGCCTTGCAGGCGCTGATCGAGACCGCGCTGGAAAACAACCGCGATCTGCGCGTGGCGGTGCTGCGCACCGAGGAAGCGCGTGCCGCCTTTCGCATCCAGCGTGCGCAGCAGGCGCCAATGGTCGGCGTGGGGGCGCAGCAAATCCGCGCCGGCCTGCCCGATGGGCTACAGCCGCTGGCGGGCCGCTCGGTCCTGGAGGTCAACGTAGCCTCCGTGGGCATCAGCAGTTGGGAGCTGGACCTGTGGGGCCGCGTACGCAGCATGAAGACCGCCGCATTGGAGCAATGGCTGGCCACCGAGCAGGGCCAGCGCGCCGTGGAATTGGCGCTGGTCGCCCAGGTCGCTGATGCCTACCTGGGCCTGCGCGAACTCGACGAGCGCATTTCGCTGGCAAGGCGCACGGTTGAAAACCAGCAAGAGCTGGCGCAAATCTTCCAGAAGCGCTTGGAGCTGGGCCATGGCTCGCGGCTGGAACTGACCCAAGTGCGCACCCTGCTCAGCCAGGGCAAAGCCCTGCAGGTGCAACTGGAGCTTGCGCGCGAACAGCAGCGCAATGCCCTGGCGCTACTGCTCGGCAGCGAACCCCAATTGCCGCCGTCATCAGCCCCGATGGATGAAGCCCTGGTCATGCCCGAACTGAGGCCCGGGCTGCCATCGGACCTCTTGGTCAACCGCCCGGACATCCTGGCCGCCGAGCATGCGCTGCGGGCACGCCAAGCCAACATCGGTGCGGCGCGCGCCGCATTCTTCCCGCGCATCGCACTGACCGGTGGTGCCGGCTCGGTCAGCACCAGCCTGAGCGACCTGTTTTCGTCGGGCACCCGGGCGTGGTTGTTCCAGCCGACGATCGAACTACCGATCTTCGATGCCGGCATGCGACAGGCCAATCTCGACGTTAGCGTCGTGCGGCGTGACATCGCCATTGCCGAATACGAAGGCGCGATCCAAGCAGCGTTTCGCGACGTTTCCGACGCCCTGGCCGCAAGGCAGAAGCTCACCGAGCAGCTTATCGTGGCACGCCAGGCCCACGCCGAGCAGAGTGAGCGTTTGAAACTGGCGCGAACGCTGTTCGATGCCGGCTCGGCGGCGCACCTGGAGGTGCTGGACGCCGAGCGCGACCTGCTTGCCGTCGAGCAGCAACTGGTGCAGGTACGCAGGGCGGCATTGTCAAGCCAAATCGGGCTGTACGCAGCGCTGGGCGGTGGCATCAACCAGCCCCCGAAAAGATGAGGAGGCGCAATGCTCTGGCAGGCACTGACCGCGATGCGTGATCTACGGCGTTTGCACGAAATCGCCTCGATCCTGATCCGCTACGGGTTTGGCGACATGGTGCGCCGGATGGGGCTGTCCAACGCCTTGGAGCGGGCGGGGACGGCACTGCACTGGAACGAAGCGACAGACTTCGCCCACATGACGCCCCCTGAACGAGTGCGGCGGGCGCTGGAGGAGATGGGGCCGACTTTCGTCAAACTCGGCCAGGTGCTCGCTACCCGGGTCGATCTACTCGAACCCGAGTGGACCGCCGAATTCGGGAAATTACAGGACAGCGCGCCGCCCGCTCCCTGGGCAGCCGTACATCAGCAGCTCACCGAAGACCTCGGCGCGCCGCCCGAGGAAATCTTCGCGGCCTTCGATCCCGAGCCCTTGGCGGCCGCTTCCATTGCGCAGGTGCATCGGGCGCGTCTCGACGATGGCAGCGAAGTCGTGGTCAAGGTGCGCAGGCCCGGCATTCGGCCCATTCTGGAAGCCGATCTGCGCTGGCTTGCGCGCTTGGCCGAACTCGCTGAGACGGAGAGCGCGGAATGGCGCGTCCTGCATCCGCGCGAGATGGTGCGCCAGTTCGGCCAGTCGCTGCGCAATGAACTCGATTTCGCCGGCGAATGCCGCAATGCCGAACGCATCGCCGAGAACTTCACCGGCTATACCGATCAGGACTCTCCTCCTGTCGTCCCGGGCGAGGAGAAGCCGGACGCGGATGGCGCACATCCCATCATCGTCATTCCCCGCGTGTATTGGCAGTGGACCGGCGAGCGGGTCTGCGTACAGGAATTCATTGGTGGTATTTCCGGGCGCAGGCTTCAGGCCGTAGATCAGGCTGGCCTGGACCGCAAGATGCTCGCACGGCGTGGCGCCAATGCCGTACTGAAGATGATCGTCGAGGACGGGGTGTTTCACGCTGACCCCCATCCGGGCAACGTGTTCTATTTGCCGGGCAATCGAATCGCCTTCATCGACTTTGGCATGGTTGGCAGGCTGGAGGAGGAACGCCGCGACCAGTTGATCCGCCTGCTGCTGGGGCTGGTGAGGAACGACGCCCGCAGCGTCGTCGACGTCATGCTCGAATGGACGAGCGACGGTGTGGCAAATGAGCAGGATCTGTTGTCGGAAGTCCAGTCTTTCATAGATCGCTACCACGGCGTGCCACTGAAGCAACTGCGGTTGAGCGTAATGTTGTCCGACCTCGTGGCGATCCCGCGCCAGCATCACCTCGCCCTGCCCAACGATCTGTCCCTGCTGGTCAAAGCCTTCGTCACACTGGAAGGCTTGGGCCGTGAACTCGATCCCGGTTTCGACATGGCCAACCAGGCACTGCCGCTGCTGGAGCGTGCCATGCACGCGCGCTACTCCCCGGCAGCGCTGCTCAGACGGGGGCGGCGGGCGGCCGGTGACATCTTCTCGTTGTTGGCTGGCTTGCCCCAGGACATCTCCCGGTTGCTGCGAGCCGCCCGCCGCGGTCGCCTGGAAGTACACATCGACGTCACCCATCTGAGACGGGTCGGCGATCAGCTCGACAATGCCGCCAACCGTCTGGTGATCGGGATCGTCGTCGCCGCGCTCATCGTCGGTTCGTCCATCGTCATGACCGTGTCGGGAGGGCCGACGCTCCTGGGGTTGCCGGTCTTTGGCTTTCTCGGATTCCTTGGCGCGACAGTCGGCAGCCTATGGCTTCTGCTTTCCATTCTGCGCAGCGGGAGAGGACGATGAGCACCACCGGGAAGGTCGTCATCTTCTATTCTTCCATCGGATACGGACACATCAGTGCCGCGCAATCCATTCAGGACGAGATACGGCGGCAATCTCCGGCGACCCGGGTGCTGATGCAGGACATCCGCACGTTCATGCATCCGGTGTGGCGACGGGTTGACGAGCGCCTGTACTGGTTCGTCGCCAACCATCTGCCGGAGTGCTTCGAGAGTCTGTTCCGTACGATGCAGGCGCGCGGCAGCCGTGTGGCCTCGCTGTCGATGCTGCCCAACGATTATCCAGAAGAAAGCGTATCGGCCTACTTGACCGCGCAGCGGCCTGATGCCGTTCTCGCCAGCCATTACGGGGCGGCCCAAGTGCTGGGAACCTTGCGGGAAAAAGGACTGCTGTCCGACACGAGAATCGGTTGGCTGCATACGGATTTCTTCGAGGGCTATTTCCCGCGCATCTCCAAGCGGATCGACCGTACCTTTCTTGCCCACCCGGAACTGAAAACGCGCTGGCTGGCCGCAGGCGTTCCGGCCGATAAAATCGTTACCAGCGGCATGCCGGTGCGGATTCCCGCGGCATCCGCCGACGCCCGCCGTGCCACGCTCCAGGGCCTTGGGCTGTCGTTGGAGGTGCCGACACTGCTGCTGACCGGCGGCAAGGAAGGAGCGGGCGACTATCTGGGGGTCGTCGAAAGCATCGTTCGCCGCCGCCCGGGCCGCCTGCAGATCATCGCAGTGTGCGGCACGAATACGCGGCAATACGAGGCGCTTGCCGATCTGCGCGAAAGGCTGCCGGACACGGTGACGTTGAAGCCGCTGGGGCTGCTGCCGCGCAGCGAGATGGCGTCGTGCATGGCAGCCACCGACATCCTGGTCACCAAGGCCGGCGGGATGACGCCCGCAGAGGCTTTTGCCCTCGGGGTGCCGACCGTGCTGCTCGACGTGATCAGCGGGCATGAACGCGAAAACGCCGCGCTGTTCCTGCGCCAGGGCCTGGCCCGGTTCGCGGCCAGCGCCGACGATGCGGGCAGATCCGTGATGGAACTGCTGGGCGACCCTGCCGAGCGCGAGGCCATGCTGCGAGCCCAGCAGGAGTTCCGGCAGGGCATCGACATCGCGAGCATCGTGCGGTTTGCGCTGGACGATGGCTTCCGGCCAGGCCGCCCGCTGCCCGGCTATGGCGTCGAGAACGGCGCGCCCGTCCAGGGCATCGATCAGGCGCTGGCGCAACTGGATTCCGAAGCACCGGCAGAGGTCGAGCTGCTGTTGTCCTACGCCACGTCCAAAACGCCGCAACGGGTCGTTCTCGAAAACCCGTTCGGGCATCTTGCCGTGCGCATCGGCGACACCGTCTACAGCGCGAACTACATCGCGGACCCGTCCGTCGACCCGAACTTCCTGCAGCACGTGAGCCTGGCGGACTACCTGTACGGCATCCATCGTCCGTCCCGTTCGCAAGTTCACACCAACACCTACGGCATGGCCTATGGCCGTGAGACGCTCGGGCTGCGGGTCCAGGGCATTCCCGCCGAGCGCCGTGCGGCGATGGTGGCCGAGGCCCACCGCATCGAAAACGGATTCCGGGACGCAAGCCTGCGCTGGAGCAGGAGCGATCTCAATTGCGCCGACGTGGTTGCGCGAATTCTCGCCGCCGGTGGCTACGACGACCGCTCCTTGTACGACCGGGCGGGTCTGCCGAGCATGCCGCTGGATTTGTTCGAGCGGATGCGGGCGCACTTCGAGGCCGATACTTCCTTGCGGGAAGAACTGGTGGCCTACCGATTGCTGCCTGGAACGCAGGCAAGCTACCGCTTCTCCCGTTTTCCGCTGTCGGTCGGGCAGCCATTGCGCTCGATGGCGCGCGTCCTGAGCGATGCACCGCGGGATGCGCTTGAGCAGGCAGCGACCCGGCAGGTCACCGGTTACTTCGGCGACCGGCGGCTCTACGTGGAGAACCTGCGGGCATGCTGGCCAGCTTCGGAATCTGCGCACTCCTCCTTGACCAGCCGTCCTCATTTGGCGCTGGCGCAGGCCATCCGCGCCGATTTGCGGCGTCTGCTCGCGGTATACGTGAAACTGCCGCTCAAGCGGATCGAACGCCTGGGCAGCTTCCCCGCCGCACAGGAGTTCCACCGTCTCGCCGACCGCGGGCTCCAGCTCGCCCGACTCGCCACCGAGCACGTCGAAGATGACTTGCATCCCCGCACCGATCGCCTGCGCGCGCTGTTCACCCGGCTCGTGGAGGACTACGGGCGGATTAACCCGCAGCGTTTGGAGTCGCGCCACGTGCGGTCATACCTTGCGCGGCTTCGGGCGTTCGAGTCGACGCTGGGACGTGAACTCGTACCTACCGGTACTGCGTGGGCGCTCCTGCCCGCCTGGTGGCACAGGATAGCGGCGCTCGCTCGCACCAGTGCGCGGTCGCACCCTCGCAGCGGGGGGACGAGTGGGTTCAGCGGCATGCGGGTTGATCCGGGCGAAGTCGAGCTTAACGGCGATGCGAAAGAGCACGGTGCGCATCCTCTCGAAGCTGATCCGGCCGCGCGTTTGACGCTTGGTGACCTGGAAGAGCCCACCATGACCGTTGCCACTGACCATGAGGCACCCGATTTTTCGCAGTTCCATTACCATTGAAAAGATCGTTCGTATGAACTATGTCTTTATCGGAACAGTCGGAGGATGTATGCCAAATCATGCCGAAACAACCAGCGGCCACGAGGCGCGCAGTGCCAAGACCCGATCGCAGTTGATCGAAGCAACGATTGACGTTGTCGCTGCCGTTGGCTACGAGGGGGCAACCACACGCGCCTTGGCCCAGGCGGCCAAAACCACGCTGTCGGCCATTCCCTACCATTTCGGCAGCAAGAAGGAACTCTATCTGGCCGCAGCGGAGATGATCGCCGAATATGCGGCCAATCGCTTCGCGGAAGCCGCAGCCTTGCTCGACGATACGCCGGACATCGAGCTTTCCGTTCGCTTCGAACGCGCACTGATCCAAGTGCTCCACACCATGCTGGACGAGGCCGAGCCGCATGCCTGGACGGCATTCGTGGCCCGCTGCGCTTACGACAACGACGACGCCTTCGCCCTGATTCATGAACGCGCGATCGCTCCGCTGCAGAAGCGTCTAGTACATGCCGCCAGCCAGTTTAGCGGCCGATCTTCCGATGACGAGGCGCTGCGGATGCGCGTTATCGCAATTCTGACGGCAATTTTCAGTTTCAGGTTTCTGCGCGGCGTGATGCTCCGTGGCATGGACTGGAAAAGCATTCGGAACGAAGCCACCAAGCAAATCACGGACATGGTCCACGATCTCTGCCGAAGCGGCTTTCTTACTGTTTGGTCGGCTGATGACGGCGCGGACCAAAAAACAGGCCCCTCCCTTTTTGATTCCATCAATCGCTCTCAACTGAAAGGAAATACATCATGACTCTCCAATCCTACGCCTTTCCTGAGATTGTCGAGCAACTCCCTGAAGCTGGATTGCCGATCCCGGGCGTCAAGATTTTCATCTCGCACGCAGGCACGCACGAGGTGTGGTTCCTCAAGTCAGAAATCGATCTGGACTACCCGCCGCATGCCCATGCGGCGCAATGGGCCGTCGTCCTGGAAGGTCGAATTCACATCAAGATGGATGGTTCAAGTCGTACTTACGAGAAAGGGGACCAATACTACCTCCCGCCTGGAGTCGAGCATTCGGTCCGGATCGAAGCCGGCTACGCCGAGGTCATGTTCCTGGATGACCCAGACTTCCTTGGATTGCAGCAAAAGTTGAAACCTGCTGACTGTTCGTCCTGCTGATGACGGCGCGGACAAGAAAACAGGCCCCTCCCTTTTTGATTCCATCAATCGCTCTCAACTGAAAGGAAATACATCATGACTCTCCAATCCTACGCACACCAAACCATCGCATGGGTGAAACAACGCCTCGATGAGGCCGATGCCATTCTTTCCGAGGTCGAAAAATCGGCCGCCGATATCAAGGAGGATGCCCGCAAGCAAGCCGACGCAGCCCGCGCACGCCTCGCGGCATCCCGCGCGAAGCTGCAGCAGTACTACGATGATCTGCGCGCCCAAGCGGACACCGCGAAGCAGGAAGCGGGCGAAATTCAGGACAAGCTCGAAGCCGAATGGATCGAGGTCGAGTCCGCCCTTCAGCAGTTTGTCGCCACGACCGGCGATCAGGTGAAAACCACGCGCAGCATCGTCGTCGTCCGTGCGCACGCACAGCGGGAAGCGTGGCAAAACTCCCTGAAGGAGTTGCGTGACCAGGCGGCCGATGCCGTCGAGAAAGCCCGCGGCGAACTCGATGCCGCGTTCGATCACCTTTCCACTGAGGCCGAGAAATTTCAGGCACGTATCGGTGAGGTCAAGGACGCCGGCGATGAATCCTGGCGTGCCGTCAAGCAGGGGTTCACCAATGCCAAGGCAGCTCACGACGTCACGGTCCAGAAGATCAAGGATGCCTTTTCCAAGGTTCTTTGAACCTAGGCGCCACGTTGCTTTTACTTTGGCTTATCAGGAGAAATCACCATGAAACTTCGCTTTTCCACAATCGCCTTGGCGCTGCTTGCTCAGACAGCGTTGCTGTCAGCTCCTCCCGCCTTGGCACAGAATGCAGAAGCACAGGCCGATTCAGCCGCCGCACAGAAGGAGCCCTCAAGGGTTCACCAAGCACTGGCGTGGTCGCAGGATCGGCTGGCCCAGCTTGATGCCAACATTACTGCCCTGGAAAAAGACGCCAGCAGGCTCCGGGGCGAGGCGCGCACCAAGGCCGATGCGGCGTTGGCGGACCTGCGCAAGCAGCGGGATACCTATCGCCACCGGGCTCAAGATGCCGCAGCCAACGCAAAGAACTGGAGCGATGCCCAGATCGCCGAAGCACGTCAGGCACTTGACAACGATTGGGCCACCTTCCAGGCCACCCGAGACAAATATCTTGAGGAAAGCAAGGCCAGCATCGCTACGCAGCGTGCCGTACTGGAGGCGGAACTGAATGCGCAGCAGAAAGCGCTTGCTGGATTGCGTGCCGACGCGGCCAAGCTCGCGGCGGATCAGCGCGCAGCCATTGAAGGGCGTATTGCTGCACTGAATGCAGATGTGGAGGAGACCAAGGCCCGGGTCTCGAAAGCCTCGTCCGAGGTATGGGAGACCACGAAAAAGAGCTATGGGGAAGCCCAGCGGCTTTTCTCCGAAACCTATGCGTCTATCCGCCAGTCCATCGACGAGGCCAAAAAGTAATTTCCCTAATGCCGGAGACGCAGGCATGTCCTGCGCATTCTCGTCTCTGGCGCATGTGCAGATGCATGGGAAGGTGACAGCCGGAAAATTCTATTGAAGGGGAAAGGCGATGAATCTGACAAGTGAAATCAAAGCCCTTGGCGTAGAGATCGCCGAGCAAGCTCGCCAACGGACGAAGCCGCAAGATGAAGCCCCGCCCCCCACCGAAGAAGTGAGCTGCGTCAGCGAAGCACGTTCTCAATTACACGATGCCGACGCTTTCTTGAAAGCTGTAAACGAAACCCTTGACGAGTTTGCGGACGATCTGAATAGGCACCCGCGCTTGACGGCGCTGGCCGCGCTTGGCATCGGCCTGGCTGCGGGCGTCGTCATCGGTTACCAGGCTCGATAACCGATTTGTGCTTTCCTTGAAAGGTCTCCTATGTCGACTCTCAACTCTGCAAAACTCTACGGCCGCATAGCATTGCTGCGCCGCCAAGTCCTGCTTCGACAGCTCATTCGGCGCAGTATCACCGCCGCACTGGCTATCGCGGCGTTCATCGCCACCTCCGGGCTGGCGACTTATGCGCTGTTCCTGGCCATCAAAGCTCCTCTCGGTGATCTCGGGGCAACACTGGCAATCGCTACCCTTTACTTGGTGGCGGCGCTCATTTTGCTGGGTTACACCTTGCATGAGCCACATTCCCCTGAACTGGAGGCACTTGCCGAAATGGAGGCCGCCGCGCTTGAAACAGTCACGGCCGATACGCAAGGCATCGTGCAACTGGCCACCGCAGCCGGCCACCGCATCGAGAATCTTGGCAGCAGCTTGACTCTTGGCGTTGGCATGCTGGGCGCGCTTCGCAAGCTCCTGGCTTCTCGAAAGCCTTAAAGAACGGGGCGCAACCGACCGGCTGTGCCGGTGAGTACTCACAAGAAGAACGCACCGCGAGACGTAGATCTGTGCCAACGCGGAACTCAGTTATCACGGCAAGGATTTGCCAGCCACCCAGTGAGGAAGGGGACACATGGAACTTCGTCACTTGCGCTGCTTTCTGGCCGTGGCCGAAGAACTCCACTTCGCCCGTGCGGCCGAGCGGCTGCACATCGAGCAGTCGCCGCTATCGCGCACCATCAAGGAACTGGAAGAAGACCTGGGCGAGCAGTTGTTCGTCCGTACTAGCCGCAGCACACGTCTGACGCGGGCCGGCAGACTGTTTCTGGAGCACGTGCCGCGTGTGTTCTCCGCCTTGCAGCAGGCCCGCGACAGCGTGAAGGCGGCAGCCAGTGGCTTCCACGGCCAATTGCGCATTGCGCTGTCCGATGGCATCACGCCCTCACGCTTGCCGACCTTGCTGGCGATGTGTCGGCAGGAGGAACCCGAGGTTGAGATTCGATTGTTCCAAGTGCCGCTGTCACAGCAGATCAAGGGGTTGCAAGACGATCTGTATGACGTGGGCTTTGCACAGTCCGATGAAGTGGGCGATGGCATCGCGGCTGACGCAGTGTGGAGCGACCCGCTGATGGTGGCGGTGCCGGCGCGGCACCATCTACTGAAGCACAAGCGAATTCCACTGGATGAAGTGCTGCACTTTCCTCTCGTGCTATGCGACCCGCAGGCGTGCGAGGGCCTCGCGCGACAAGTCGAGCGTGTTCTGCGCCGCTCTGACCGGGAACCGCTGATCGTCGAGCGCGTCGCCTCGTTCGAGCTGATGATGGTGGTGGTTTCAGCCGGCTTCGCCTTGGGACTGGCAGGCGGCCCGCACATCGCGGCAAGCCGGGAGCCCGGCGTAGTAGCTCGACCCTTGGCGGGACGTTCGCCCATGCTGCTGACCTACCTGCTGCGGCGCGAAGGCGAGATTTCGGAAGTGCTGTCCCGATTCATCGAGCGGGTGCAAGCCATCGATTTGTCCGAAGGCATGAGGTCCGCTCTACCACCTGAACCTGATCTCCAGGAGGAAACCGACCTATGAAGAAATCCATCCTGTTCCTGCTGGTCGTGCTGCTAACCGCTTGTGGCCCGTCTGAGGCCCCCAAGCAGGCCAACGTGCCGACCGTGGATGAGTTGGCCGCCGATCCGTCGCGGCTGAAGGAGTTGCGCCAGCAATGCAAGACCGACCGCGTAATGCTTGGCGACGTGTTGTGCAATCGCGTTGCCGAGGCCACGCGCAAGCGGTTCTACGGCGACGGAAAGACGCCCTACACACCATCGGAAACGCCACCGAAGTTCTGATCGTCAGTTCTCTGCAATAAATCCTGCCCTTCTTTGCAAACACGCCGCAGCGCGCTCGCGCCTGCGGCGTTTTTATTGGTTTCTTCGCAGCCTGAAACCTTGTTTTTTTCATCATCTTGCTTCCGATAACGGTCTTTGACCGGCACTGACTCGGCACTGATCCTCGCGCTATGCGGCACGTCCTTGTGCCGCTTTCTGACGAGGAATCAGCGCAGGGGAAATCGGAGGCCAGTGAATGCAAGCTCAGGGCGTGCTGTTCGGGCAGATCGCCGCCGTCTTCGGCATCGTGATCGCCGGTGTGTGGAGTGCAACGCAATGGACAGCCGCCGCCCTGGGCTATCAACTACGCCTTGGCTCGCCGTGGTTCGACTTCTTTGGAACGCCGGTCTATCACCCCTGGCGGCTGTTCGAGTGGTGGTTCTTCTTCGATGCCTACGCGCCGCACGTCTTCGACATAGGTGGCGCGATTGCAGGCGGCAGCGGCCTGGTAGCCGTGGTGGTCGCCATCGCCATGTCGGTGTGGCGCTCGCGGCAGTCGCGCCTGGTCACTACCTACGGTTCGGCACGCTGGGCCGATGCGGATGACGTTCGCAAAGCCGGGCTGACTCAGCCGGCCGGCGTTTTCCTCGGCCTGCATCGCGGGCAGTACCTCCGGCACGAAGGCCCGGAACACGTCCTGACCTTCGCGCCCACTCGCAGCGGCAAGGGCGTGGGACTGGTGGTGCCCACTTTGTTGAGCTGGCCCGCGTCCGTCGTAGTCCACGACATCAAAGGCGAGAACTGGACGCTCACCGCCGGCTGGCGTTCGCGGTTTAGTCATTGCCTGCTGTTCAACCCGACCGATGCGAAGTCGGCGGCCTACAACCCGTTGCTGGAAGTGCGGCGCGGCGCGCATGAAGTGCGCGACGTGCAGAACGTGGCCGATATTCTGGTCGATCCCGACGGCGCGCTCGAACGCCGCAACCATTGGGAAAAGACTTCGCACGCGCTGCTGGTCGGCGCGATCCTGCATGTGCTCTACGCAGGCGAAGACAAGACGCTGCGCGGCGTCGCCAACTTCCTCAGTGACCCGGCTTGCCCGTTCGAGCTGACGTTGCACCGGATGATGACGACGAAGCACTTGGGCGATACACCGCACCAGGTTGTCGCGTCCGCTGCGCGCGAAGTGCTCAACAAGTCGGACAACGAGCGGTCGGGCGTCCTTTCCACCGCCATGTCGTTCCTCGGCCTGTACCGCGACCCTACGGTGGCCGAAGTCACGTCGCGCTGCGACTGGCGCATCGCCGACCTGATTTCCACCGAGCACCCGGTATCGCTTTATCTGGTGGTGCCGCCGTCCGACATCAGTCGCACCAAGCCGCTGATCCGGCTCATCCTGAACCAGATCGGCAGGCGCTTGACGGAATCGCTCGACGGCAGCGACGGCATCCAGCGCCGCCACAAGCTGCTGCTGATGCTCGATGAATTTCCAGCGCTGGGCCGGCTCGACTTCTTCGAGTCCGCGCTGGCCTTCATGGCTGGCTACGGCATCCGTAGCTTCCTCATCGCTCAGTCGCTCAACCAGATCGACAAAGCCTACGGCCAGAACCATTCGATTCTGGATAACTGCCACGTCCGCGTGACGTTCGCCACGAACGACGAACGCACGGCGAAAAGGATTTCCGAAACACTCGGCACCGCCACCGAACTGCGCGCGCAGCGCAACTATGCGGGCCACCGGCTCGCGCCGTGGCTCGGGCATCTGATGGTGTCGCGGCAGGAAACCGCGCGCCCGCTGCTGACGCCCGGCGAAGTGATGCAGCTTCCGCCGGATGAGTCCGTGGTGATGGTGTCCAGCGTCGCGCCGATCAAGGCGAAGAAGCTGCGCTACTACACCGACGCCAATTTCAAGCGCCGTGTGCTGCCGCCGCCCGCGCTGGCGACCGGGCAGTACGCCGACGTGCCGCCATCGCGGCCCGACGACTGGAGCGGGCTGGCGATCCCGGCCGTACCCGCCGCGCCGGCCACAGCATCCGCCGACGACCTGGGCGGCACCGATGACGGCGGCCCGCGCCGCCAGCCGGAGCTATCCGAAGTTACCGAATACAGCCCCGAACCGCTGTCCGCAGGCAATGACCTGGGGCTGCTCGATGACGACGACGACCTGCCGCTACCGCTTCCCGGCCAGCTCGACCCGGCCATGCAGCGCACGGCCCGGCTGGCTTCCCTCGACCCCAACGACGGAATCGACCTATGAGCCAATACCGCCTCAATCTGTTCATCCAGCACGAGCACGCCAAGCGGCTGGAAGAACTGGCCGCCAAGAAAGGCGTGTCCAAGTCGTCCATCGTCGCGGCGGCGCTGGCGTCCTGGCTGTCGCCGGACGCGGGCGACCAGCGCGAGGCGGCCATCGCCAAGCGGCTGGATCGCCTGTCGCGGCAGGCCGATCGACTGGAGCGCGACCAGAACATCCAGATCGAAACGCTGGCGCTGTTCGTGCGCTACTTCCTGACGGTCAGCACGCCGGTGCCCGAAGCGCATCAGGACGCGGCCCGCGCGCAGGGCAAGGCCCGTTTCGAGCAGTTCGTTGAACAGTTGGGCCGCCACCTGCTGCGCGGGCGCAGCCTGGTGCGCGATGTGGTGGAGGAACTGCACCCCGACCCAATGCGGATGGATGACGCGGCGGCGCAGGCCGAAGCCCATGAACGTGCTGCGGAGCGTGCCTCATGAGCGCCGTCCCGCAGATCCCGCCCGAACCCCGTTCATCGGCCGCGACCTCGCTGGATCGCCGCATCCAGATGCTGCGCACGGCAATGGGGCCGCTGATCGCCGCCGCGCTGGAAGACCCGGACGTGGTGGAAATCATGCTCAACCCCGACCGCACCCTATGGGTGGATCGGTTGTCGTCTGGCCGCACGCCGCTGGGCGTCGAACTGCCCGAAGCCGATGGCGAACGCATCATTCGCCTGGTGGCCGCGCACGTCGGCGCGGAAGTGCATCGCGGCCAACCGCTCTTGACCGCCGAGTTACCCGAAACCGGCGAGCGGTTCGAGGGCATCTTGCCGCCGGCCGCGCCTGGCCCGGCCTTCGCGCTGCGCAAGCGGGCCGTGAGCATCATCGGCTTGGATCGCTACGTCAGCGACGGCATCCTGACCGCAAGCCAAGCGGACTTCCTGCGCCGCGCCGTGCGCGAGCGCCAGAATATCTTGATCGCCGGAGCCACGAGCAGCGGCAAGACCACGCTGGCGAATGCGCTGCTGGCCGAGATCGCCGCCACGGGCGACCGCGTGCTGGTGCTCGAAGACACCATCGAGCTGCAATGCGCGGCCCGCGACCATGTACCGCTGCGCACCCGCGCCGGCGTCGTGTCGATGACCGAGCTGGTGCGCGCCACGATGCGCTTGCGCCCCGACCGCGTGATCGTCGGCGAAGTACGCGGCGGCGAAGCCCTCGACCTCATCAAAGTGTGGGGAACGGGACACCCCGGCGGCATCGCCACCATCCACGCTGGTTCCGCGCTGGGCGCATTGCTGCGCCTCGAACAGTTGATTCTCGAAGTCGCGGTGAACCCGCCGCGTGCGCTGATCGCCGAGGCGGTCAACGTCGTCATCCACATCGCCGGACGTGGCCGCAAGCGCCGCGTCGGAAGCATTGCCCGCGTCGTCGGCTTCGACGGCATGGGCTATCGCCTGGCGGACGCGCTGGAAACGCCGTTTCCCGAGTTGCCGCCGCTTTCTTCTCCGTCCCCTGACCAACCTGGAGAACTGCCATGACGCAGATGCACGCTCACGCTTTCCGCTTTTCCGTAAATCCGCTTCCCCGCCTGTCCAGCCTTGCGCGGCTGCGCAGCCTAGCCCACCCGGCGGGGCAAGGTCTGCTGCTGGCCGCGCTGCTGCTGTTGCTGGCTGGCACGGCACAGGCCGCCGGTTCCTCGATGCCCTGGGAAGGGCCGCTGCAATCCATTCTGGAGTCGATTCAGGGGCCGGTGGCGCGCATCGTCGCGGTCATCATCATCATCGCCACGGGCCTCGCGCTCGCCTTCGGCGATACGTCGGGCGGCTTCCGCAAGCTGATCCAGATTGTGTTCGGCCTGTCCATCGCCTTCGCTGCGTCCTCGTTCTTCTTGAGCTTCTTCAGCTTCTCCGGCGGGGCTGTCGTATGAGTACGGCCAACGATCTTCCGGGCTTCGAGGTGCCGCTGCATCGCTCGCTGACCGAACCGATCCTCATGGGCGGTGCGCCGCGAACGGTCGCCATTGCGAACGGCACGCTGGCCGCCGCCGTCGGACTGGGCCTGCAACTCTGGATTCCTGGCGTGGTGCTCTGGATCGTCGGCCATTCGCTGGCGGTGTGGGGCGCGCGCGTCGATCCGCAGTTCATGGTCGTGTTTGCCCGGCACATCAAGCACAAGCCGCTGCTGGACGTGTAGGGGGATGCCGCCATGCTGAACCTTGCCGAATACCGCCAGCGGCCCGCGCTGCTGGCCGACTGGCTTCCCTGGGCCGGGCTGATCGCGCCGGGCGTCATCTTGAACAAGGATGGCGCTTTCCAGCGCACGGCGCGCTTTCGCGGACCGGACTTGGACAGCGCCACGCAAGGCGAACTGATCGCCACCTCGGCCCGGCTCAACAACGCGCTTCGCAGGCTGGGTTCGGGCTGGGCACTGTTCATCGAGGCCGAGCGCCGTCCCGCCGCCGACTATCCGCGTTCCGACTTCCCCGAACCACTGTCGTGGCTGGTGGAGGAAGAACGCCGTGCCGCGTTCGAGGAATCGGGCCATCACTTCGAGAGCGGCTATCACCTGACGCTGGCCTACCTGCCGCCGGAGGAATCCCGCGCCCGCGCCGCCAAGCTACTTTACGAGAACACGCCCAGCGACGGCGTGGACTGGCGCGGCCGGCTCGATGCCTTCGTGGCGGAAACGGATCGGGTCTTTGACCTGCTCGATGGTGTGATGCCGGAAATCGCCTGGCTCGATGACGCTGAAACGCTGACCTACCTGCACGCCACGGTGTCCACGCGGCGCTACCGCGTGAGCGTGCCGGAAGTGCCGTTCCATATCGACGCGCTGCTGGCCGATTCCGCTCTGGTCGGCGGCCTCGCGCCGACGCTGGGCGACCAGCACCTGCGGGTGGTGTCGGTACGGGGCTTTCCGACTTCCACCTGGCCGGGCCTGCTGGACGACCTCAACCGCCTGGGCTTTGGCTACCGCTGGAGTACGCGCTTTGTCTGCATGGACAAAGCCGAGGCGGAAAAGGAGTTGGGCCGCCTGCGCCGCCAGTGGTTCGCCAAGCGCAAGAACGTGGTGGCGCTGCTGCGCGAAACCATCTTCCAGCAGGAAAGCCCGCTGGTCGATACCGACGCCAGCAACAAAGCGGCCGATGCCGATGCCGCCTTGCAGGAGCTGGGCAGCGATCAAGTCGCCTTCGGCTACCTCACCGCCACGGTGACGGTGCTCGACGCCGACCCGGCCGCTGCCGATGAAAAGCTGCGCATGGTGGAGCGCGTCATCCAGGGCCGGGGCTTCGTCACCATCCCCGAAACCTTGAACGCGGTCGATGCCTGGCTGTCGTCCATTCCCGGCAATGCCTATGCGAATGTGCGCCAGCCCATCGTCTCGACGCTGAACCTGGCGCACATGATGCCGCTGTCGGCGGTATGGGCCGGGCCGGAGAAGAACGACCACCTGGGCGGCCCGCCGCTGATCGTCACCCGCACCGATGGCGCGACGCCGTTCCGGCTGGTGACGCACATCGGCGACGTGGGCCACACGCTGGTCGCTGGCCCGACCGGCATGGGCAAGTCGGTACTGCTCGCCATTTTGGCGATGCAGTTCCGCCGCTACTTCGGCTCGCGCATCTTCGCATTCGACATGGGGCGCTCGATGCGAGCCACCATTCTCGGCTTGGGCGGCGAGCACTACGATCTCGGAGCCGATGGCGGCATTGCCTTCCAGCCGCTCGCCCGCATCGACGGCGAGGGCTACCGCACCTGGGCGGCCGAATGGGTGGAAGGCCGTCTTCTGCATGAAGGCGTCACCGTCGGCCCGGACGAGAAGGCGGCGATCTGGTCGGCGCTGGGGAGCCTGGCCGGTGCGCCGGTGGAGCAACGCACGCTGACCGGGTTTTCCGTGCTGCTGCAATCCAACGCGCTGCGGCAGGCTCTGTCGCCGTATGTACTGGGTGGCGCGCACGGCAAGCTGCTGGACGCCGACCGCGACCGGCTGGGCATGGCCGCCGTGCAGGGCTTCGAGATGGAAGAACTGATGCACAGCCCCGCCGCCGTGCAAGCGGTGCTGCGCTACCTGTTCGCCCGCTTCGATGAGCGCTTCGACGGTGCGCCCACGCTGCTGATCCTCGATGAAGCCTGGTTGTTCCTCGATGAGCCGTCTTTCGCGGCGCGCATCCGGCAATGGCTCAAGACGCTGCGCAAGAAAAACGTGTCGGTGATCTTCGCCACGCAATCGCTGGCCGACATCAAGGACTCGACCATCGCGCCCGCGATCATCGAAAGCTGCGCCAGTCGGATTTTTCTCCCTAACCCTCAGGCGACAGAGCCTCAGATTCGCACGATCTACGAGGGCTTCGGCCTCAACAGTCGGCAAATCGAGATCGTCGCTACCGCGCAGCCCAAGCGCGATTACTACTACCAATCGCGCCTGGGCAATCGCCTGTTCGACCTCGACCTGGGGCCGGCCGCGCTCGCTTTTGCGGGCGCATCTACACCACAAGACCAACGCGACATCGACCGCGTGCTGACGCAGGCCGGCGCTCCCGGCTTCGCCGGCGCGTGGCTGCGCCATCGCGGCCTCGATTGGGCCGCCGACCTGCTGCCGTCCTCACCGGCGGCGGCTTCTTTCCTCAACTCCCCACCACTGGAGGTTTCACCATGAATACCAAGCACCGTTTGCTGTCTGCCTCGCTCGCCACCGTGCTGTCGGTGTCGCTGTTGGCCTCACAGCCTGCATCCGCACTGACGGTGTTCGACCCGTCCAACTTCGTGCAGAACACGCTGACCGCCGTGCGCACACTGGAGCAGATCAACAACCAGATTAATCAGCTCCAGAACGAAGCGCAGATGTTGATGAACCAAGCGCGCAACTTAGCGAATCTCGACTTCAACATCGTCAATCGCCTGCGCTCGACACTGGCGACTACCGAGCGCCTGATCACCGAGGCACGCGGCCTGGCCTACGACGTGCAGAGCATGGATGCCACCTTCGCCCGGCTGTACCCGGAGCAGTACGCAGCGACGGTGAGCGGCGACCAGATGCTACGCGACGCGCAAGAGCGTTGGAAGAACACCTTGAACGGCCTGCACACCGCGATGCGGATGCAGGCGCAGGTGTCGCAGAACCTGGCCCAAGACGAAAGCGCACTGGCCGACCTCGTGAGCCAGAGCCAGTCGGCCACCGGCGCGCTGCAAGCCATGCAGGCGACGAACCAGCTTCTCGCCTTGCAGGCCAAGCAGTCCATCCAGGCCCAGCAGCTCCAGATCACGCAAGACCGGGCGGCCTCGCTGGAACTGGCGCGGCAGGCGGCGGCCACCGAGCGCGCCCGCGAAGTGCGGCGGCGCTTCCTCGGCACCGGCACGCCGTACACGCCGCAGTCCGTCAACTTCTACAACAACTGACAGGAGGCGGCCATGCGATGCGTTCACGTCCTGCCGGTTTCGTTGCTGGCCGTGCTGCTGACCGCGTGCGGCCAGCAACCGGCCGAACACCTGGCCGCGACCTTGGCCGCCGATGCCGTGCGGCTCAAGGCGCTACGCGCGCAATGCGCGGCCGACCGGCAGGCCGTGGGCGAAGACGCTTGCCGCGCCGCCGCCGACGCCTTCCGGCGGCGCTTCTTCGCCGGCCACACCGGGCCGGACGAATACGGCTCGCTGGCCGACCTGCCACCGATCCCGGCGAGCTTCGACACGCCCACCGATGACGCTGGTGATGCGCCGCTCGCCGCTACGGAGGACACGCCATGAATGACGTGACCATCATCGACAAGTTCCTCGATACATTCTCGCGCTACATCGACTCCGGTTTCGGACTGCTGCAAGGCGAGGTGGCGTTCCTGACGGCCACGCTCATCGTCATCGACATGACCATCGCGGGACTGTACTGGGCCATGAGCCATGCGACTGGCCAAGGCGAGGACGTGATCGCCAAACTGGTTCGCAAGGTGCTCTACGTCGGCGCCTTCGCCTACATCATCGGCAACTTCAACTGGCTGGCAAGCATCGTGTTCCGCTCGTTCGCCGGTTTGGGCATCACTGCCACCGGCTCGGCCATCACGATGGAGAACTTTCTTCAGCCGGGGCGACTGGCAAAGACCGGCATCGACGCGGGTGCGCCGATCTTGGAACAGATCGGCGACATGGCGGGCTTCCCCGAGGTGTTCGTGAACATCGACCCCATCGTGGTGATGTTCCTCGCCTGGCTGGTGGTGATCCTGTGCTTCTTCGTGCTCGCGGTACAGCTTTTCATCACGCTGATCGAGTTCAAGCTGACGACGCTGGCCGGCTTCGTCCTGATCCCGTTTGCGCTTTGGAACAAGACGAGCTTCCTGGCGGAAAAGGTACTCGGCAACGTGGTGTCGTCAGGCATCAAGGTCTTGGTGCTGGCCGTCATCGTCGGCATCGGATCGGGCCTGTTCACGGAGTTCCAGGTTCACCCCGACGAGCCATCCATCGACCACGCGCTGGTCGTGATGCTGGCCTCGCTCGCCTTGCTGGCGCTCGGCATCTTCGGCCCCGGCATCGCCACGGGCCTCGTGTCCGGTGCGCCGCAACTCGGCGCGGGCGCGATGGCCGGCGCGGCGGTTGGTGCTGTCGGCACGGGTGTTGCCATCGGCGCCGCCGCTACTGGCGTGGGCGGCGCGGTCATGGCTGGAGCGCGCATGGCCCCGGCCGCCGCCAAGCTGGCCGGCGCGGGTGCGCGTGCCGCGACCTCGGCGGCTGGTAGCGCCCGCTCGGCGTTCCAGGCCGGTTCCGCCGCTGCTGGCGGCGGGGCCAGGGGTGCAGCGGCTGGCCTAGGCAATGTCGCCAAGACGGGCGCACAGGCGGCGGGCCGCCGCGCCGCGTCTGGCGCTTCCGCTGCCGGGCAGAAGGTGGCCGATTCATTCCGCGCCGGCTGGAACGGCACAGGCGCTGGCGCTGCTGGCGCAGGCCAGGCCGCCGCTGGCGAAGCAGCAGACGGTGCTGCCGGCTCGCCCAAGCAGGAACAACCCGCCTGGGCCAAGCGGATGCACCGCCGCCAGCAAATCACCCATGCCGCGACCACCGCCGCCCACACGCTTCGCGGGGGCGACGGCGGCGGCTCCGGGCAAGGCCCGAGCCTGCGCGATTCCGATACCTGACCTTCAAGGAGAAACCCATGCGATTCAAGCGACCGCAGGTGCGCTATGCCGACACGCCGCAGCCTGCCACCCCATACCAATCCGCCGCCCAAGTTTGGGACGACCGTATCGGCTCGGCCCGCGTACAGGCGAAGAACTGGCGTCTCATGGCGTTCGGTTGTCTAGTGCTGGCACTGCTGATGGCCGGTGGCCTGGTGTGGCGCTCGGCGCAGTCCATCGTCACGCCCTATGTCATCGAGGTGGATGAAGCCGGCCAGGTGCGCGCCGTAGGCGAAGCCGCCACGCCGTACCGGCCAGGCGATGCGCAGATCGCACACCACTTGGCGCGCTTTGTGACGATGGTTCGCTCGCTGTCCGTCGATCCCATCGTCGTGCGGCAGAACTGGCTCGACGCCTACGACTACACGACCGACAAAGGCGCGGCCGCGCTCAACGATTACGCCCGCACCAATGACCCGTTCGCGCGCATCGGCAAGGAGTCGGTGACGGTGCAGATCACCAGTGTCGTCCGCGCAAGCGACACGTCATTCAACGTGCGCTGGACGGAACGCCGCTATGTCAACGGCGCGGCCGCCGGGCTGGAGCGGTGGACGGCCGTGGTGTCCATCGTCCTGCAAACCCCGCGCACCGAAGAACGCCTGCGCCGCAATCCCTTGGGCATCTACGTCAATGGCCTGGCGTGGAGCCGCGAACTGGATTCTTCCGAAGGAGCCAAGCCATGAACCTGCCTTTCCGCTTTTACGCTTTGCCGTCGATCCTGCTTGCCCTTGCGGGCTGCGCCTCGCAGGGCAAGCCGCCTCCGGTCATTTCGCTCGATGGGCCGGTGCAGGCGCAACCGCTGCCCGAGCCGCCCAAGCCGGTCGAAGTCGTGGCCGTCCCCGAGCCGCTGGCGCTGCCCGCGCAGTTGAAGCCGCTGCCGGAGGTCGATATGGCCCCGGCTGCGCCGGAGCCAGCCGACGAGAAGGTGCGCGTTTCGCGCGCCAACGCCGAGGCGCGCATCGCGCCGACCCGCGAGGGCTACGTCAATGCGATTCAGGTGTGGCCCTTCACGGACGGCGCGCTCTATCAGGTCTATGCCGCGCCGGGGCGCGTGACCGTGGTTTCCTTGCAGCCCGGCGAGGAACTGATGACGGTCGCCGCTGGCGATACCGTGCGCTGGATCGTGGGCGATACGTCCAGCGGCAGCGGCGAAGCGCTGCGCGTCAATGTGCTGGTCAAGCCCATCCGCTCGGGCCTGAAAACCAATCTGGTCATCACCACCAGCCGACGCACCTACCTGCTGGAACTGACCTCGACGGAAAAGGCGTGGATGGCCTCGGTGTCCTGGGACTATCCGAAAGACCGGATGCTGGCCTTGCAGCGCCAGTCGCAGGCGGCCAGCGCCGCCGCGCCGGTCGATACTGGCTTGTCGCTGGAGAAGATCCGTTTCCGCTACGCGGTCAGCGGTAGCAATCCGCCGTGGAAGCCGCTGCGCGCCTTCGACGACGGCGAGAAGGTCTATATCCAGTTCCCGCCCGGCATCGCGCAAGGCGAATTGCCGCCCTTATTCGTCATTGGTGCGCAGGGCGACGGGCAACTGGTGAACTACCGCTTCCGCTCGCCGTACTACATCGTGGATCGGCTGTTCGGCGCGGCTGAACTGCGCCTGGGCGGCGATGGCGGCGACGTGGTACGCATCGAGCGCACCGATGGCGTGGCGCGGAGGAACTGACCATGAGCCAGGACGACACTCCCGACCTCGCCACGCCGCAGGCGGCGGACAAGATCGCGCCCGAGGCGGTGGCGCTGCGCGCGCAGCCGCGCCCGGTCACGCGCCTGAACCGGCGCACCCTGGCCATCCTTGCCGGCGGCCTCGCGGTCGCCGTGCTCGGCGCGCTGATGTGGTCGCTGCAACCGCAGAGGCGCGGAGCCAGCGAGCAGGCCGAGCTTTACAACGTCGATCGCGTCTCGAAGTCGGAAGGGCTGGATGCGCTGCCGGCGGATTACTCGAAGCTGCCGCCCGCCGTTCCCGAATTGGGGCCGCCGCTGCCGGGCGATCTCGGCCCGGCCATCGTGAAGTCGCAGCAGCCGGTGACGGCCGCCTATGCGGCCCCCGGCCACGATCCGAACGACGCGCTGCGCAAGGAAGCCGAAGCGGCCGCGGCTTCGTCCGTGTTCTTCCGTTCGGGTGCGCAGGCGGCTGCGCCGGTCGCGCAGTCGCAGGTCGCCGCCGCGCCGGGCTTCGCCGCCAATGCGGCCTTCGACCCGATGGCCGCAGGGCCGGCTTCGACGGCGGCCCTGCCTGCCGACCCGACCGCCGTGCAGAACCGGCAAGACCAGAAAGAGGCTTTTCTGAAAGGTGGTTCTACGGAAACCCGCAATTCCGGCAACCTGACCCTGCCGGCTTCGCCGTACCAGGTCATGGCCGGAACGGTGATCGCAGGTGCCTTGGTAACCGGCATCAAGTCGGACTTGCCGGGCGACGTGATCGCCACGGTGACGGAGCCGGTCTATGACACGGCGACCGGGCGCTTCCTGCTGATCCCGCAGGGTTCGCGCATTTTGGGCCGCTACAACAGCCAGGTCAGCTACGGGCAGAGCCGGGTGCAGGTGGTGTGGAACCGGATCATCCTGCCGGACACGTCATCGCTCACGCTCGACAACCTGGCCGGCACCGACCCGGCCGGCTATGCCGGCCTGGAAGACGATGTGGATTGGCATTGGGATCGCATCTTTGCCGGCGCGGCGCTGACCACGCTGCTAGGCATCGGCGCCGAGCTGGCCGCGCCGGAGAACCGGCAGGACGGCGATCGCATCATCATCGCCGGGCGCGACAGCGCGCAGGACAGCATCAATCAGGTCGGCCAGGAGATGACCCGGCGCAACCTCAACATCCAGCCGACCTTGACCAGCCGGCCCGGCTTGCCGGTGCGGATCATCGTGGCGCGCGATCTGGTGTTGCGTGCCTATCAGCCGCTCTTTTTCAACAAGGGAACTTCACGATGAGCACGACCAGGAAATTGCGGCTTGGCCCTCTGCCTCGCCATGAAGTCATGAAGCTGACCTTCTCCTGCCCGGCCAGCCTGAAAGCCGACCTCGATGCCTACGCCGCGCTGCACGCGCAGGCGTATGGCGAAGCGGTTGATGCGGCCACGCTGATCCCGCACATGCTCGAAGCCTTTATGGCGGGGGATCGAGGATTCAGGAAGGGAAGTGTGGGCAAGGCCGCAGCCCCTAAGCCTGGTTGACGATGCAGACGCATCCGCCATACGCGCACGATGAAAGCGCAGCCCGAGGGCTGCGCTTTCGCTTTGAGAGGTGGTTTGTGACACGCTAGGGCTATGATGACGATGCGACCTTGCCCGCTGTGCCGCCCCTGGGTTTGCCGCCGCGAAGCGCCTATCCGGCACCTAGCTCGAAAAGAGACAAGCGTACGCGATGGCCGAAATCTGGCCTAACCTGTTGCCCCATAAGACCTTTCGCGCCGATGCATCCCTGCGCCAAAGACTTGACAGCGGACATTTTTTATTGCCGAGGCAACTGGCCTGCCGCTTGTGGTCTCCCCTCTCCCATTTCATGGGAGAGGGGAGCAAACCGTCAGCAATGCGGCCCCCGCAATCGTTGGCAGGTTTCCTTGCCGCTCGCCGTTCAGCCCAGCAAAGCCTCGGCGAACTCGTCGGCCCGGAACGGCTGCAGGTCTTCCACCTTCTCGCCCACGCCGATGAAATAGACCGGCACCGGGCGCTGGCGCGCGATCGCGGCGAGGATGCCGCCCTTGGCGGTGCCGTCGAGCTTGGTCACGATCAGCCCGGTCAGCCCGAGCGCGTCGTCGAAGGCCTTGACCTGGGCCAGCGCGTTCTGGCCGGTGTTGGCGTCGATCACCAGCAGCGCTTCGTGGGGCGCGCTCGGCATGGCCTTGGCGATGACGCGCTTGACCTTCTTGAGCTCTTCCATCAGGTGCAGCTGCGTCGGCAGGCGCCCGGCGGTGTCGGCCATCACGATGTCGATGCGGCGCGCGCGCGCGGCGTTGACCGCGTCGAAGATCACCGCGGCCGGGTCGCCGCTTTCCTGCGAGACCACGGTGACGTTGTTGCGCTCGCCCCAGATCGTCAGCTGCTCGCGCGCGGCGGCGCGGAAGGTGTCGCCGGCGGCCAGCAGCACGGACTGGCCGTAGCTCTGGAAATGCTTGCACAGTTTGCCGATGCTGGTGGTCTTGCCGGCGCCGTTGACGCCCGCGATCATCATCACCATCGGCTGCTCGCGGCCCAGCGCCATCGTCTTTTCGAGCGGGCGCAGCAGGTTGGTGAGCAGCTCGCGCAGCGCGGCCTTGACGCCCTCGGAGGTCTCGATGCGCTCGCTCTTGACCCGGCGGCGCAGCTCGCCGAGCAGGTATTCGGTGGCTTCCACGCCCGCGTCGGCCATCAGCAGCGCGGTTTCCAGCTCCTCGAACAGGGCTTCGTCGACCTTGACGCCGACGAACAGGGTGCCGAGGTTGCGGCTGGTCTTGGACAGGCCCGAGCGCAGGCGCTGCATCCAGCCGCGCCGCGCTTCCGGCGTGGCGGCCGGCGGCGGGGTCAGGACCATTTCCTCGGCGGCGGCCGGCTGGGGCACCGGCTGCTGCGCGACCGGCGCGGGAGCGGGAGTGGGAATGGGGACGGGCCGGGGAGCCGGAACCTGGGCTGGCCCGGCGGCGGGAAGCGCCGCTGGTGCGGCGGCCGGCGACGGAACGGGTGCAGGCGCGGCCGCGGGCGCCGGGGCCGGCACCTCGGGTGGCGCACTGGCCGGTTCGGCCTTGCGCTTCTTCCAGAAACTAAACATTGGGAAAGGGGTCAATACCCCGGTAGAATCAATCGCCAAAATTCTAGCAGACGGGGTTGCATGAACCATTGTGCTGTCAGGTCCAGGCCGGGCGCCGCCCGTGCCGCATCGCCGCTCGCCGGCGCCGGTGCCTTCCGGGCTTCACGCGCCGCCGCTTGTGCGCGGCGCCTTCTTCCCACCCTGCTGCTAGGCGTCCTGCCCTGGTTCGGCGCGGTTCACGCGCAGACCGGCGTGGTGGCGCCGCCCCTGCCCACCGGCCGGGCCACCGCCTCCTCGCAGAGCGCGGCTGCCGAGGCTACCACTACCGAGTTCACGCTGTCCAACGGTATGCGCGTGATCGTCAAGGAAGACCACCGCGCGCCCACCGTGGCCCACCAGATCTGGTACCGGGTCGGCGGCATGGACGAGGTCAGCGGCACCACCGGCGTGGCGCACATGCTCGAGCACATGATGTTCAAGGGCACGCCCAAGGTGGGCATCGGCGAGTTCTCCAGGCAGATCGCCGAGCTGGGCGGGCGCGAGAACGCCATGACCAACCGCGACTTCACGCTCTATTACCAGCAGATCGGCAAGCAGTACCTGCCGCGCATGATGGAGCTGGAGGCCGACCGCATGGCCAACCTCATCATCCGCAAGGACGAGTTCGAGCGCGAGATGAAGGTGGTGATGGAAGAGCGCCGCCTGCGCACCGACGACTCCGCGCGCGGCACGGTCTACGAGCAGTTGCTGGCCACGGTGTTTACCGCCGCGCCGTACCGCCACCCGGTGATCGGCTGGATGGACGACCTCGTCAACATGCGCGTGGAAGACGTGCAGGCGTGGTACCGCGAATGGTACGTGCCCAACAACGCGCTGCTGATCGTCACCGGCGACGTCACCGCCGCCGAGGTGAAGACCCTGGCCGAGCGCACCTACGGCAAGCTCAAGCCGCGCCCGCTGCCGCTGCGCAAGACCCAGCTCGAAGCCGAGCAGAAGGGCATCAAGCGGATCTGGGTCAAGGCGCCGGCCGAGAATCCCTACGTGGTGCTGGCCTACAAGGTGCCGCGCCTGCACGACGTCGACAAGGACGTCGACCCCTACGCGCTCGAGGTCCTGGCCGCGGTGCTCAACGGTTACGACAACGCGCGCCTGACGCGCGACCTGGTGCGCGAGCGGCGCCTGGCGGACGACGTCAACGTCGGCTACGACAGCATCAACCGCGCGGAATCGATCATGGTGCTCGACGGCACCCCGGCCGCCGGCCACACCGCCGAGGAGATCGAGCGCGCGCTGCGCGACGAGGTCGCCCGCATCGCGCGCGACGGCGTCTCGCCCGAGGAGCTCAAGCGCGTCAAGGCGCAGGTCGTGGCCTCGCAGATCTACAAGCGCGACTCCGTGTTCGGGCAAGGCATGGAGATCGGCGTGGCGGAGATGGCCGGCATTTCGTGGCGCAAGCTCGACCGCATGCTGGAGCGCATCAAGGACGTCACGCCGGCGCAGGTGCAGGCCGTGGCCGCCAGGTATTTCAGCGACGACAACCTCACTGTGGCGACGTTGCTGCCCCAGCCGATCGATCCCAACAAGAAGCAGCAGGCGCCGGTCGATCCCGGCTCGCTGCGCTGAGTCACCAAGAGGACCGAAGATGCCTCTCTTTGCCCCGACGATCCCGTCGCCACGCCTGCTGCGCCGCCTCGCGGGCGTGGCCGGCGGCGCGCTGCTCGCGGCCGCCTCGCTGCTGGCCCCGCAGGCCGCGCAGGCCGCCATCCCGATCGAGCAGTGGACCACCTCCACCGGCGCGCGCGTTTATTTCGTGCGCAGCCCGTCCATTCCCATGCTGGACGTCAATATGGATTTCGACGCCGGCAGCCGCTATGACCCGCCCGGCAAGGCGGGGCTGGCCACGCTGGCGTCGGCCCTGCTCGACAAGGGCGCCGGCGCGCAGGACGGCCAGCCCGCGCGCGACGAAGCCCAGGTCGCCGACGCCTTCGCCGACACCGGCGCGGACTTCGGCGGCGCGGCCAGCAGCGACCGCGGCGGCATCGGCCTGCGCACGCTCACCAGCGAGCCCGAGCTGAGCCAGTCGCTCGCGCTCGCCGCGCAACTGGTCAAGGCGCCGGCCTACCCGGATGCCGTGGTCGCGCGCGAGAAGCAGCGCCTGATCACCGCCATCCGCGAAGCCGACTCCAAGCCCGGCGTGATCGCCGACAAGATGGTGTCGCGCGCGATCTATCCCGCGCATCCGTATGGCGTGTCCGCCACCGTGGCCTCGGTCGAGTCCATCACGCGGGCCGACCTGCAGCGCTTCTGGCACGACAACTTCGCCGCCTCGCGCGCCGTGGTGACGCTGATCGGCGCGATCGACCGCAAGCAGGCCGAGTCCATCGCCGAGGCGCTCACGCGCGGCCTGCCGGCCGGCGCCGCGCCGCCGGCCATGCCGCCGGTGCAGCTCTCCATCCCGGCCAGCGAGCAGCGCGTGCCGCATCCGGCGCAGCAGGCCACGGTGGCGATCGGCCAGCCCGCCATCGCGCGCGGCGACCCCGACTACTTCCCGCTGCTGGTGGGCAACTACGTGCTCGGCGGCGGCGGCTTCAGCTCGCGCCTGACCAACGAGGTGCGCGAGAAGCGCGGCCTGACCTACGGCGTGGACAGCTATTTCGCGCCGGCCAAGCAGGCGGGCCCGTTCGGCATCGGCCTGCAGACCAAGAAGGAGCAGACCAACGAGGCGCTGGCGCTGGTGCGCAAGGTGCTGGCGCAATACGTGGCCGAGGGCCCGACCGAGGCCGAGCTCAAGGCGGCCAGGGACAACCTCGTCAACGGCTTCCCGCTGCGCATCGACAGCAACCGCAAGCTGCTGACCAACGTGGCCAACATCGGCTGGTACGGCCTGCCGCTGGACTACCTGGACACCTGGACCGCGCAGATCGGCAAGGTGACGCGGGCGCAGGTGAAGGACGCCTTCCAGCGCCACGTGCATCCGGATGCGATGGCCACCGTGATCGTGGGCGGACCGGAATAAGACGTCGTTTCGGAAAGATCCTGGCCAGAATCGGCGGAACCGGCGGAACCGGCGGGGCAAGCGGAACAGGCGGAGCAAGGCGGGCGCGCCGGGCGCGGAGCACGGGCGCGTTCGCAGGCTCTACAATCACGGCATGAATTCGCGTACCCGATCTCCTTCGCCCGCCGCCGGCGGGCCATCCCCGGCGCCTGCCGCGCGGCGCTCGCCCGCGCAGGTCCGCATCATCGGCGGCAAGTGGAAGCGCACACCGCTGCCCGTGCTCGACGCCGAAGGCCTGCGCCCCACGCCCGACCGCGTGCGGGAAACCCTGTTCAACTGGCTCGGCCAGGACATGTCCGGCCTGGCGTGCCTGGACCTGTTCGCCGGCTCCGGCGCGCTCGGTTTCGAGGCCGCCTCGCGCGGGGCGGTGCAGGTGACGATGGTGGAGGCCAATCCGCGCGTGGCCAAACAGTTGCGCGACAACCAGTACCGGCTCGACGCGCAGCAGATCCGCATCGTGCAGGGTGACGCATTCGCAACCGCGGCGCAGATGCCGGCGTCGAGCTTCGACGTGGTCTTCCTCGATCCGCCGTTCGCGCAGGACTGGCTGCGGCCCGCGCTCGAGCACGCGGCCAGGCTGTCGCGCCCGGGCGGCGCGGTCTACGTGGAGACCGACCGCGCGCTGAACGGTCCCGACGCGCCGGTGCCGGCCGCGCTGGAGATCGTGCGGCATGCGCGCGCGGGCGCGGTGCACTTCCATCTGCTGCAGCACCGGACCACCTGATCCGCCCGGCGCGATCGGCCCGATCCGCCCGGCGGGGCGCCGTGGCCGGCCATCGCACGCTGGATGCCGCACTGCCGCGAAACCGTCATCGGGCGGCTTGCAAGTGCTGCTTTTAGCGTTACACTACGCCGCTGTCGCCAACGCTCGTCACGCAGCCTCGGCTCCCAGCCCTCACCATAGCGGGCGGGGCCAAGCGGTCCATCCAGGACCGGCAACGGGCAGAACAAGGAGGAAGCATGGTCGTCGCGGTCTACCCCGGCACGTTCGATCCAATGACCCGGGGCCACGAGGATCTGGTGCGCAGAGCGTCCAACATCTTCGATGAGCTCGTGGTCGGTGTGGCGCATAGTCCCAACAAGCGCCCGTTCTTTTCGCTGGAAGAGCGCATCGGTATCGCCCGCGAGGTGCTGGGCCACTATCCCAACGTGCGCGTGGAAGGCTTCTCCGGCCTGCTCAAGGATTTCGTCCGCAAGAACAACGCCCGCGTGATCGTGCGCGGCCTGCGCGCCGTGTCCGACTTCGAGTACGAGTTCCAGATGGCGGGCATGAATCGCTACCTGCTGCCCGACGTGGAAACCATGTTCCTGACGCCGTCGGACCAGTACCAGTTCATCTCCGGCACCTTCGTGCGCGAGATCGCGGTGCTCGGCGGCGACGTCAGCAAGTTCGTATTCCCCTCGGTCGAGCGCTGGCTGAAAGAGAAAATCGGCAAAGCGGAATAGAATGAGGGCTTGCGACATGCGGACCGCGGCCAGTCGGGCGCGGCCCATGTCCGGCTGAAAGGAAACACGATGGCACTGATGATCACCGACGACTGCATCAATTGCGACGTTTGTGAGCCGGAGTGCCCGAACGAAGCCATTTCGATGGGGCCCGAGATCTACGAGATCGACCCCAACAAATGCACGGAATGCGTCGGACACTTCGATGAACCGCAATGCCAGCAGGTCTGCCCCGTGGCTTGCATCCCGCACGATCCGGCCCGGGTCGAGTCGCGCGAGACGCTGATGGGGCGCTACCGCCTGCTGACGGCGGCCAAGCGCGCCGCCTGAAGCCACACGGCCAGGCAGCCCGTTCGGCGGCAAAAAACCCCGGCACCGGAAGGTGGCGGGGTTTTTTGTTGGGTGCTTGTTGGGCGTCCCGCGCGCGTGATGCCGGCGCGGCGCTCAGCGGCCCGTGTGCAGCTCCAGCATGGCGCGCTCGCTCTCGCCCCTGGCCAGCAGCGACAGCGGCGCGATGCTGCGGTCGATGGCCTCGTCGATGGCCTGCTGCTCCTCGCGGCGCGGCGGCTTGAGCACATAATTGATCACGTCCTCGCGCCCGCCCGCGCCGCCCGGCGCGTTGCGCGGATGGCCCACGCCCAGGCGCAGCCGCCAGTAGTCCTGCGTGGTCAGGTGCGCGGCGATGTCCTTGAGGCCGTTGTGGCCGCCGGCGCCGCCGCCGCGCTTGAGCTTGACCGCGCCCGGCGGCAGGTCCATCTCGTCGTGGGCGACCAGGATCTCGTCGGGCAGGATCTTGTAGAAGCGCGCCAGCGACACCACCGACAGCCCCGAGCGGTTCATGAAGGTGGACGGCTTGAGCAGCCAGATGTCCTGGTCCCACAGGCGCGCGCGCGCGGCCAGCCCGTGGAAGCGGCCTTCCACGCGCAGCGTGGCGCCGCCCATGCGGGCAAGCTGGTCGACCAGCCAGAAGCCGGCGTTGTGGCGGGTGGCTTCGTATTCCGCCCCGGGATTGCCGAGGCCGACGATGAGTTTGATCATGCGTGCACTACGTGGGTGAGGGCGGCCAGAGGCCAAGCATACGCGAAACGGCATGGGGACCGGCACGCGAAAAAAAACCGCCGGACACGCCGGCGGCTCTTTCTTGCCATTGCTGGTGCGCGGCCCGCGGGCCGCGCTCAGGCAACTCAGGCAGCGGGCGTTTCGCCGCCTTCGGCAGCTTCCGCGACGCCACCGGCCGGCAGCGAGATGCTGGCGACGGCGGGGTTTTCGTCACCGTGGGTGATGGCGCTCACGCCCTTCGGCAGCTTCACGTCCGACAGGTGCAGGGTCTGGCCCAGCTCGCCCGCGCCCAGGTCCACCTCGATGAACTCGGGCAGGTCGGCCGGCAGGCACGACACTTCCAGTTCGTTCAGGATGTGGTTGACGATGCCGTGGCCCAGCTTCACGCCCGGGGCGTTTTCCTGGTTGACGAAGTGCAGCGGCACCTTCACGTGGATCTTGTCCGAGGCCGACACGCGCTGGAAGTCGACGTGCAGCACCAGCGGCTTGAACGGGTGCATCTGGAACGCGCGCAGCAGGGCCTTCTCGGCCTTGCCTTCCACTTCCAGGTCGAGGATCGACGAGTGGAACGCTTCCTTCTTCAGCGCGTGGAACAGCGCGTTGTGATCGAGTTCGATCATCTTGGGTTCGGCAGCGCCGCCATAGATGATGCCCGGGGTCTTGCCGGCGTTGCGCAGGCGGCGGCTCGCACCCGTTCCCTGTACGCTACGCTCGAAAGCTACGACTTTCATGATGACTCCAAATGTAAGAGGGCTGTCCGCGACCAGACAGCCCGATGAACCGGCAGGAAAGGGCTATTTGCCCCTGCCCGCCACAGTAAAGCCTTGAATTCTATCAGGAATCGGCAAACAGCGACATGATCGAGTCGCCCTTGACGATCCGGGTAAAGGTTTCGGCCAGCAGCGGCGCGGTCGACAGCTGGCGGATCTTGCCGGACTGGATGGCGTCGTCGCGCAGCGGGATGGTGTCGCACACCACCACTTCGTCCAGCTCGGAATCCGCGATGCGGGCAGCGGCGCCGCCCGACAGCACCGGATGGGTGCAATAGGCGAAGACCTTCTGCGCGCCGCGCTCCTTGAGCACCTGGGCCGCCTTGCACAGCGTGCCGCCGGTGTCGATCATGTCGTCCATGATCACGCAGTTGCGGCCGTCGACTTCACCGATGATGTTCATCACCTCGGCCACGTTGGCGATGATGGCCAGGTCGCAGTTGAGCTGCTTGGCCAGCGCACGGGCGCGCACCACGCCGCCGACGTCGGGCGAGACCACCAGCAGGTCGCCGTAGTTCTTCTCGCGCAGGTCGCCCAGCAGGACCGGCGAGGCGTAGATGTTGTCGACGGGGATGTCGAAGAAGCCCTGGATCTGGTCGGCGTGCAGGTCCATCGTCAGGATGCGGTCGACGCCGGCGACTTCCAGCATGTTGGCCACCACCTTGGCCGAGATCGCGACGCGCGCCGAGCGCGGGCGGCGGTCCTGGCGGGCATAGCCGAAGAGCGCTTCAGCGCGTCGACCATCACCATCAGTTCCATCAGGTTGTCGTTGGTCGGCGCGCAGGTAGACTGCAGCACGATGACGTGCTTGCCGCGAACGTTTTCCTGGATTTCGACTTGGACTTCGCCGTCGGAGAACCGGCCCACCTGTGCCTTCCCAAGGGGAATGCCGAGGTGCTGCACGACAGCCTCCGCGAGTTTGGGGTTGGCGTTGCCGGTAAAAACCATCAAGCCTTCGCTGCTCATTCGGTGCACCTGTCTTGCTGCTGGGGGGGACGACCGTCACCGGCTAGTGCCGGTGACGTATTCTGCGGATCTGCGAGGAATGTAATGGCAGGGGAAGAAGGATTCGAACCTTCGAATGCCGGAATCAAAATCCGGTGCCTTGACCAACTTGGCGACTCCCCTACACAACCGGGTCCGTCCATCGTCACATACAGCCAGCGTGACGCCGAACGAAAAACTATTAAGCGAGCGCTGCGAGCGGGTGGCGGGACAAACTCCTCGCACACTTGCCATCCCATCCGGGTGGCAACCGTTCCAGTACCTGCTGCGCCGTCTGCTCGTCATCAAACCGTGCAAACACGCAGGCGCCGGATCCGGTCATCCTTGCATGGGGACTGTATTGTCTCAACCATTCAAGGGCTCGGGCAACTTCGCCGAACTTCGCCGTTGCTATCGTTTCCAGATCGTTGCGACCGAAAGCGAATTTGTTTGTGCAAGCAGCGAAGACCGCAACTATAGAGATCGGCGTATCCCTTGTCAAGCGCCCGTCCGAAAAAATTTCCGGGGTCGGGACGTGCTGGCGCGGATGGACGATCACGAACCAGCTCTCGGGCAGTTCGACCGTGGCCAGTTCCTCGCCGATGCCCTGCGCGAAGGCATTCTCGCCGTGCAGGAAGAACGGCACGTCGGCGCCGAGCGTCAGGCCGATGCGCTTGAGTTCCTCGCGCGGCAGGCCCAGGCCCCACAGGTGGTTGAGCGCCATCAGCGTGGTGGCCGCGTCGGACGAGCCGCCGCCGATGCCGCCGCCCATCGGCAGCCGCTTGTCGATGGCGATGTCGGCGCCGAACGCGGTGCCGCCGGCCTGCTGCAGCGCGCGCGCCGCGCGCACGATCAGGTCCGAGTCGGCCGGCACGCCGGGCACCTCGGTGACGCGCTCGATGCGGCCGTCGTCGCGGCGGCGGAAGTCCAGCGTGTCGCTCCAGTCCACCAGCTGGAACACGGTCTGCAGCGTGTGGTAGCCGTCGGGGCGGCGCCCGGTCACGTGCAGGAAGAGATTGAGCTTGGCGGGCGCGGGGCAGCCGCGCAGTTCGGGCGGGGGCAGGGTGCGGGCAGTATTCATTGGGCCTGTTCCGGGTCGATCACGAGGCGGACCGACAAGGGGTTGCTGTCGCCGTCGCGCGCGAGGTCGATGCGGCGCGGCTGCTGTGCGGCCGCATCCTGCCACGCGACGTAGCGCACGGTCCAGCCGTTCTGCGCCAGCGTGGCCAGGCGCCCGCTGTCGTCGCGCGTGGCGCGCGCGGGCGTGCCCGGCGCGGGCCTGCCGTACAGCCAGTCGCGCATGCCGGCCACCGGCAGCGAGAAGCCGAGGGCTTCCTCCAGCAGCGTGTCCACCTCGGGCGCGTTGCGCGGCGGCTGGTTGGGCAGGTCGAGCGTGGCGCCGGACGGCGTGGAAGTCACCACGGCCAGGGTCTGGCCCAGCGGCGAGATCAGGTCGAGCCGCACGTTGCGGCCCTGCTCATGCCACTGGAAGCTGCCCTGCACGCCTTCGTCGCGGCCGTAGCGCACGTAGCTGGCGGCAAAGCGGCCCTTGAGGTCGCGCGCCTGCGCGGCCTCGCCGGTGTCGAACTGGCGGGTGGGCGTGATGCTGGCGCAGGCCGCGAGCCAGAGGGGCGCGGTCAGGCACAGCAGGGCTAGGCGTCGGGATATGGGCATGGGTGTCTGGCGCCCGCGCCGGCGGCGCGGGCGGCGGGCCTTCCTCCCGGCGCGGGCCGGAAGGAAGCGGGTGGATCATCGGACGCGGCGAACAGGGGCGAACGTCGGCGAAGGCAGGCGCGGGCCTACTTGGACAGCGCCGACAGCGGCACGTTGTAGCGGCGCAGGGTGTCGATCAGGATCACGTTGTCCGGCTCGATCTTGGCGGCTTCGGTCCAGGTCTTGCGCGCCTCGTCCTGCTGGCCGAGCTGCCAGAGGACCTCGCCCAGGTGGGCGCCGATCTCGGCCTCGGGCGCCCGGGCGTAGGCGTTGCGCAGCAGTTCGGCGGCCGGCTGGAGCTGGCCCAGGCGGAATTTGACCCAGGCCAGGCTGTCCATGATGTAGGGATCGTCCGGGCCCAGCGCCGAAGCCTTCTCGAGCAGCTGCAGTGCCTCGGGCAGGCGCACGTTGCGGTCCGCCAGCGAGTAGCCGAGCGCGTTGTAGCCCTGCTTCTGCTCGGGCTGCATGGCGATCACCCGGCGCAGCAGCGTCTCCATGCTGTCGTAGCGCTTCTCGCGCTCGTCGAGCATGGCCAGCTCGTAGACCCAGTCGGAGTTGTCGGGCTCGGCCGTGGTCCGTTCCTCCAGCACCTTGCGGGCGCGGCCGTAGGCCTTGGCGTCGAGCAGCATGCCGACCTCGGCCTGGCGTATCGCGGTCATGCGCTGCGCGCGCTGGTCCGGCTCGGCGATGTCCTCGCTGTCGGCCAGCATGTCGTTGAAGACGGCCTGGGCATCGTCGAGCTTGCCCATGCGGCCCAGCAGCTGCGCGCGCTTCACCGCGGCGGCTGGCGCCAGGCGGCTGTCGTCGATGCGGTCGAGCCAGGCCACCGCGGCCGGGTAGTCCTTCTTTTCCTCGGCGATCTGCGCCAGGTACTGGTAGGCGATGTCCGGGCTGGCGGTCGGCACCTGGCCGGCCAGCTGCAGGTATTCCTTCAGGTACTGCTCGGCCTCGTCGTAGCGCTTGGACTGCAGGCTGGTCAGGCCGAGCGCGAGCGGCACGCGCGGGTCCTTCGGCGCGATCTTGCGCAGGGTCTCGAACTCGGCGCGCGCGGCCTGCAGGTCGTTCTGCTGCAGGTACAGGCGGGCCAGCGTGATGTGCCCGTTGATCGAGACCGGCGCCTTGTCGACGAAGGCTTTCAGTCCGGCGATGGCCTGGTCGGGCGCGCCGTCCGCGCGCAGCTCGGCGGCCATCAGCGCGGCCGCCTCGTAGTCGGGCCGCATGCGCAGCGTCTGGTCGAGCTCGGTCAGCGCGCCGGGGATGTCGTTGGCGGCTTCCCTGGCGCGGGCCAGCGCGAGGTGGGTCTCGGCCGAGCCCATGTCGTTGGCCACCAGGCGCCGCAGCAGGGCGGCGGCGCCGGCCGGGTCGCTGGTGCGCGAGAGCTGCTGCTGCATCTGCAGGATCGCGTCCGGCCGGTGGCCCGGCGGCACGCCGTTGAGCTGCAGCGCGAGCAGCGGCTCGGCCTCGTCCCAGCGGGCGCTCAGCACCAGCAGGGTGGACAGCACCTGGCGCGCGCCCGCCGAAGTGGGCGCAAGCTCGGTCCACAGGCGCGCGGCCTCCAGCGCCTGCGGGGCGCTGCGCGCGTTGAACGCGATCTCGGTGGCGCGCTGGGCGAAGCGCGGGTCGCGCGTGTTGCGGGCCAGTTCCAGGTAGGTCTGGTAGGCCGGGCCGATCACGCCGCGCTGCACGGAAATCTCCGCGGCCAGCACGCGGTACAGGATGTCGCCGGTCAGCGGCACCGCCGGCAGCGGCATCTTGGGCGGCAGCGGGTTGGAGCGGGCCGGCGCCGGCGCGGCTTCTGCGGCGAGCGTGAGCGGACGGGCGTCGGCGGCATGGCCGGCGAGCGGAGCCAGGGCGCAGACCGCCAGCGCGGCCGCGGCGATGGCCGCCAGCCTGTGACGCAGGGGCCGCCGGGCCGGCCGGGCAAGGATGGAGTCAGCGGGGGTCATCGAGGTACGGTCCAGACGGTCCGACATGTGGGTGGGTGCTCCAGCACGCAAAAGCGCAGATGCGATGGGATAGTTAAGGGCATTGTAGCCTGCCGTTACAATGCCTTGCTTGTCCGCGTGGCGCCAGCCGGCATGGGGCTTCTGGCGGTTTGAGTGGCTTGCAAGGGAGAGGTTCGATGCCTGAGTTGCCGGAGGTCGAAGTGACCCGGCGCGGCTTGCTGCCGCACGTGGTCGGCCGGCGTATCGCCGAGGTCGTGGTGCGCCATCGCGGCCTGCGCTGGCCGGTGGAAACCGGGCTGGAGGCGCAACTGGCCGGGCGCGTGGTCGCGCGCATCGAGCGGCGCGGCAAGTACCTGCTGCTGGAGTGCGTGCGGGCGGCCCCGCACGATGATGGGGCGCCGGGCCCGGCCGCCGTGGCGGGTCCGGCGCCTGGGTCGCCGCCCGGCGGCGAGCGCGGCTGGCTGCTGATCCACCTCGGCATGACCGGCACGCTGCGGGTGCTGCCGCAGGCGCCGCCGCCGGGCGCGCACGACCACCTCGACCTGGTCCTGGCCGGGGCGGAAGGAGATGGCGCCGCGGCGCCGCTCGTGCTGCGCTTTCGCGATCCGCGCCGCTTCGGCGCGGTGCTGTGGAGCGCGCTGGCGGAGGCCGAACTCGAGACCCATCCGCTGCTGCGCGGGCTCGGCATCGAGCCTTTCGACGCGCGCTTCGACGGCGCCTGGCTGCACCGCCACGGGCGCGGCCGCAGCGCGGCCATCAAGACCGTGCTGCTGGCCGGCAACATCGTGGTCGGCGTGGGCAACATCTACGCCTCCGAGAGTTTGTTCGCCGCCGGCATCCGCCCGACCACGCCGGCCGGGCGGCTGTCGCTGGCGCGCTGCGAGCGGCTGGCCGCGGCCGTGCGCGACACGCTGGCGCGCGCCATCGAGCGCGGCGGCAGCACCCTGCGCGATTTCGTCGGCAGCGACGGCAGCAGCGGCTACTTCCAGCTCGACTGCGCGGTGTACGACCGCGCCGGCCATCCGTGCCGGGTGTGCGGCACGACCATCCGGCAGATCGTGCAGGGCCAGCGCTCCACCTTCTATTGCCCGACCTGCCAGCGTTGAGCGGCGCCCGGCGAAGTGCTTCGCGGGCGTCTTGCGGCTGGTGCCGCGCGCACCCGATGGGCCGGCGCAACACCGCGGCCCGCGGGCGCTTCTAATTTCACAAAAGTGCGCCGGAAACCTGTATCTTCGATAACGTAAAAAAGTGTTACAGAATACACAGCCGAATACTCAGCCCCTGCGCCGGCGCGAGCCGGCGTAGACGCCTGCGCCAGGCCCGTGATGCCGCCGCGGGGGCTGATCGCTCAAGATCCCAGTACCAATGACAACCCTCGCCCTTCAATTCGAACAGTACGGCGCCTGGAGAACCGGGGTACTCGATTCCCTGGCCGAATTCCGTGGCTGGCTGCAGCAGCACGACCTCTACGACGCCCAGGCCGACGAGCGCGCGCAGCGCATCCAGAGCGTGCTCAAGAGCGACCGGCTCAAGGTGGCGTTCATCGCCGAGTTCTCGCGCGGCAAGAGCGAACTGATCAACGCGATCTTCTTCGCCGACTACGGCCGGCGCATCCTGCCGTCGTCGGCCGGGCGCACCACCATGTGCCCGACCGAGCTACGCTACGACGAGACCGAGGCGCCCTGCATCCGTCTGCTGCCGATCGAGACGCGCCTGCAGGAAGCCTCCACCGCCGACTTCCTCGACGTCGACTCGCACTGGCACACCGTGCCGCTCGACCCGTCCTCGCCCGACGGCATGCTCGACGCCTTCCGCCACGTGATCGAGACCAGCCGCGTCACGCGCGAGATGGCCGAGTCGCTGGGCCTGTACAACGACAAGGACCCCGACGCCGCCTACGCGCTCGACGCCGACGGCATGGTCGAGATCTCGCGCTGGCGCCACGCGGTGATCAACTTCCCGCATCCGCTGCTGCGCCAGGGCCTGGTGATCCTCGACACGCCGGGCCTCAACGCCATCGGCACCGAGCCGGAACTGACGCTGCGCCTGATCCCCGATGCGCACGTGGTGGTGTTCATGCTGGCCGCCGACGCCGGTGTTACCAAGAGCGACCTCGACCTGTGGCGCAGCCATGTCAGCGCGGGGCACCGCAAGGGCTGCCTGGCGGTGCTCAACAAGATCGACGGCCTGTGGGACCCGCTCAAGTCGCCGGCCGAGACCGCCGCGGAGATCACGCGCCAGGTCACCTCCAGCGCGCAGGTGCTGGGCATCGACGAGGCGCGCGTCTACCCGGTGTCGGCGCAGAAGGGCCTGGTCGCCAAGGTGACGCACGACGACGACCTGCTCGTGCGCAGCGGCCTGCCGCAGTTCGAGCACGTGCTGTCGGACCAGTTGATCCCGCAGCGGCGCGAGATCGTCGCCGACCAGGTGCAGCGCGCCGTCGAGGAGATGGCGCGCGGCGCGCAGCAACTGCTGCAAAGCCGCCGCCGCAGCATCGTCGAGCAGTTGTTCGAGCTGCGCGGGCTGCGCGGCAAGAACCACGCGATGGTCAAGCACATGCTCTCGCGCGTGCAGTCCGAGAAGGAGGAGTTCGAGCAGAGCATCGCCAAGTTCCAGGCGCTGCGGCTGGTGTTCGGCCGGCACAGCGCCGACATCATCAAGAGCCTGCAGTTGCGCGACGTGCGCAGCACCATGCGCGAGCGCCGCGAGCAGATGAAGGAGCGCTTCTTCTCGCGCGGCCTGCGCGAGGACATGGACAGCCTGTTCGCGCGGCTGGTCGAGCTGGTCAGCGAGGCCGACCAGAAGATCGCCCAGCTGCACCAGCTCACCGACAGCATGTACCGCCGCTTCAATGCCGAGCACGGCTTCACGCTGCCGGCGCCGATCCAGTTCGTCACCGCGCGCTACGTCAGCGAGCTGCAGGCCACGCTGGCGCTGGCCAACACGCATTTCGGCGCCATGAGCATGCTCACGCGCTCGCGTCCGCAACTGGTGCAGAGCGCGTTCTCGACCATCGCCAGCCGCGTGCTGGAGACCTTCCGCGACCTCAACCGCGACATCGAGATCTGGCTCAAGTCGGTGATGACGCCGCTCGAGGCGCAGGTGCGCGAGCACCAGAAGCAGCTGCGCCGCCGCGTCGATTCGATCGAGCGCATCCATGAAGCCACCGACACGCTCGAGAGCCGCATCGCGCAGCTCGAGGAAGTGCTCAACGGCCTGGACGACCGCAGCGGGCGCATCGAAGCCTATGCCCGGCAGATCCTGCGGCCCGAGAGCAGCGGCCACGCGCGGGCGGCGGCCTGAAGGCAGTCTGTAGGCAGTCTGAAGGCGGCATGAAGCCGCGCGGCCCGCGGGCCGCGCCGCGGGAGGCGGTATCATGACGCGCCGCCGCTCCCGGCGCCGCCTTTGCCCGCCACGTCCCCGATGCCCCGCAAGCCCGCCGTCCTGTCCGCCGATATTCCCGCCACCGTAGCCCGGCCTGCCGCCGGCGTTCCCGCCGCCGGTGTTCCCACCGATTTCGCCGCCCGCGTGGTGGCGTGGCAGCGCGTGCACGGGCGCCATGACCTGCCGTGGCAGAACACGCGCGACCCGTATCGCATCTGGCTGTCGGAGATCATGCTGCAGCAGACCCAGGTCAGCGCGGTGATCGAATACTTCCAGCGTTTCGTCGGCCGCCTGCCCACCGTGGCCGCGCTGGCCGAGGCGAGCGCGGACGAGGTGATGGCGCTGTGGGCGGGGCTCGGCTACTACTCGCGCGCGCGCAACCTGCACCGCTGCGCCAAGGCGGTGATGAGCGAGCACGGCGGCGTGTTCCCGACCGATCCCGAAGTCCTGGTGACGCTGCCCGGCATCGGCCGCTCGACCGCGGCGGCGGTGGCGGCCTTCAGCGCCGGCGTGCGCTCGCCCATCCTCGACGGCAACGTCAAGCGCGTGTTCGCCAGGTTCTTCGGCATCCACGGACATCCCGGCGTCAAGGCGGTCGAGACCCGCATGTGGCAACTGGCCGGCGAGGTGCTGCCCGCCCAAGGCCCCGCGCAGTCCGAGGACATGGTGTCCTACACCCAGGGCCTGATGGACCTCGGCGCCACCATCTGCTCGCGCGGCAAGCCCGCCTGCCTGGGCAGCGCCGCGGCCTGTCCGCTGTCCGCCGACTGCGTGGCGCGCCGCGACGGCCTTACCGCCGCGCTGCCCACGCCCAAGCCGCGCGCCGCCATCCCCGAGCGCAGCACCGTGATGCTGCTGCTGCGGCGCGGCCGCGAGATCCTGCTCGCGCTGCGCCCCGACAGCGGCATCTGGGGCGGCCTGTGGAGCCTGCCCGAGATGCCGGTCGACACCGTGCCCTTCGACGCCGAGCAGGCCGAGGACGCCGCGCTCGAACGCGCCCGCGCGTTCGGCACGCCCGGCCGCGCCGAACTGGTCGGCGAGCTCACCCACGTCTTCACCCACTTCCGCCTGCTGATCCGCGCCATCCGTGTGGACATGACCGCGCTGGCCATGCGCGACGGCGGCGATGGCCCCGCGCTGCGCTGGATCTCGCTGGACGACCTGGACGAAGTCGGCACGCCAGCGCCGGTGCGCAAGCTGCTCGAAACGCAAGCGCAAAGCGGCCTGTTCTGATGGTTTGATCAGCGCCCCGAAGGTGCGAAGAAATCGTAGCGAGCGGGCCGTGGCAGGTGCGAGAAGCACAGCCGTACGCGCGTACGGCGAGCATCGCAGCGCCTGCCCCACGGCCCGCGCAGCAGATTTATTCGCGCCTTCGCTACAGGATGTGGTGTTGGTGCATGTACTTGTGGACGATCTCGATCCGCATCCCCGCGTCCGGCAGCGCCATCAGCATCTGCTTGGCCTTGAGCGGCACCGGCAGCAACTCGCACAGGCGGTTCGCCACCCAGCTCGGGTCGTCCCACAGGAAGGGCTCGCAGAAAGGCAGCTTGCCCGGGTGCTCGGCATGCAGCGCGCCGACGATGCGGCGTAGCACGGCCAGGCATTCGCCCAGCAGTTCCAGCTTGCAGTCGATGATGTCCGGCGGCAGCAGCCTGGCCTGCCCGACCAGCAGGCCGTTGTCGCGCACGGTGTAGCTGAGCAGCTCGAAGCGCTGCCGGCCGCGCGTGCTGATCAGCAGCACGCCGAGCTGCTCCATGTTGCAGTCGATGATGTCGGCCAGGCAGCCGACGGTTTCCGGCACGGTGGGCTCGTCGGGGCGGGCCACCTCGCCGCCGCTGGCGATCAGGCACACGCCGAACGGCGCGCGGTCGCGCATGCAGGCGCGCACCATGTCGACGTAGCGCGCCTCGAACACGCGCAGCGGCAGCAGGCCGTCGGGGAACAGCACGGTGTTCAGCGGGAACAGCGGCAGGCTATCCAGCGTGGGCGGCGCCGATGTGGCGGACAGGGAAGGCGAGGCGGATGGGCCGGGTGCGGCGGGCGTGGCGCGTGAGGACATGCTGAGCCAGCAAAGGTTGCGGGCGGGCAGCGGTGCCGGGCACCGGCTGCCGGGGCCGGGCCGCGAAGGCGGGCGCGGCAGCGTGTATCAGCCGCCCGGCGCGAGCTCGCGGTGTCTCACCAGCACATTACCATGCGCGCGGAAATAGTTGGCAAGTCTTTCGGCGATGTAGACCGAACGGTGCTGGCCGCCGGTGCAGCCGATGGCCACGGTCAGGTAGCTGCGGTTGTCGGCGATGAAACTCGGCAGCCACTTTTCGACGTAGGCGCGGATGTCCTCGGCCATCGCCAGCACCATCGGCTGGCTCTGCAGGAAGTCGATCACCGGCGCGTCGCGCCCGGTCAGCGGGCGCAGGGCGAGGTCGTAGTACGGGTTGGGCAGCGAGCGCACGTCGAACACCATGTCCGCGTCGCTGGGCACGCCGTGCTTGAAGCCGAACGACTCGAACAGCAGCGTGAGCTGCAGGCCGTCGTCGCGCACGAATTCCTTGATCCAGGCGCGCAGCGTGTTGGTGCGCACGTTGCTGGTGTCGATGCGGTGCGCGGCCTCGGCCAGCGGACTGAGCAGCTCGCGCTCCATCTCGATCGCCTCGACCAGCGAGGTGTCGTTGAGCGGTGCGGCAGCGGCGACATTGTCTGCATTGTTCTCGCCGGCCGCGCCGGGCTTCTCCGTGCGCATGGACAACGGGTGGCGCCGCCGCGTCTCAGAGTAGCGCTGCACCAGCGCGTCGGTATTGGCGGTCAGGAACACCACGCGGACCTGGTGCTCGGCCGCGAGGTCGCGCAGCGTGCCCGGCAGCTGATCGAGCGATTCGCGGCTGCGGATGTCGGTGGCGACGCCCAGGTGCGTGTAGCCCTGGGACGCGAGATAGCGCGCCAGCTCGGGGATGAACTGCGCTGGCAGGTTGTCGACGCAGTAGTAGCCCGCGTCTTCCAGTACGTTCAGGGCGACCGACTTGCCGGAGCCGGAAATTCCGGTGATAAGTATGATGCGCATAGCGTCACAAGCATAACATCAGGGGAATGACGCCGTCATGACGGCGCGGGCGCCAAGAAAAATGGCGAACCGGGGTTCGCCATTCGACTGCGTGCCTTGCCGCAAGGGCGGCCCTTTTACTTGGACAGGCAATCCTTCATGAAGGCCTTGCGCTCGTCGCCCTTCTTGCCGGTGGCGTCCTTGTTGCACGCCTTCATCTTTTCCTGCTGGCTGTTGCCGGGTGCCGCCGCCGGCTTGTTCGACAGGCAGCCCTTCATGAAGGTCTTGCGCTCGTCGCCCTTCTTGCCGGAAGCCTGGGTGTTGCAGGCCTTCATCTTGTCCTGCTGGGTGTTGGCGGCTGCGGGTGCCGCCGCGGGGGCGGCGGGTGCGGCGGGGGCCGCAGCCGTCTGGGCAAACGCCACGCTGGCGAACAGCGGGGCTACCAGCGCGCACATCGCGATCATCTTCTTCATGCTTGCTCTCCTGGCTGTGGAAAACGTCATGGCCGCCGGCCTGTCGGTGCGGCGGCTCGGGGTGGGCTCGATGCCCATTACAGCACAAAACGGACGATGTCCCAAAGCCGTTGACGGCCTGGACCCGCAAGCAATGTAAGCAAATGAAAAACCGCGCGGGGCGGGCGCGCTTTCTGCGCGCGCGCACCCGCGCTCCCGGCGCTTCAGAGCAGCCGGCCCTGGCCGCGCGCGACCACGTCGGCCTGCATCGCCGCGCGCTGGCGGTCCATGAAGTCGCGCAGCGTGTCGATGCCGCGCAGGCGCAGGATGGTGTTGCGCACGGCGGCCTCGACCAGCACGGCGAGGTTGCGGCCGGCCGCCACCTGGATCTTGACCATGTGGATCGGCAGGCCGAGCACGTCGAGGTATTGCGAATCGAGCGGCAGGCGCTCGAACTCGTCGTCGTTGCGGCGCACGAGCTGCACCACCAGCTTCATCTTCATCTTCCGGCGCACCGCGGTCTCGCCGAAGATGGTCTTGATGTCGAGCAGGCCCAGTCCGCGCACCTCGAGCAGGTTCTGCAGCAGCGGCGGGCAGCGGCCTTCGATAAAGTCCGGCCCCAGGCGCACGAAGTCCACCGCGTCGTCGGCCACCAGCCCGTGTCCGCGCGAGATCAGTTCCAGGCCGAGCTCGCTCTTGCCCAGGCCCGACTCGCCCATGATCAGCACGCCCATGCCGAGGATGTCGAGGAACACGCCGTGCATGGTCACGCGCGGCGCGGAGATCCGCGAGAGATAGAGCCGCAGGTGGTCGATCACCGCGGCCGAGGACACCGGCGTGGTGAACAGCGGCGTGGACGAGCGCGTGCAGCGCAGTTCCAGGTCGGGCGGCGGCTCCATGCCGTCGGCGATCACCAGGAACGGCGGCTCGAGCAGGATCAGCTCGCCCATCTGGCGCTTGCGCATCTCGTCGTCGAGGCGCTGGTAGTAGGTGATCTCCGGCTTGCCGAGCACCTGGATCCGGTTCGGGTGGATCAGGTTCAGGTGGCCGACGAGGTCGGCGGCGGAGGTGGCTTCGCGCGCGAACTCGACGTCGAAGGCGCGGTCCGCGCCTTCCAGCCCAGCAACCCAGGAGAGTTTGATGTCGGCTGCGTTGTCGTCGAAGATCGACTGCGAGGTGACGCCAGTGAGTTCCATGCGGCTACTTTCGGGGGACGGGCTTTCAGGCCGGGCGGGCCGTCGCCCGGCGTGCCGGGTGGCGGCTGCCCAGGCGGGTCAGGGATGCCATTGCGTCAGCAATTGGTGCACGGCATCGGAAGTGGGCAGGGTGGCGAGTCCTTCGCGCATTTCGCGGTCGGACAGCAGCTGGGCGATCTCGGAGAGGATTTCCAGGTGTTGCTGGGTGGCCTGCTCGGGCACCAGCAGGAAGATCAGCAGCGATACCGGCTTGCCGTCCGGCGACTCGAACGGGATCGGCTCGGCCAGGCGCATGAAGCCGGCCAGCGGCTGCTTCAGGCCCTTGATGCGGCCGTGCGGAATGGCCACGCCGGCGCCGAGGCCGGTCGAGCCCAGCGATTCGCGGGCAAACAGGTTGTCGGTCACGGTGGCGCGCGCTACGCCGTGGTTGTTCTCGAAGAGGAGCCCGGCCTGTTCGAACACCCGCTTCTTGCTGGTGACGCTGACGTCGAGGTTGATGTTGCCGGGTGGCAGCAATTTAGCCAAACGATTCATGTGGAATGCGCAGGTTTTTCTAGTAAGCAGGCCCGGGGCCAGCAGGGGGGCGCGCCAGGCAAAAAGGGGATGAAAAGGCTGGTGCCGGCTCATACCCGCATTGCACCGGTTGTCCCATGCCGGTGTCGGGCGTCTGGCCATTATAGAGCAGGCCCGCCCCCGCCTTGTGCATCGCAATAGCCCGTGCGCGGAAGCGGTGCCGCGCGCATGCCCGGAATCGCTGAACCACCGTTCATGTATTGCGCAGCATACACCGGCGGCGGGGCGTTGCGGAATCCCCTTGTGGCATTGCGCAACGGCCGCCGGCGCAAGGGTGGACACGAAAGCGGACGACGCAAAAAAGCCGCGCAACGGGCGCGGCTTGTTCTGGTTCAAGGGACTGACACCGGCGGCCCCCTTGGCGGGCCGCCAGGCACGGTCATTGCTGCATCTGCGATGCGGCCATCTGGTACTTGACCGCGTCGCGGTCGTGGCTCTGCACGCGATCCTTGTGGCGAATCACCTGCCGGTCGAGCTTGTCGACCAGTGCGTCGATGGCGGCATACAGGTCTTCGTGATGCGCCTCGACAAAGATGTCCTTGCCCTTGAGAT
>Ga0255334_1000094_pt1 | contig 104036 bp, 112 predicted proteins | sample EtOH5_35cm_T3_12_FD_202080 | JGI IMG/M metagenome (GOLD analysis project Ga0255334, IMG submission 202080) | Sandy soil microbial communities from University of British Columbia, Vancouver, Canada - EtOH5_35cm_T3_129 | ecosystem: Engineered > Artificial ecosystem > Sand microcosm >...
GCTGGCGCGGCTGAAGGCCGAGGACCTGGATCCGACGGCGTTCAGCCGGCGTCCGCCGACCGAGGAGACCTGCTGGATCGGTGGTGACCTGAAGGACGCCGATCTGGACGAGCGGCTGCCGGTGGCGGCGACGGTGTTCGCGCTGTCGCCGATCTGGCTGCTGCCGACGGCGCTGCCGGCGCTGAAGGCGCGCGGCATGGAGCGGCTGATCGCCTTCTCCTCGACCAGCCGCTTCACCAAGGTCGACTCGCCGGACGAGGGCGAGCGGGCGGTGGCGCGGACATTGGCGGAGGCCGAGGCGGCGGTCGAAACCTGGTGCGCCGAGCACGGCGTCGCCTGGACCATCCTGCGGCCGACCCTGATCTATGACGAGGGCCACGACGAGAACGTCAGCCGCATCGCCCGCCTGATCCGCCGCTTCCATGTCATGCCGCTATCGGGCGACGGCGCGGGCCTGCGCCAGCCGGTCCATGCCGAGGACCTGGCGGCTGGAGCGCTGGCCGCCGCCCACGCGCCGGCGACGAGGAACCGGGCCTACGACCTGGTGGGCGGTGAGACCGTGACCTACCGCCTGATGGTCGACCGGATCTTCGAGGGCCTGGGCAAGACTCCGCACAGCCTGCCGATGCCGACCTGGCTGTTCGGTCTGATCATGCGGCTGGCCAAGCCGTTCTATCCGGGCGCGACCGTGGCCATGGGCGCGCGGATGGGCCAGGATCTGACCTTCGACAGCTCGGCGGCGATGCGGGATTTCGGGTGGGCGCCGAGAAGGTTCCGGCCCAACTTCCAACGCACCTAATTCTAGTCCGCGTTGGCCAGCACCATGGCGAACGGCGTCAGGCCGCCGTCGCGTTCGACATAGCCGCTGACCAGCTTGCGGTCGGGCGGCAGGACCCCCAGGTCGATCTCCTCGGTCGGGAACACCACGATGCGGCGGTCGCCGATGCAGACCACCAGCTCGTAGCCGTCCAGGGCCCGGCGCGACATGTTCTTGATGTAGGAATAGTACGGCTCGCGCTTCCAGCTGGCGGGCTTGCCGGCGTCGACCACCACGTTCAGGCGCTTGCCGTCGCGGTCGGAATACAGGACGAAGCCGGCCTTGCCGGGCCGCCAGGCGTCCCCCAGCTTCTCGGACGTGATCCACAGGCACATGAAGCTCCGGCACGCCTGGGGCCGCAGTTCATAGTGGCCGCAGCCGCCGCCCTTCCTGAAGTGCGAGCACCAGACGCCGTCGGCCTTGTTCAGGGCCTCGATGGCCAGAACCTTGCAGCACAGGCCGCAGTCGCCGCAGCTCTTGTCGCCCATCCGCCCCTGCCTGAAGTAAGCTTGATCGTCAGGAGGCGGACGGTAGCGACGCCGTATGACGGTTTGATGGGGTGGCGCTAAGTCGGACAGTTCGTCCGGGCCAGGTCGTAGCGCGCGAACGGCGCTTCCTTGGCCCCGCTCTGGGCGACGATGGTCCAGGTCAGCCGGTCGCCGTCGCGCCGCCAGCGGTTGACGTAGCTGGCGTCCGGATAGGCGTAGGCGATGTCGAATCCGCCCGGCTGGGCCGCGCCCTGACCGACGGCGGTGAAGTCGCCCCCGAAGCTGTCGGACCAGAAGCCGGACACGCCGCTCGGCGAACTGCCCTTCGGCGCCGCGCCCCGACCGCCAAACACCAGGTGGGCGGCGTAGCGATCCTTGGGATCGGCCTTGGCGCGGCTGTCGGCGTCCACCGTCAGCATCGTCCCGTGCGCGACGGGTTTGGCGGCGAGGGTGATCTCGACCGCCTTGCCCATGACCTCGCCCGCGCCGCGCCAGCAGCCTTGCAGCGCGCCGACCTCGGCCGGCACGGGCGCGGGCGGCGGATCCTCCGCCCGGGCGGCTCCGGCCATCGCCAACAGCAAGATGCTCAAGCTCACCAGACGCATGGTCTACTCGATCCCCGTCGCGCTCCAGACGCCCAGCTCATTGCCGGACGGGTCGGTGAAATGGAAGCGGCGGCCGCCGGGGAAGCTGAAGATCGGGGCGGTGATCACGCCGCCGGCCTTCGTCACCTTGTCCAGCATGGCTTCCAGGTCGTGGGCGTAGAGGATGACCAGCGGCCGGTCGGTCGCGCCCTCCTGCGGCTTGGCGAAGCCGCCATCGGCGCCCTGGCCCTCGAAGGCGACATAGTCGGGGCCGTAGTCGACGAAGCTCCAGCCGAAGGCGGCCGAATAGAAGCTCTTGGTCGCCGGCAGGTCGCCGCCCGGCCACTCGATATAGTCGATCTTGCCGTCCTCACGCATGGGTGCTCTCTCGAAACGATGTTCTCTAAATGTTCTAGTTCGCCGCTAAGGCAGAGTCCAGACGCTCGTGCGCTTCACGGCGAAATCCTCGAGCTCGCGGGTGGTCTCGACCTGGTACTCGGCCAGCTTCACCAGGTCGTCCTTGCGGAAGTAGGTGCGGCCCGGATCGCCGATGAACACCGCCGCGCCGGCGGCCCGGCCTTGCCGCAGCCAGTCCATCACCGCCTCGGCCATCGGCTTTTCGTAGCAGATGTCGCCGGCCAGCAGCACGTCGGCTTCCGGCGGCGGAGCATCGAGAAGGTTGACGTCGGTGAAGGTCACCTCGACCCCGTTGGCCTCGGCGTTCAGGCCGACGGCAGCCTCGCAGAAGACGTCGATATCGGCGGCCAGCACGCTGGCCGCGCCGGCCTTCATCGCCGCGATGGCGACGATGCCCGAGCCGGTGGCGAAGTCGATCACGCGCTTGCCGGCGACGGTCTCGGGGTTGTCGAGGATGTAGCGCGCCAGGGCCTGGCCGCCCGCCCAGGCGAAGGCCCAGAAGGGTGGCGGCAGGCCGATCTCTTCCAGCGCCTCCTCGGTCAGCTTCCAGATCGGCGTGATCTCGTCGGCCAGGTGAAGCGACAGTTCCGGCGCGTGTGGCGTCGGCTGGAAGCGGGTGTTGTCGCGGATGAAGGCTCGGCGGCCTTCCAGGGTCTGGACGATCATGGCGCGCTTAGAGCATCCAGGGCTTCGGCTGGGGAGCCGAAATCCTCGTCCTTCGCCAGGCTCAGGATGAGGATTTCTACCGTGACGTCGAAAGTAGTCCTCACCCTGAGCCTGTCGAAGGGCGAGGGCGGGCCTCAGGCGGCGACCGGTTTGCTCGAGGCGGCCTTCAGCACGGTCAGGTAGCCCGGGGCGGTCAGCATGCCGGAGGTCAGGCCCTTCTGCTCCAGCAGCCGGTGCGCCATCGGCAGGTTCCAGCACGGGGTGTGCATGAACAGGTGATGCTCTGCGTGGAAATTGACGTGATAGGGCGCGATCAGGGCCCGCTCGATCCAGTTGGCGTGGGTGGTGCGGGCATGGCGGAACGGATCGGGTTCGTCCTTGGCCACCAGGGCGTGCTCGGCGATGTTGCGCAGGCGGGTGACCAGCGGGAACCAGGTCGCCATCGGCACGATCCACAGGGCGAACCAGGCCCACCATAGGCCCAGCGCCGACAGCACGATCAGGATGCCGAGGTTCCATAGCAGGAAAGGCCCCTGCCGTGCGACTTCGCCGGCGAAGATCGCGCCCTTGGGCTGTCCGACGGCTTTCGAGCCCTTCATCTTGCCTAGCAACGGCCCGAACCGCTGCTTGAAGAAGGTCTGGCCGGTCAGGTCGCGGATGATCTTGCGGCGCAGGGAGTCCCGCGTGGTCGGGAAGGGCGCCGACAGGATCAGGTCCGGATCCTCGGCCTGCTGGGCGTATTTGTGATGGGTCAGGTGGTAGGGGCGATAGCTGGCCAGGGACGCGCCGGTCGGGGCGGCGCACAGCCACTCGCCCAGCCAGTCGTTGACCTTGAGGTTCGGATGCAGCCCGCCGTGCGCGGCCTCGTGCATCAGGATGGCGAGGCCCAGCTGCCGCGCGCCGATCAGCATCACGGCCAGCACGTAGGTCAGCGGGTTGGGAAAGAAGACGAACAGCGCCCCGGCGGCGATGATCACCGCCCAGGCGTGGGCGACCATGAAGATCCCGCGCCAGGACGAGCGCGCGGAGATCCGCGTCCATTCGTCGGGCGTGAACAGGTCCTGCGGTTTGACGCGGGGGGCGACGGCCATGGAACGATCATCGCACATTCAGCTTAGGCCTGACAGGATGACCCGACGTCATATTTGGAGCCGTCCATGCGCCGACTGATCCCCGCTTTCGTTCTGACCGCTGTCTGCGCCGGTGTTTTCGTCATTGGCGCGACGCCCGCCGCCGCCGCCAGCTTCGATTGCCGCAAGGCCCGCACCGCGGACGAGAAGGCGATCTGCGCCAACCGCGACCTCAACGACCAGGACGTGCGGATGGACCAGCTGTACGGGATCACCCGCCACCTCGTGCCGATGGGCGGTCGCGGCGCGATCATGGATGACCAGCGCGCGTGGCTGGCGGCCCGCAAGGCCTGCGGCGGCAACCGGGCCTGCCTGGCGCGCAGCTACGACAACCGCATCCGGCAGCTGAACACGGTCATGGACCGGGTGTACCAGCAAGGGCCGTTCTAGACGTCCATTCCCCTTGTCATCCCGGCTCTCCGCTTCGCTGCGGCTGGGATGACAAGAAAATTTGGCGCTAGAACCGCACACCCGGCTTCCACAGCCCAGCCACCAGTCCCGCGAAGACGATCAGGCCGGCGATGGCGTTGGACTTGAAAAGCTTCAGCGCGCCTTGGCCGTCGTCTATGCGGACGGCGGCCGCCTGGCGCGACAGATGCAGGGCGAACAAGGCCGCCAGCGGCAGGAACAGCGGCCCGATATTGCCGACCCAGCCGGCCGCGACCACGCAGACGAAGCTGGCCAGGTAGAAGCCCGCCACGCCGATCTGCACGTGGTCGCCCAGGCGGCGGGTCGACGACTTGATGCCGGCCAGGGCGTCGTCCTCGATGTCCTGGATCGCGTAGATCGTGTCGTAGCCCAGGGTCCAGAAGATGCCCGAGGCGTAGAGCAGGGCGGCGGACCACGACAGGTGATGGGTGGCGGCGGCGTAGCCCAGCAGGGCGCCCCAGTTGAAGGTCAGGCCTAGCCAGGCCTGCGGCCACCAGGTGATCCGCTTCATGAACGGATAGCCCGCCACCAGACCCAGCGACAGCACGCCCAGGCCGATGGCCAGCCAGCCCAGGCACACCAGGATCAGGAAACTGACCAGGCAGCAGCCGATCAGGAAGGCCCAGGCCTGCTTGACCGTGATCAGCCCGGCCGGGATCGGCCGCATGGCCGTGCGGGCGACCTGGGCGTCGAAGTCGCGGTCGACGATGTCGTTGAACGCGCAGCCGGCCGCCCGCATCAGGGCCGCGCCGATGAACACCGCCAGCAGCAGCAGCGGATTGGGCCAGCGGCCCTGCTCGGCGGCGGCCAGGGCGATGCCCTGCCAGCCGGGCAGCATCAGCAGCCAGATCCCCGCCGGCCGGTCGAACCGGCCCAGCTTCAGCCAGGGCCGCAGGCGCTCGGGCGCGTGGCGATCGACCCAGTTGGTGGCGACGGCGTCGGGGAGGATCCCCGTGGGGCTTTGGGTGGAGGCGGTCATGCGGCGAGGCTTACCGCGCAAACCGCGAGGAATCCCATAGGGAAGATCGATCTCGTCCAGAGAAACAATCAATTGGATTTGTGGGCGCGATGAGACGAAGGTCTTTTTGCAAGTCATTCGCAGGAGCGACAGTTATGACCACCGCCGCAATCCGTCTCTCCGGCTGGAGCCTGCTGCTGGCCGGCGTCGGCGCCGGCATCGTCCTGCCCCACCCGGTGACCACCCGCCTGTGGACCGCCGCCGGTAGGCTGTTCGCCTTGGCCGGCGACCACGGCATGGTCGCGCGTCTGACCTCGGCCACCAAGTTCGGCCCGAGCATCCGGCGCGGCCTCAACAGCCGTCCGCCGCGCCGCGTGGGCGGGGTGGCGGAGGCGTTCTAAGGCTTCCGAGCGCGAACGCGACGCGTTAGCTTGGGCGCATGACTCCTGAACCCGCCCGCAAGCCGCGCCGCCGCCTGAGCCGCGTCGAGCGCTGGGCGCTCGACGGCCTGGGCGGGGCGCTGCTGGCGACCGGGGCGGTGGGCGTCGTCACGCCGGGCATGCCGACCACGGTGTTCTGGATCGGCGCGGTGCTGTGCTTCCTGAAGACCCGCCCCCACGCCGTGCGGCCGATGCTGCGCGTACCGGTGGTCGGGCCTGCGATCCTGTGGTTCCTGCGCTGGCGGCCGTTCGGCGGCGGGCGCAAGCGGCGGGGCTGACTAACAGGCGGGAAAACACTATCTCCGCGCCATGACCGACACTTTCGAGGACGAAGACGAGATCGGCGCCCGCAAGCGCGCGCTGTCCAACCGCCAGGTGCTGGGCTTCGTGGCCCGCTTCTGGAAGCGGCGGCCGGTGCTGTTCGGCCTCGGCGTCAGCCTGACCCTGCTGGCGATCGCCTTCGACCTGGCGCTGCCTTACGCTTCGGGCCACCTCGTCGACACCGTCACCAGCAAGCCGCGCGGCGACGCCGGCGCCTGGAAGGCCCTGGGCGTCTTCGTCGGCGTCTATTTCGCCTTCGCGGTGATCCGCAACATCGCCCACCGGTTCTGGATCCCGCTGGCGGCCCGGAACATGGAGGAGATGACCAACGAGGGCTTCGCCAAGGTGCAGGCCTTCTCGTCGGACTGGCACGCCGACAGCTTCGCCGGCGCCACCGTGCGCAAGCTGACCCGCGCCATGTGGGGCTATGACAGCGTCACCGACGCGGTGACCATCTGGCTGGGGCCGGGGATCATCGTGCTGGTCGGCCTGTCGATCGGCATGCTGCTGCGCCAGCCGCTGGCGGGCGCGGTGTCGCTGGTCGTGGTCGTGGCCTATCTGTCGGTGAACCTGTGGATCACCGAGCGCTACGTTCGCCCCAGCAACCTGCGCTCCAACGCGCTGGACTCCCAGATCGGCGGGGCCCTGGCCGACGCCGTGACCTCCAACCCGACCGTCAAGAGCTTCGGCGCCGAACAGCGCGAGGCCGCCCGTCTGGCCGAGGTCACCGCCGCCTGGCGTGACGCGGTGATGGTCACCTGGAGCCGCTTCACCGATGTGTGGCTGGGCCAGAACCTGTTGCTGGTCGTGCTGCAGGCGGGCCTGACGGGTTCGATGGTCTGGGGCTGGGCCAAGGGCACGGCCACGCCCGGCGACGTCGCCTTCGCCATCACCGCCTTCATGCTGATGAGCGGCTACCTGCGGAACCTCGGCGAGAACATCCGCATGCTGCAGAAGGGCATCGACGACACCGAGGACGTCGCCGCCTGGACGCGCCTGCAGCCGCAGATCGCCGACGCGCCCGGCGCGCCGGACTTTCAGCCGGGCGCGGGCGGCATCGAGTTCAAGAACGTGACCTTCCGCTACAAGGCGGCGGGCGCGCCGCTGTACGACCACTTCTCGCTGAAGATCGCGCCCGGCGAGCGGGTGGCGTTGGTCGGGCCGACGGGCTCGGGCAAGTCGACCTTCGTCAAGCTGGTCCAGCGCCTGCACGACCTGCAGGACGGGGCGGTGGTGATCGACGGCCAGGATGTCTCGCAGGTGACCCAGGCGTCCTTGCGCCGCGCCATCGCGGTGGTGCCGCAGGACCCGGCCCTGTTCCACCGCTCGCTCTACGAGAACATCGCCTATGGCAAGCCCGGCGCGACGCGCGAGGAGGTCGAGGCGGCGGCGAAGAAGGCCCGCGCTCACGACTTCATCCTGCGCCTGCCCAAGGGCTACGACACCCTGGTCGGCGAGCGGGGCGTCAAGCTGTCGGGCGGCGAGCGCCAGCGGGTCGCCATCGCCCGCGCCTTCCTGACCGACGCGCCGATCCTTGTCCTGGACGAGGCGACCTCGTCGCTGGACGTCGAGACCGAAGGCCATGTCCAGGCCGCCGCCGAGGCGTTGATGGAGGGGCGGACCACGATCGTCATCGCCCACCGCCTGTCGACCGTGCGCGGCGCCGACCGGATCCTGGTCTTCCAGGGCGGCCGCGTCGTCGAGGAAGGCCGCCACGCCGAGCTGGCGGCGGGGGGCGGGGTCTATGCCCGGCTGAACGCGATCAGCGCGGGGGTGGTTTAGAACTTGTCGACCTTCAGCTTGAGACGCCGAAAACCTCGTCCTTCGACAAGCTCAGGATGAGGTTTTCTACAGAACCGGGTTGGCAATAGTCCTCACCCTGAGCCTGTCGAAGGGCGAGGACGGTCCCACGAATTTGAATGTCGACCCGACCTAGGGTTTTGCCGCCACGCATCCCTTATTCTCCGGAAGCAGCATCAGCCGTTGATCACCGATCAGGACGTCGCGGCGCGGCGTCGGCGCATCTAGTCGAACGCTGTCCGCCGTCTTCGCGGCATCGAGATTGATCGTCCCGCAAGGCGCAGACGCCTCGGCCACCTTGCGCCATCGGCCGTCGGCCAATTTCATCACGTCGAAGGTCGCGCCATTGGTGAGCAGGACCTCGTCGACGCCGTCGCCATCGACGTCGAGCATCACGGCGGAACAGGCCGCCTTCAGGAAGACGCAGACTGTCCCTGAATCGGGCGCGTTCCAGTCCTGTATCTTGAAGCTTGCCGGCAGGGTTTTCCCAGCCGGGTAGACATTCATCGCGGTGAAGTCCGGTGCGTTGGGTGCCGCCGGCGTCCTGGCGGTGGACGCGATGGCGGCGCGGGCGCGCTTGGCGATGTCGGTGTTGCGATCCGTCTTGAGCGTTTCCAGGCCGTCGCGGCCGTAGCGGCCGGTCTCGAAGCGCAGAAACTGGAAGTCGAACTTCTCCGCCGTGACCTTGCCGCGCTCCAGCCGCTTGACCTGGCTATTAACCGACAGCCGCGCCGGATCGGCGATCGGGGTGAACAGGGCGATCAGCAGCAGCACGCTGACGGCGGCCATGATCAGGTTGGTCGGCTCCAGGGTTTTCATCCATGGGCCGGGCTTCAGGGCGGCGACCGCGTAGCCGATGGTGAAGCCGATCGCGACCACCAGATAAGCGCCGGCGAACACCCGGTCGGGCGTCAGGCCATATTGGTTCACGCGCAGCCATAGGGCATAGGCGGCCAGGACCACGATCGGGATCAGCAGCAGGCCCGCGATCCGCGCCGCCCAGCGCGGGATCGTCGAGGGCGGTTCGACCCCGTCCTGATAGGCGGCGTTGACCAGGATGATCAGGGCGGCGGCGGCGGCCAGCAGCAGGGCGGTGGCGGCCTTGGTGCCCCACAGCGGCGCCAGGCCCGTGAAGGGCAGGGTGGCCAGGAAGCCGGCGGCGATCACCACCATCAGCGGCGACAGCCAGGCCAGCAGGGTCAGGCCGACCGTGCGCACCCCGCGCACCAGGCCGGCGCGAGCCTCGGTCAATTGCACGGCCATGTGGACGGCGGCGGCGAACATCAGGCCGGTGGCCGGGAAGGCGAAGGCGGTCTCGCCGATCAGCTTCTGGATCGCCTCGACGCCGATCAGCTTGAACAGCGCCCCGGCCAGGAACAGCAGCAGCCAGAAGGCGCCGGTGAAGGCCAGCGACAGGAAGAGGCGGATCAGGTTGGTGAAGGCCAGGTCGAAATAGTCCGCATAGGGCGCGACGGGCTTGCGGACGGCGTCGGCCGGCTGGACCAGGTGATGGGCGATGAACAGCAGGGCGGCCGCCGCGATGAAGATCGGAGGCGACAGCGGGCCGGCCCCCAGGCGCTCGGGCTCGGCCCCGGTCCAGGCGGCGTGGACGGCCAGGATCGCGGTCAGGGCGGCCGCGACGGCGGTCCAGGCGATCAGCGCCGCGCGTCGCATGGCCGAGAGCGCGGCCAGCGGAAGCAACGGGACCATCAGGGCGCAGACCAGCAGCGGCGCATAGAGCATCGGCACGGTCGCCGGCCAGGCCTTCGACTCGTCGGCCTTCTGCAGCAGGAACAGCGCGATGCCCTGGGCCAGGCCGATGGCCAGGCGGATCGCGGCCGCCTTGCGCACCGTCGAGATGTCGGTCGAGCTCATCCGGCGTTTCCCCTCATTGCGGACACAGCATCACGCCCGCGCGCGGTTGTGAAGCTTTCCCGCTTGGCTTAGCAATTTCACCCTCTTTGGAGGGGTGAGTATGAAACAGTATCTCCGGGCCAGCGTTGCGGCCCTCCTCGTCGTCGCGGCGATCGGCGGCGCGCCCACGGCGTTCGCGCAGGAAAAGGGCGGCGACAAGCCCGCCGCCGAGGCCAAGTCCGACCTGCCGGCGTTCCCGGCCGACAAGTCCGTCAAGCAGACGGCGACGATCGGCGGCAAGGTCGTCTCGTACACCGCGACGGTCGGCGTGCTGCCGGTGCGGGACGAGAAGGGCAAGAAGGTCGCCGAGGTGGTCTACACCTCGTACATCGTCGACGGCCCGCGCGATCCCAACCGCCCCATCACGGTCGCCTTCAACGGCGGCCCCGGCGCGGCCTCGGTCTATCTGAATTTCGCCCTGGGCCCCAAGCGCGTTCAGTTCGGCGCCGAGGGCGACAGTCCCTCGTCGTTCAGCAAGCTGGAGGACAACCCCGCCAGCTGGCTGGACTTCACCGACCTCGTCTTCATCGACCCGGTCGGCACCGGCTTCTCGCGCTCGCTGGTCAGCGAGGACGAGACCAAGAAGCGCTTCTATGGCGTCAAGCAGGACATCGACTACCTGTCGCGCATCGTCTTCGACTACCTGGTCAAGACCGAGCGCCTGGCCTCGCCCAAGTACCTGGTCGGCGAAAGCTACGGCGGCTTCCGCGGTCCGCGCCTGGCCTATGAGCTGCAGACGGACCTCGGCGTCGCGGTGAAGGGCGTCGTGCTGGTCTCGCCGCTGCTGTCCAGCGCCGGCCGCGCCAGCCAGGAAGTCTCGCCCCTGCCGGCCATGTGGACCCTGCCGTCCATCGCCGCCGCCAAGCTGGAGCGCGACGGCAAGCTGACGCCCGAGACCATCAAGGCCGTCGAGGACTACACGCGCGGCGAATACATGGTCGACCTGATGAAGGGCTCGGACCCCGCCGCGCTCGACCGCCTGACGACCAAGGTCTCGGCCATGACCGGCCTGGATCCCACCTATGTCCGTCGCGCCGGCGGCCGCCTGGAGACCCAGTCGTTCCTGCGCGAGGTGTTCCGTGACAAGGGGCGCCTGGGCAGCCGCTACGACAGCAACGTCACCTCGCTGGATCCCTTCCCCAATGCCCCGGAGCAGGAGGTCAACGACCCGATCCTCGATGCGATCATCGCGCCGACGACCAGCGCCATCGTCGACTTCACCACCCGCATCGTCGGCTGGAAGCCGGAGGCGCGCTACGAGGCCCTGTCGGGCAACGTCAACCGCCTGTGGGATCGCGGTCGCGGCGCCGACACCGAGTCGGTCTCCGATCTGCGCAAGGTCGTCTCGGTCGACCCGAAGCTGAAGGTGCTGATCGTCCACGGCTACAATGACCTGTCGTGCCCGTTCTTCGCCTCGCGCCTGATCGTCGACGCCATTCCGGCCACGGCCAACGGCCGCGTGACCCTGTCCAACTATCCGGGCGGGCACATGTTCTACAGCCGCCCCGACAGCGGCGCGGCGTTCCGCCGGGACGTCATGGCGCTGTACGCCGGGAAATAGCGATAGCGATGTCGGCGGGGGGCCGTCCCGGACGTTCTTGGGTTCAAACGCCTGGATTCAAGCGACCGAGGATCACCCGATGATGAAGCCCCCCGCCGCGTCCATCGACGACTATCTGTCCAAGCTGCCGGTCGAGCAGCGGACAGCCCTGGAGACCCTGCGCGGCCAGATCCGCGCGGTGGTCCCGCAGGCCGAGGAGACGATCAGCTATGGCCTGCCCACCTTCAAGCTGAACGGCAACCTCGTGCATTTCGGCGCGGCCGCCAAGCATTGCGCCTTCTATCCAGGCGGGGTGGTCAGCCAGTTCGCCGACCGCCTGGCCGGCCTCGAGACCGCCAAGGGCACGATCCGCTTCCAGCCGGACGCGCCGCTGCCGCCGGACCTGATCCACGACATCGTCGCCTTCCGCGTCGTCCAGAACCTGGAGATCGCCGCCGAGCGCGCGAATCGCCGGAAGCGCTAACGGCGGGCCTCGCCGACGCCGAACTCGGCATAGGTCAGCACCCCGTTCGCGCGCAGGCCAATCAGCTCCAGGCGCGGGCCTTCGCCATGCAGGCCGGGCGTCGTCGAGATCGCCGTGGCGGGGAAGTTCAGCAGGTAGTTCCCGGAGGTCCGGCCTTCGGTCACGGTCAGCCAGGCGGTCTGGCTGGCGTGATCGGGCGTGACGCGAAACGTCGTCGCGAAATATTTCAGGCTCGACCGAGGCGCGTGGGGCGCCGCCTCGGTCGCCACCTTGAACTGTCCGGCGGACTCGACGCCGCGGCCACCCCAATGCGTTCTGAAGGTCAGGCGATGGCCGCAGGTCGTCAGCGCCTCGCCCATGGGGCCGTTCAGGCGATCCACCTGACCCAGGCCCTGGGCAGGAACTTCGAAGCCGCCCGAGGCCCCGATGGCGCGGCCCGGCGCCGAGGTCTCGGACTGGATCACCGCGAGGAAGGGCGTGGTCGTCGCCTCGGCCAGCTGCCGTTGCAGCTCCGGGGCGGGCCGGCAGGCCTCGGCGAAGGCGGGCGAGGCCACGAGGGCCAGAACCAGCGCCGCCAGGCCTACTCGCCTCATCGCGCCAGCCGCCCATCCTTCAGCGCGGTCGGCTCGAACGAGAAGATCACGCTGGGATCCGGCTTGGCCACGCCCTTGGCCAGTTTCTTGTCGCCGGCCGCGTGCAGCAGCCAGCGGATGACGTTGAGCCGGGCTTCCTTCTTGTGGTCGGCGCGCACGCAGATCCACGGCGCGACATCGCTGTGGGTGCGCATGAACATCTCGTCGCGGGCCTTGGTGTAATCGTCCCACTTTTCCTCGGCGATCTTGTCCAGGTCGCTGGTCTTGAAGGCTTTCAGCGGGTCCTCGCGGCGCGCCTTCAGGCGCTTGGCCTGTTCGTCGCGGCCGATGTCGAGCCAGAACTTGACGTAGCGTAGGCCGTTCTCGACCAGCATCCGCTCGAAGGCCGGCACGTCGCGCAGGAACTGCTCCTGCTGCTCGGGCGTGGAGAAGTCCATCACCCGCTCGACCCCGGCCCGGTTGTACCAGGAGCGGTTGAAGATCACCACTTCGCCACAGGCCGGCAGGTAGTCGACATAGCGTTGGAAGTACCACTCGCTGCGCTCGCGGTCGGTCGGCTTGGGCAGGGCCGCGATCGTGGTGTCGCGCTTGGACAGGTGCTCGGTGATCCGCGCGATGGTGCCGTCCTTGCCGGCGGCGTCGCGGCCCTCGAAGACGGCCAGGATCTTCCAGCCGTCCTTGATGGCCTTCTTCTGCATGGCGATCAGGCCCAGCTGCAGCTGGGCGAGTTCGTTCTCATAGTCGTCGTGCTTGCTCATGCGCGGAGCCTACCCCCGGAAAGAGGAGTTGCGCTAGAAGAGCCGCATGATCCGTCTTTTCGTTCCCAACGATCTCTCCGCCGGGGCTGGCGTCGTCCCCACCGTCGACCAGTCGCGCTATCTGACATCGGTGATGCGCCTGGGTGTCGGGGCGGAGGTCCTGCTGTTCAACGGCCGCGACGGCGAGTGGCGCGCGAGCATCATCGAGTCGACCAAGCGCGGCTGCCTGCTGAAGGCCGAGGAACAGGCCCGGCCGATGGAGATCGGGCCTGACCTCGACCTGATCATCGCCATGGTCAAGCGCGGCCGGGTCGAGACCATCGTCGAGAAGGCGGCCGAGCTGGGCGCGCGCCGTGTGCGGCTGACCATCACCCGACGGACGAACGTCGACTTCGTCAAGCTGGCGCGCCTGGACGCCATCGCCATGGAGGCCGCCGAGCAGACCGGCCGCCTGGACGTGCCCGAGGTCGCCGACCCGGAGAAACTGGACAAGATCCTCGACGACTGGGATCCGGCCCGGCGGCTGGTGTTCTGCGACGAGGGCGGCGATGCGAAACCGGCGATCGAAGCGCTGGCGGGAACGGGCGCGCCGGCCGCCATCCTGATCGGTCCGGAAGGCGGGTTCGCGCCGGAGGAACGCGAGCGGCTGCGGGGGCTTTCCTTCGTCACGCCGGTGTCGCTTGGCCCTCGCATCCTGCGGGCCGACACCGCCGCGATCTCGGCCATGACCTTGTGGCAGGCGGCCGCGGGGGATTGGCGGTAAAAATATATGCTCAAGGTCGCCCCTTGAGGTTCGCAAAGAAAACGCCCAACTGGGCGAGACTGAAGTTCGCCGTCGGCGGAGAGAATGGGCCCTCTCCTCCCGCAGCATCGCACCCTGGGGAGGGACGGCTTGCATGGCCGACACCGCTAACGTCCAAGAGCGTCAACTGACGCTCGCCGATCTGACCGAATATTTCGCCGCGGGCAGCAAGCCCAAGGAGGCTTTCCGCGTGGGGGCCGAGCACGAGAAGTTCGGCTTCTATCTGGGATCGCACGCGCCGGTTCCATACGAGGGCGACAAGGGGATTCACGCCCTGCTGACCGGCCTGCGGCGTTTCGGCTGGACCCCGGTCATGGAGGGCGAGGTCGTCATCGGCCTCGAGCGCAATGGGGCCAATGTCAGCCTGGAGCCGGGCGGCCAGTTCGAGCTCAGCGGCGCGCCCCTGGCGACCATGCACGATATCTGCGACGAGACCGGCCAGCACCTGGACGAGGTCAAGACCGTCGCCGACGAGCTGGGTCTGGGCTTCGTGGGCGTGGGCTTCTCGCCGCTGTGGACGCGCGAGCAGGTGCCGGTCATGCCCAAGGGCCGGTACGTCATCATGCGAAACTACATGCCCAAGGTCGGCAATCTGGGCCTCGACATGATGCTGCGCACCTGCACGGTGCAGGCCAATCTCGACTTTTCCAGCGAAGCCGACATGGTCGCCAAGTTCCGCATGAGCCTGGCCCTGCAGCCGATCGCCACGGCGCTGTTCGCCAATTCTCCGTTCACGGAAGGCAAGCCGAACGGCTTCCTTTCCGCGCGGGCGAATGTCTGGACCGACACCGATCCTAACCGCACGGGGCTCTTGGATTTCGTGTTCGAGGACGGCTTCGATTTCGAGCGCTACGCCCGCTATGCGCTGGACGTGCCGATGTACTTCGTCAAGCGCGGCGACAAGTATATCGACGTGGCTGGACGATCCTTCCGCGACTTCATCGAGGGCAAGCTGCCCGAGCTGCCGGGCGAGATCGCCACGATCAAGGACTTCGCCGACCACACGACGACCGCCTTCCCGGAAGTGCGCCTGAAGACCTATCTGGAGATGCGCGGCGCCGACGCCGGCCCGTGGAGCCGTCTGTGCGCCCTGCCGGCCCTCTGGACCGGCGTGTTCTATGACGACGCCGCCCTGGCCGCCGCCTGGGACCTTTGCAAGGACTGGACGCTGGAGGACCGCGAGGGCCTGCGCCGCGACGTGCCGAAGCTGGGCCTGAAGGCGACCGTCGCCGGCCGCACGGCCCAGGACGTCGCCAAGGACTTCGTGGCCATCGCCAAGTCGGGCCTGAAGAACCGCGCCCACCTGAACGGCGGCTTCCTGGACGAGACCATCTATCTGGGCGAGCTGGAACAGATCGCCGACAGCGGCGTCACTCCGGCCGAAAGGCTGCTGTCGCTCTACAACGGCGCATGGCGGGGCGACATCAGCCGGGTGTTCACGGACTGCGCGTACTGAGATCGAGGTGGAGCGTGGCGTGAAATCTCGTTATGCATCTTAACTACATAACGAGGGTTTCGAATGCTTCGCTTGCTGCTCGGCGCCGTTGCGCTCACTGTCTTCGCGACGCCTGTGCTGGCCCAGAACCTGGCCCTGGTCGGGCCCGACGGCCAGGCCGTGACCCTGACCGCCGCCGAATTGGCCGCCCTGCCGCGCCAGACCATCGCCTTCGCGGGTCACGGCGAAAGCCATGTCTATGAGGGGCCCCTGCTGATCGATGTGCTGGCCAAGGCCGGCGCGCCGACGGGCAAGGCGCTGCGCGGGCCCGAGATGGCCGATGTCGTGCTGGTCGAGGCCAACGACGGCTACGCGGTGGCGCTGGGCCTGGCCGAGGCGGATCCGGGGACGCGCGCGAACCGCATCATCCTGGCCGACCGCGCCGACGGCGCGCCGCCGGCGGCCAAGGACGGCCCCTTCAAACTCGTCGTGGAGGGCGACCTGCGTCCGGCCCGTTCAGCGCGGATGGTCGCCAGGATCACGGTCATGCGCCTGGGCGGCGCGGCCGCCGCCAGCCACACGCACTGACCCGGCGCTCTAGAAGATCGCGCGGACTCCGGCGATGATCGCCACCCACAGGCCGATGGCGGCCGCGAGCGTGAAGAGCCGACCCCAGGCGAGGCGGCGAACGGGATTGGTCGCGTGAACAGCCCGATCATATGAGACGTAGGCCATGGTTTCCTCCGCGCCCCTCTGACGGGAGCTGAACCGCATGGTCACGCTCCCAAGGGTTAAGGCCGGCTTAAGCCGGGCGTCGCGCTACGGGGCGCCGACGCCCTTGTAGGGTTGGTCGATATCCTGCTCGGCCTGTTCGGGATCGGGCATGTCGACGTTCGGCGGCCAGTGCTCGGCCTGGCTGCGGCCCGAACCGCTATCGGTGTGGCGGATCGCGTCGTCGACATCGACCGCTTCGGTCCGGGCGGCCGTAAGCTCGCCCAGCTGGAACTCGACGTGCTCGGGATAGAAGGCCACGCGATTGGCGATCTGGCTGACCGCCGCGAACGGAGCCTCGTAGGACCAGACGGCGTTCTCGATGACCTTGGCGTCGCGATAGATGGTGAAGTAGTTGGCGTCGCCCTTGTAGGGGCAGTGGGTCACCTTGTCGGTCCTTCGCAGGAACAGCATCTGCACGTCCTCGCGCGCGAAGTAATAGACCGGCGGATAGTTGGCTTCCTTCAGGACCAGGACGTCGTCGCTGTCGGCGATCTCATGGCCTTCGAACAGGACGCGCACGGTCGTCGGGGCGCGCTCGATGGTGATGGGGTGGCTTTCGTCGGGGATCTTCATGGCGGGCTCCCGTCGTGGCAAAGGGTTCGCCTAGCCAAACGCGCGGGGCGACCGCCAAGCTCCCAAGCGAACATGGGTCCGTTTACGTCAGCGGCAAGCCGTTGCTTGTGAAACCGCCAGCGGCATGATCTTCTCCCCGCCAAATTGGGGTCGATGGGGATGATTTGACCGGAGCGCGTCGGGCGAAAGTGTATACGGTTTCGCCCGCCGGACGCGCTCCAAACCCCGCAACGGCGGCCTTCCGCTCGCGGAAGGCCGTTGGGGGTCAGGTCCCGTCTCTCGTCATGTTTCAAGGCTAGCGTATGAATATCGTTATCGCCGCGGGGATCCTGGTCACGCTCGTGACCGGCATTCCCGTCCTGGTCCAGTTGTTGCGCGGCCACCCGCGCGGCCTGATCATCTGCTTCCTGGCCGAGATGTGGGAGCGCTTCTCCTACTACGGCATGCGCGCCATCCTGATCTTCTATCTGACTCAGCATTTCCTGTTCGACCCGAAGGTCGCGTCCGGCCACTACGGCTCCTACACCGCGCTGGTCTATCTGCTGCCGCTGATTGGCGGCTTCCTGGCCGACAAGTGGCTGGGCACGCGCAAGGCGGTCGCGTTCGGCGCGATCCTGCTGGTCGCGGGCCACCTGGCCATGGCGATCGAGGGCAAGCCCGCCGTACAGACCCTGACCTATCAGGGCGCGACCTACGAATTCCAGGCCGAGGGCCGGGGACAGGATCGCGTGGCCAAGCTGGTGGTCGCGGGCAAACCCTATGACGTGGCCGCGACCAAGGCCGGCGACTTCGAGATCAAGGACCTGCCGGCCGGCGCGCCGCTGCCCGCCGTGCTCCAGAAGGCTGACTACAAGCTGGACGTGACGGCGCGCGATCCGCTGTACCTGAACATCTTCTGGTTCTCGCTGTCGCTGATCATCCTGGGCGTCGGCTTCCTGAAGCCCAACATCTCGACCATCGTCGGCCAGTTGTACCCGCAAGGCGATCCGCGCCGCGATCCGGGCTTCACCCTCTACTACTACGGCATCAACCTTGGCTCGTTCTGGGCCTCGATCCTCTGCGGCCTGCTGGGCGTGAACGTCGGCTGGTGGGCGGGCTTCGGCCTGGCCGGCGTCGGCATGCTGGCCGGCTTCGTGGTCTTCGTGCTGGGCAAGCCCTGGCTGGAAGGCAAGGCCGAGCCGCCCCAGCCCAAGGTCCTGAAGGAAAAGGTCCTGGGTCCCATCAACCGCGAGCTGGCCATCTACGCCGTCTCCCTGCTGGGCCTGATCGGGATCTTCTTCCTCGTGCAGTTCAACGCCGTGGTCGGCGTCGCCCTGAACATCGGCATCCTGGCCTCGCTGGGCTACATCGGCTGGTTCATGTTCCGCAAATGCGGCAAGGAAGAGCGCGAGCGCCTGGCCTTGGCGGTGTTCCTGATCTTCGGCGCGGTGGTGTTCTGGACGCTGTTCGAGCAGGCCGGCTCGTCGCTGAGCCTGTTCGCCGCGACCAACGTCCAGCTGGATCTCGTCCGCGAACCCGTCCGGCTGTTCGACGGCGCGGTGGTCCTGGCCACGCCCGAGCAACTGGCCAAGGCCGGCATCGACGCGGCCTCGACCTTCTGGGTCAACACCAGCTTCAACGCCCCGCAGACCCAGGCCCTGAACGCCGGCTGGATCCTGATCTTCGCGCCCGTTCTGGCCGCGCTCTGGACCTTCCTGGGCGCGCGCGGCAAGGACCCCAATCCGGTCGTCAAGTTTGGCCTGGCCCTGATCCAGGTCGGCGCCGGCTTCCTGCTGCTGCAGTGGGGCTCCACCTTCGCCGACGGCGCCTTCAAGCTGCCGCTGATCTTCCTGGCGCTGATGTACATGCTGCACACCACCGGCGAGCTGTGCATGTCGCCGGTCGGCCTGTCGCAGATGACCAAGCTGTCGCCCGCCTCGGTGGTGTCGTTCATGATGGCGGTCTGGTTCATGGCCGTGGCCATCGCCCAGTGGGTCGGCGGCAAGATCGCCGGCCTGGCGGCCACCGAGACGGTCGGCGGCCAGGTGCTGGACCCCGGCGCGGCGCTCGCCGCCTCGCTGAAGGTGTTCAACGTCATCGGCCTGGTGTCGGTGGTGATCGGGATCGGCTTCCTGCTGCTCTCGCCGGTCCTCAAGAAGTGGTCACACGGCGCCGACGACACCACCGGCCCGACGGTCGCCGACGCCTCGGGGGCCTAGACTGAATAAGGAACGAAGGGCCCCAGCATGGACTGGGGCCCTTCTCACGAGGCGCGGAGGGGTTGCGCCTCGACCCCAGGTGGGACCGTCCTTCGCGGTGGCTCAAACCACGAAGTCCGTTTCCGCTCCTACCCGAAGCTCTGTGGTAAAACCTGGCGCCACGGTGGCGCTCGCCGCGCCGCGAGGGAAGTTACAAGCCCGACAGGTGGATTAAACCTTTGCAAGGTTGCGCGGGGCGGGCCTCGCCCACAGGTCCGTGACCCGACGGAGGGCCTGATGACCGACCTTGTGAAGCCGCTGACGACCGACGACCTGACCGGTCCGGACGGGCAGGCGCTGCTGGCGTTGAACAACACCCACGCCGTCGAGCTGTCGTGGCTGGAGCCCGAGCGGCTGGCGCATCTGGTCGCCGAGGCCTTCGTGGCGCGCCGGGTGGGCGTGGCCGACGCGCTGCTTCTGACCTTCGACCAGGCCGCCGACTATGACAGCGTCAACTATCTGTGGTTCCGGGCGCGCTACCCGGCCTTCGTCTATGTCGACCGGGTGGTGGTGGCCGACGCCGCGCGCGGACGCGGCCTGGCGCGCGCGCTCTATGACGATCTGTTCGCCGCGGCCAGGGCGGCGGGGCACGAGCGGATCGTCTGCGAGGTCAATTCCGATCCGCCCAACCCGGCTTCGGACAAGTTCCACGCCGCTCTGGGCTTCGTGACCGTGGGGACGGCGGAGATCCACGGCGGGAAGAAGACGGTGACCTATCTGGAGCGCACCCTTTAATCCGATCTTCCCGGCGAAAGCCGGGACCCAGATCGTAAGGCTGTGAGGCGCATGCAGAAGCGCCCGCGATCCTCTCCGGAACACGGGCGCTCTTGCATCTGGGCCCCGGCTTTCGCCGGGGAAATCGGAGTTTGGGTTAAACCGCCGTCCCGCCCACCGTCAGCCCCGTGATCTTCAAGCTGGGCTGGCCCACGCCCACGGGCACGCCCTGGCCGGACTTGCCGCAGACGCCGATGCCGGGGTCGAAGTCGAAGTCGTTGCCGATCATCGTCACGCGGGTCAGGGCCGATGGGCCGTCGCCGATCAGGGTCGCGCCCTTGACCGGGGCGGTGATCTTGCCGTCCTCGACCAGATAGGCCTCGGTGCACTGGAAGACGAACTTGCCGTTGGTGATGTCGACCTGGCCGCCGCCGAAATTGGCGCAGTAGAGGCCGCGCTTCAGCGAGGCGATCATCTCCTGGGGATCGTCCTTGCCGGCCAGCATGCCGGTGTTGGTCATCCGCGGCAAAGGCATGTGGGCGTAGGACTGGCGGCGGCCGTTGCCGGTGGCCTTCATGCCCATCAGGCGCGCGCTCATCCGGTCGTGCATGTAGCCGACGAGGACGCCATCCTCGATGAGGATCGTGCGCTCGGTGGGCGTGCCTTCGTCGTCGATGGTCAGCGAGCCGCGGCGGCCGGGCAGCGAGCCGTCGTCGAACACCGTGACGCCCTTGGCCGCCACGCGCTCGCCGATGCGGCCCGAGAAGGCGCTGATGCCCTTGCGGTTGAAGTCGCCTTCGAGGCCGTGGCCGACGGCCTCGTGCAGCAGCACGCCGTTCCAGCCCGGGCCCAGCACCACGTCCATCTCGCCGGCCGGGCAGGCGACGGCGTCCAGATTGACCAGCGCCATGCGCAGGGCCTCGTCGACCTGGTCCCGCCACTTGTCGGGCGAGATCCAGGCGGCGAAGCCGGCGCGGCCGCCGGCGCCGGACGAGCCGCTCTCGCGCTTGCCGTCCTTCTCGACCGTGACCTGGACATTGACCCGCACCAGGGGGCGTACGTCGCGGAGCAGCTTGCCGTCGGCGCGCAGGATCTCGACCACCCGGCGCTCGCCGGCCAGCGAGGCCATCACCTGCACGACGCGCGGGTCGCGGGCGCGGGCGAAGGCGTCGATCTCCTGGAGCAGGCTGACCTTGTCTGAGAAATCGGGGGCGCTGACGGGGTCGTCCTCGCCGTACAGGCGCTCGTTGGTCGAGCGTGGACCCTCGGCGCTGACGCCACTGTAGCCACGCTTGGCCAGGCTGGCCGAATCGGCGGCGCGGCGAATGGCGGCTTCGGAGATTTCGGCGGCATGGGCGTAGCCCGCCGTCTCGCCGGCCACGACGCGCAGGCCGAAGCCTTCGCCGCTGTCGTAGGAGGCGCTCTTCAGGCGTCCGTCGTCGAAGACGAAGGCTTCGCTCTCGGAGCGTTCGAGAAACAGTTCGCCATCGTCGGCGCCGGCGAGGGCTTCGCCGAGAATCGACTGGGCGCGGTCGCGATCGACGCCAGCGGCGTCCAGAAGGGAAGGGGCGGCCAAGGAAGAGGCGGAGAGCGGAGCGTTCATGGCCCTACAGGTAGGACTTCCGAGCGCGTCCGTCACCCCGCCCCCTTCGTCACACCAGCTTCCGATCTTCCCGGCGAAAGCCGGGATCCAGGTCTTGTGGCTGCGAGGCGCATGCAAAAAACGCCCACGATCCTGTCCGGAACGCGGGCGCTCTTGCATCTGGGCCCCGGCCTTCGCCGGGGAGATCGGATATCTCGAAGATCAGTATTCGCGGCGGATCTCGCCCGAACCGCTGATCTCGCTGGTCACCGTCTTGGGTTCGGTGCGCAGCTCGACGTCGCCGCTGCCGGAGATGTCGATCTTGGCTTTGTTGGTGGCGAACAGGGCGCCGCCGCCGCTGCCGGAGACGTCGAACACCGCGTCCTTGGCCTTCAGGTCGGTCAGGTTGACGTAGCCCGAGCCAGAATTGTCGACCGCGACGGTCTCGACCCGACCGGCGGCCTCGACGTCGCCGCTGCCGCTGACCGACACGGCCAAGGCCGGGTGGTCGTACTTGCGGACCTCCAGGTCGCCCGAACCGCGGACGTCGAACTTGGTGACGTCCGGGGCGATGACCGTGATCCTCACCCGATCGGAGTCGCTTTCGACATGCACGCCGAACGCGTTGATCGTGATGCTGTCATGGTCGACGCCGTCGTTGTCGCCCAGGGTGATGCGGCCGCCTTCGACGCGCAGGCGGTCGATATAGCTCCTGGGGCCCGAGGCGACGATCTTGGCCTCGGCGCCCTGGACGAAGACCACGTCGACCGGCAGGTCGATGATCAACTCGTCCTTGCCCGTCCAGGCGAAGGTGCGGTCGACGCTGGGCTCGGCGTGCCGGCCCTGGACGAAGTGCCGTCCAGTGCGGACCACCTTGCCGTTCTCGCGGATGACGATGGTCTCGTCATGCTCCAGCGGCAGGGTCCAGCCGTTCTTGAGAATGTCGGGGCCGGCGAGAGCCGCCACCCCGGCGAAGCAGCCGACGGCGAGCACGAAGCTGGCCCCGGCGACGATGAGCGTATTGCGGATCAACATTGTCCCCTCCTAATGCCGCTCAGGCTTGGTCCATGGCCGGCTTCAGCAGCCGGAAGTGAAGGCGGGCGTACCAGACGACCGCGTTGAAGACCCCGACGGTGGCCAGCGTCAGCAGGGCGCCGAGGCAGGTGGCCACGCCCATCATGCCCAGCCCCGCCAGGAAGGCGGTGAGCGGGCCCCCGGGCGGCCCGGTCAGCGGGCCGGCGGCGAAGACGAAGCCGCCCGCGATGAAGATGGTCACGACCGCGACCAGCATCCCGAACAGGACGCCCAGCACGCCCATCAGCAGGGGCAGCAGGAACATCACGTCCAGGGCCCCCAGGCCCAGCAGGGCCAGGACGGCGGCCATGGCGTTGGAGGGGTTCTTCTTCTCCTCCCACTGCTTGAGACCGTTCTCGGCGCGCAGTTCGCGGGCCAGGCGGTCGGGATCGCCGAGAGCCGCCGCCGTTTCGGCCTCGCTGCGACCGGCGGCTTGCGCGTCGGCGAAGTGCGCCTCGTGATCGGCGACGATGTCGGCGATGGTGGTCACCGGCAGGCCGGCGAGACCCCGTCGCAGACGGGTGATGAACTCGGCGCGGTTCATGCGGCGGCTCCCACGATGTCGTTGACCGCTCGCGAGAACGCCGACCATTCGGCCCTCTGCTGCTCCAGGCTCTGACGCCCGGTGGTGGTCAAGCGGTAGTATTTGCGTGGCGGACCACTCTGGCTTTCCACCAGATAGGTCTCGACCAGGCCATCCGACTGCATGCGGCGCATCAGCGGATAGATCGTCCCTTCCCCCATATCGATGTCCCTCGTCAGCCTGCTGGCGATCTCGTAGGCGTAGCTGTCGGCGTGCGAGAGCAGGGCCAGCACGCACAGCGCCAGCACGCCTTTCTTCAGTTGGATTTCAATCGTTTCCGGCACGGCGTCCTTGCCTCCGTTGATGCTCTCTTCTACCGCCAGGTACTGAGTGGTGCAAGGTACCTACTCATGAACGATACGTAATGATGCGGACGGAGGTTTTTGGGCTTGATGAGAATGGTTCTTGACTGGAGCGGCCCCAGGCCGGGATTACGGGCAATCCCATGCCGCGCGCGTGGTCTCTGGCGCTTGGCAACCGCTAGGGATGCGCGTATGCAGCCTCCGGACCGATCCTCGGGGCGGGCTGACGTCGACGCGCGATTCTACGAGCGCGAAGTCGATTGTGGAGCGCTCCGGGATTGTAATATGCAAGTCGGCGCGGCGCGGCCTTGATCGGGCTCAAAAACCGCCGCTGAAACGGGCCGTGAGGGATATGAAGGCGCAATTTTCGGGGATTCGGCGGATCATGACGGGCGCGTCCGCCCTCGCCGCCGCAATGGTGTTTTCTGGGATGCTCGCGGGGAACGCCCTCGCCGAGGATCTGCTGGGCCAGCCGACGCCGGGGGCCATTGACCTTCAGCCGGCCGCCTCGGTCCTGAAGCACGACGCTATCCGCTTCCACAACCTGGTGCTGATGCCGATCATCACGGCCATCACCCTGCTGGTTCTGGGCCTGCTGATCTGGATCATCGTTCGCTACAATAAGAAGGCGAACCCGGTTCCGGCGAAGTTCAGCCACAACACCACGATCGAGATCATCTGGACGGTGTTCCCCGTCCTGATCCTGATGGTCATCGCCATCTTCTCGTTCCGCCTGCTGTTCGCCTACAACGACATGCCCAAGCCCTACATGACCGTGAAGGCCACGGGCTATCAGTGGTACTGGGGCTATGAGTACCCGGACCAGAAGATCAGCGAGATCGTGTCGCTGCCGCTGACCAAGGAACAGGCCGACGCCAAGAAGGTCCCGTACCTGCTGGCCGCCGACAAGGCGATGGTGGTTCCCGTCAATCAGGTCGTCCGCGTCCAGGTCACCGGCGCCGACGTGATCCACGCCTTCGCCCTGCCGGCCTTCGGCCTGAAGATCGACGCCATCCCGGGCCGCCTGAACGAAACCTGGTTCAAGGCCGAGAAGACCGGCGTCTACTACGGCCAGTGCTCGGAACTCTGCGGCGTCGACCACTCGAACATGCCCATCGAGATCCGCGTGGTCTCGCAAGGCGAGTTCGACGCCTGGGTCAAGGAAAAGGTCGCTCCGCCGGCTCCGGCCGTCGCGCCGGCCGACGCCGCCGTGACCCCCGCTTCGGCTCCCGCCCCCGCTTCCGCTCCGGCCGCGGCTCCCGCCGCGCCGGCGGCCTAAGATACGATCGTAGGATAGAAGTCCGATGGCTCACGCCGCAGACACTCACGACGCGCACGGCGGTCATGACGACGCCGACCACAAGCCGCCCTTCATCGCCCGCTGGTTCTTTTCGACGAACCACAAGGACATCGGCACCCTCTACATCCTGTTCGCCATCATGGCGGGCATCGTCGGCGGGGCCCTGTCGGGCCTGATCCGCTGGGAGCTGATGGAGCCGGGCATCCAGGTGTTCTCGGACACCGGCATGCTGGCGCAGATGGGCATCTTCAAGGGCAAGCACGGCTACAACGCCGTGGTCACCGCCCACGCCCTGATCATGATCTTCTTCATGGTCATGCCCGCCATGATCGGCGGCTTCGGCAACTGGTTCGTCCCGATCATGATCGGCGCGCCGGACATGGCCTTCCCGCGGATGAACAACATCTCGTTCTGGCTGCTGGTCGCCGCCTGGGTCCTGCTGGTCACCTCGATGTTCGTCGACGGCGGTCCGGGCCACGGCTTCGGCGGCGGCTGGACGATCTATCCGCCGCTCTCGACCATCGGTCACAAGGGTCCGGCCATGGACCTGGCGATCCTGTCGCTCCACCTGGCCGGCGCTTCGTCGATCCTGGGCGCGATCAACTTCATCACCACGATCTTCAACATGCGCGCGCCGGGCATGACCCTGCACCGCATGCCGCTGTTCGCCTGGTCGGTGCTGATCACCGCCTTCCTGCTGCTGCTGTCGCTGCCCGTCCTGGCCGGCGCCATCACCATGCTGCTGACCGACCGTAACTTCGGCACCCACTTCTTCGACCCGGCCGCCGGCGGCGACCCCGTCATGTTCCAGCACCTGTTCTGGTTCTTCGGTCACCCGGAAGTGTACATCCTGATCCTGCCCGGGTTCGGCATCATCAGCCACATCGTCTCGACCTTCTCCAAGAAGCCGGTCTTCGGCTACCTGGCGATGGCCTACGCCATGGTCGCCATCGGCTTCGTCGGCTTCGTCGTGTGGGCGCACCACATGTACACGGTCGGCATGAGCATCAACCTGCGCGCCTATTTCGTGGCCGCCACGATGATCATCGCCGTCCCGACGGGCGTGAAGATCTTCAGCTGGATCGCCACGATGTGGGGCGGCTCGCTGGACTTCAAGACGCCCATGCTGTGGGCGATGGGCTTCATCTTCCTGTTCACCGTCGGCGGCGTGACCGGCGTGGTCCTGTCGAACGCCGGCATCGACTACAGCCTGCACGACACCTACTACGTGGTCGCCCACTTCCACTACGTGCTGTCTCTGGGCGCCGTCTTCGCCATCTTCGCGGGCTTCTACTACTGGTTCGAGAAGATGTGGGGCGTGAAGTACAACGAGTTCCTCGGCTGCGCCCACTTCTGGGTGATGTTCGTCGGCGTGAACCTGATCTTCTTCCCGCAGCACTTCCTCGGCCTGCAAGGCATGCCGCGTCGCTACGTCGACTATCCGGATGCCTTCACGAAGTGGAACTACGTCTCGACGGTTGGTTACATGATCACCGTCGTCGCCGTCGGCATCTTCATGATCATGCTGCTGGAAGCCGCGATCCGTCGCCGCCCGGCGGAAGCCAACCCGTGGGGTGAAGGCGCCACGACGCTGGAATGGACCCTGTCCTCGCCGCCGCCGTTCCACCAGTTCAGCGAACCGCCGGTGATCAAGGAAGACGGCCACCACTAAGGCCGGCTTCCGGGTTTGACCTGAAGCAAAAAGGGGCGCGGTCAGGATCCTTAAGGGTCCGGGCCGCGCCCTTCGCCCATTCAAGACCGATATGTTCACCCCGATGTCGAAGACCCTCGCCATGACCCCGGAGACCGTTCAGCCCGACACGTCGCAGCCAGACCTGTCTCAGGCCGCGCGTTGGCAGGACTACTTCCAGCTGATGAAGCCGCGCGTCATGTCGCTGGTGGTGTTCACGGGCCTGACGGGCCTGCTGGCCGCCCGCGCGCCGATCCATCCGGTCCTGGGCGCCATCGCGGTGCTGTGCATCGCCGTCGGGGCCGGCGCCTCTGGCGCGCTGAACATGTGGTACGACGCCGACATCGACCAGCAGATGCGCCGCACGCGCGGCCGTCCGGTCCCGGCCGGCAAGGTCAAGGGCGAGGAGGCCGCCTCGCTGGGCGTCGTGCTCTCGCTCCTGTCGGTGATGTTCCTGGGTTTCGCGATCAACTGGTTCGCGGCCGCCCTGCTGGCCTTCACCATCGTCTTCTACGCCGTCGTCTACACGATGTGGCTCAAGCGCTGGACGGCGCAGAACATCGTCATCGGCGGTCTGGCCGGCGCCCTGCCGCCCGCCATCGGCTGGGCCGCGGCCACGGGCTCGGCCCCGCTGAACGCCTGGCTGATGGTCGCCATCATCTTCTTCTGGACCCCGCCGCACTTCTGGGCGCTGTCGCTGTACGTCACCACGGACTACGCCAAGGCCGGGGTGCCGATGCTGCCGGTGGTCAAGGGCGCCAAGGAAACCCGCAAGCAGATCCTGATCTACAGCCTGATCCTGATCCCGATCTGCCTGGCGCCGGTGCTGACCGGCCTGGGCGGTCCGATCTACCTGGCCGTGGCCGGTCTGGGCGGCGCGGTGTTCCTGATCCTCGCCTGGCGCGTTTTCACCAGCAAGGCCGGCGACGCCGCCGACCCGCGCGTGACCGACCGCGCCCTCTACGAGGTCACCGAGGACGAGAAGGCTCCGAAGGAGGAGCAGGGCTCGAAAGCCGCCCGCAACCTGTTCGCCTTCTCGATCCTCTATCTTTTCGCGATGTTCGCCGCCCTGCTGGGCGAAGCCGTGTCGGGCGTGCGCGCCCTGGAGCTGCTCAAGTGAATCAACCCCTAGACACTCAAGCCAACAGGGACGCCGCCAGGAAGGCGCGGGACGGGCGCAACATCGCGCTCGGCCTGGGCCTCGTGGCCTTCGTCATCATGGTGTTCGTTGTCACCCTCGTGAGGCTCGGCGCCAATGTCGCCCACCCGCACCCCTAAGAAGCGCACCCCCAAGGCGGACCTGACCCCGCAAGAACAGGCCGCGCGCCGCAATGGCAAGGTCGCGTTGATCTGCGCCGCCGCCTTCTTCGGCATGGTGGGCGCGGCCTATGCGGCCGTCCCGCTTTACAAGCTGTTCTGCCAGGCGACCGGCTTCGACGGCACGGTCCGCAAGGCCGAGGCCAAGCCGGACAAGATCCTGGATCGCAAGGTCACCATCCGCTTCGACGCCAACATCCGCGAGCTGCCCTGGAAGTTCCAGGCGCTGCAGTCCAGCCAGGACGTGCGCATCGGCGAGACGGGCCTGGCCTTCTTCAAGGTCACCAACCCCACCGACAAGCCGATGACCGGCCGGGCGCTCTACAATGTCGTGCCGGAATCGGCGGGGCCGTATTTCCAGAAGCTGGAGTGCTTCTGCTTCACCAGCCAGACGATCCAGCCCCACCAGACGGTGGAGTTCCCGGTCGTCTACTTCGTGGATCCGCAATACGTGAAGGATCCCGAGACCGTCGGAAAGAACGAGATCACGCTCAGCTACACGTTCTTCCCCGCCGTCGACGACGGCAAGAAGACCAAAGTTGCGGCGGCGGCGACGCCTCGCATCGTGGAACCCCTTGGCGGCGCACCGTCGAGAGGGCTATAGCGTTTCACAACGACCACGGCGCGGGGGACCAGCGACCGTGATCAGAGGGATATAAGGGTTAGCAGCAACATGGCCGGCGCCGTCAAACACGACTACCACATCCTTCCGCCCAGCCCGTGGCCCTTCGTGGGCTCGGCCGCAGCCACCGTCATGGCCATCGGCCTGATCGGCTGGATCAAGGGCGGCGTCCTCGGCATCGAGAAGGGCAACTGGGCCATCTTCGCCGCCGGCATCGCGGGCGTACTCTACACCATGTTCGGCTGGTGGTCGGACGTGGCCAAGGAAGCCAAGGCCGGCGATCACACCCCGGTCGTCTCGATCGGCCTGCGCTACGGCATGATCCTGTTCATCGCCTCGGAAGTGATGTTCTTCGTGGCGTGGTTCTGGATGTTCTTCGAGATGGCGCTGTTCCATCATCACCGCACCCTGTCGGCGATCGAGGAAGTCCGCACCGCCTGGGCCACCTGGCCGCCCGCCGGCGTCGAGACCGTCTCGCCCTGGCACCTGCCGCTGGTCAACACCCTGACCCTGCTGCTCTCGGGCACCACGGTCACCTGGGCGCACCACGCGCTGCAGGTCGGCGACCGCAAGGGCGCCAAGTGGGGCCTGATCCTGACCATCCTGCTGGGCGTGCTGTTCACGACCATCCAGATTTACGAGTACAGCCACATCAACCACGAGAACCTGTTCTACTCGGAAGCCGCCGCGAACTCGGGCCTCTATGGCTCGACCTTCTTCCTGGCCACCGGCTTCCACGGCTTCCACGTGTTCGTCGGCACCCTGTTCCTGATCGTCTGCCTGATCCGCCTGATGAACGGCGCCTTCACGCCCAAGCAGCACTTCGGCTTCGAAGCGGCGGCCTGGTACTGGCACTTCGTGGACGTGGTCTGGCTGTTCCTGTTCGCGTTCATCTACGTGATCTTCGGGGCCTCGCCCCACTAGAGCCCTCATTAGAGGGCTCTAGCCTCAAAGATTGAGCGCGGCGACGCGCTCGGGGGTCGCAAGATCCTGAGGGGCCCGGAGCGCATACAGCGTTCCGGGCCTTTTTCGTTTCGGAGGCCCGCACCCATGACCCCTTCTTCCACCCACAAGACCAATCCCTACGCCGCCGGCGCGCGCGGCCTCTGCCCCAATTGCGGCGAGGGCCATCTGTTCGAGGGCTTCCTCAAGTTGGCGCCATCCTGCGAGGCCTGCGGCTTCGACCTGAGCAAGTTCGAGACCGGCGACGGGGCGGCGACCTTCGTCATCCTGATCGCCGGATCGGTCTGCGCCTTCGGGGCGCTGTTTTCGATGTTCGCCTGGAACTGGCCGATCTGGGCGCTGCTGGTCGTCTGGTTGCCCGCGGTCGTGATCATCAGCCTGGGCCTCATGCGCCCGGCCAAGGGCCTGATGGTCGCCGCCCAGGTCGCCCACAAGGCCTCGGAAGCTGGTCGCGACCATGTCTGAGTCCGCAGCCAGGAAGTCCGGCTTCCCGATCGGCCTGACGATCGCCACGGGGATCGCCTTCGCCATCCTCTGCGGCCTGGGCGCCTGGCAGGTCCAGCGCCTGCATTGGAAGCAAGGCATATTGGCGCGGATCGAGGTCTTGAAGACGGCGCCGGCCTTGCCGCTGATCCAGGTGCTGACGGCCGAGGCCCGCGCCAAGGACCTGGCCTGGACCCGGGTGAGCGTCGACTGTGGCGACGTCGCCGGCCAGCCCCTGCCGCTGGTCTATGGCGTTCGCGACGGCGACGTGGTCTGGCGCGCCCAGGCCGCCTGCGCCGTCCTGGCCGGTCCCTACAACATGATCCTGGTGGACCGTGGCGTCGTCCCCGCCCTGACCGGGCAGGTGGCGCCGCCGCCGCGGTCCTTCGACACGCCGCGTCGGGTGGTCGGCGTGCTGATGCCGATCAAGCAACTGGGCGGTGACCGGGCCGAGGTCCTGAAGCGCTTTCCCGGCCGCCAACCCGCGCCGCTGGTGTTGATGGCCGAGAGCGAGGCCCCCGCGCCGGCCGGAATCACCCCCGCGCCGCTGCCGGCAGAAATTTCCAATCGGCACCTGGAATACGCCCTGACGTGGTTCGGTCTTGCCGTAACCCTGCTGTTTATCTATGCCGCCATGCTCTGGCGGAGAGTGAGACCCTGATGCGCTACGTGTCGACCCGCGGCCAGTCCGCGCCCATCGGCTTCCTGGATGCGGTGCTGGCCGGCCTGGCCCCCGACGGCGGCCTGTACGTGCCCAACGAGTGGCCCAGCTTCTCGGCGGCCGAGATCGCGAGCTTCGCGGGCCAGCCCTACGCCCAGGTAGCCGCCGCCGTGGTCGGCAAGTTCGTCGGCGACGACATCCCAGCCGAGGACCTGCTCAACATGTGCGAGGAGGCTTACGCCACCTTCGCCCACACCGCCGTCACGCCGCTGAAGCAGCTGACCCCGAACCGCTACCTGCTGGAGCTGTTCCACGGCCCGACCCTGGCGTTCAAGGACGTCGCCATGCAGCTGCTGGGCCGGCTGTACGACTACGTACTCGAGCGGCAGTCGCGGAAGATGACCATCATCTGCGCCACCTCGGGCGACACCGGCGGCGCGGCCGTCGAGGCGTTCCGGGGCCGCAAGAACGCCCGCATCGTCGCGCTCTTCCCGGAGGGCCGCATCAGCGAGGTGCAGCGCCGGTTCATGACCACGGCCGTTGACGCCAACGTGGCCTGTATCTCGGTGCTGGGTTCGTTCGACGACTGCCAGGCCATCGTCAAGCAGGCCTTCCAGGACGACCAGTTCCGCCACGCGGTCGATCTGTCAGGCGTCAACTCGATCAACTGGGCGCGGATCGCGGCCCAGAGCGTCTACTACTTCACCTCGGCCGTCGCGCTGGGCGCTCCGAACCGCGAGGTCGCCTTCGTGGTGCCCACGGGGAATTTCGGCGACGCCTACGCCGCCTTCGTGGCCAGGAAGCTGGGTCTGCCGATCCACTCGGTGACCGCCGCCACCAATTCCAACGACATCCTGGCGCGCGCCATCGAGACCGGCCGCTATGCGCGCGGCGCCGTGGCCGCGACCCAGAGCCCGGCCATGGACATCCAGGTCGCCAGCAACTTCGAGCGGCTCTATTTCGAAGCGGTCCGCCGCGACGGCACCGAGACCGGGCGGGCTTTCCGCGCCTTCGCCGACACCGGTCTGCTGGACATTCCGCCGGGCGCGCACGCCTGGATACGCGAGCTTTTCCGCGGCGCGTCGGTCAGTGAAGCCGACACCGCCAAGACCATGCTCTCGACCCTGAACGAGACCGGCGAGGTCATCGACCCGCACACCGCCGTCGGCCTGGCCGCCGCGCGGGGCGTGGACGTCCCCGCCTCGGTCCCGGTGGTGGTGCTGTCGACCGCCCATCCGGCCAAGTTCCCCGAAGCGGTCCAGGCCGCCACGGGGCTTCTGCCCCTGACCCCGCGCGCCACGCCGGACCTCTCCAAGAAGCCGGAAAAGTTCGAGCGCCTGCCGGCCGACGGCGCGTCCATCAAGGCCTTCGTGCGGACCTTCGCGGCCAATACTTGAGGCTGGGCTAGTGTTTAGGCGCGCGAGCGCCTAGATACCGCCGCTCATGACCACGATCCTCCGCACCCTGCCCAATGGCGTCCGCGTCGTCTGTGACCCGATGCCGGGCCTCGAAACCCTGGCCCTTTCCGTCGTGGCGGGGCGCGGGGCCGCTTATGAGGATCCGGCGCGGTCGGGCTGGTCGCACTTGCTGGAGCACATGGTCTTCAAGGGCGCGGGCGGCCGCTCGGCTCGCGACATCGTCGAGGTCATCGAGAACCAGGGCGGTTCCGTCAACGCCGCGACCGGCTATGAGCGCACCAGTTTCCAGGTCCGGGCGCTGAAGGGCGGCCTGGATCTCGGCATGGACGTCATCGCCGACCTTGTCCGCCGCCCGACGCTCGATCCCGCCGACCTGACCCGCGAGAAGCAGGTCGTCGCCCAGGAGATCGCCGAGGCCGCCGACGCGCCCGACGACTATGTCTTCGACCTGATCCAGAGCGCCAGCTGGGGCGACCACCCGTTGGGTCGTCCGATCCTGGGCAGCGACGCCACGGTCGAGGCCGCCACCGCCCCGGCCCTGTCCGACTGGCGCGCCCAGCTCTACGCCGCCGACCGCCTGGTGGTCAGCGCCACGGGCGCGGTCGACGAGGCGGAGCTGATGGCCGCCGCCGAGCGCGCTTTCGGCGACCTGCCCGCCACGCCCGGCGCGACGGTCCCGCAAGCCGCGGCCTTCATCGGCGGCCCGCGGGCCGAGACCCGCAAGCTGGAGCAGGCGCATCTGGTGTTCATGCTGCCGGCCTGCGGCGCGCGCGAGCGGGACTATTTCGCCCTGCGCATCTTCGCCGAGACCCTGGGCGGCGGCATGTCCTCGCGCCTGTTCCAGGAAGCCCGCGAGAAGCGCGGCCTCGCCTACAATATCGACGCCTATGCCGACACCTATGCCGACCACGGGGCGCTGGGCATCTATGCCGGCTGCGCGGCCGGCGACGCGGTCGAGACCGCCAAGGTCTGCGCCGAGGAACTGGTCAAGCTGGTCGAGCGCATCGACGACGCCGAGCTGGCCCGCGCCAAGGCCCAGCTGAAGGCGCACATGTTCATGGCCCGCGAGCAGCCGCTGTCGCGCGCCGAGCAGGGGGCCGGGCAGGTGTTGCTGTTCGACCGCCTCTATCCGCCGTCCGAACTGGCCGCGGAGGTCGATGCGGTGACCCCCGCCGACGTTGCGCGTCTGGGTCGGCGCCTGCTGGCCGGCCAGGCCGCCACCGCCGTGCTCGGCGCCAAGTCGGCGCTGAAGGCCGGCGAGGCGTTCGGCAAAGCATTGTCCCCCAAAAGCTGACATCGGAAGGTGACGGCCGTGATTGAGATCGAGCTTCGTCCTTGTCCGTCCTTCTACCGTTCCTGAAGACTCGCCCCCGCCTGCAGCTGGAGGGCCGCGCCGTCTATCTGCGGCCGCCGCGTCCGCAGGATCATCGCGCCTGGGCGGCCCTGCGCGCCCAGTCCCGATCGTTCCTGGAGCCGTGGGAGCCGACCTGGCCAGAACACGACCTGACCCGGGCCGCCTTTCGCGCCCGACTCAGCGCCTATGCCCGCGAGCTGGAGCTGGGCGAGGCCTATCCGTTCTTCATCTTTCGTCGTTCGGACGACGTCCTGGTCGGCGCCGTGCGACTTTTTCACGTGCGACGTGGCGTCGCTCAGGCCGGCTCGATTGGATATTGGATCGGCCAGTCTTTTACACGGCAAGGCTTGATGAGCGACGCCGTCCAGACCCTGATCCGCTTTGCTTTCAAGGGTCTGGATCTCCACAGACTTGAAGCCGCGTGCATGCCGCAGAACGCCGCCTCGGCCGCCCTGTTATTGAAATGTGGGTTTTCTGAGGAGGGATATGCGCCCGCTTATTTGAAAATTAACGGCGGTTGGCGAGATCATCGTCTGTTCGGCATGGTCGCGCCCGAGTAGCGCCGCGGCCCGACCGACGAGTTTTTGGGACGGGCATGTCTTTCAAGACCAGCGAACGACGGAACTGGGACACGACCGCCACGCTCGAGGCGTTGGGCGGCGCCGATGTCGCGCTGTGGATCTGGGAGCCCGAAGCCGATCGCCTCCGCCTGAATGGCGCCGCCCGCGCCCTGGGCCTGGGGCCGCTGGCCCCCGAATGTTCCTCCGCCGCCTTTCGCGCCTTGGCCTTGCCGCAGGACCGCGCGCAGGCCGAGGAAGTCCTCAAGCTGCGCGAGCCTGGCTGCGAGGTCATCGCCCGCTTCCGCGTGCGCGGCGGCGAGACTTGCCTGTGGCGGGGCGTCTGGCTGGAGGAGGGCGTCCGCGCCGCCGGCGTCGTCGCCCCCGAAACGAAATTCTCGGCCTCGGAGCGCTGCGAGCTCACAGGCCTGCTGGATCGCCGCAGCTTCATCGCCCGCGCCCGCGAGCGCCTGCAACAGGACGGGATGCACGAACTGGTCGTGGCCGACCTGGATCGCCTGCGCCGCCTGAACGAGGCCTTGGGCCACGAACGCGCCGACCTGGTCCTGGCCGCCCTCGGCTCCCGCCTGGCCGCCTCGTTCCCGGGCGACGCCCTGCTGGGCCGGATCGGCGAGGACGAGTTCGCCGTGCTGTGCGCGCCCAAGGGCTATGAGCCGGCCGAGATGCTGCGCTCGGCCCTTGAGCAGCCGTTGCGCGTGGCCGGGTTCGACATCCATCCGACCCTGTCGATCGGCGCCGTCTCCGCCGAAGGCGGCCTGGACGCTCCGGACGCTTGCGAACTGCTGCGTCGCGCCGAGCTGGCCGTCGAGGCCGCCGCCGCCGCCGGCCGTGGCGGGGCCGCCGCCTACGGTCGCTCGATGGAAACCGACGGCCTCTCGCGCCTGGCCCTGGAGGCCGACCTGCGCGGCGCCATCGCGCGCGGCGAGATCAAACCCTACTTCCAGCCGGTCGTGCGCCTGTCGACGGGCGCGCTGTCGGGCTTCGAGGCCCTGGCCCGCTGGATCCACCCGCGCCGGGGCATGCTGCCGCCCGACGAGTTTCTGCCGCTGATCGAAGAGATGGGGCTGATGAGCGAGCTCGGCGCGCACATGATGCACACCGCCGCCAAGCAGCTGGCCACGTGGCGCGACAGCCATCCGGCGATGGGCGCCCTGACCGTCAGCGTCAACCTGTCGACCGGCGAGATCGACCGTCCGGGCCTGGTCACCGACGTGGCCGAGACCCTGCGCGTCAACCGCCTGCCGCGCGGCGCCCTGAAGCTGGAAGTGACCGAAAGCGACATCATGCGCGACCCCGAGCGGGCCGCCGTGATCCTGAAGACCCTGCGCGAAGCCGGCGCCGGTCTGGCGCTGGACGACTTCGGCACCGGCTTCTCGTCGCTCTCGTACTTGACGCGCCTGCCGTTCGACACGCTGAAGATCGACCGCTACTTCGTCCGCACCATGGGCAGCAACGCCGGCTCGGCCAAGATCGTCCGCTCGGTCGTCAAGCTGGGCCAGGACCTGGATCTGGAAGTCGTGGCCGAGGGCGTCGAGAACGCCGAGATGGCCCATGCCCTGCAGTCGCTGGGCTGCGACTACGGCCAGGGCTTCGGCTACGCGCCGGCGCTGTCGCCGCAGGAGGCCGAGGTCTATCTGAACGAAGCCTATGTGGACGGCGCCGCGCCGGTGAAGGCGCGGGGCTAGGCCCGTCCCGCCGTCGCCGACAGGTGGTCGGCGGTGACGCCCAGCTTGGCCAGCGCCCGGGTCCACTTGTGTTCGTGGTCCTCGTCGAACAGCAGGGCCTCGTCGGCGTCGCAAATCAGCCAGACATTGTCGCGCAGCTCCTGCTCCAGCTGTCCCGGACCCCAGCCGGCATAGCCGAGGGCCAGCATCGCCTTGCGCGGGCGGTTGACGCTGGCCAGGGCGTCCAGCACGTCGCGGGTGGCGGTCAGGCTCAGGCCGTCGGCCACGGGCAGAGTCGAGTCCGGCGAGGTGAAATCGTCGGTGTGCAGCACGAAGCCCCGTTCGCGCTCCAGCGGGCCGCCCAGAAGCACCAGATCACTCGGGGCCTGGAGCCGTGACTTCACGCCCAGGCGTTCCAGCAGCTCGAACACGGTCAGGCCCTCGACTGGGCGGTTGACCGCTAGGCCCATGGCCTGGTCCTCGTCGTGGGCGCACAGATAGAGCACGGTGCGCTCGAAGCGCGGGTCCTCGATGCCGGGCATGGCCACCAGGAGCCGCCCGACCAGGAAATCGCCGTCCTCCTCATCGTGGGGGCCGTCTTCGATGAAGGTGTCCATGGTAAGAGCATTGGCCTTCAGCGTGACGGTTTCAAGTCGTTGAACGTTTCAAAGCGTGCTTGGCGTCCGCTCTCGCGAGGGATATTCGAGCAGGCGCGATTTCACACGCACACGAGGAAACACGGCCCATGGCGATCAAGGTTGGCGACACGCTGCCCGCGGCGACTTTCATGACCAGCACGGCCGAAGGGCCGGCGCCGATCACCACCGACGACATCTTCAAGGGCAAGACCGTCGCCCTGTTCGCCGTCCCCGGCGCCTTCACCCCGACCTGCTCGGCCAAGCACCTGCCGGGCTTCAAGGAGAAGGCCGCGGAACTCAAAGCCAAGGGCGTCGACACGATCGCCTGCGTCTCGGTCAACGACGTCTTCGTGATGAAGGCCTGGGGCAAGGACCAGGGCATCGACGGCGAGGTTCTGCTGCTGGCCGACGGCAATGGCGACTTCACCAAGTCGGTCGGCCTGGACTTCGACGGTTCGAAGTTCGGCATGGGCGAGCGCTCGCAGCGCTACTCGCTGATCGCCAAGGACGGCGTCGTGACCCAGCTGCACGTCGAGGAAGCCGGCCAGTTCAAGGTCTCGTCGGCCGAGTACCTGCTCGAGCAGCTGTAAGACCCGAAGGGCGCGGCGGCGGCCGCCGCGCCCTTTATTCTTTGACTATGGCCTCGTGCAGCGCCTGGATCCGCTTGTTGAGCGCTCCCAGGTCCTCGCCCTCCATGCCCGACCGCTCCAGCAACGTGTCGTTCAGGCATCCCGAGCGGCCCAGCAGGGCGCGTCCGGCCTCCGTCATCGTCACCTCGACACGGCGCTCGTCCTCGAGCCCGCGCCGCCGCGCGACCAGACCGGCGGCCTCCAGGCGTTTGACCAGCGGCGTCACGGTGCTGGACTCCAGGTCCAGCCGTTCGGCGATGCCGCCGATCGTGATCCCCCCTCCTTTGCTTTCAGGCGCCTCGCCCAGCACGTTCAGCACCAGGTACTGCGGATAGGTCAGGCCCAGCGCGTCGAGCAGGGGCTTGTAGGCCCGCGTGATCGCCATGCTGGTGGCGTACAGGGTAAAGCAGATCTGCTGATCCAGCGGGTATGGGCGTGGGGTCTTCGTCGTCATGGATCCTTCCTATCACGAAAAATGATGTCGCGATAAACAAAATGATGGACAGCGCCGCCGCGGCGGTTTAGATCGCTACTTGTTGCCGCGATAACAATTATCGCGGTTAGAAAATGAGGGTTGATCCATGAGCCAGTCGAACCAAGCTTCCCGTCGCGGCGTGATGACCGCTGGCTTCGGTCTCGCCGCCGTGGCGGCCGCCTCGCTGGGCCAGAGCGCCCAGGCCGCGACCCCGAAGGCCGCCGTCGCCTCGCCGCATGCCGCCAACCGTTCGCAAAGCGGCTTCGTCACCACCCAGGACGGCGTCCAGATCTTCTACAAGGACTGGGGTCCGAAGGACGCCCAGCCTGTCGTCTTCCACCACGGCTGGCCGCTCAGCGCCGACGACTGGGACGCCCAGATGATGTTCTTCCTGGGCAAGGGCTATCGCGTGATCGCTCACGACCGTCGCGGCCATGGCCGGTCGACCCAGACGGATAAGGGTAACGATATGGATGCCTACGCCGCCGACGTCATCGCCCTGGCCGACCACCTCGACCTGAAAAACGCCATCCACGTCGGCCACTCGACCGGCGGCGGCGAAGTCGCCCACTATGTGGCCCGCGCCAAGCCGGGCCGAGTCGCCAAGGCCGTGCTGATCGGCGCGGTGCCGCCGATCATGCTGAAGACCCCGGCCAATCCGGGCGGTCTGCCGATCGAGGTGTTCGACGGTTTCCGGTCGGCCCTGCTGGCCAATCGCGCCCAGTTCTTCCGTGACATCCCGGAAGGTCCGTTCTTCGGCTTCAATCGTCCGGGCGCCAAGGTCAGCCAGGGCCTGATCGACAACTGGTGGCGTCAGGGCATGATGGGCGGGGCCAAGGCCCACTACGACTGCATCAAGGCCTTCTCCGAGACCGACTTCACGCCGGATCTCAAGAAGATCGACGTGCCGGTCCTGATCCTGCACGGCGAAGACGACCAGATCGTCCCGATCGCCGACAGCGCCCACTTGGCCATCAAGCTTCTGAAGAAGGGGACGCTGAAGACCTATCCGGGCCTGCCGCACGGCATGGCGTCCACGCACCCGGAGGTGATCAACACCGATCTGCTGGCGTTCTTCAAGGCGTAGGTCTCCAATCCACAGTAACTCGTCATCCCGCGCTTCATGCGCGGGATGACGTTGTGGAGTTGTCGAGGAGCCTAAGCCCCCAGCACTTCCGGCGTCATCGCCTCGAGATCCGCCGCGCCCAGCATGACGCCGGCCGCCGCGCCCGGGACCTGGGCCAGCACACTCTCGGCGAAGACGCGGGCCAGAGCCCGCTTGCTCTCGGCCCAGGCCGCGTCGGCCTCGCCCGAGGCCGCCAGGGCGCCCTTGGCCAGCATCCACCCGCCGACGACATCGCCCATCAGCTTCAGATAGGCCGTGGCGCCGGAGAGGGCGTCGGGCATCGACTTGGTCCGGCGCTCGACCAGCCAGGCGGTGGCCGAGGCGGCGGCGTCGAGGGCGGCGCCCAGGCGCAGGCCGACGGCCTTGAGGTCCGAAGCGTTGAGGGCGTCAATGGTGTCGCGGATGTCGTCCATCAGGTCGGCCACGGCCTGACCCTCACCCATCGTCAGCTTGCGGCCCACGAGATCGATGGCCTGGATGCCGTTGGTCCCCTCGTAGATCGGGGCGATGCGGGCGTCGCGATAGTGCTGGGCCGCGCCGGTCTCCTCGATGAAGCCCATGCCGCCGTGGATCTGCAGCCCTTGCGAGGCGACCCAGACGCCGACATCGGTCGACCAGGCCTTGGCGATCGGGGTCAGCAGTTCCTCGCGCAGCTTGGCGCTCGTGCGGGTCGCCTCGTCGGCGGCGGCGCGCGACAGGTCGGCGGCGACGGCGGTCGACAGGCAGATGCCGCGCGCGGCTTCGATATGGGCCTTCATCAGCACCAGCGAGCGGCGCACGTCCGGATGGTCGAACAGGCGCGAGGGATAGGCGCCCGTCCAGGCCGAGCGGCCCTGGACGCGTTCCTGGCTGAAGTGCAGGGCCTGCTGGTAGGCGCGCTCGGCGATGGCCACGCCCTGGGCCCCGACCTGCAGGCGGGCGGCGTTCATCATCACGAACATGTTGGGCAGGCCCTGGCCCAGGCCCCCGACCAGCTCGGCCTTGGCGCCCTCGAACAGCATCACGCAGGTGGGCGAGCCGTGGATGCCCAGCTTGTGCTCCAGCCCGCCCACGCGCAGGGCGTTGGCCTCGCCCAGCTTGCCGTCGGCGTCGACCAGCACCTTGGGGGCCAGGAACAGCGAGATGCCCTTCACGCCCGGAGGCGCATCGGGCGTGCGGGCCAGGATCAGGTGGACGATATTGTCGGCCGCATCGTGGTCGCCCCAGGTGATGAAGATCTTCTGGCCGGTGATCTTCCAGCCGCCATCTCCGTCGGGGGTCGCGATCGTGGTCAGGGCGGCCAGGTCGGAACCGGCCTGTGGTTCGGTCAGGTTCATGGTCCCTGTCCATTCGCCGGAGATCAGCCTGGGCAGGTAGGTGTGCTTCTGGCTGTCCGTGCCGCACAGCTCCAGGGCCTCGATGGCCCCCAGGCTCAGCATCGGGCAGAGGCCGAAGGCCATGTTCGACGCCTGGATCATTTCCAGCACCGCGACTTCGAGGGTCTTGGGCAGGCCCTGGCCGCCGTGCTCGACCGGCGCGGCCAGGCTGGCCCAGCCGCCTTGCGCGAACTGCTTGTAGGCGTCGGCGAAGCCGGGGGCGGAGCGGACCACGCCGTTCTCCAGCCTGGCGCCGACCTGATCACCGCCCCGGTTTAGCGGAGCCAGCACGTCGGCGGCGAAGGCGCCGGCCGCTTCCAGCACCGCCGTCACCGTGTCGGCGTCGGCCTCGGGAAAGGCGTCGGCCAGCCGCCCGAAGTCCGCCGCATGCCGCAGCGAGAAGGCGAGGTCACGGACGGGGGCGCGATAGGTCATGGCCGACAAGCTCCAGAGGATCGGCGATCTGTTTAGGCGGGGTGACGCAACGTCGCCAAGCCATCCCCGTCTTTATGGCGAAGATCACAGCCTCGTGATCTTCGCCCCCTTCAAAGCCGTGCTGGAGTGCCTAAGTCGGGGAACTGCAACTAATGCTGTTTTAATTACGCCCTGGAGCGCCCCGATGTACAAGCCCTTCCTCTACGCCACGCTCGCCGCGGCCGTGCTGACCGCGCCGGCCGCCATGGCCGCGCCGTCGACCGATCCGGCCAAGATGCCCGCCGGCGCCTATGTGCTCGACAAGACCCACGCTTCCCTGACCGCCAAGCTCAAGCACATGGGCCTGTCGAACTACACCCTGCGCTTCACCAAGCTGGACGCTTCCTACCAGTACGATCCGGCCCAGCCGACCGCCGCCAAGCTGACCGTCACGGTCGACCCGGCCTCGATCGACACCTCCACCGGCGCCGACGAGTTCGGCCTGAAGTTCAATAAGGAACTGATCGGCGACGGCTGGCTGGAAGCCGCCAAGTACCCGACCATCACCTTCGTCTCGACCGTCGTGAACGTCGGCGACGGCCAGCACGGCACGGTGACCGGCGACCTGACTTTCCACGGCGTGACCAAGCCGGTGGTGCTGGACGTCACCTTCAACGGCTCGGGCCCGGGCATGAACCCGCTGCAGACCCGCGCGGGCTTCTCGGCGACCACGACCATCAAGCGGTCGGAGTTTGGCGTCGGCAAGTACGTGCCGCTGGTCGGCGACGACGTCACGCTGAACATCGAAGTCGAATTCCAGAAGAAGTAAAACTGCGCTGGATCATGGCGGGCGAACCCCGCCATGATCCAAGCTAAGTTCAGGGGACCTGGGAGACTCGCATGGCCGCAAGCCGTACGCGCTACACGACGGTGGCGATCGTCATTCACTGGCTGATCGCCGCGGCCCTCATCTTCCAGATCATCCTGGGCTGGCGGATGGGCGACGGGCCCAAGGGCCCGACCACCTACGCCCTGTTCCAGCTGCACAAGTCGATCGGCATCACCATCCTGCTGCTCAGCCTGGCGCGGCTGGCCTGGCGGCTGTTCAACACGCCGCCGGCCCCGCCCGAGGGACAGCCCAAGTGGGAGCGGGTCGCCTCCAAGCTCGTTCACATCGGCTTCTATGTGATCATGATCGGCCTGCCGCTGACGGGCTGGATCCTGGTCTCGGCCAGCCGCGTGCCGATCCCGACCCTGTTGTTCGGGACGATGCCGTGGCCGCACATTCCTGGCCTGCCCGAACTGGCGGCCGGTCCCAAGCACCTCTGGTACGAGATCGGCGAGCTGGGCCACGGCGTGCTGGTCAAGGTCACCTATCTGCTGTTGATCCTGCACCTGGGCGCGGTGGCCAAGCACCAGATCCTCGACAAGGACGAGGTGTTCGCCAACATGGCTCCCGGCGCTCGCCCCGGCTGGAAGGAGCCCCGGGCCTGGCTGGCCGCGGCCGGTCTCGCCGCCGTGGTCGCCGCGGGCTATCTCTACATGCCCGCCACCAAGGCCAAGCCCGCCGCCCCGCCCGCGCCAGCCGCCGAACCTGCTCCGGCCGAAGCTCCGCCCGCCGCCGCGACGCCGCCGGTCGATGCCGCGCCGCCCGCCGTCGAGGCCGCCCCCGCGGCAGTCTCCGAGCTCAAGGACCCCGTCCAGTGGACCGTCCAGAAGGGCTCGACCCTGGGCTTCAGCGCCACCTGGTCGGAGAACGCCATCGAGGGCCGCTTCAAGACCTGGACCGCCGACATCCTATTCTCGCCCGAGGCCCTGGACCGCTCGAAGCTGACCGTCGCCATCGACACGGCCTCGGTCGACACCGGCGACGCCCAGCGCGACCAGAGCCTGCCCAGCGGCGACTTCTTCGACACCGCCGAGCACCCAAAAGCGACCTTCACGGCTGCGAAGTTCCGCAAGACCGGCGAGGGCAAGTTCGTCGCCGACGGGATCCTGGACCTGCGCGGCGTGAAAAAGCCGCTCAGCCTGCCGTTCTCTCTGAAGATCGACGGCGACACGGCGACCGCGCGGGGTGTAACCACCCTCGACCGGACGACGTTTGGAGTTGGGCAGGGCGAATGGGCGTCGACGGACGAAATCGCGGCGAAGGTGAAGGTCAGCTTCAGCCTGACCGCCAAGAAGAAGTAGAGGTCGCCGCCGCCGCTCTGCGCGCCGGCGGGCTGGTCATCCTGCCGACCGAGACGGTCTACGGGCTCGGGGCCGACGCCGCGAACCCGGCGGCCGTGGCGGCGATCTTCGAGGCCAAGGGCCGGCCGCGCTTCAACCCGCTGATCGCCCACGTCGCCGACCTGGAGACCGCCGCGCGGATCGCCGACCTCGATGACCGCGCCTGGGCCCTGGCCCGCGCGTTCTGGCCGGGGCCGCTAACCATCGTCGCGCCGATCAAGGACACGGCCGCCGTCTGTGACCTGGCGCGCGCCGGGCTCGACACGGTGGCGATCCGCGTGCCGGGCCACCCGGTTTCGCACGCGGTGCTGGAAGCGTTCGGCGGCGCGGTCGTCGCCCCCTCCGCCAACCGCTCGGGCCGCCCCAGCCCCACCACCTATGCCGACGCCGTGGCCGAGACCGGCGACAAGGCCGCCGCCGCCCTCGATGGCGGTCCGTGCGCCGTCGGCCTGGAATCGACCGTGGTCTCGGTCCTGGACGGCCAGGCGCGCCTGCTGCGGCCCGGCGCCGTCACCCGCTTCCAGTTGCAGCGGATCGTCGGGCCTCTGGCCGAGGCGGAAGACGACGCCAGGCGCTCGCCCGGCCGCCTGGCCCTGCACTACGCCCCCGACGCGCCGGTGCGGATCAACGTCAAGGCCCCAGAGACGACCGAGGCCTATCTGGCGTTCGGGGATTGGCCGCGGGGGTCGCGCGTCTTCAATCTCAGCCCGTCCGGCGACCTGGCCGAAGCCGCCGCCAACCTGTTCTCGTACCTGCGCGCCGCCGACCGTCTTCGCCCCTCGGCCATCGCCGTCGCGCCGATCCCGGAAGACGGCCTGGGCGAAGCGATCAATGACCGGCTGCGTCGCGCGGCCGGCTTCGTAGGATAGACCGATGAAGAGCAAGACCCGGATCATGTATGTCGAGGACAAGTCCAAGGGCATCAACGGGCCGGCGCGGATCGGGCGGGTCGTCTCGTCCAAGAGCGGCGAGACCCTGCACTATGCCGGCCAGACGTTCACGGCGTTGCGCCACTCGGGCCTGAAGGCCAACTTCCAGGACAGCGTGACTGGCCATCCGTACTGGATCGCCCGGGCGCGCAAGGATGGCGCCGACCGGCTGTTCAAGGGCGCGGGCGATCCGGCCGTGATCGACGACAATGTGCGCGAGGAATATTGGCGCGACATCCGGGGCCTTCTCGACCCCGCCTTGGGTTAGGTCCGCGACGCCGTAGACGCTGACATCGACCCAATCCGCCGCTTATACTGAGCGCCATGATCAAGCCCGTTCCCGCCGATGTCGTCTCCCGGATCAAGGCCGTGCTCGGCGAGGGCGGCTGGAGCCAGGATCCGGATGTGCTGGCGCCGCACCTCGTCGAATGGCGCGGTCGCTGGCGGGGCGAGACGCCGCTGCTGGTGACGCCGCGCACGACCGCCGAGGTCGCCGCCGTGGTCGGCGTCTGCGCGGCCGAGGGCGTGGCGATCACGCCTCAGGGCGGCAATACCGGCCTCGTCGCCGGCCAGATCCCGCACGGCGAGATTCTGCTCTCGACCCAGAAGCTGAAGGCGATCCGCGATGTCGACCCGCTCGACGACGCCATGGTGCTGGAGGCCGGCGTCACGCTGCACGAAGCCCACCAGCAGGCCGCCCGGGTCGGCCGGCGCTTCACGGTCGGCGTGGCCTCGGAAGGCTCCTGCACGATCGGGGGGCTGATCTCGACCAACGCCGGCGGCACGGCCGTGCTGCGCTATGGCATGATGCGCGAGCAGGTGCTGGGCGTCGAGGCGGTGCTGCCCAATGGCGAGATCTGGAACGGCCTCAAGCGCCTGCGCAAGGACAATACCGGCTACGACCTCAAGCAACTGCTGATCGGCGCCGAGGGCACGCTGGGCATCGTCACCGCGGCCTCGCTGAAGCTGCACGCGCCGCTGGCCTCGCGGGCGGTGGCGATCGTGGGCCTCAACGCGCCGGCCGACGCGATCCAGCTTCTCGCGAGGGCGAAAGACGAGACCGGTGGCGCGGTCGAGGCCTTCGAACTGATGAGCTTGCTGGGTTTCGCCCTGACCATCCGCAACGTGCCCGGCCTGCGCGATCCGCTGCCGAGCGAGCATCCCTGGTACGTGCTGATCGAGATCGCCAGCGGCGAGCCCGGGACGGCCGAGGCGGCGTTGGAACGCCTGCTGGCCAAGGCCCTGGGCGACGGCTTGATCGCCGACGCCGCCGTCGCGCAGACCGAGACGCAAGAGAAGACCTTCTGGCACATCCGCGAGGGGCACTCGGCGGGTCAGAAGCCCGAGGGCGCGGTGTGGAAGCACGACATCTCGGTGCCGGTCTCGAAGATCCCGGCGTTCATTGAAAAGGCCGACGCGGCGCTGGAGGAAGCTTTCCCCGGCGTGCGCATCATCGCTTTCGGCCATGTCGGCGACGGTAATGTCCACTACGACGTGCTCAAACCCGTTGGCGCGGATGATGACGCTCATGACGCCCAGCGCGAGCAGGGCGCCAGGATCGTCCACGACATCACGGCCAGCTTCGCCGGCTCGATCAGCGCCGAGCACGGCCTGGGGGCGATGAAGACGGCCGAGGCCCTGACCTACAAGGACCCGATCGAGGTCGCGGCCCTGCGCGCGATCCGGGGGGCTCTGGACCCCAAGCGGATCATGAACCCCAGGATTCTGTTCTAGGCGGCGGCTTTGGCCAGGGCGCGCCGCTTGCGGACGCGCAGGGCCTGCAGGACCAGCACGCCGATCGCGCCGGCCGGGATCGTGGCCTTGTAGAAGCCGGCCTGCGAGCCGGGACCCAGCACGTTGATCGCCAGGGGTATGAAGCCCCAGTGGCCCGTGCCCTGTTGCATCCAGAACGCGCCGACGCCGACGAAGCACATCAGCGCCCACACGATGCGGAACTTCAGGGTCCGGTCGCGGGCGACCAGGAACGCGGCCACGACCATCGGCAGCGGCCAGGCGAGAGCGGCCACGAGGCCAAAAGTCTGGGTCATGGGCGGCTGCATAGCCGTCTCGCCCGGATGGGTCGAGCCGCCTTCACGGTTACTCAACTCCTAGGCGTCCATAAGGCGCACCTGTCAGGGGATGGGCGGGGAAAGATCATGAAGTTTGGTTTGGTCGCGTCGGCGTCCGCGTGCGTCCTGCTCTGCGCCTGCGCGTCGGTGACGCGCGGCTCGACCGACGCCTGGGAGGTCAACAGCGACCCGATCGGCGCCAAGGTCGAGACCACCAACGGCCACTTCTGCGAAGCGACGCCGTGCGCGATCCGCATGAGCCGCAAGAGCGAGTTTGTCGCCACCGTCACCAAGCCGGGGTACCGCCCGGCCACCATCACCGTCACCCACAAGACCGCCAAGGCGGGCGCCGCCGGCATGGCCGGCAACGTCCTGATCGGTGGTCTGATCGGGGTCGGCATCGACTCCGCCACCGGGGCCACCCAGGACCTCGTGCCCAATCCGGCCTTCGTGAAGCTGGAGCGGACTGGACCTTACGACCCGCCCGCCGAGCTCCTGCCGCCGGAGCCTGTCCCGCCGCCGCCGGCCGTTCCGCAACCGGCCTATGCGCCCGAACCGGTCGCGGCGCCGCCGATCTACACACCGGCTCCGCCGCCCTCCCGCGCGCCGACCTACGCACCGGCGGCGCCGACGGTCTACACGCCCACACCGCTCTCCGGGGGGCCGGTCGCGCCGCCGCCGCCGGCGGTCGTGAGCAGCAGCAACATCATCAAGGGCACGGCCTTCCTGCGCACGCGCAATGGCCAGACCCGCAGCTGCGCCGGCTCGCCGGTGCGGCTGTTCCCGCGCGGTCCTTCCACTATCGCCTTCGTGCGCCAGGCCTATGGTTCGGAGCAGGGCGGCTTCGCCCGCCGGACGAGCTGGGAGCCTCAGCCGTTCGATCCGGTCGTCACGATCGAGACCTGCGACGCTCAGGGCGGCTTCGCTTTCGACCGCCTGCCCGACGGCGACTATTACGTCGCCGCCGTGGTCAGCATCGAGAGCCCGGCCGGCGATGGCGGCGGCTATATGGTCCAGGAGGGCGGCACGATCGTCACCCTGGTCTCGGTCTCGGGCGGCGCGGTCAAGCCGATCGTCCTGACCCGTTAGGTCTCCGGCACCCCGGCCATCATCGCCTTCAGAGCCCCCAGGTGGCCCTTCAGCGCCTTGCGTCCGGGACTGGTCAGCGACAGCCAGGTGCGCTGGCGGCCCTCCGAGGCGGCCTTGCGGACCTTGACGTAGCCGGCTTCCTCCAAGGTCTTCACGTGTTTGCTGAGCACCGATTCCGAGACGTCCAGCGCCTCGCGGACGGTGGCGAAGTCGATGGTCTCCATCGCCGCCAGCATGCAGCACATCTGCAGGCGATTGGGGGCGTGGATCACCGGGTCCAGTTCCACGCTCACAGCGAGCCGCCGTCGCGCAGGTCGGCGCGGAAGGCCGCTTCCCAGACGAAGCCGCCGATGGTGACGATCACGGCGACAAGCGCGCCGAACACCCACGGCGCGGCGACCACGTCGCGCTCCAACGCCAACCAGACCGAGATCGCCGCGCATAGCGTCGTGAGGATCGCCAGGCCGATGGCGACCCAGCGTGTGCGTCCGGCGCGATAGCCGCTGACCCACATGCCGGTGTGGCGCTTATAGGCGCGCACGAGCAGCACCAGGCCCACCAAGAACACCGCGTAGTAGATGAACTTGGCCAGGATCGGCTGAGTCTGGACGGCCACCATGCCCCCCGCGAGCAGGCCCAGCGCCGGGTGGTACCAGATCGGCGCCTTGGCGCGTTCGGCCAGGTCGGTATTGGCGGCTTCGACCTCGGCCAGCATCCGCAGGGCGTCTTCGTCTCGGGTCATGGCGACTTCCTTACTTTCCATTGCGGAAAGTCATAACCCTCTACTTTCCAGTGTGGCAAGTGAAAACTTTCCAACATGGAAAGTGATAGACTCGACAACCTCGACCGGGGCGAGCTTGATGGCGGCATGAGCACGCTCTTCCGCTTCGCCAGCGCTGTCCGGCGTCACGCCGAGGTCGAGGCCTGGTTCTCGGCCGACGACCCGCTGCGCCGGCTTGTCGAGCCCTGGGTCGAGCGCCTGCGGGCCAGCGGCGGCGACGTTCGCGAACTGCTGCATGACGGCCATCCGACCGCCTGCGTCGACGACGCCGCCTTCGCCTATGTCGACGCCTTCGCCGCCCATGCCAGCATCGGTTTCTACGCGGGTGCGTCGCTGCCTGATCCGGGCCGTCTGCTCGAAGGGACGGGCAAGCGGATGCGGCACGTCAAACTGCGCTGGGGCCAGCCGATCGACGAGGCGGCCTTGGTCGAGCTGATCGCCGCCGCCCATGCGGACATGCGGCGGCGTGTCGACTCAGGGGAATGACATAGCTGGCGCCGTCGCCCCTAAGCCTCTATCTCCCGGCCATGCTAATGGTCATCTCGCCCGCCAAGTCGCTGGACTTCACCGCACCCAAGGATGTGCTGCCGCTCACCACGCCGGCGCTGAAGGCCCAGATCGCCGAACTGGCCAAGGTCACGCGCAAGCTGACCGCGCCCGACCTCAAGCGGCTGATGCACATCTCCGACGCCCTGGCCAAGCTGAACCGCGAGCGGTTCCAGGCTTTCGACTCCGAGCTCGAGGATGGGCTGCAGGCGATCATCGCCTTCAACGGCGATGTCTATGCCGGCCTGGCCGCCCGCGAGCTGGACCGTCCGGCCCTGGAGTGGGCCCAGGATCACCTGCGGATCCTGTCGGGCCTCTACGGCGTGCTGCGCCCGTTCGACGCCCTGCAGCCCTATCGCCTGGAGATGGGCGCGCGGCTGAAGACCAAGCGTGGCAGCAACCTCTACGACTTCTGGGGCGAGACGATCTCCATGACCCTGAACGCCGCCGCCGAGGGCCACGACGACCCGACCCTGGTGAACCTGGCGAGCCAGGAGTATTTCGGCGCCGTCGACGCCAAGGCCCTGAAGCTGCCGGTGGTCACCTGCCACTTCAAGGAAGAGAAGCACGGCGAGCTGCGGGTGCTGGGCTTCTTCGCCAAGAAGGCGCGGGGACGCATGGCCCGCTACATCATCGACAACCGGATCGACCGCGCCGAAGGGCTGAAGCGGTTCGACCTGGATGGCTACGCCTTCAAGCCGAACCTTTCGACCGAGGCCGACTGGGTTTTCGCTCGCCCGCAGCCCTGAATTCATCTATCGATGAATTTATAAGCGCTCGCCTCTCGCATGGGCGAGCTATATGCTGCGTCGCAGCAAATGCAGGGAGCGTGAGCGCATGGCCGTGGATTTCGGTTTGCAGGGGCAGGTCGCCATCGTCACCGGCTCGACCAGCGGCATCGGTCACGCCTTGGCCGACGCGCTCGCCGCCCAGGGCTGCAACATCGTCATGAACGGCTTGGGCGAGATGAACGCCATCGAGCGCGCCCGGGCCGAGATGGCCGAAACCCACGGCGTCGAGGTGCTGTATCACGGCGCCGACATGACCAAGCCCGACCAGATCGCCGACATGGTCCGCGCCGCCAAGGCCGAGTTCGGCGAGCTGGACATCCTGGTCAACAACGCCGGCGTCCAGCACGTGGCCCCGATCGAGGACTTCCCGGACGACAAGTGGGACCTGATCATCGCGATCAACCTGTCGTCGGCCTTCCACGCGACCAAGGCGGCCGTGCCGATCATGAAGGAGCAGGGACGCGGGCGGATCGTCAACATCGCTTCGGCGCATGGTCTGGTCGCCTCGCCGTTCAAGTCGGCCTATGTCGCGGCCAAGCACGGCATCCTGGGCCTGACCAAGACGGTGGCCCTCGAGGTCGCCGAGCACGGCATCACCTGCAACGCCATCTGCCCCGGCTTCGTGAAGACTCCGCTGGTCGAGGCCCAGATCGCCGATCAGGCCAAGGCCCGCGGCATCTCTGAAGAGGCGGTGATGAAGGACGTGATCCTGGCCGCCCAACCGACCAAGCAGTTCGTCACCTTCGAACAGCTGGGCGGCATGTTGCTCTATCTGGTCTCCGACGCCGGGGCTTCGGCCAATGGCGCGGCGTTCCAGGTCGACGGCGGCTGGGTCGCGCAATAGGCTGGGCCGCGTGCCCATCCCGCCCTTCATCAAGAAGAAGTCCGGCCCCCGGACGCTGAGCCTGGCCCTGCAGGGCGGGGGCTCGCACGGGGCGTTCGAGTGGGGCGTGCTCGACCGCCTGCTGGAGGAGGACGATCTGGAGATCCGGGCGGCCACCGCCGCCTCGGCTGGGGCGATGAACGCCGTCTGCCTGGCCCAGGGCCTGATCGACGACGGCAAGGCCGGGGCCAGGAGGCGTCTCGAATCTTTCTGGCGGCAGGTGAACCGGCAGGGCGGGCGCAACGTCTTCGGCGACACCTCGATCTGGACCACCGCCTTCGGCGGCGGGGCCGACTGGCTGAAGAACACTCCCGGCTGGCGGATGGCCGAGACCTTCGCCCTGTCGCTCAGCCCCTACGAGTTCAATCCGTTCAACCTGAACCCGCTGCACGACACGCTGGAAGCCGAGATCACCTTCAGCCAGATCCGCGAGAAGAGCCCGATCAAGCTCTATGTCGCCGCCACGGCGGTGCGGACCAGCAAGTCGGTGATCTTCCGCGAGACCGAGCTGACGTCCCGCCACATCATGGCCAGCGCCTGCCTGCCGCAGGTTTTTCAGGCCGTGGAGATCGACGGCGAGCCCTACTGGGACGGTGGCTTCCTGGCCAATCCGCCGCTGTGGCCGCTGTTCTATGACGACACCCCCGACGATATCCTGATCGTCAGCCTCAACCCGTTCGTCCGCGAGGAGACGCCCAAGTCGCCGGGCGAGATCATGGATCGGCTGAACGAGATCACCTTCAACGCCTCCCTGGCCTCGGAGCTTAGGGCCATCGGCTTCGTGCAGAAGCTGCTGGACGACGGCCTGCTGAAGGACACCGCCCGGGGCCGCTACCGCCGGATGCTGGTCCACGCCATCACCGCCGACAAGCCGCTGGCGGATCTGTCGCTCTCCACCAAGTTCAACACCGAGTGGAGTTTCCTGACCGATCTCAAGGCGCGGGGGCGCAAGGCGGCGGAGGCTTGGCTGGCCGACTGTGGAAACTGCATCGGTGTGAAGTCCAGCGTCGATCTCAAGGTCGGCTTCCCCTGAAGGACCTGGCCATGAACCACCCCGTGCCGACCGTCGGCGTCGTCTGCCTGCGCGGCGACGAGGTCCTGCTGATCCGACGCGGCACGCCGCCTCGACTGAACCAGTGGAGCCTGCCGGGCGGAAGGCTGGAATGGGGAGAGACCCTGGAGGTCGCCGCCTTGCGCGAGCTCAAGGAAGAGACCGGCGTCGAGGCCGAGCTGCTGGGCCTGCTGGACGTGGTCGACGGCGTGTTTCCGGCCCGTCCAGGCGGCGAGATCACCCGCCACTACGTGATGATCGACTACGCCGCCCGCTGGACCGGCGGCGAGCCCGTGGCCGGCGACGACGCGGCCGAGGCGAAATTCGTGACGCTGGACGAGGCCATGGCCCTGGTCGAGTGGGAAGAAACACGGCGGGTGATCGCGGAGACGTACGCGCGGTTTGGGGCTTAGACGCCCCCTCCGTCACGGCGCTTCGTTGCGTCCAGCCATCGCCCGTGTTCAATCCACCCCATGACCCTCGTCGAAGCCCGCGCCCCGCGCACCTCTCTCAGCCCCAACGCCCTGATCCTGATCGCCGCGTGCGTGGGTCTGGGCTGGGCGGTGGCGGCCGAGCTGCCGCCCGCCGGACCGCTGACCTTCGCCTTTGTCGCCGCGACCTGGATCCTCAGCGTCGGGGTCCACGAGTTCGGCCACGCCTTCGTCGCGCACAAGGCCGGCGACACGACGATCGTCGAGAAGGGCTACCTGACTCTCGACCCACTCAAGTACTCGGACCTCGTCACCACCATCATCTTCCCGCTGATCGCCCTGGCCCTGGGCGGCATCGGCTTTCCCGGCGGGGCGGTCTATCTGCGCGAGGACCTGATGCGGTCCAAGGGCTGGCGGTCGCTGGCCTCGCTGGCCGGACCGCTGGGGACGCTGGCGGTGCTGGTCGCCCTGGCGGTCGCCCTGCCGTTCGTCGCCTCCGGTCCGCTGTACAACGCCCTGTCGCTGCTGGCCCTGCTGCAGGCCAGCGCCCTCGTCTTGAACCTCCTGCCGATCCCGGGGCTGGACGGCTATGGCGTCATCCGGCCGTTCCTCTCAGACGGCGTGCGGGCCAGGCTGGTCAAGATCGAGCGGATCGGCTTTCTCATCCTGTTCGCCCTGATCTTCTGGGTCCCCGGGGTCAGCGGCTTCATCTTCGGCGCGGCCCTGGCGGTCACCGACCTCCTGGGCGTGTCGCGGCCGGCCGTCGGCGCCGGCTGGCAAGCCTTCCACTTCTGGGGCTCTTGACCTTCCGCGCCTGACCGCCTCTCCTCAAACAAACGTTTCAGGGATGAGAGGGAGGTTCGCCATGGCCTACGCGCCGTTCAATCTGTCGGGCAAGGTGGCCCTGGTCACCGGCGGCAATCGCGGCATCGGCCTGGGCATGGCCAAGGCGATGGCGGAGGCCGGCGCCGACATCGTCATCTGGGGCTCCAATCCCGAGCGCAATCTCGAGGCCGAGAAGCAGCTGACCACGCTGGGCGTGCGGGTGAAGGCTCAGACCGTCGACGTCTCCGACGAGGATCAGGTTCGCGAAGGCATGGAGGAGGCCGTGGCCGCCATGGGCCGGGTCGACAGCGTCTTCGCCAATGCCGGCGTCGGCTTTGGTTCGCCCTCGTTCGTCGAGATGAAGACCGAGACCTATCGCAAGGTGCTGTCGGTCAATCTGGACGGTGTGTTCTTCACCCTGCGCGAGGCCTGCCGCCACATGGTCGAGCGCGCCAAGACCGGCGATCCGGGCGGTTCGCTGGTCGGGGTGGCCTCGCTGGCCGCCATCGAGGGCGCGGCCCGCAACGAGGCCTATGCGGCCACCAAGGGCGCGGTGATCTCGATGATCAAGTCGGTGGCCGTCGAGCACGCCCGCTATGGCGTGCGCGCCAACGCCATCCTGCCGGGCTGGATCGCCACCGACATGACGGCCGGGGCGCAGGCGAACGCCGCCTTCGCCGAGAAGGTCATCCCGCGCGTGCCGGCCCGCCGCTGGGGCGAGCCCGAGGATTTCGGCGGCATGGCCGTCTATCTGGCCTCGGATGCGTCGAGCTACCACTCGGGCACGACCATCGTCATCGACGGCGGATACTCGATCTTCTGACGGCGTGTTTCTTGGACTCTGAAGTCCAATAAAAACCCAGGTAAAACAGGGTCTTGCGGAACGGTCCGCGCGGTGAGAAGCTTTCTCCACGGCAGCCTGGACATCAGATCCGGGCGCCGACGAGGAAACAAAGACGATGACGCCCCAAGACGTTGTCAGCCTGGCCCCGCCGCGCGGCTTTCTGACGCTGATCGCCCTGGTCCTGACGGCCATGGCCAGCTGCTTCTGGACCGCCGAATCGGACGTCGAGACCGAGCTGGTCCGCCACAACTAGGCTGGGCTAACCTCGCGGCACGCTTGCGGGCGCGGGCGCGGCGCGAAATCCTCCCTGAAAATAACGGGAGGAACGGTCATGGGCCTGCGCACGCCGCTCTGCGATCTACTGCATATCGAGCATCCGATCCTTCTGGCCGGCATGGGCGGGGTGTCCTATGCGCCGCTGGCGGCGGCGGTGTCGAACGCCGGCGGCTACGGCGTGCTGGGCATGGCCGGGACCTCGCCGGACTTCATCCGTGACCAGATGCGCGAGGTCAGAAGCCTCACCGACAAGCCGTTCGGCGTCGACCTGCTGGCCGCCACGCCGGATGCGCTGACCGCCAGCGTCGAGGTGATCATCGAGGAGGGCGCCTCGTCCTTCATCGCCGGCCTTGGCGTGCCGCTGCCGATCATCGAGCGCCTCAAGGCGGCCGGCCTGAAGGTCATGGTCGTCTGCGGGGCGGTGAAGCACGCGGTCAAGGCCGAGCAGGCCGGCTGCGACGCCGTCATCTGCCAGGGCGGGGAGGGCGGCGGCCACACCGGTCTGGTCGGCACCTTGCCGCTGGTCGCGCAGTCGGTCGAGGCCGTGAAGATCCCTGTCGTGGCGGCGGGGGGGCTCTATGATGGCCGGGGCCTCGCGGCGGCCCTGGCCCTGGGCGCCCAGGGCGTCTGGATGGGCACGCGCTTCATCGCCAGCCTTGAGGCTCACGCCGGCGACCTCTATCGCCAGGCGGTGGTCGAGGCGGCCGACGAGGACACGATCCGCACCCGTTGCTACTCAGGCAAGCCGATGCGGGTGAAGAAGAACCCCTATGTCGACGACTGGGAGGGCCGGCCATCCGACATCCAGCCTTTCCCCCAGCAGGCCATGATCTCGATCCGGGCGGGGGCCATGGGCGGCATCGGCGGCCAGATCGAGGGTCTCGACCCGGTTAAGTCCTGCTTCGCCATGGGTCAGAGCGCCGGTGGCGTGCGCGAGGTGCTGCCGGCCGGCGAGATCGTGGCGCGGCTCGTCAGCGAGGCCGAGGCGGCGCTGGACCGGGCGAACGCCTTCCGTGTCTAACGCTTGTGCGGGGGCAGGATCCGCTGGAAGTGCGCCTCGAAGACCGCGTGGCATTCGCAGGCGCGCTTTTCCAGGCCAGGACGGTCCAGCACCTCGACCTTGCCGCGGCCGATGTGGATGACCTTGGCGTCCTGCAGGACACGGGCGACGGCGCTGATCGTCGTGCGCTGCACGCCCAGCATCTGGGCCAGGGTCTCCTGGGTCAGGCGGATCGGCTCCTTGCCCGAGCGATCGTGGGCGAACTGCAGCCAGCGGCAGACGCGTTGCTCGATCGGATGCAGGGCATTGCAGGCGGCGACCTGCATCATCTGGGCGATGAAGGCGTCGGCGGCGCGATCGAACAGGTCGCCGACCACGGCATGGCGAAGCTTGACCTCTTCCAGCCTCGCGGTCGGCAGGCAGAAGGCGTGGCCGGGCACGCGGACGACGGCGCGACCATAGGCGGGCTTGAAGCCGGCGCTGACCACGCCGCCGATCGCGCCTTCGAAGCCGATGCTGGCGGCCTCGATCTCCTGACCGTCCGAGGTCACCACCAGCAGCGAGGCCTGGGTGGGGCCGCAGGGCAGGTAGGTGTGCTCGACGTCGTCCCCGACATCGAACAGCACGGCGTCGGCCGGCAGGTCGACGAGAATCATGTGCGCGGCCAGTTCGGCCAGGGCGTCCGGGCGCAGGGCGGCCAGCAGACGGTTGGAATCATAGGTCGGGGCGGCGTCGCCCTCGGCGGCGCTGCGGACGATGCGGGTGATGGCGGTCATGCGTGCCTCCCGTGAAGCTCGACAGCATAAGCGCGCGGCGCACGGCTTAGTTTCCCGTGGACGGCGAGACTCTTCCAAAGCACCCTCCGCAAGGGCCAGGGAGTAGACCCATGATCGCCAAGCGACACCTGCGGCGGAGGCTGAGCCAGTACGGAGCGCTGTGGCTCGGATCGTTCGTCGTCACCTTGCTGGTCATGGCCGCCATGGTCTTCGGCGTGGGCGCGCCGCTGGCGGAGACCGCCGACCTCGCCCTGCCGATCGCCCTGGCCCTGCTGGGCCTGGCGGTGATCACCGGCGTCGGGATCACGTTAGCCCAGGACGTCAGCCTGTCGACCAAGTCGCTGATCACGGCCCTGGCGCTGCTGCTGGTCCTGCCGCTGCTGTGGGCGCCGGTGCTGGCGGTGATCGTCACCGCCGCCATCGCCGGAGCGTCGGTGGAATATTCCACCGCCTACGCTCAGTTCCGGATCGCGGTCAGCCACCTGATCTACCCGCTGGTGGCGATGCTGGGCGAAGACCCGCTGGTCGGCTTCGTCTGGCAGGCGTTCCAGGTCGTCGCTTCCGTGGTGGGCGCGGTCGCGTCGATCCTGCAGGTGTGGCGGGTCATCAAGCCGTTCCTGTACGGCGACGAGGAAGAGACGGTCGAGGCCTAGGTGTTCAGCTCAGCGTTGTCGGGCCGGGCAGCACCCCGTCCTCTTCCTGTTCGTGCAGCATCACATGCAGGCCCAGGCCGGCTGGATGCTCGGCCAGGCGTCGGGCCGCGGCGCTGGCTTCGCCGCGCGTTTCATAGGCGCCAAAGCGCAGGTTGTCGCCGATGATGGACCAGCGATCGCGGACCCGAACGACACCATAATGCACCTCAGTCATGGGCAGACCTCCTTGCAGTATCCACAGGGAGCGCCCGATCCGTGGCGATCACAAGGCCCTTATTGTTCAAGCTTTTTTGACACCGAGGGACATCTTGTCCCCAAGCGGAGGCCGGCCGCTCGCCCGTCAGGCGCGGGACGGTGACAGGCGGGCGCGGTTTGGCGATAACAGGCTCATGTCGCGTCCGTTCCTTATCGGCGTCCTCCTCGGCGCCCTCGTCGTTTCGCCGGTCCTGGCCCCCAAGGCGTTCGGTCAGGAACGGGCCGCCGACGAGCGTCAGCGTCTGCTGGACCTGGCCTATACGCTGGGCGAGAGCCACGCCCTGCGCCAGGCCTGCGAGGGCGTCGACGACCAGTACTGGCGCTCGCGCATGGTTCGCCTGACCGAGGTGGAGCAGGCCGACCAGGCCTTCGACGCCCAGATGCGCGAGCGGTTCAACACCGGCTTCGCCTCGCGCCGCAGCGAATATCCGGTCTGCGATGACGCCAGCCGCAAGGCCGAGCAGGCCGCCGCCCGCAAGGGTCAGGCCCTGGCCCAGAGGCTCTCGCAGTCGATGCGCCCCACGCCTCCGCCGCCCGCGCCGGATTCCATGGCGGACGGCGAAGGAGCGCGCTAACCTCTACCCAGGTTTGTAGAGGAGCGTCGCTCTTGGGCACGTCCATCGTCGTAATCGTCCTGCTGGTCCTGGCCTTCGTGCTGGTGATGAGCGTCATCAAGATCGTGCCGCAGGGGCGCGAATTCACCGTCGAGCGGTTCGGCCGCTACACTCGGACCTTGAAGCCCGGCATCAGTATCCTGACCCCGTTCGTCGAGACGATCGGGCGCAAGGTGAACATGATGGAGCAGGTGCTGGACGTCCCCCAGCAGGAGGTCATCACCAAGGACAACGTGTCGGTGAAGGTCGACGCCATCGTCTTCATCCAGGTGATGGACGCCGCCGCCGCCGCCTACCGGGTCGACAATCTGATGTACGCCATCACCCAGCTGGCCCAGACCAACCTGCGCACCGTCGTCGGCTCGATGGAGCTGGACGAGGTGCTGAGCCAGCGCGACGCGATCAACACCAGGCTGCTCTCGACCATCGACCACGCCACCGGCCCGTGGGGCGTCAAGGTGGCGCGGATCGAGATCAAGGACCTGACGCCGCCGCCGGACATCACCAACGCCATGGCCCGCCAGATGAAGGCCGAGCGCGAGAAGCGCGCGGTGATCACCGAGGCGGAAGGTGAGAAGCAGTCCCAGATCGCCCGCGCCGAGGGCCAGAAGCAGTCGGCCATCCTGCAGGCCGAGGGCCGCCGCGAGGCCGCCTTCCGCGACGCCGAGGCCCGCGAACGGGAAGCCGAGGCCGAGGCCAAGGCGACCACCTTCGTGTCCGAAGCCATCGCCAAGGGCGACGTCAACGCCATCAACTATTTCATCGCCCAGAAGTATGTCGAAGCCTTCGGCGAACTGGCCCGCAGTCCGCAGCAGAAGACGGTGATCGTGCCGGCCGACTTCTCGGGCCTGACCGGGACCGTCGCGGGGGTCGCCGAGCTGATCAAGAGCCTGGGCGCCGATACGCCGAAGGCGCCGCCGCCGCCGCGGTCTTCGTCGACCGCCGCGCCGGTCAGCGCTCAGGGCGCCCCGCCGCCCGTCGGCAAGCGCGGAGCCTGAGGTCATGGGCGCGATCGCCGGCTTCTACGCTCTGCAACCGTTCTGGCTGTGGCTGGCCGTCGCGGCCATCTGCCTGGCCATCGAGGTTTCGACCGGGACGGGCTGGCTCCTTTGGCCGGCGGCCAGCGCCTTCGTCATCGGCCTGATCGCTCAGGCCCTGCATCCGGGCGCCGTGCTCGAGATCGGCCTGTTCGCCATCCTGACCATCGCCTCGACCTATCTGGCCCGCCGCTTCCTGCGGCCGGTGCTGGAGCCGACGGGACCGGACCTCAACGACCCACTGAAGCGGCTGATCGGCCAGCGCGGCCAGGTGCTGTCGACCTTTGAGCAAGGGCGCGGCCGGGTGTTCGTCGACGGCAAGGACTGGGCGGCCGAGACCGAGGAGCCGATCCCCGCCATCAGCCAGGAAGTGGTGGTCATCGGCCTCAATGGCGCGGTGCTGAAGGTCCGCAAGATTCCGACCTGACGGAAACCTGCTGACAGAACGCGGCGCCGCCCCTGTTATCCGCCGACGGCGACACCATTTGAGCCCCGCATCAGCCACCTTGCAGGGCATGCGCGGCGCTGAGCCTCGTATCGGGGCATCGTCGCGTTTAGGGGAGACGGCGTGACTTCAATCATATCGGTGAAGGGTCTGACCAAGACCTATGCGTCTGGCCATCAGGCCCTCAAGACGATCAACCTGGACATCGAGAGGGGCGAGATCTTCGCCCTCCTGGGCCCGAACGGGGCCGGCAAGACCACCCTGATCAGCATCATCTGCGGCATCGTCAATCCCAGCCTGGGCGTCGTCCTGGCCGACGGCCACGACGTGGTGAAGGACTATCGCGCCGCCCGCACCAAGATCGGCCTGGTGCCGCAGGAACTGCACACCGACGCCTTCGAGACGGTCTGGGCCACGGTCAGTTTCTCGCGCGGCCTGTTCGGCAAGCCGCGCAATGACGCCCTGATCGAGAAGATCCTTCGCGACCTGTCCCTGTGGGACAAGAAGGACAGCAAGATCATGGCGCTGTCGGGCGGCATGAAGCGCCGGGTGATGATCGCCAAGGCGCTGAGCCACGAGCCGACCATCCTGTTCCTGGACGAGCCCACCGCCGGCGTCGACGTCGAGCTGCGCCGCGACATGTGGGAGATGGTCCGCCAGCTGCGCGAGAATGGCGTCACCATCATCCTGACCACCCACTATATCGAGGAGGCCGAGGAGATGGCCGACCGGATCGGGGTGATCAACAAGGGCGAGATCATCCTGGTCGAAGACAAGACCGTGCTGATGCGCAAGCTGGGCAAGAAACAGCTGACCGTGCACCTGCGCGAGCCGCTGACGGCCCTGCCGGCCGGCCTGGACGACGCTTCGCTCAGCCTGATCAACGACGGCGCTGACCTCGTCTACACCTTCGACGCCCAGGCCGACGACACCGGCATCGCCGATCTGCTGAAACGCCTCGCCGAGCACGGCGTCGACTTCAAGGACCTGAAGACCGACCAGAGCTCTCTGGAAGACATCTTCGTCAGCCTGGTGAGGGCCCCGCAATGAACCTCTTCGCGATCAAGGCCATCTACCGCTTCGAGATGGCGCGGTGGTTCCGCACCCTGCTGCAGAGCATCCTGGCGCCGGTCATCTCGACCTCGCTGTATTTCGTGGTGTTCGGCTCGGCGATCGGCTCGCGCATGCAGTCGATCGACGGCGTCAGCTACGGCGCCTTTATCATCCCCGGCCTGATCATGCTGTCGCTGCTCAGCGAGAGCATCTCCAACGCCTCGTTCGGCATCTACATGCCCAAGTGGGCCGGCACGATCTATGAGCTGCTCTCGGCCCCGGTGGCCTGGTTCGAGGCCGTCACCGGCTATGTCGGCGCCGCCGCCACCAAGTCGATCTGCCTGGGCCTGCTGATCCTGGCCACCGCCCGGATCTTCGTGCCGTTCGAGATCGCCCACCCGTTCGTGATGCTGCTGTTCCTCGTCTTGACCTCGATCACCTTCAGCCTGTTCGGCTTCATCATCGGGGTCTGGGCCGACAATTTCCAGAAGCTGCAGATCGTGCCCGCCCTGATCGTGACGCCGCTGACCTTCCTGGGCGGCAGCTTCTACTCGATCAAGATGCTGCCGGAGGTCTGGCAGAAGGTCACCCTGTTCAACCCGGTGGTCTATCTGATCAGCGGCTTCCGCTGGAGCTTCTACGGCCAGTCGGACGTCGGCGTCGGCGTCAGCCTGGCCATGACCGGCGTGTTCCTGGTCGTCTGCCTGACGGCGGTGGGCTGGATCTTCAAGACGGGTTACCGGTTGAAGGTCTAGTCTTCCTCGGGGGCGTCCTCGACCGGCGTCCCCGCCTTCAGTCCTTTCATGCCGCTCGCGGCGCCGCCCTTCGCGACCAGCGCCGCCTCGGCCGCGCGGACCATCGGGCGTTCGCCGTTGAAGGCGGCCAGCAGCCGCAGGGTCTCGAAGACGCTGGGATCGGCGCGGGTGTCGATCTCGGGCTGCTGAACGATCAGGTGCAGGCCGCGCCCGTGCAGCCTCAGCGCCATGTCCAGCAGGTCGACCATTGTCCCGGCCAGGGCGTGGAAACTCGGGACCGCCAGGGCGCCGCCATCTTCCAGGGCTTCCAGCGCCCGCTCCAGCCCGGGGCGCACCACGCCGGTGGTCAGGCAGCGATCGCTGAATACCTCTTCGCAGCCCAGCAGCAGCAGGCGTTCCTCCTGGGCGGGGCTGAAGAAGGTCCCGCGCACGGGCGGCACGCGATAGTAGCCGACGAGTTTCATGCGGCGGTGCTTTGCAGACCCCGCGTGCGCTGGCGAGTGGATTTCGCGGGCGTCCACAGCTTGGCGCCTAGCCGCGCGCGAACCGCGCCCGGTAGGCGCCGGGTGTCGTCGAGAACTGGCGACGGAAATGATGGCGCAGGGCCGGGGCGCCCAGGCCCACGGCCCGCGCCACCTGTTCGATGCCCACTGTCGAGCTCTCCAGCAGGTCCCGCGCCCGGTTCAGGCGTTCGGCCAGCAGCCACCGGGCCGGGGTCTCGCCGGTGGCGGCCTCGAACCGGCGCAGGAAGGTCCGCTCGCTCATCCCCGCCGCGCCGGCCAGGGCCTTGATCGTGTGGTCGCCGGCCAGATCGGCGCGCATCCGGTCGAGGATCGGCGAGAGCCGCGAAGCCTCGTGCGCCACGGGCACGGGCCGCTCGACGAACTGGGCCTGGCCGCCGTCGCGATGCGGCGGCACGACCAGGCGGCGGGCGACGGTGTTGGCGGCCTCGGGCCCGAAGTCGCGCCGGATCAGGTGCAGGCCCAGGTCGATGCCCGCCGCGCTGCCGGCCGAGGTCAGGAGGTCGCCTTCGTCGACATAGAGCACGTCGGGCTGGACCTGGATGTCCGGATAGCGCTCGCGCAGGGCGTCGGCATAGCGCCAGTGGGTCGTGGCCCGGCGTCCGTCCAGCAGGCCCGTGGCCGCCAGCACGAACACGCCCGAGCAGATCGACATCAGCCGCGCGCCGTTGGCGTGAGCCTTCCGCAGCGCCTCGATCAGCGGGGCGGGCGCGGGGTGATCCATCCCCCGCCAGCCCGGGGCGACGATGACGCTGGCCTCGCTCAGCAGCTCCAGTCCGCCGTCGCCGACGATCCGCACGCCGCCCAGGCCGCGCAGGTCGCCCGGCTCCACGGCGGCGGTGGCGAAGCGGTACCAGTCGGCGCCCATCTCCGGACGTGGCAGGGCGAACAGCTCGACAGCCACGCCATATTCGAAGGTGCAGAGACCGTCATAGGCGAGGACGACGACGAGCGGCTGAGGATTTGGCATGATCTTTACGGTCGATGTCGATCTCGCCAGCTAACGCGCGCGGCCGCGCCAGGGCAAGTCTATCGGCGTCAACCGTTGGAGACCGCCATGAGCCCCAAGCCGAGCTATGTGTCCGAAATCCCCGCCGCCGCCGCCGAGGTCGCCGCTGCCCACTTCGCCGCGCGGCTGTCGCTGGAGACCGACTGCGCCGACGTCGCCGCCGCCCTGCAGGCGGGCGAGGTCGATTTCGTCCTGCTGCATGTCGTCGGCTCGCCGCAGGCCTATGCCCGCCGTCACGTGCCGGGCGCGCTCCACCTGCGCCACGCGGACATGACCGCCGAGCGGATGGCGCAATGGCCCGCCGACACCCTGTTCGTCGTCTATTGCGCCGGCCCGCACTGCAACGGCGCCGATCGCGCGGCGCTGAAGCTGGCCAGGCTGGGTCGGCCGGTGAAGCTGATGCTCGGCGGGATCACCGGTTGGGAGGACGAAGGCCTGCCGTTCGCGAGCGGCGAGGAGCCGGGTCGTCTCGAGGCCTAGAAGACCCTCGGATTGGCCTTGCGCAGGCCTTCGTTGGCCAGGGCGTCGGCGCGTTCGTTCAGCGGATGGCCGGCGTGACCCTTGACCCAGCGCCAGTCGACATCGTGCCGCTCGCGCGCGGCGTCGAGACGCTTCCAGAGGTCGTCGTTCTTGACCGGGCTCTTGTCGGCCGTCTTCCAGCCGCGGGCCTTCCAGCCCTTGATCCATTCCTGGATGCCCTTCATCACGTACTGACTGTCGGTGTGCAGTTCGACCTTGCAGGGCCGGTTCAGGAGCTCCAGCGCCGAGATCGCGCCCATCAACTCCATACGGTTGTTGGTGGTCGCCGGCTCGCCGCCGCAGATCTCTTTCTTCTTGTCGCCATAGAACAGGATGGCGCCCCAGCCGCCGGGACCCGGATTCCCCTTGCAGGCGCCGTCCGTATAGATCGTGACCTTGGGCGTCATGCGAACAGCACGAGGCCTTCGCGGTGGACGGCCAGCTTGCGCTCGTACTCCAGCGGGTCCTTCGGCTTGACCAGCGCGCCGGCGGGCGTCGAACCCCAGTCGGCCAGGCGGGTCAGGAAGAAGCGGATCGCCGCGCCGCGCGCCAGGATCGGCAGGGCTTCCTTCTCGGCCGGGCTCAGCGGCCGGCGGCGCTCATAGCCGTTCAGCAGGGCCTTGGCGGCGGTGATGTTGAAACTGCCGTCGGGCTCGAAGCACCAGGCGTTCAGGGTGACGGCCACGTCGTAGGCGTAGCTGTCCTCGCAGGCGAAGTAGAAGTCGATCGCCGCGGCGAACTTGCCGTTCGACTCGAAGAAGACGTTGTCCGGGAAATAGTCGGCGTGGATCACGCCCGACGGAAGGCTTCGCGGCCACATCAGGGCCAGCTGCGCCAGGTCGTTGTCGATGGTCGCCGACAGGCCGGGCTTGAGGTCCTCGGCGGCCTTGCGGTGCTTGGCGAACAACGGCGACCAAGCGCTCTGGCCCAGGTCGTTGGCGCGGCGGCCGGGATAGCCCTCGCCGGCCAGGTGCAGCCAGGCCAGGCCCTCGCCGGCTTCGCGGCAGTGGGCGACGGTGGGCTTGCGCACCGACAGGCCGGGCAGGAACTCGACGATGGCGGCCGGCTTGCCGCGAAGGCTGGCCAGGGTGGCGCCCTTGCGGTCCGGGATCGGCCGGGCGCTGGGATAGCCCTTGTCGGCCAGCCAGGTCAGCAGGTTCAGGAAATAGGGCAGGTCGTCGGCCTTCACCCGCCGCTCGTAGACGGTCAGGATGTAGCGGCCCTTCTCCGTCTCGAGCAGGAAGTTGGAGTTCTCCACCCCCTCGGCGATGCCCTTGAAGGCCAGGGGCAAGCCCAGGTCGTAGCCCGCCAGGAAGGTTTCGAGTTCAGCGTCGGTGATGTCGGTATAGACGGCCATGGCGTCGGGATGCTCGACGGGAGGCCGGCGGTCAAGGGTGTGGGCAGCCCTCGTCCTTCGACAGGCTCAGGATGAGGGCTACTTTTGACGCCGCTGCGGTAGAAACCTCATCCTGAGCTTGTCGAAGGACGAGGTTTCGGCTCCGCCCAGCCTAAGCCGTCAGCAGCCTCGGCAGCTTGAACGTGATCGTTTCGCGGGCCTCGACCAGTTCCTCGACGGTGGTGTCGAAGCGGGCCGAGATGGCGTCGATGACGCCCTGCACCAGGTCTTCCGGAGCCGAGGCGCCGGCGGTCAGGCCCACGCGCGAGACGCCGTCGAACCAGGTCCAGTCGATGCCGTTGGCGTCGTCGATCAGATAGGCGGCGGTGGCGCCGGCCTTCAGGCCGACTTCCTTCAGGCGCACCGAGTTCGAGGAGTTCTTCGACCCGACCACCAGCACCAGTTCCGACTGCTCGGCCAGGTGCTTGACCGCGTCCTGGCGGTTGGTGGTGGCGTAGCAGATGTCTTCCTTGTGCGGAGCGGCGATCCCGGGGAAGCGCTCGCGCAGCAGGGCCACCATGTCCGCCGTGTCGTCGACCGACAGGGTGGTCTGGGTCAGGAAGGCCACGTTGGCGGCGTCCTTCGGCTCCCAGGCCGCGGCGTCCTTGATGTCCTCGATCAGGGTGACCGAGCCCTCGGGCAGCTGGCCCATGGTGCCGATGACTTCCGGGTGGCCGGCGTGGCCGATCAGCACGATCTCGCGGCCGGCGTCATAGTGCTTCTGGGCCTCGACGTGGACCTTGGAGACCAGCGGGCAGGTGGCGTCCAGATAGATCATCTGACGCGATTGGGCCTCGGCCGGCACCGACTTGGGCACGCCGTGGGCCGAAAACACCACGGGGCGGTCGTCGGGGGCCTCGGACAGTTCCTCGATGAACACCGCGCCCAGGGCCTTGAGCCGATCGACCACGTGGCGGTTGTGGACGATCTCGTGGCGCACATAGACCGGCGCGCCGAACTTCTCGACGGCGCGTTCGACGATCTGGATGGCGCGATCCACGCCGGCGCAGAAGCCGCGCGGGCTGGCCAGCACGAGCGAGATCGGGCGACGAACCGGCATGGGGGCGAGCGTATGGGCGTTCATGCGCGGAAACTAGTCGTTCGGATGGTCCGGCGCCAGGAGTCTGCGTCGTTGCGACGTCACGCATATGCCTTTATCAGGCTGCATGACGCCGAAGGGGCTGCATGGTCCCGCTTGGCTCTTCTTTTTCTCGAACCGGACGTTTCATGCGCCGCATTCTTCCGCTCGCCCTCAGCGCCATGATGGCCGTCTCGTTCGTCGCGACGGCGACGACTGCTCATGCGCAGATGGGACCCGGCGGCGGCCAGGGCGGCGGCCCCGACGATGACAGCGGCGCCGCGAAGAAGAAGAAGCGCGACGAAGAGTGGAACCAGCCCAAGGCGCCGCTGCAGCAGCTGCGCAACGCCGGCCCGTGCCCCTATGTGAAGGTGCTGTACGACGCCAGCCGTTATGTCGAGTTCAAGGACGGCAAGGAAGCCGCCAACCAGGCCGGCTTCACGGGCGAGATCCAGAGCATCTCGTCGGGCTGCGCCTACAAGGCCAACGAGCCGATCAGGATCCGCATCGAAGCCCTGTTCCAGCTGGGCCGCGGCCCGCAGGCCGAGGGCGACAAGCACGTCTATCGCTACTGGGTCGCCGTCACCGAGCGGAACCAGTCCGTGATCGCCAAGGAATATTTCGACCTGCCGGTGACCTTCGCGCCCGGCAAGGATCGCGCCTACGCCACCGACACGATCGAGCAGATCACCATTCCGCGCGCCGACGACAAGGTCAGCGGCAGCAACTTCGAGGTCCTGTTGGGCTTCGACGTGACCCCGGAAATGGCCGCCTTCAACCGTGACGGCAAGCGCTTCCGCGTCAATGCCGGTCAGGCCGCACAGGCTCAGCAAGCTGGGCAAGCAGGGAACACCACCAAGCAATGAACGATTTGAAGCGGTCCCTGAGCGAGGCGGCCGCGGCCGCTTTCCAGGCCGCCGGACTGCCTCCCGAATTCGGACGCGTCACCGCCTCCGACCGTCCCGACCTGGCTGATTTCCAGTGCAACGGCGCCCTCGCGGCCGCCAAGAGCGCCAAGCGCAATCCGCGCGAGATCGCCGTGCAGGTCGTCGATATCCTCAAGGGCGACCCGCGCCTGGCCTCGGTCGAGATCGCCGGGGTCGGCTTCATCAACATGCGCGTCAGCGACGAGGCCCTGTCGGCCCGCGCCCGCGAGATCGCTTCCGACGATCGCGCCGGCGCCCAGCTGCTGGAAACCCCGCGCCGGGTGCTGGTCGACTATGCCGGCCCGAACGTCGCCAAGCCGATGCATGTGGGCCACCTGCGCGCCTCGATCATCGGCGAGTCGGTCAAGCGGCTGTACCGCTTCCGCGGCGACGACGTGGTGGGCGACGCCCACTTCGGCGACTGGGGCTTCCAGATGGGCCTGCTGATCAGCGCCATCATGGACGAGGACGCGTTCATCAACGCCCTGATGCAGAAGCTTCCCGAGGCTCCGCGCGGCTTCAGCGCCGCCGACGAGGCCAAGGTGATGGCCGAGTTCGAGAGCCGCATCACCCTGGCTGACCTCGACCGCATCTATCCGGCCGCCTCGGTGCGCCAGAAGGAAGATCCGGCGTTCAAGGAACGCGCCCGCAAGGCCACCGCCGAGCTGCAGAACGGCCGCTTCGGCTATCGCCTGCTGTGGCGTCACTTCGTCAATGTCAGCCGCGTGGCCCTGGAGCGCGAGTTCCACGCCCTGGGCGTCGACTTCGACCTTTGGAAGGGCGAGAGCGACGTCAACGACCTGATCGAGCCGATGGTCCGCCAGCTGGAGGACAAGGGCCTGCTGGTCGACGACCAGGGCGCCCGCATCGTCCGGGTGGCCCGCGAGGGCGACAAGCAGGACGTGCCGCCGCTGCTGGTGGTGTCGTCGGAAGGCTCGGCCATGTATGGCACCACCGACCTGGCGACGATCCTGGACCGCCGCAAGTCGTTCGATCCGCACCTGATCCTCTACTGCGTGGACCAGCGGCAGGCCCTGCACTTCGAGACCGTGTTCCGCGCCGCCTACCTGGCCGGCTACGCCGCCGAGGGCTCGCTGGAGCACATCGGCTTCGGCACCATGAACGGCGCGGACGGCAAGCCGTTCAAGACCCGCGCCGGCGGCGTCCTGAAGCTGCACGACCTGATCGAGATGGCCCGCGAAAAGGCCCGCGAGCGCCTGCGCGAAGCCGGCCTCGGCGCCGAGCTGACCGAAGAGCAGTTCGAGGACACCGCCCACAAGGTCGGCGTCGCGGCCCTGAAGTTCGCCGACCTGCAGAACTTCCGCGGCACTTCCTACGTCTTCGACCTCGACCGCTTCACCAGCTTCGAGGGCAAGACCGGCCCCTACCTGCTGTACCAGTCGGTGCGCATCAAGAGCGTGCTGCGCCGCGCCGCCGAGGCCGGCGCCGTCGCCGGCCGCATCGTGATCCGCGAGCCTGCGGAGCGGGACCTGGCCATGCTGCTGGACGCCTTCGAGGGCGCCCTGCAGGAGGCCTATGACAAGAAGGCCCCCAACTTCGTGGCCGAGCACGCCTACAAGCTGGCCCAGTCGTTCTCGAAGTTCTACGCCGCCTGCCCGATCGTCAGCGCCGACACCGAGGAACTGCGCGCCTCGCGCCTGAGCCTGGCCGAGACCACCCTGCGCCAGTTGCTGCTGGCCCTCGACCTGCTCGGCATCGAAGCGCCGGAACGGATGTAGGGTTCGAGCGCCTCGCGGCGGTTGCAATCGCCGCGGGGGCGCACGACAGTCCCGGCCGCGCTTGCGTGTGTCGGGAGGGGTTATGAACAAGTCCGTGGTCGCCATGTTGATGGCGAGCGCCTGCGTCAGCGCGATCGCCGCGCCGGCCTTCGCCGAGAAGGCCAAGTCTAAAACCGACAAGTACGCCGACGCCACCGCCGGCCTGGAGCGCAAGAACGGCCTCCTGCCAGTGTTCGTCGACAAGAAGGACGGCAAGATCCTGGTGCTGCTGCCCAAGCCGGGCGCGGACGGGATCGCCGGGCGCTACATCTACCAGACCTATCTGCGGTCGGGTCTGGGCTCGAACCCGACAGGCCTGGACCGCTCGGCGCCGGGCGACACCCAGATCATCGCCTTCCGCCGCGTGGGCGGCAAGGTGATCGCCCAGTTCGAGAACTGGGGCTTTTCCGCCGCGCGGGGGTCGGCCGACGAGCAGAAGGCGGTGGCCGACTCGTTCCCGGTCTCCAGCGTCTGGTCGAACGCCATCGAGGCCGAGAGCCCGGACGGCGGCCTGCTGGTCGATGTGACCAGCTTCCTGACCCGCGACGCCCAGGGCGTCGCCAAGACGCTGAAGCGCGGCAAGCAGGGCGACTTCCGCCTGAACGACGGCCTGTCCTACGCCGATACGGGGGCGGTGAACGTCTTCCCGCTGAACGTCGAGCTGGAGGCGGTCGAGACCTTCGTCGGCGACGATCCGGGTTCGGAGGTTCGCGGCATCGTTCCCGATCCGCGCAACGTGACCCTGGCCCTGCACCACTCGTTCGTGGCCCTGCCCGAGCCGGGCTATCAGCCGCGCCAGAACGATCCGCGCGTCGGCGTCATCGACCACACCGTGGCCGACTATTCCGCGCCGCTGGGCGAGCCGCTGGTCTATCGGCTGGTCCACCGCTTCCGTCTGGAAAAGACCGATCCGACCGCCGCCCGCTCGCCGGTCAAGAAGCCGATCGTGTTCTATGTCGACCGCGCCGCGCCCGAGCCGGTGCGCTCGGCGCTGATCGAGGGCGGCCGCTGGTGGAACCAGGCCTTCGAGGCCGCCGGCTTCATCGACGCCTTCAAGGTCGAGCTGCTGCCCGAGGGCGTCAGCCCGCTGGACGCCCGCTACAGCGTCGTCAACTGGGTGCACCGCCAGACGCGCGGCTGGTCGTATGGCCACGCGGTGGTCGATCCGCGCACGGGGGAGATCATCAAGGGCGACGTGCTGCTGGGCTCGCAGCGCGTCCGCCAGGACCGGCTGATCTTCGAGGGACTGGAAGGCGCGGCGGCCACCGGCCAGGGCGGTCCCAACGACCCGATCGAGATCTCGCTGGCCCGCCTGCGCCAGCTGGCCCCGCATGAGATCGGCCACTCGATCGGCCTGCAGCACAATTTCGCCGCCAGCACCTATGGCGACCGCGCCTCGGTGATGGATTATCCGGCCCCGAGGATCGCCATCAAGGGCGGCCAGCTGGACTTCTCCGACGCCTATGGGCGCGGCGTGGGCGCCTGGGACAAGTTCGTGATCGACTGGCTATATGGGGTCGCTCCGGCCGGCGTCGACGAGAAGGCCTGGCTGAAGGCCAAGGCCGACAAGAGCCAGGCCGACGGCCTGCGCTATGTCTCCGACGAGGATGCGCGCGGGCAGGACACGCCGCATCCGGTGGGCGCGGTCTGGGACAACGGTTCCGACCCCGTCGTCGAGCTCGACCATCTGATGGCCGTGCGCAAGATCGCGTTGGACCGTTTCGGGCTTCCCAATCTGCCCAAGGGCGGGTCGGTGGCGGATCTGCGCCGCGTGATCGTGCCGATCTACATCTTCCACCGTTATCAGGTCGACGCGACGGCCAAGCTGGTCGGCGGCGTCGACTTCACCTACGCCGCCGAGGGCGATGGCCGGGAGGCCAGCAAGATCGTCCCGCCCGCCCGCCAGGCCGCCGCCATCGACGCTCTGCTGCGGACGCTGACGCCCGCCGCGCTGGACCTCTCCGACAAGACCCTGGATGTCCTGACCTCGGGCCAGTCGCAGGGCGCCGACAAGGCCAATGATGTCGAGACCTTCGGCCAGGGGCCGGTCTTCGACCTGCCGGCGACGGCGGACGTCGCCGCCGACCTCGTCTGGGGCGACCTGTTCGCGCCGGCGCGTCTCAACCGCCTGATGGAGGCCAAGCGTCGCGATTCCGCTCAGCCGGGCGTCGAGGGGCTGATGGACAAGACGCTCGCCTTCGTGGCCTTCGACGGCAAGGCGACGGGCCGCCAAGCCGAGCTGGCGCGCCGCGTCCGCCAGAGGATGGTGGTGAATCTGGCCAACGCCTTGGGCGACAAGGACTTGTCCCCGACCGCCGCCGCGGTGATCCGCGCGCGTCTGGCCGACTGGGGCAAGGGGCTCAAGGCCGTGACCGCAAGCGACGCCGCCGACCGCGCCCAGGCTCGCGCCCTGGCTGGTGTCATTACCGACGAAAGCGGCGACCGCCTGGCCGGGCTGATCGAGGAAGGCAAGGCCAAGATCGTCATCCCGCCCGGTCCGCCGATCGGCGAGGACGACTGGTTTGTAGACTTGAACCTCTAAGTTATCCGATCTCCCCGGCGAATGCCGGGGCCCAGATCGAAGCCAAGCGCGCTAGTGGTTCTGCTCGTCGCGTGGGCGCGAGCACGTCCGACTCTCACTAATGAATCTGGGCCCCGGCATTCGCCGGGGAAATCGGAGTTGAAAGAAGCCGGTCCAGCTTGACTCTGAGGTGACCCTCCCGCATCACCCCGACGACCCTCGCGGGAGACATCGGGATTCGCTCCCGAGGCCGAAGGCGCAACCGCCCCGGAAACGCTCAGGCAAAAGGACCGCGCGGGTTTAGGAACGCTGGAAAGAGGCCTCCCGAAAGGGCGGCTCGCCGAAGGAGCAAGGCCAAACCCGTCCGGCAGAGGGGCGAGGCCGGAATCTCTCAGGTCCAAGGGACAGCGGGGGCGACTTGCCGGCGGACGCCGGTCCCGTCGCCGACCCCGCTTGGAGCCTGTCCAGTGTCCGATCAAGACCTCAAGAAGACCCCGTTGTACGAGGCCCACGTAGCGCTTGGCGCGCGCATGGTGCCGTTCGCCGGCTATTCGATGCCGGTGCAGTACAAGGACGGGGTGCTGAAGGAGCACCTCTGGACCCGCGAGCACGCCGGCCTGTTCGACGTCTCGCACATGGGCCAGGCGCGCCTGCGCGGTGAGAACCCCGCCAAGAGCTTCGAGAAGGTGGTCTCGGCCGACTACCAGGGCCTGAAGCCCGGCAAGCAACGCTATGGCGTGCTGCTGAACGCCGAGGGCGGGATCATCGACGACCTGATGACGGCGCGCCCCGACGACGACGGCCTGTTCGTGGTGGTCAACGGCGCCTGCAAGGACAACGACTACAAGATCATCGCCGAGGCCCTGGCCGGCGAGGCCACGGTGACCCGTCTCGAGGACCGCGCGCTGCTGGCGCTGCAAGGTCCGCAGGCCGCCGTCGTCCTGGCCGCCCATGTGCCGGAAGCCGCCGGCATGGTGTTCATGGACACGCTGGCCCTGACCGCCTTCGGCGTCGACGCGATCATCTCGCGCTCGGGCTATACGGGCGAGGACGGCTACGAGATCTCGGTCCCGGCCGACGCCGCCGAGCGCATCTGGAACACCCTGCTGGCCGACGAGCGCGTCAAGCCGATCGGCCTGGGCGCGCGCGACAGCCTGCGCCTGGAAGCGGGCCTGCCGCTGTACGGCCATGACCTGGACGAGACGGTCTCGCCGATCGAGGCCGGTCTGAACTTCGCGGTCGGCAAGTCGCGCCGCGAGGCCGGCGACTATCTCGGCGCGGCCCGGATCGCCAAGGAACTGGCCGGCGAGCTGTCGCGCGTCCGCGTCAATCTGAAGGTGCTGGAAGGCGCGCCGGCCCGCGAAGGCGCCGAGATCGCCGACGAAGAAGGCAATGTCATCGGCAAGGTGACCAGCGGCGGCTTCGCCCCCAGCCTGGGCTTCCCCATCGCCATCGGTTTCGCCCCGCCGGCCTATGCGGCCGTGGGGGCGAAGCTCAAGGTCATCGTTCGTGGAAAGGCCGCCGCCGCTGAAGTGGTCGCCACCCCGTTCGTCGCCAACCGTTACGTCCGCAAACTCTAATCAAGGGCCCAGGCAATGCGTTTCACCAAAGATCATGAATGGGTCATCGTCCAAGGCGACGTGGCCACCGTCGGCATCACCGCCTATGCCGCCGAGCAGCTGGGCGACGTGGTGTTCGTCGAGGTTCCGGAAGCCGGCAAGACCGTGAAGCAGGGCGAGAACCTCGCCGTGGTCGAGAGCGTCAAGGCCGCCTCGGACGTCTACGCCCCGGTGTCGGGCGAGGTCGTCGAGGGCAATGCCGAGCTGAGCGACGCGCCGGAAACCGTCAACGCCCTGCCGGAAAGCGGCGGCTGGTTCGCCAAGATCAAGCTGAGCAACCCGGCCGAGGTCGACGCCCTGATGGACCGCGACGCGTACGAAGCGTTCCTCGCGACTCTCTAACTTTATCTGTCATCCCGGACGGCCGCAGGCCGATCCGGGACCGCCGGAAGCGCCGCGCTTTCCGAGGTCCCGGCTCTCCGCTCCGCTACGGCCGGGATGACAAGCTAGGTGCGATAACACAATGCGTTACCTCCCCCTGACCCCCGAAGACCGCGTCGAGATGCTCGGCGCGATCGGCGTCAAGTCGATCGACGACCTGTTCGTGGATGTGCCGGCCTCGGCCCAGCGTTCCGGAACCGTCGACCTGCCGCTGCACGCCGGCGAGATCGAAGTCGAGCGCGAGATGGCCGGCCTGGCTCGTCGCAATCGCGCCGCGGGGGAGGGACCGTTCTTCTGCGGGGCCGGCGCCTATCGCCACCACGTGCCGGCCACGGTCGACCACATCATCCAGCGGTCGGAGTTCCTGACCAGCTACACGCCCTACCAGCCGGAAATCGCCCAAGGCACCTTGCAGGTGCTGTTCGAATTCCAGAGCCAGGTCGCGGCCCTGACCGGGATGGAGGTGGCCAACGCCTCGCTCTATGACGGTTCGACCGGCGCGGCCGAGGCCGTGATGATGGCCCAGCGCGTCACCCGCCGGAACAAGGCGGTGATGTCGGGCGGCGTCCACCCGCACTATGTCGAGACAATCGAGACCCTGGCCCACGCGGCCGGCGTCGCGACGGAGGCCCTGGCTCCGGCGGTCGACGCCGAGGACGCGGTGATCGCCGCCATCGACGCCGACACCGCTTGCGTCGTCGTCCAGACCCCGAACGTGTTCGGCACGGTCACCGACGTGACCCGGATCGCCGAAGCCGCCCAGGCGGCCGGCGCGCTGCTGATCGTCGTGACCACCGAGGCGGTCTCGTACGGCCTGCTGAAGTCGCCCGGCGAGATGGGCGCCGACATCGCCGTGGCCGAGGGCCAGTCGATCGGCAATGGCCTGAACTTCGGCGGCCCCTATGTCGGCCTCTTCGCCTGCAAGGAGAAGTTCGTCCGCCAGATGCCGGGCCGCCTGTGCGGCGAGACCGTCGACGCCGATGGCAAGCGCGGCTTCGTGCTGACCCTGTCGACCCGCGAGCAACATATCCGTCGCGACAAGGCCACTTCGAACATCTGCACCAACAGCGGCCTCTGCGCCCTGGCCTTCTCGATCCACATGAGCCTGCTGGGCGAGACCGGCCTGCGCCAGCTTGCCGCCCTGAACCACCAGAAGGCGGTCGCCCTGCGCGACGCCCTGAAGGCCGTGCCGGGTGTCGAGATCCTGACCCCGCGCTTTTTCAACGAGTTCGCGATCAAGCTGCCGAAGGACGCGGCCGAGGTCGTCGAGACCCTGGCCGGCCATGGCGTCATCGCCGGCGTGCCGTTCTCGCGCCTCGACGCGGACGCGGGCCTGAACGACGTGCTGCTGGTCGCGGCTACCGAGACCACGCTCGATATCGACATCCCCTTCTTCGCCAAGATCCTCACCAAGGCGGTGGCCCAATGAGCATGAACAACGTCGGCCGCCCCACGCGCCCCGAAACCGCGAACGACGCCGCCACCAGCCACGAGACCCTGACCGGCGGTCGTGGTCTCCTTCAGGACGAGGCCCTGATCTTCGAACTGAACGGCTGGGACAAGACCGGCGTCGACCTGCCCGAGGCCGCCGCGCCGTCGGGCGATCTGGCCGGCCTGCTGCGCGCCGAGCCGATCGGTCTGCCGGGCCTGTCGGAGCCCGAAGCGGTCCGCCACTATGTGCGCCTCAGCCAAAAGAACCACGCCATCGACCTGGCGCTGTATCCGCTGGGCTCGTGCACGATGAAGCACAACCCGCGCCTGAACGAGAAGATGGCGCGTCTGCCGGGCTTCTCGGACATTCACCCGCTGCAGCCGCAGTCGACCGTGCAGGGCGCCCTGCAGCTGATGGACCGCCTGGCCCACTGGCTGAAGACCCTGACCGGCATGCCGGCCGTGGCCCTGACGCCCAAGGCCGGCGCCCACGGCGAGATGTGCGGCATGCTGGCCATCCGCGCGGCCCACGAAGCCAACGGTCAGGGCCACCGCAAGACGGTGCTCGCCCCGACCAGCGCCCACGGCACCAACCCGGCCACGGCGGCCTTCGTCGGCTACACTGTCGTCGAGATCGCCCAGACGGAAGACGGCCGGGTGGACATGGCGGACCTGGAGTCCAAGCTCGGCGATCACGTCGCGGCGATCATGGTCACCAACCCCAATACCTGCGGCCTGTTCGAGCGCGACGTCGTCGAGATCGCCCGGCTGACCCACGCGGCCGGAGCCTACTTCTACTGCGACGGCGCCAATTTCAACGCCATCGTCGGCCGGGTGCGCCCGGGCGACCTGGGCGTCGACGCCATGCACATCAACCTGCACAAGACCTTCTCGACGCCCCACGGCGGCGGCGGTCCGGGCGCGGGTCCTGTGGTGCTGTCGGAGGCTTTGGCGCCCTTCGCGCCGACGCCCTGGCTGGTCCACGGCCACGACGGCTTCACCCTGGTCGAGCACGCCGGCGAAGAGGGGGCCAAGACTGCCTTTGGCCGCATGAGCGCCTTCCACGGCCAGATGGGCATGTATGTCCGCGCCTACGCCTACATGCTCAGCCACGGGGCCGACGGCCTGCGGCAGGTGGCCGAGGACGCCGTCCTCAACGCCAACTACATCAAGGCCCGCCTGAAGGACGTGATGAGCCCGGCCTTCCCGGATGGTCCGTGCATGCACGAGGCCCTGTTCGACGACAACTGGCTGGAGGGCACCGGGGTGACCACGCTCGACTTCGCCAAGGCGATGATCGACGAGGGCTTCCACCCGATGACCATGTACTTCCCGCTGGTCGTCCACGGCGCCATGCTGATCGAGCCGACCGAAACCGAGAGCAAGCAGGAGCTGGATCGCTTCATCGAGGCGCTTCGCCTGCTCGCCGGCGCGGCCAAGGCGGGCGAGACGGAGCGCTTCAAGGGCGCGCCGTTCCACGCTCCGCTCCGCCGCCTCGATGAGACCCTGGCGGCCCGCAAGCCCCGGTTGAGGTGGAAACCTGTGGCCGCGGCGCCACTAGCCGCTGAATAGCAAATTCCATACCCCCCTTGCGACGGCAGGGCGCCTTTACGGCGCCCTGTTGTCTCCACATATCGGGGGGGCGCATCCGGGCTGACTGGCTTTTCCAGGGAGCAAGCGGCGCGCAAGCCCGTTTCGTCCCTCCCATGACTGCTTTCGCACTCGCCATGCCGCGCGCCCAACGCACCGCCGATGACCTCGCCCGCGAGCTCGTCGCGCGTTTTCTGCGCGTCATTCTGGTGACACTGGGTGTGCTGCTGGTCATCGGCGGCATACTGATCGCGCCGCTGCCCGGCCCCATGGGGCTGCCGCTGACCGTGGTCGGCCTGATGCTGGTGCTGCGCAATTCGTTCAAGGCCCGCAAGCAGTTCGTCCGCTTCCAGCACGCCCACCCCAAGCTGATCTTCCCGCTGCGCCGCCTGCTGCGCCGCGAGCCGGAAGTCGTGCTGGTGGCCTGGCAGCAGGCCCTGCGCGTCGAGCGCCTGATCGTGCCGCGCAGGTGGCGGGTGGCCGTTCGCTGGCGCAAGTCGCTGAAGCGCCGCGCCGTGAAGCCAACCGGGGCGTGAACGCGATCACCACCACTACGATCGATATCAAGCACAAGGTCCGTCGCCGCGCGCGCCTGGCCCTGCTGCTGCGCGAGTCGGCGGCGCGCGCCTTCCGCTGGATCGCCATCGGTTTCGGCGCGCTGGTGATCCTGGCCGGCGCCGTGCTGACGCCGCTGCCAGGGCACCTGGGCCTGCCGCTGCTGGTCATCGGGCTGATGATCGTGCTGCGCTACTCGTTCGCCGCGCGAAAGACCTTCATCCGCTGGCAGAAGCGCCACCCCAAGCTGGTCTTCCCGATCCGCCGCCTGATGCGCCGCGAGCCCGAAGTGCTGCTGGTCGTCTGGCAGCAGATGCTCCGTACCGAGAAGATGGTCCTGCGCCGCGCCCGCTGGCGCCTGCTGAAGAAGACCCGCAAGCGCGTGAAGAAGTACGTCGCGCGGAAGATGGCGAAGACGGCCTAGAGACGGGCGTCGGCTTTCGGGCAAGTTGGACGTTGGAGCGAGGCCGGCCTCATCCTATTTGCTTGCTATGGTGGGCTCCGCCTCAACATAGTCTTCGCATGACCGACGCGCACACGTTGAACATCGCCGCCCACGTCTCGACCGGGGCGCTGGCCCTGCTCATCGGTCTCATACCGTTGTTCTGCCGCAAAGGCGGTCCGCTGCATCGCTGGTCGGGGCGCGCCACTGCGGGATTGGGTCTTGTGGTCCTGTCCAGCGCGGTGCTGGCGGTGATCCTGTTTCGACCGCCGGCGCCGCTGGTCGCCGCGACCCTCACGGCCGGGTATCAGTATCTCAGCGGCTTGCGGACCTTGTCGCTCAACCGGCGCGGGCCACGCCTGCCGGACACCCTGCTGTCGATCCTGGGCGTGGGGATGGCTCTGCTCGTGGCTTTCCAGATGGGGCGAGGCACGGCGTCCTGGACCCCGGCCATTGGCTACACGACCATCGGCTATCTGCTGACGATGACGGCCTATGATCTAAGCCGGTCGCTGTGGGTCGGGGCCTGGTATCGCTGGGTCCGTCCCCTGGATCACGGCGTGAAGATGATCGGCTTCTACTTCGCCATGCTTTCAGCCGGGGTGGGCAATCTGCTGGCCGAGTGGCAGCCGCTGAGCCAGGTCCTGCCATCCGCTGTCGGTATGGCGATGATGATCGGCTTCGTCATCTGGTACGGCCTGCATCCCATCCGCTCCGGCGCTGAAAGCCGGGCCTGACGTCCGTTTTTCACCCCAGGACCGACACTTCGTCCGAAGGCGTGATCCGAGGTCCGGCATCCGGCCGGCGCCGATAGCTATTCCCCACCCGCGCCGGATCTTGGCGTTGCTGATGAATGGCGCTCGCTTCTGGGCAAAGGCGACCTCGCGACGATCCGCCCGTCGGCGCCTCTAGGCGGCGTTCATCGCCGCCTTTCATCTCAGGGCCAGGCTGCCGCGCGGAGGGGGGTTCTAAGCCGCTAAGCGCGCGGCGTCGGCGTCGATTGTGAAGTGCCCCACGCGGCGTGTCAGCTCATGCGCCTCGTCGGCCAGCGAGCGGCTGGCGGCGGTTGATTCCTCGACCATCGCGGCGTTCTGCTGGGTGACTTGATCCATCTGGTTGACGGCAATATTGACCTCGCCCAATCCCTGCGACTGCTCCTGAGCCGCGGCGGCGATCTGCTCCATGACCTGGGCCGATTGTCGGACGCCCCCGACGATGCGCTGGAGCGCCTCGCCCGTCTGGTTGACGAGCAGCACGCCGTTCTCCACATGACCGGAACTGGCCAGCATCAGGCCCTTGATCGCTCTGGCCGCTTCTGCGGAGCGCTGGGCCAGGGCCCGCACTTCCTGCGCGACGACGGCGAAGCCACGTCCGGCGTCACCGGCCCGAGCCGCCTCCACCCCAGCGTTCAGAGCTAAGAGATTGGTCTGGAAGGCGATCTCGTCGATGACGCTGAGGATTTGCTCGATTTCGTGCGACGACTTTTCGATGGCGCTCATGGCGATCACCGCCTCGGCGACGATCGCGCCGCCGCGCTCGGCGTCGTCGCGCGCGGTCTGGACCTGAGTTCTAGCCGAGGCGGCGCCGTCGGCCGAGCGGCGGACCGTCGCCAGCAGTTCTTCAAGCGCGGCGGCGGTTTCTTCGATACTTGCGGCCTGGCGTTCGGTGCGCTGGGCCAGCTGATCGGCGGCCTTGCTGATCTCCGACGAGCCGCCAAGGATGCTACGCGCGCCGCCGTCGATGGCCGCCATAGCGATGTTGAGGTGCTGAATGGCGGCGTTGAAATCCTCTTTCAATTTGGCGGCGGTGGCGGGAAATCCGGTCTGGATCTGATAGGTGAGGTCGCCAGCCGCGAGGCGATCCAGCGCCACGCCCAAATGTTCCACCACGATGGCCTGTTCGCGGGCGTGGGCGGCGCGCTCGGCGTCATGGATCACGCGATCGCGTTCGGCCGCCTGGCGCTGATCCTCCGCCCTATGCTCCACCTTCAGCTTGTCGATCGCCGATTGCTTGAAGGCCAGCACCGCGTCGGCCATTTGCCCGATCTCATCGCTTCGTCCGACCGCGGGCACTTCGACGGTGTTGTCGCCGGCCGCCAGGCTCCGCATCGTGGCGGTCATATCCCGGACAGGGTTGGCGATCGCCCGGGTCAGAAGCCAACCCATGGCGCAGGCAAGGCCGATCGTCAGCACGCCGACAACGCCCAGGCCGATTTCAGCCCAACGATATAGCGCTGACAGCGAGGCCTCGCGCTGGTTCCGCGCGGCCTCGGAGTGTTCGGCGATCTCCTTGCCAACCTTGCGGACGGCGGTGAGACGTCCTGCGGTCAGCAGTGATGCGCGGGCGGCCTCTAGTTTTGTCGGATCTCCGCCCTCGGCGATCTGGAGATCGGTCTGGCCCGAGAAGGTTTGAACGGCCGAGGCGAAGCGCGTCAAACGGTCCTTGTCGCCGTCGTCGGTAGGCTCGGCGAGAAGGACATCGAGAGCCGCCGCATAGTCGGCCTTGAAGCCGTTGTAGCGCTTGAGGAATGACGGATCGTTGGTCGCCAGATAGCCGCGGACGGCGTTCTGTTGTTCGACAAGGGCGTCGTTGGCTTTGGCCATCAGGCTGTCGCGCGTCAGGTCGCGGTGATCCTCGGCCGCCCTGGCCTTGATGGTTTGCTCGCCGGTCAGGACCAGAACGCACACCAAAGCCACCAAGGTCACCAGCACGGTGAAGGCCGCCACGAGCTTGTGGGCGATCTTTAGGGAGCCAAACATGTCGAACCTCGCTGATTAACGGCGATAGTGCTCATGGACGGCGTTAACGGAGACCTCGGCTTGGGCTGTCCGCGTCAGTTAGCCGCGTGTTGCTTAAGGTCCGCGTCCTTGAAAATCCCTATGCCTGCTTCGTGATACGAGGCGGAGCTTTCGAGGGACCGGGAGCGAAGTCGGCTTCCCCCTCTTCTCAAACGCCTGCCGGGTCCGCTTTCGAAGGCGCCCAGAAGAAAGGGCGCGGACCTTGCGATCCGCGCCCTCTTGTCTTGTCCGATGTCGCTAGCCGCTATTGCAGCTTGGCGCCCATCTGGCTGATCGCGGCGTCGACCAGGCCGTCGTTCGTCGAACCGGCGAGGCGGGCGGCCAGGACGGTCTCGGCGGCTTGCGCGGCCAGATCGACCGCGGCGGCCTTCACGTCGGCGGCGGCTTGCGCCTCGGCCTGGGCGATCTTGCGTTCGGCCATTTCGGCGCGGCGCTTGATCTGCTCCTCGAGCTTTTCCTTGGCTTCCTCGGCCATCCGCTTGGCGTCGGCCTTGGCGGCGTCCATCATCGCGACGGCCTGGCGCTCGGCTTCCTCGCGCTGGGCCTTGACGTCCGCGAGCAGGGCTTGGGCCTCTTCACGCAGGTGCTGGGCTTCGTCGAGCTCGGCCTTGATCTTGGCGGCGTAGCCGTCCAGGGCGCCGAACAGCGCGCCCGGCAGGACCTTCAGATAGACCAGCAGGCCGAAGAAGATCACCAGGGCGACCAGAACCCAGAACTCGGGGTTCGAGAGGCTGAACAGGGATTCGTGTTCCATCGTCAGCGCTCCTTAGGCCAGGGCCGACTTCAGCTCGGCGGCGGTGGCCACCTTGCCGGTCAGCTTCTCGACGATCGCGCCGGCCGTCTCCTGAGCCACTTCGCGGACATGGCTCATGGCCGTGTCGCGGGCGGCCTGGATCGAAGCCTCGGCCGCGGCCAGCTTCTCGGCCAGGACGGCCTCTTCCTTGGCCTGACGCTCGGCGGCTTCGGCCGAAGCCTTGGCCTTCGCATCGGCGGCCGTCTTCTGGGCCTTGGCGCGCGCCTCGGCCACTTCGGCGGCGGCCGCGCGGGCCTGGGCTTCCGCCTCGTCCTTCAGACGACGGGCGTCGGCGATGTCGCCGGCGATCTTGGCGCCGCGCTCGTCGATCGCGCCGCTGACGCGGGGCAGCAGGCCCTTCGACAGCACCGCGTAGAGGACGGCGAAGATGAGCAGCAGCCAGACGATCTGACCACCCCAGTGCTCGAACTGCAGCTGCGGAAGGCCGCCGCTTTCGTGCTTGGGGGCTTCAGTCGTCTCGACCGTGCCGTGATGTTCCGTCGCCATGGGCGAAGGCGCCTCTCAGCTAGTGCGCTTGGAGCGGACCGTGATCCGGCCCGCTCCAGGAAGCGCGAGAAAACAAAAGCATGGAGCGCGTCGCTTCCGTTGAAGCGCCGCGCTCCAGGGTCGGATTACGAGAACAGGATCAGGAAGGCGATGACCAGGGCGAAGATGCCCAGGGCTTCCGTCAGGGCCATGCCCAGGAACAGCATCGGGCGCTCTTGAGCGGCGGCCGTCGGGTTGCGCAGGGCGCCTTGGAAGTAGTTGCCGAACATCACGCCCAGGCCAACGCCCGCGCCGATCATGCCGAGCATGGCCAGGCCAGCGCCGATGTACTTAGCTGCAGCAGCGTCCATGATAGAGACTCCTTGGAAGGGTATTTGTTGGAAAGACTAAAGGTTGATCAGTGGCTGTCGAGGTGCACGACGTCGTTGATGTAGACGCAGGCGAGCACCGCGAACACGAAGGCCTGCAGGAAGGCCACCATGAACTCGAGGGCCGTCAGGGCGACGACCGAGGTCAGGGCCAGGGCCGAACCGGCCCAGCCCAGTACGCCGAGACCGCCCAGGGCGATCACGAAGCCGGCGAAGATCTTCAGCACCACGTGGCCGCCCAGCATGTTGCCGAACAGACGAAGGCCCAGGGTGATGGGGCGGATCAGGAACGACAGGATCTCGATCGGCACCAGCAGGAAATACAGCGGCCACGGCACGCCCGACGGGGCGAACAGCTTGAAGAACTTCAGGCCGTTCTTGGCGAAGCCGACGGCGACCACGGTCAGGATGACCATCAGGCCCAGCGTCAGGGTCACGGCCAGCTGCGACGTGGCGGTGAACACCAGGAACATGCCCTGAATGTTCATGAACAGCACGAAGACGAACAGCGTGAAGATGAAGGGCAGGAACTTCTTGCCGTCGTGGCCGATGATCGACTCCGAGAGCCCATCGACCAGTCCGTAGAGCATCTCGCCGACCGACTGCAGGCGGCCCGGGATGACGGCCTTGCGCGCCGCCAGGCTGTAGAAGGTGATGACCAGCAGCGCCGCCAGCATCATCGCGAACACCGAGTTCGTGATCGACAGGTCGATAGCGCCGAGGCCGGGAACGGTCACGGTGGGCAGTTCCACGATCTTCTGGATCTGGAACTGGTGCATCGGATCGGCCATCGGCCCTAGTCTCTCTTCTGCTTGGGGGCGGTTGACCCGCCTCCCGTGTCTCCGCCGGCATTCCCTTGAGGGGACGGCGCCGACGCCTGCGCGCTCATTTTCGTCGCCTTGCGGACGACGGAGAAAATCGAGAGCCCCAAGCCGATCAGCAGACCGCCGACCATGCCCCAGGGGCTCGTGTGGACATAATGGTCGAGCAACCAGCCGAAGCCGAGACCCACCAGTACGCCCCCGATCAGATCCGCCAGGAGGCGATAGCCGTCCTGGTTGGCCTTTTCGGACGCGGCTTTCGCCGGCTTTTCCGCCGCCTTCCTCGCCTCAAATGCGTCGAGCCGAGCGTCGAGGCTTACCAGAGCCTTGTCGTTCGGTTCGTCGGCCTTGGGCATGGGAGCGGCAGGTCCGAAAACGCCGCGGGCGCGCCAAAACAAGGCGCATTTCCGGCCGGCTTGATCGGCGCGGAACCTATAGACCTCGCCGCAGTGCGTCAAGGTAAGCGCTTCGCGGGCCAAGTTACGGGAATACTTAAGGATTTCGCCTTTGGCTTAAAGGGAAGGCAAAACCATCCCCCTTTTCATTCGATTGGCCGTTCGTTAGCGCCCCTACCGGAAGCGGGAACGGCTTCCTACATCACACGCGTTCTTTCGGCGCCACACCCCATAGGCAAGGTGCGGCGCGGCCCAATCACGCATTGATTTTTTCGTCGATCTGGGTTTTAGAGCCGCCGCCTCCAAACAATACGAAGATTCATGTCGCACCTGAAGAACACCGGATTCGCCGATCGCATCTCCTCCCAGCAAGAGGCCAAGAAGGCCATGCTGGCAAAGTTCAAGGCCAAGCCGACCGTCCAGGACCCCGATTTCGACAAGCGCGAGGAACTGCGCGCCGCCGAACTCGAGGCTGTCCGCGCCGCCCGCGCCGAGGCCAAGGAACTGGCCCGTCTTGAAGCCCTGGCTCGCCAGGAAGAGATCATGGCCGTCAAGCGCGCCGAGCGCAAAGAGCGCAAGGCCGTCGAGGCCGCCGAGATGCGCGTGCGCAAGGAAGAGAAGGCCAAGGAGCGCGACGAGCTTCGCGCCCTGGGCAAGACCAGCAACAGCAAGGCCAACCGCGCTCACGCGTGGGGCAGCCTCCTGGGCTGATCCGAGAAGGGGCCTTATCGAGGCCCCTTTTTCTTTGCCAAGCCTTTCCCTTGATCGACGCCTCGAACCGGACCATGAGCCGCTCATGGTCCAACTCGACGTCATCGCCAGCCTGTTCGTGGTCGCCGCGCTCGCCGGCGCGCTCGACGCCATAGCGGGCGGTGGCGGTCTGGTGACCCTGCCCGCCCTGCTGCTGGCGGGCCTGTCGCCGGTCCAGGCTCTGGGCACCAACAAGCTGCAAGGCGCGGTCAGCGCCATCTCCTCGACCAGCGCCTTCGCCCGTCGCGGCCTGATCGACTGGAAGACGGCCCTGCCGGTGGCCAGCGCGGCCGCGGTCGCGGGCCTGTGCGGCGCGCTCTGCGCCAGCCTGCTGTCGCCGCAACTGCTGCGGGCCATCGTGCCGCTGCTGCTGATCGCCATCGCCCTCTATTTCGGCTTCTCGCGCGCCCTCAAGACCGAGGACGTCGCGCCGCGCATGGCGCTGATCCCGTTCGCCTGCTTCGTCGCCCCGCTGGTCGGTTTCTACGACGGCATCTTCGGACCTGGCGCCGGGGCTTTCTACATGGTCGCGATCGTCACCCTGCTGGGCTACGGCGTGCTGAAGGCCACGGCCCACACCAAGCTGGCCAACGCCGCCAGCAATGTCGGCAGCCTGAGCCTGTTCATCCTGAAGGGCGCGGTCGTCTGGCCGGTGGGCCTGGCCATGGCCGCCGGGGCGTTCATCGGCGCCCAGGTCGGCTCACGGCTGGCCATGCGCTTCGGACCCAAGCTGATCCGGCCGCTGCTGGTGGTGATCTCGTGCGCCATGGCCGTGAAGCTGCTGGCGGATCCGAGCAATCCGCTACGCCAGGCGGCCGGGTTCTAGGCCGCGACGAGCTTCTCCGCGGTGGACAGGTCGACGCTGACCAGCTGGCTCACGCCGCGCTCGGCCATGGTCACGCCGAACAGGCGGTCCATCCGGCTCATGGTCACCGGGTTGTGGGTGATGGCGATGAAGCGGGTCTGGGTGCGCCGGCGCATCTCGTCCAGCATGTTGCAGTAGCGGTCGACATTGGCGTCATCCAGCGGCGCGTCGACTTCGTCCAGCACGCAGATCGGGGCCGGATTGGCCAGGAACACGCCGAAGATCAGGGCGCTGGCGGTCAGGGCCTGCTCGCCGCCGCTCATCAGGCTCATGCTGGCCATGCGCTTGCCGGGCGGGCAGGCGAAGATCTCGAGACCGGCCTCCAGCGGATCGTCGCTCTCGATCAGCTTCAGCTCGGCCTGGCCGCCGCCGAACAGGGCCTGGAAGAGGGTCTGGAAGTTGGCGTTGATCACGTCGAAGGCGGCCAGCAGGCGCTCGCGGCCCTCGGCGTTCAGCTCCTCGATGCCGGCCCGCAGCTTGCCGACCGCGCCTGACAGATCGGCGCGCTCGACCCTCATGGTCTCCAGGCGTCCGGCATATTCCTGGGCCTCCTCCTCGGCGCGCAGGTTCACCGGACCGATGGCGTCGCGCTCGCGTTCCAGGGCGAACAGGTGGGCCTCGACCCCGGCGGCGTCCTTCGGGACGGCCACGGCCTCGCCGGCGACGTGACGGCCCAGCTCCTCGGGCTCCATGCGGGCCTGCTCGCGGATCGCCGAGGCGACCTCGCCGAAGCGCTGGCGAGCCCCGTCCAGGTGGGCGACCAGGGCCGCGCGCTTCTCGCGGGCCTCGCCGGCGGCCTGCTCGGCGGCCCGGGCGGCGCGGTCGTTGTGGAGGCGGGTGGTCTCGGCGGCTTCCAGGGCGTCGCTGGCCTTGCCGCGACGGGCTTCGGCGGCGGCGAACTCGTCCAGCAGGACCAACAGCTTGTCCTTCAGCGCCGCCGGGGCCTCGCGGGCGCCTTCCAGGGCGGCGGCGGCCTTCACGCGGTCGGCCTCGAGGGACTCGCCGCGCTTGCCGGCGGTCTCGGCGCGCTTGGCCCAGTCGGCGCGGTCGCGCTCCAGGCTCTCCAGGCGGCGCTGGCGGCCGGCGCGCTCGCGGGTCTCGACGTCCAGCGCCGTGCGGGCGGCGCTGGCGGCCTCCCGGGCCTGGGCCGAGGCCTGACGCGCCTGCGCGAGTTCAGGCTGCAGGTCGCCCGAGGTCTGGGCGGCGGCGTGGGCCGCGCGGGCTTCCGCCAAGGCCGCGTCGACCTCGGTCTTCTCGGCCTCGAAGCGGGCGATGGTGTCGTCCAGCGACTGGGCGCGGGCGGCCCGCATCGCCTGCTCGCGCTCGAACTTGGCGACCTGCTCGCGCGCGCCGTTCAGCAGGCGTTCGGCGTCCGGCGGACCCCGGCGCTTGTCGCGCAGCAGGTCCTCGACGGCGCGCATCCGGTCGGCGGCGGTCTTCAGCGCGGCGGCGGTGGCCTCGGCGCGCGGGGTCATGAGGTCGATCTCGGTCTCGACCTCGGCCAGGCGCGTTCGCTGCTCCAGCCGCACGGCGGCCGGCTTGGGCGCGTCGGCGCGAGCCACGAAGCCGTCCCAGCGCCACAGATCGCCTTCCTTGGACACCAGGCGCATGCCGGGCTTCAGCGCGGCTCGCAGCCGGTCACCATCGGCGCGGGCCACGACGGCCACGTGCGAGAGACGGGCGGCCAGGGCGGGCGGCGCCTTCACGAGCGGGGCCAGCGGCTGCGCGCCCTCGGGCCAGGTCGGGGCCGGTGCCTCGGCCCCGCCCCAGTAGGACGGCGCCGTGGCGTCGAGCGCGGCGTCCAAGTCGTCGCCCAGCGCCGCGGCGAGGGCCGCGCCATAGCCCTTGTCCGGCGAGACGCTATCGAGGGCGGGGGCGTGGCCGCTCTTGGAGCGGGGGGCGGTCAGCTGGGCCAGGCCGCGGGCTTCGGTCCGCAGGCGACCGAGCTGGTCCTCGACATTGCGGGCCAGCTGGCGGGCCTGGGCCTCCTGCTCGGCGGCCTTGACCCGTTCGGCCTCGGCCTCCTCCAGCGCCGCGCGGGCGGCGGCCAGGGCGGCCTGCGCGTTGTCAAAGCGCTGGCGGGCGTCGGCGGCGGCCGGGTCGATCTCGGGGCCGACGGCCGCCCGCTCGGCCCTGGCCTGGTCGAGGGCGCGGTTGGTGCGGTTGGCGCGGGCCTCGGCTTCCGAGAAGCGCGCTGCGGCGGCGCGGAACTGGGCCTCCTCGGCGGCGACGCGGGCGGCCAGTTGCTCGACAGCGGCCTCGGCGGCGGCGCGGGCCTCCTCGGCGGTCTTGGCGGCGGCGGCGAGTTCGGGCCCGCGCTCCGGCGCGGCGGCGACCAGCTCCCGCACCTCCGTGAGTTCGGCGTCGATGCGCGCCAGGGCGGCGGCGGCGTCGTCCTTGGCCTGCGCCTCGCGGGCCAGGTCGGCGTCGATGCGGGCCAGGTCATTGGAGAGGCGTTCGAACTCGGCGGCGGCGGCCTCGGCCTCGCGCTCGGCGCGGTCCTTCTGGATGGCCAGCTGGCCCAGGATCGCCTGGGCGATGGTCGCCTCTTCCCGCAGGGGCGGCATGGCGGCCTCGGCCTCGGTGATCGCCACCTGGGCGGCGGCGCTGGCGCGGGCCGTTTCCTCGACCAGGCGGGCGGCGTTGGTGGCCTCGCTCGTGGTCCGCTCCAGCGTGTCGCGGGCCTCGGTCCAGCGGGTGTAGAGCACCGCGCCCTGCACGGCCCGGATCTCGGACGACAGGCGCTTGTACTTCTCGGCCTGGCGGGCTTCGCGGCGCAGGCGATTCAGCGCCGTCTCCAGCTCGCGGGCGACATCCTCCAGCCGGGCCAGATTGCTCTCGGCCGCTCGCAGGCGCAGCTCGGCCTCATGGCGGCGGGTGTGCAGGCCCGAGACCCCGGCGGCCTCTTCCAGGATGCGGCGGCGGTTCTGCGGCTTGGCGCCGATCAGCTCGCTGATCTGGCCCTGGCGGACCAGGGCCGGCGAGTTGGCGCCGGTCGAGGCGTCGGCGAACAGGAGCTGGACGTCGCGGGCCCGGACCTCGCGGCCGTTGATCCTGTAGGTCGAGCCCTCGCCGCGGTCGATCCGTCGCACGACCTCCAGCACCGGGTCGTCGTTGAACTGGGCGGGGGCGGTGCGGTCGGTATTGTCGATGGTCAGGGCGACGTCGGCGTGATTGCGGGCCGGCCGCGCGCCGCTGCCGGCGAAGATCACGTCGTCCATGCCGCCGGCGCGCATGGCCTTGGCGGAATTGGCGCCCATCACCCAGCGCAGGGCTTCCAGCAGGTTGGACTTGCCGCAGCCGTTCGGGCCGACAATGCCCGTCAGCCCGGGCTCGATCCGGAACTCGGTCGGCTCGACGAAGGACTTGAAGCCCGAAAGGCGCAGGCGCTGGAACTGCACGGAGGCGGTCCCCTGGGACCTAGAGCCTGTCCGTTTCTGATGGGACCATCAGAAACGGATAAACAGGCTCTATCTGTTTGCCTGGAGCGTGGCAGGCGCCGAAACCGCTGACACTTTCGGCTGCCACGCTCTAGCCCTTCGCCGCGGCGGCGAAGGCCTTGGAGAGCACGGCGAAGTCGGCGCTGTGATCGTAGGGGGCGCCGTTGACGAAGAAGGTCGGCGTGCCCTCGACGCCATCGTCCACCGCCTTGGCCATGCGGTCGTTGACGCCCTTCAGCGCCGCCGGGTCCTCCAGCGTCGCCTTGAACTGCGCGTCGGTCAGGCCGTACTGCTTGCCGATCGCCTGCAGGCCCTCGAACAGCTTCTCGCTGCGATAGATCTCTTCCTGCTTCTGGAAGACGGTGGTCAGCACCTCGAAGTACTTGCCCGGGATGCGGCGGGCCAGGATGAAGCCGGCGGCCGCGAACTCGTTGGGCGGGGTCAGGAACTCGCGGAACACCAGGCGCACCTTGCCGGTGTCGATGAAGGCCTTGCGGACCTCCGGCAGCACCGTGGTCCACCAGTGGGCGCAGTGCGGGCAGCTGGCCGAGGCGTAGACCACCAGCTGCACCGGCGCCTTGGCCGAGCCCAGCACCATCTCGCCCGGGACCGGCGGCAGCGGCGCGGCGCGCGCGGCCAGAGGGCTCGCCGCGACAGCGAGGCCCGAGAAGATCAGCGCGCGCCGGTCGAGACCCATTACTTCGAGGCTTCCGCGATGGCGGCGTCCAGCTGGGCCAGGGTGACCTCGCCGCCGGACTCGCCGCCGACCTTCTTGCCGTTGACGATGAAGGTCGGAGTGCCTTCGATCTTGTCGGCCTTCATCCACTTTTCGATGCGCTCGGCCGACTTGGCGGCCTTCTCGTCGGTCAGACAGGCGTTGAACTGGTCTTCGCTCATGCCGGCCGCCTGGGCGATGGTCAGCAGCTCGCCGCGGATGTCGCCGGTCTGGAAGATGCTGGCCTGGGCGTGATAGATCGCGTCCGTCACCTGGAAGTACTTATCCTTGCCGGCGCAGCGGGCCAGCATGGCGCCGGCGTTGGCCAGGCGCGGCTCGCCGGTCAGGGCTTCGCGGGCCACATAGTTGACCTTGCCGGTGTCGATGTACTTGGCCTTGAAGGCCGGGAAGACTTCCGCGTTCCACGTGGCGCAGTGCGGGCAGGCGACCGAGGCGTACTCGACCACGGTCACCTTGGCGGCGGGGTTGCCCAGGGTCATGTCGTCGGCGGTGACCTTGGTCCCCTGAGCGCCGCAAGCGGCGAGCGCGCCCAGCGAGGCGGTGAGGGCGACGGCGGTCATAAGCCGGCGGGTCAGCGGACGCATGTTCGTTCTTCCTTGCAGCGCAGCGGTGAAGTTAAGCGCGATTCTTAGGCCCCGGGAAAAGGGCGAGGGTAAGGTTTGCAACAGCGTGATCAGGGCCGGGTTGTCAATTGGAAGGTTGTGCCGATCGAGAGCTCAAGGATGCTCGCGCAGCACGCCGCGCCCCAGTTTCAGCAGGGCGTCCTTGAGACCGCCGTCGGGCTGGTCGGCCAGGCTGTCGGAGAGCTGCTTTTCCAGCGCCGCGTCCAGAGGCGGCTTGCGGCGCGGACGTTGTGCGACCGGCGCGGCGGCGGCCTTGACGGGGCCCTGGACGATGCGCAGGCGGGTGACGACGCCCTTGCCCAGCAGCATGTCGAGGCGGGCGGTGATCTGCGGCGCTTGGTGCTGGATCAGCGAGGCCACGGGGCCGTCGACACGCAGCTCCAGCGCGCCGCCTTCGCCGTTGCGGCCTTTTATGATGCGGACGGGCTCCGTCCGACGCGCGAGCGTGTCGCCGACGATCTCGCGCCAGCGGGCCTGCAGGGCGGCGGGCCCCTTGCCGAAGCGCTCTTCCAACGACTTCAGCAACGGCGCCAGGCTCTTGCCGGCGGGCGGCGGCGGACGGCGCTGCGGACGCGTACGCTTGGCGCGCAGGATGGCGAGGGCTTCTTCCGCGGTGGGCAGGGGGCGGCGCATGCGAGGAAACTAGCATGCCAGGCTTGGTTCGCGGTAGGCGAGGGATGATGAAAGCCCAATCCCTTTCTCGTCGCGATGCGATCCGCGCGGCCCTGCTGGCCTGGTATGACGCCCAGGCCCGGACCCTGGCCTGGCGCGTCTCGCCCGCCGACCGACGCGCCGGCGTGCGGGGCGACCCCTACCGCGTCTGGCTGTCGGAGGTGATGCTGCAGCAGACCACCGTGCCGCACGCCACGCCCTATTTCCTGGGCTTCACCGAGCGTTGGCCGACGGTCTCGGATCTCGCGGCGGTGGACGACGGCGACCTGATGGCCGCCTGGGCGGGGCTCGGCTACTACGCCCGGGCCCGCAACCTGCTGGCCTGCGCGCGGGCGGTGGCGAACCAGCACGGCGGCGTCTTCCCGGACACCGAGGAGTCCTTACGCGCCCTTCCCGGCGTCGGGGCCTATACCGCCGCCGCCGTGGCCGCCATCGCCTTCGACCGCGCCGCCAATGTCGTCGACGGCAATGTCGAGCGGGTGATGGCGCGGCTGTTCGCCGTCGAGGCGCCGATGCCGGACAGCAAGCCGGAACTCAAGGCCCTGGCCGGAGAGCTCGTCACCGACGATCGCCCCGGCGACTGGGCCCAGGCGCTGATGGATCTCGGAGCCACGGTCTGTAAACCCAAGGCCCCGCTGTGCGACCGCTGCCCGATCTCGGACTGGTGCGCGGCCTATAAGGGCGGCGCGCCCGAGAGCTATCCGCGCAAGACCAAGAAGGCCGATCGCCCGCGCCGCCACGGCGTGGCCTATGTCCTGACGCGCGGCGACGACATGGCTCTGGTCCGCCGTCCGCCCAAGGGCCTGCTGGGCGGGATGCTGGGCCTGCCGACCAGCGACTGGCGCGCCGCGCCGTTCTCCGACGCCGAGGCGGTGGCCGCCGCGCCGATCGCGGTCGCCTGGCGCGACCTCGGCGCGGTCGAGCACGTGTTCACGCACTTCTCCCTGACGCTGCGGGTGTTCGCGGCAGACAGCGTGAACGCTGGCGACTTCGTCTGGACCCCGCGCGAAGGCCTGGGCGCGCTGCCCAGCGTGTTCCTGAAAGCAGCGCTGGCGGCGGAGCGGCTGCTCTAATCGCGCGCGAACGTCCCCAGCGCGTCAAGGAAGTCATTGCCGAAGATTTTCAGCAGGAACGCGGCGATCACGAGAAGTACGGAATAGCTGAGCGCCGGCACCACGCCGATCATGACGTCTTTCCACAAGGGTCTGCCACGTAGCAACGCATCGCGCTCAATGGAGGGTGTCTGATCCTCGAGTGCGGTCTGGGCATAGGCGGATAGGGCGCTGTCGGCGGTCTCGCGGAAGGCCTGAAGCGTTGTAGGCGTCCATTGCCGGGAGAAGCCGCGCAACTCGGCCACCGTCGGAGCTCTGCCTTCGCGAGCGCGGTGTTCGAACAGCCACTCGCGCTTGGCTTGCTTGTAGAGGCCGTAAGCGATGAAACCTTCAATATCGTCCGAGGCGCGGACCAACTGGTCGAAGACCGGATTGTGGTCGGTCGTCGCCATGCGGCGGTTATTTCCTGGCCAGGACGAGTTTGGCGCGAGACAGAGCCCGTTCATGCGTATCGCGGCTCAGGGCGATGACCTTGCTGCCGTCAGGGCGTCGAATCTCTTGCAGAACGCTTCCGCTCCGCGGATCGCGAAAAGGAACTGCGCTCACCACCGCCTTGCTGGCGGGAATTCTACCGGGGCGGATCATAAGGTGAACATTGCCGCCTCGCGTTGGGTCACGCAAGGCGGTTGCGCGAAAATGAGCGCCTCAGTTCATCCCCGCCCGCACCTGCGCCCTCAGGACGTCGATCGGGGCGAGGCCCGCGTCGGTCTTGAAGTGCCAGTAGGTCCAGCCGTTGCAGGCTGGCGCGCTCTGCACCAGGGCGCCGATCTTGTGGATCGAGCCGGACAGGTCGCCGACCGTGATCGAGCCGTCCGGGCGGACCTTGGCGGCGTGATTGCCCTTGGAGCAGTAGAGGGTGTCGCCCGGCGACAGCAGGCCGCTCTCGACGATCGTGCCGAACGGCACGCGCGGCTCGGCGCGCTTGCTACCCATGACGTCCAGGTCTTCCGGCGCGATCGGCACGACCTTGGCGATGCGGGCCTTGGCGTGTTCCAGATATTCGGCCTCGCGCTCGATGCCGATGAACTTGCGGCCCAGGCGCTTGGCGGCCGCGCCGGTGGTGCCGACGCCGAAGAACGGATCCAGGATCACGTCGCCCGGCTTGGTCGTCGACAGGATCACCCGATAGAGCAGGGCTTCCGGCTTCTGGGTCGGGTGGGCCTTGTGGCCGTCCACGCCCTTGATGCGCTCCTCGCCGGTGCACAGCGGGATGGTCCAGTCCGAGCGCATCTGCACCTCGTCATTGGCCATCTTCAGGGCGTCGTAGTTGAAGGTGTAGCGCTTGGCGTTCTGGCTCTTGGAGGCCCAGATCAGGGTCTCGTGGGCGTTGGCGAAGCGGGTGCCCTTGAAATTGGGCATCGGGTTGGACTTGCGCCAGACGATGTCGTTGAGGATCCAGAAGCCCAGGTCCTGCACGGCCACGCCGACGCGGAAGATGTTGTGATAGCTGCCGATCACCCAGATCGCGCCGTCATCCTTCAGCACGCGGCGGGCGGCCTTCAGCCATTCGCGGGTGAACTTGTCGTAGGCCGCGAAGCTCTCGAACTGGTCCCAGTGGTCGTCGACCGCGTCGACCTTGGAATTGTCGGGACGCAGCAGATCGCCGCCCAGCTGCAGGTTGTAGGGCGGATCGGCGAAGATCAGGTCGACCGACTTCTCCGGCAGGGCGTTCATCTGCTCGATGCAGTCGCCCAGGATGATGGTTTCCGGCCCGAACTTCATGTCCCGCGTCCCTACAAAAGAGAACGGAATCATGAGTCTTGCTGGTAAATGCGGGGTGAGCAGACGTGGTTAGCGGGGCGTTAATGCGCGCAAAACGCGTGGTCTTGAGTCCGATCAGACTCAAAACCTCTTTCGGATCAGAGGTCTAGGTCGTCGCCCCGCGCCAGCTCACCGGCCAGCGCGGCCCTCACCGGGGCCCAGCCCATGCGGTGGATCGGCGAGGGGCCAAGCTTGCGCAGGCCCTCGACGTGGATCGGCGCGTGGTAGCCCTTGTGGCCGGCGAAGCCGTAGCCGGGATAGACCGCGTCCATCTCGACCATGATCCGGTCGCGGGCTTCCTTGGCCAGGATCGAGGCCGCGGCGATCGAGCACGACAGGCTGTCGCCCTTGACCACGGTCTTGATCGGGCAGGGCAGCTTGAAGGCGTAGTTGCCGTCCACCAGGGCGATGGCGGGCGTCACCGACAGGTCCTCGATGGCTCGGCACATGGCCAGGCCCGCGGCGTGCAGGATGTTGAGCTCGGCGATCTCCTCGATCGAGGCCAGGCCGACGCCCCAAGCGATGGCGACCTCTTTGATCTCTTCCTCCAGGGCCGCGCGGGCCTTGGCGGTGAGTTTCTTGGAGTCGTTGAGGCCCTTGGGCACCCGGTCTGGGTCGAGGATCACGGCGCCGGCGCTGACCGGTCCGGCCCACGGACCGCGTCCGGCCTCGTCCACCCCACAGACCGGCCCCGGTCCGCAGGCCAGCTCCAGCATCATGTCGGGTCCGGTGCGCATGGGCCGGTGTTTAGGCCGGTTCGCGGCTCCGGAAAAGGAGTTTACGGACGTAATAATTTCTCTTGACGGCTGACGGGTGTCGCCGCCCAATTGATTACGAGTGTAATATTTGAGGCGAGCATGGACACCGGCCAGGCCTATCGGCGCGACATCGACGGCCTGCGGGCCGTGGCGGTGGCGGCCATCGTCATCCACCACGCCTTTCCGGGCCTGCTGCCCGGCGGCTTCGTCGGGGTCGACGTGTTCTTCGTCATCTCCGGCTTCCTGATCACGCGGCTGATCGCCGAAGCGCGTGAGGCTGGGACCTTCTCATGGGGCGCCTTCTACCTGCGCCGGGCGCGGCGGATCATCCCCGCCTATCTGCTGGTCGTGCTGGTCACCGCGGCCCTGGCGGTGGTGATCGAGATGCCGCGCCTGCTGGCCATGACCGGCGCGGCGACGGCGGCCTCGGGCCTGTTCGCGGCCAACATCCTGTTCACCCAGACCGCCGGCTATTTCGCGCCCGGCGCCCAGCAGAACCCGCTGCTGCACCTGTGGTCGCTGGGTGTCGAGGAGCAGTTCTATCTCGTCTGGCCGGCGCTGATCGCGCTGCTGTCGTGGAAGCCTCTGCGGAGGATGCGGGCGACGCTGGCGCTGCTCCTGCTGATGGCCTCGCTGGTGCTGGCCCAGATCCTGGTCGGAAGCGGCGCGACGACCTGGGCCTTCTTCGGCCTGCCGACGCGGGTCTGGGAGTTCCTGGCCGGCGGGGTTCTGGCCCTGGGCCTGGTCAAGCCGCCGGGGGACCGCGCCACGGCCAATCTGGCCGGCGTGATCGGCGGGCTGATGATCGCCGGCAGCCTGGCCCTTCTGAACGAGGCCAGCGCCTTTCCTGGGCTGTCGGCGGTTCCGGTCTGCCTGGGGACGGCGCTGCTGATCTGGAGCGGCCTGGGCGCCCGACCGGGTCTGGCCGTCCTGCGCCTGGCGCCGGTCGTGGGCCTCGGGCAGGTGTCCTATTCCCTTTATCTCTGGCACTGGCCGCTGCTGGTCCTGGCCGCCGACATCGCCCAGCAGCCGCTGACGACGGTCCAGCGCCTGGGCCTCGTCGCCCTGTCGCTGGCGCTGGCCGTCGTGACCTGGAAGCTCATTGAGCAGCCGTTCCGGCGCGGTCCGGTCGAGCGGCCCTGGCGGCGTCTCGGCGTCCGGCTGCTGCCGCTGCTGGTCCCGATGGCCGCCGGCGCGGTGCTGTTCCTCAGCCACGGCCTGCCCCAGCGCCTGTCCCCGGCCGCCAAGGCCCTGGCCGAGTTGGAGGAGACCGACGTCAACCCGGCCCGAAAGGCCTGTTTCGAGAAGGCGAGGACGGCCAAGCCCGACGACTGCCGCTTCGGCGCGGAGCCAGGGAGTGCGGGCGACGACGTCCTGGTCTGGGGCGACTCCCACGCCGACGCCCTGACCCCCGGCGTGGTCGAATGGGCCGCGCCGCGCGGCTGGAGCGTCCGCGAGGTGGCGCGCGGCGGCTGCCCGCCGCTGGTCGGGGTCAACGTCCGCACGATGTACCGCTTCAAGCTGGAGTGCGCGGCCGCCGCCGACCAGGCCATGGCCTTGATCGCCTCGGACCGAAAGCTGAAGCTGGTGGTGCTGATGGGCCGCTGGCCGCTCTATCGCGACGCGCCGCCGTTCTACGACGTCAACTCGCCGCGCGTGACGATGGAGGTGATCGGCCAGCCCGGGAAGCGTCAGCGCGTGTCGACCGCCCTGAAGGCCACGCTGGACGCCATCGCCCGTCGCCGGCCCGATGTCCGAGTGCTGGTGATCGGGCCGTTCCCGGAGCTGACCCTGGGCGCGCCCGAGTGCCTGGCCCAGCAGAAGCAGCTCGGCGGCCGGCCGGGGGTCTGCGCCAGCGTCGCCGCCGACCTGCCTCTGTCGCGGGCTTTACCGGCCGAGGACGCCCTGCGCGCCGCCGTCCAGGATCGCCCGAACGTGGCGGTGGTGTTCCCGTCCGAAACCCTGTGCCGCAACGGTCGTTGCCTGGCGATGATGGACGGGGAGCCGATCTATTTCGACGACGACCATCTCAGCGCCTCGGGCGCGCGCCGCCTGGCGCCGGCCTGGCTGGAAACGGGCTGGTCACGCTTGGAGAAACCGGATCCGGCGCGCCTAGATGGGCCATGACCTTCAAGACCCTGGCTGTCGCCATCGCCCTGCTGTCCGCCGCCGCGCCGGCCCACGCCCAGGAGGCGGACTGGAAGCTGGTCTGGTCCGACGAATTCGACGGCGACCGGCTGGACGACACCAAGTGGACCTATGCCGCCGACTGCGGCGGAGGCGGCAATGACGAGCGGCAGTGCTACGTGTTCAGCCCGCAGACGGTGTCCGTGGGCGGCGGCGTGCTGAAGCTGACGACGATCAAGCGCAGGACACAGGGCCTGACCAATCCGTGGGCCGGGCCGACGGGGCCGATGAAGACCGGCGACTACGCCTCGGGCAAGATCCTGACCAAGGGCAAGGCCTCGTGGCTCTACGGCCGGATCGAGGCGCGGGCCCGCGTCCCCGGCGGCCAGGGCGTCTGGCCGGCGATCTGGATGATGCCGGAGCGCTCGGCCTATGGCGGCTGGCCCCGCTCGGGCGAGATCGACATCCTGGAGACGGTCAATCTGGGCGCGCCGTGCGGATCCTGCGAGGGCGGCCGCGAGAACCGGATCTTCGGCACGATCCACTTCGCCGGCGATGCGGCCGGGGCCCACCGGCAGGTCAGCACGGGCGCGCCGATGCCGGCCTCCGCGACCGGCTTCCACGTCTACGCCGTCGAGTGGTCGCCCGAGGCCATCGTCTGGTTCGTCGACGGCCAGCGCTACGCCGAGGCCCGGGCGGCCCAGTGGAAGCGCGACGACCGCAACGTGTCCGCAGCCCCGTTCGACCAGCCCTTCCACCTGATCCTCAACCTGGCCTTCGGCGGCCGCTGGCCCGAGAGCGCCAACGCCAAGGGGATCGACGAGACCGCCCTGCCGGCGACGATGGAGGTGGATTGGGTGAGGGTGAGCCAGCGGGGGGCTTAGTTGAAGGAACCTCGATGCCCGGGCGCTTGGGCCGGATAGGGAGCTCTAAGCGAGGGAGGCTCGCGAGCCATAGGCGACGTTGATAAAGTCTCTTAGCTGCAGGCGTGAGTTTAGAGGCGGAGCGCAGGCCTCGAAATTTCGGTGGGGATCCCAGAGGACGAGACCGAGATCTTTCCAGCTTCGTGCTGACGCACAAGATTGAGCGCTTCCAACCGATGCTTAGTATGAGCGAAGAAGGCTTCCTGCTCATGGAGCAGGTCGAGGGAAAGAACGTGTTGGGTTAGTTCCGTTAGATCATATGGCCCATTGTCCTTCGCGTTTTCCTCAAGGGCGACGAACCATAGGCCCCGCGCGTCGTCTCCCCATGCGCAGTGAGCATATTGATTTCGAATTTTCAGACAGTACCGCAGCGCCGCGATGGTCTGCTCGAAAGCCGTCTTATAGGCTCCATCCGAAAGGATTGGCCGGGCTAGCGCATCGGCTAGGATAACGCGCTGTTCCTCGCCGCGTGCACGGAACATGACTTTGAAGGCGACGTCGCGGTTATCGATTATTTCGCCGATGCAGTGCGCCAGTAGAAACTCAAGCTCACCGTAAGCGGTCACCAATGTTCCTACAATTCGGCCTGCTTCGGGATGGCGAAGGAATGCTGGCAAAAGTGACATTAGAGTTCCTAAGCCTAGTGGGCGTCCTCTATCCCCTCTGGGCGAATACGACGACCAAGGGCGCTGAGAGCCTCCGTCCCTAGACCCGCCTGGCCATCGCCCGGCATTCCTCATGCCGATAGCACGTCACCAGGTGGTCGTTGACCAGGCCGGTGGCCTGCATGAAGGCGTAGACGATCACCGGGCCGCAGAACTTGAAACCCTTGGCCTTCAGGGCCTTGGCCATGTCGACCGCCAGCGGCGTCTGGGCCGGGACCTCGCCGGCGCGCCATGCGTTCTGGATCGGCGCGCCGCCGACCATGTCCCACAGGAACTGGCCGAAGTCCTCGCCGCGCTCGCGCATGTCCAGATAGATCCGCGCGCCCGAGATGGCCGCGTCGATCTTGCCGTTCGAGCGGATGATGCCGGCGTCGGCCATCAGCCGCGCCCTATCGTTCTCGTCGAAGCGGGCGACCTTTTCCGGATCGAAGTCGGCGAAGGCGGCGCGGAACCCCTCGCGCTTGCGCAGGATGGTGATCCACGACAGGCCGGCCTGGAAGCCGTCCAAAACCAGCTTTTCCCACAGGGCGCGGCTGTCCCACTCGGGAACGCCCCATTCATCGTCGTGATAGGCCTCGTAGAACGGGTCCCCGTTCATGCCCTTCCAGGTGCAGCGCGTGATCTCGGTCATGCGGTGACGCTAGCAGAACTTTTCGAGAACGAAAGACCCTAGGCCAGCCGTTCTTTAGGCTAGCCAGGCCGGACGGTCGACGCGCACCGGCCGGCCGTCGGCCGTCAGGTCCGCGCCCTCGATGCGGTCGAGGCGCAGCAGGGCCAGGGCCCGGCCGTCGCGGCCGCTCAGCACCTCGCCGGCCCGCAAGGTCCCGGCCAGCACCTCGGTCCCGAAGGCCGGGGCGGGGCCGTCGAAGACGATCGGCAGCATGCGGTTCTTGATCACGCCGCGCCGCTTCATGCGGCTGGTCGTCTCCTGGCCGACGAAGCAGCCCTTCTTGAAGTCGATGCCGGCCATCAGGTCGAAGTCGGCCTCGATCGGATAGGTCGTCTCGCTGCCCCAGTCGGCGGGGCCGGGGACGCCGAGGGCAAGGCGATGGGCCTCATAGGCGTCCTCGTCGGTGGTGGAGGGGCGGTCGTCATAGGCGCGCGCGCCCAGGGCCGACAGGCGCGGGTCGGCATACAGGCCTTGACCCGACGCTTCGCCGCCGAACACCGCCAGCACCGGCCGGTCGCTGGCCTCCAGCGTCACCTTGGCGCGCAGGCGGTACATGGTCAGGCGTTGCAGGATCGCCGCGCGGTGCTCGGCCGCCACGTCCAGCAGGGCGCCGTCTTCAGTCCCGGCCACGAACAGGTCGTAGAGCAGCTTGCCCTGCGGCGTCAGCAGGCCGGAAAAGCGCAGTTCGCCCGGCGCGAGGGTCTCGACGTCCTGGGTCAGCAGACCCTGCAGGAAGCTTCTCCAGTCCGGGCCGGACACGGCGATGACGGCGCGGGAAGCGAGGCGGGCGACATTAAGCGAGCTCATCCCGCAGATGTGGCGCCGAGTCCCCACCAAAACCAGTCCCTGAAAAACGGGGAAAGCTCAACCGTTAACGTGGGATGCGCCGACTCGCCGACTGATCTATGGATAGTCCGATGACACAGCGGGCTTTCCCGATTCTCTTCATCACGGCCACCCGCATCGGTGATGCGGTGCTTTCGTCCGGCCTCATCCGGATGCTGGCCGACCAGATTCCCAACGCCCGCTTCACGATTGTCGCCGGTCCGCTGGCCGCGCCGCTGTTCGCCCACGTGCCGGGTCTGGACCGCGTGATTGTCATGGAGAAGGGCAAGGGCAAGGGCCACTGGTTCAAGCTCTGGCGGCAGGTGCGCCACAAGAAGTGGAGCCTGGTCGTCGACCTGCGCGGATCGGCCACGGCCCTCTTCCTGCGCCGCGACAAGCGGGCGATCTGGAAGAAGCTGCCGGGCGAGGTCGTGCACAAGGTAGTCGACGCCGCCCGCACCCTGAAGCTGGAAGGCGACCCGCCCGCGCCGCACCTCTACATCACGCCCGATGTCCAGGCCCTGGCGGATGATCTGCTGGCCCCAATCGCAGGACAGGGGGAGGGGCCGATCCTGGCCGTCGGGCCGGCCGCCAACTGGGTCGGCAAGGTCTGGCCGATCGAGCGCTTCACCCAGACGGTGGCCCAGCTGCTCGACAAGGACGGCCCGATGGCCGGGGGGCGCCTGCTGATCCTGGGCGGACCCGAGGACACCCGCATGATCGAGGAACTGCGCAGGGCTTCGGCCCGCGGCCGCACCATCGACCTGACCGGCAAGGTGGACCTGCTGACCGCCTATGCCTGCCTGCGCCGGGCGCGCCTGTTCATCGGCAACGACTCGGGCCTGATGCACATCGCCGCCGCGGCCGGCGCGCCGACCCTCGGCCTGTTCGGCCCCTCGGACGAGCGCCGCTATGCGCCCTGGGGCGACAAGGCCGTGGCGGTGCGGGGCCCGCGCGGCTTCGACCAGTTCCTGGCCGTCGACCCGGACCTCTCGCAGGCCATCCGCCACATGAGCGACCTGCCGGTGGCCACGGTGGTCCGCGAGGCCAAGGCCTTGCTGATCCGCACCGAGCCGAGCGCCGAGGTCTCGCCGCAGGAAGCGGTGGTCGAGGACACGATCGCCGAGGAAGCCGCCGGCGCCGAGATCGCGCCGCTGGCCGAAGAGCCCGCGCCCGAACCCGTCGAGGCGTCGGTCGAAGAGGTTTCGCCTGAACTGGCCGTCGTCGAAGAGGCCCTGGCCGAGGAACGCGCGGCCGAGCGGGACGCCAGCTAGTTTCGGTTGCCTCGCGAGCGAGCCGGTCCTACGACCGCCTCAAACCATCGCCAGGAGCCGTCCCATGACCCAGACTTTCGACCTGATCGTGCGTGGCGGCGAAGTGGTGAACCACGCGGGACGCGGGATCGCCGACATCGGCGTCCGGGGCGGCAAGATCGTCGCCATCGGCGACCTCTCCCACGCCTCGGCCGGCGAGGTGTTCGACGCGGCCGGCCTGACCGTCCTGCCGGGCGTCATCGACAGCCAGGTCCATTTCCGCGAGCCGGGGCTGGAGTGGAAGGAAGACCTGGAGAGCGGCTCGCGCGGCGCGGCCCTGGGCGGCGTGGTCGCCGTCTTCGAGATGCCCAACACCGAGCCGACGACGACCGACCCGGACGCTCTGGCCGACAAGCTGGCCCGCGCCAGGAACCGGATGCACACCGACCACGCCTTCTATGTCGGCGGCACCCACGAGAACGCGGCGTTCCTGGGCGAGCTGGAGCGCCTGCCGGGCTGCTGCGGCATCAAGGTGTTCATGGGCGCCTCGACCGGCTCGCTGCTGGTGCAGGACGACGAGGGCGTCGAGAACGTGCTGCGCCACGTCAACCGCCGCGCGGCCTTCCACTCCGAGGACGAGTACCGCCTGGCCGACCGCCGCCACCTGGCCCGTCCCGGCGACTGGACCAGCCACCCCGAGGTGCGCGACGCCCAGGCCGCCCTGCAGTCGACCCATCGCCTGGTCCGCATCGCCAAGTCGCTTGGCAAGCGCATCCACGTGCTGCACGTCACGACCAAGGAAGAGATCGACTTCCTGGCCCAGAACAAGGATGTCGCCAGCGTCGAGGTCACGCCCCAGCACCTGACCCTGGTGGCGCCCGAGGCCTATGAGCGGCTGAAGGGCTTCGCGCAGATGAACCCGCCGATCCGCTCGGCCGACCACGTGGCCGGCGTCTGGCGCGGCGTCGAGGCGGGCATCGCCGACGTCCTGGGCTCCGACCACGCGCCCCATACCCGCGAGGAAAAGGCCCGGCCCTATCCGGCCTCGCCGTCGGGCATGCCGGGCGTTCAGACCCTGGTGCCGGTCATGCTGACCCACGTGGTCGACGGAAAGCTCAGCCTTGAGCGCTTCGTCGACCTGACCAGCCATGGCGTCAACCGCGTGTTCGGCCTGGCCGACAAGGGCCGCATCGCCGAGGGCTTCGACGCCGACTTCACCATCGTCGACATGAAGGCCCGCAAGGTCATCACCCACGACCAGATGGCCAACCGCGCCGGCTGGACTCCCTTCGACGGCTTCGAAGCCAAGGCCTGGCCGATGGCGACCATCGTGCGCGGCGTCGTGGTCATGCGCGACGACGAGATCGTCGCGGAAGGCAAGGGCGAGCCGGTGCGGTTCCTGGAGACGCTGGCTGGCTAGAGTTCGGTCCGCCTACGGATCAACCATCGCCGCTCCGCCGGTCCGGGCGCCATGTCCAGCGCCCGATCATAGGCCTCCAGCGCTTCGTCCCGCTGGCCCAGCCGCGCCAGCAGGTCGGCGCGCACGGCATGGAACGGCTGGAAGTCGTCCAGCCGCGCGGCGTCCAATCCATCCACCTCGGCGAGCGCCGCCGCTGGTCCCGCCACCTCCGCCAGCACCACGGCGCGGTTGATCCGGACGAATGGATCTTCCCGCCAGGCCAGCAACAGGTCGTACAGCGCCAGGGCGGCAGACCAGGGCGGCGGTTCGGCCAGTGCGCGGCGCACGCACCAGACGCCGTGCAGCGCCGCCCGCAACTGGCGCGGCCCAGGCCGATTCAAGCGCGCGGCCGCCCGCAGCAGCGCCTCGCCCTCCAGGATCAGCGGTCGCCGCCACAGCTTGGGATCCTGCTCCGACAGCGGGACCATCGCCCCTTCCGCATCCAGTCGCGCCGGCCGCCGCGCCTCGGCGAAGCGGACCAGGGCGGCGAAGGCCAGGCATTCCGGCTCGTTTGGCAGCAGCTCGGCCAATACCGCCGTCAGGTCCAGCATCTCGCGGGCATAGCCGGCATGCTGGCCGGTCCCGGCGGCGTCTTCGTGGGCGCGGGCATAGGCGACCTCCAGGGTCGAGAGCACGGCCGCCAGGCGCTCGGGCCAGGCCTCGGGACCGGGGACTTCGAACGACACCCCGGCCTCCGCGATCTTCTTCTTGGCGCGGGTCAGGCGCTGGAACATGGCCGGCTCGGCGACCAGGAAGGCGCGGGCGATCTCCTCCACGGACAGGCCGCAGACCAGCCTCAGGGTCAGGGCCGCGCGAGCCTCGGGCGCGACGGCCGGATGACAGCAGACGAAGATCAGCCGCAACCGCTCGTCGGGAATCAGACGGGCGTCGGAGGCCAGCATGTCCTCGGCCGTGGCCTCGGGTTGGGGCGTGTCGGGCGGAAGGCGATCCCTGACGGTTCGTCTACGGATCATGTCGATCGCGCACCGCCGCGCCGTGGCGTAAAGCCAGGCGGCCGGGTCCAGGGGCGGGGCCGTCGGCCAGACGGCGGCGGCCCGCGCACAGGCCTCGGCCCAGGCCTCCTCGGCCAGGTCCAGGTCGCGGAAGGTCGCGGCCAGGGCGGCGACGATGCGCCCGCCGGCCTCCCGCGCGGTCTGGTCGAGGGTCTTCAATCTTCCTCGATCATCGGGCGGACCTCGACCGCGCCGTCGCCGGCCAGTGGGATCCGCTTGGCGATGGCCAGGGCCGCGTCCAGGTCCGGAACCTCGACCAGATAGAAGCCGCCCAGCTGTTCGCGCGCCTCGGCATAGGGACCATCGTGCAGGGCGTGCTGGCCGTCGGTCTTGCGCACGGTGGTGGCCGTGTCGACCGTCTTCAGGCCAGAGCCGCCCTTCAGGACGCCCGTGGCCGCCAACTCGCCGGCCAGGGCCTGGTGGGCGGCGATGATCTCGTCCATCGCCCGGCCGTCGCCCGCGCGGTAGAGGTCTTCGTTCTCGTAGATCAAAAGGGCGTATTGCATGGCGATATCTCCCGACGAGCCCGCGACCATCGCGGCGCTTCGACCTCTGAGACGCGCCGGCTCCGCGAGATTCGACAGCGGACAACGAAAAATGTCGAGAGGGGCGCCGCGGCGCCCGGATTGAACCGCGCCGCTGGCGGTCGCATAACAGGGCATGGACGGATCCAGCCCCCACACCGCTCCCTTCCGCGACGCCCGCTACGCGCCCCGCGCGCTGGAGGTCGAGCGACTTGGGGGCCATGAGGGCGAGACGCTGATCCTGCGCAATCCGATGGCCTTTTCGGACGCGGTGCGGACCACGACCGAGCCGCTGGCGCGCTGGGCCGCCGAGGCGCCGGACCGGGTCTGGCTGGCCGAGCGCGCCAATGGGCAGGGGGGCGACGACTGGCGAAGGGTGAGCTACGGCGAGGCCAAGGCCAAGGTCGCGGCCCTGGCCGGCGGGCTCGCGGGCCTGGGCCTTTCGCGCGGCCAGCCGTTGCTGATCCTGGCCCGCAACGGGATCGACCACGCCCTGATCGCCTACGCGGCCATGAGCCTGGGCGCGCCCGCCGCGCCGGTCTCGCCGCAGTACGGTCTGAAGGGCGCGGATCTGACCCGGCTGCAACACGCCGTCGAGCGGCTGAAGCCGGCGGCCGTCTATGCCGACGACGCCGAAGCGTTCGGCGACGCCCTGGCCGCGCCGTTCCTGGCCGGCCTGCCGGTCGTGGTCAGCCGCCACGCGCGGCCGGGCGATATCGCCTTCGACGACCTGCTGGAGAGTCCGCCGATCGAGCCGATCGCCCTGCCCGACGACATCGCCAAGCTGCTGCTGACCTCGGGCTCCACGGGACGGCCCAAGGCGGTGGTCTGCACCCACGCCAACATCGCGCTGAACGCCGCCCAGATCGAGGCCTGCTACGCCGATCCCGAGCCGCCCGTGCTGGTCAATTCCGCGCCCTGGAGCCACAGCCTGGGGGCCAACGCCATCCTGCACATGGTGCTGCACCGGGGTGGGACCCTGTACATCGACGCCGGCCAGCCCGCGCCCGGCCGCTTCGCCGAGACGGTGCGGAACCTGCGCGAGGTGGCGACGACCTATCACAACATGGTCCCCGCCGGCTGGGGGCTGTTCGTCGGCGAGCTGGAGCGCGACGAGGCGCTGGCGGCCAGGTTCTTCGAAAAGGTGCGGGTGCTGCAGTACGGCGGGGCCTCGATGGCCCAGTCGATCCTGGATCGCGTCCAGACCGTGGCGGTGCGGACGATCGGCGAGCGGATCACCTTCGCGGCCGGCTATGGCGCGACCGAGACCGGGCCGACGGCCTGCAACATCCACTGGCTGAACGCCCGCTCGGGCATGGTGGGACTGCCGACGCCAGGCACCGCCGTGAAGCTGGTTCCGGCCGGAGACGGCGGCAAGTTCGAGGTCCGGGTGAAGGGGCCGCAGGTCTCGCCGGGCTATCTGGATCAGCCGGAAGCCACCGAGCAGGCCTTCGACGAAGACGGCTTCTACCGCCTGGGCGACGCCGCCCGGCTGGCCGATCCGGAGGACCCGGCGGCGGGGCTGGTGTTCGACGGGCGGCTGGTCGAGAACTTCAAGCTGGCCAGCGGCACCTTCGTCGCGGCCGGGGCCCTGCGGGTGGCGGCGGTGTCGGCGATCGGCGGCGTGGTCTCCGACGCGGTGGTCTGCGGCGAGGGCCAGGACGGCGTCGGCCTGATGCTGTTCCTCGACGCCAAGGCCTGCGAGCGGCTGAAAGACGAAAGAGGGGGAGACGAGGCGGCCGTGCGGGCGGCGATCGTCGACGGCCTTTCGCGCATGAACGCCTCGGCCAAGGGCGGCGGCGGCAAGGTGCTGCGCGCCCTGATCCTGGACGGCGCGCCCGACGCGGCCAGCGGCGAACTGACCGACAAGGGCTACATCAACCAGGCCCTGGCGCGGGACCGGCGGCCGAACGAGCTGGCGCGGCTGTTCGCTACGATACCGGACGACGGGGTTCTAGTTCTTTAGCCACCCCCAGACAGATCAGAAGCTGGCCGAAATAGTAGAGGCCCCAGACCGCCAGGCCGGTGGCCAGGTTGTCGGGCAGGTCGCCTTGCCGGGCGAAGATCAGCAGGTCGGAGACCACGAACATCAACGCGCCGATGCCGACGGTCTTGACCGGAAAACGGCTCATCAACGCCGTGGCGGCCATGACCGCCAGGAACAGGCTGTAGAACGCGATGCCCGGCGCGCCGGCTCGATCGTGCGGGAGCAGATAAGCGATCCCGACCACGACCGGAATCAGGACCAGCGGGATCAAGGTCCCCGGCTTGCGATGCCGCAGATAGAGCCCGCTGGCCACCACATGGCCCAGCAGGAACGACACCGCCCCGACCGTCAGGCCGTGGGTCTCCAGCAACACGTCGCCGCCCGCGCCAAAGGCCATCACGGCCGCCAGCAGCCAGCCATCCAGGCTCTTGGCCCGCAAAGCCGCATGGACCGCCAGCAGCGCCACGCCGGCGCCCTTCAAGGCCGTCTCGACGCCCGGCGGCAGGTCCAGCATCCACGTCGCCACATAGCTGACGCCGGCGATCACCGACGCGATCAGCGTCCAACGCGCGGCCGCGCTCATCCCTTGCATCGAATGTCTCCCCCCGATTTTGCCGATCAGACTGCAATGGCGATCGGCTGATGCGCAACCGGGTTGGCCTGCTTGCCGAAATGTCGGAGACAAGAGGCCTAAAAAGCGGAGGAACGCATGAACGGCGCGGACGCCCTGATCACCACCCTGGCCGACAACGGGGTCGTCGCCTGCTTCGCCAATCCGGGCACCAGCGAGATGCAGTTCGTCTCGGCCCTGGACCGCGAGCCGCGCATGCGCTCGGTGCTGTGCCTGTTCGAAGGCGTGGCGACCGGCGCGGCCGACGGTTATGGCCGCATGGCCGGCAAGCCCGCCTGCACCCTGCTGCATCTGGGGCCCGGCTACGCCAACGGCGCGGCCAACCTGCACAACGCCCGCAGGGCGTACACCCCGGTGGTC
>Ga0255334_1000095_pt1 | contig 103693 bp, 104 predicted proteins | sample EtOH5_35cm_T3_12_FD_202080 | JGI IMG/M metagenome (GOLD analysis project Ga0255334, IMG submission 202080) | Sandy soil microbial communities from University of British Columbia, Vancouver, Canada - EtOH5_35cm_T3_129 | ecosystem: Engineered > Artificial ecosystem > Sand microcosm >...
CTTCCAAGATCCCCGTTTCTCCTTTGCCACCCAAATATCACTCGTTTGCGAATGTCGTACAATATCACTTATCCGACGTTTTCTCCCATGTCTCTTAGCGAAAAATCAGGTATTTTCCCATATTATCCGACTTTTACATTATATACTCTCGCAGGCTGTCTTGCACGAAATCCGGCGCTCCCTTTTGTAACTGTTGAACGGTATGCAAATATCGTTGAGTGGTGTTGATATGCGAATGTCCAAGCGACTCTTGCACCTGCTGAAGGGATGCGCCTTGCAGAAGGGCTAATGTGGCATTAGTATGGCGCAGCCAGTGAGGGGTTACCTTTTTTTCGAGATTGCATGCAAGAGCGGCGTTCTTGATGATTCTCTCGATCTGTCTGACCGAAAGGGAGAATAGCTTGAGATTCTCCTTCGCTTCCAAAGCGGCTGTTTCGCCAAGGGAAGCTTCATACTCCTGAAACAAACTCCACAAAAAGGCCGGGACTTTGACATCCCTGGTTTTCCCTCCCTTCGCATGCTTGATGGTCAAGCAGATCGAAGACTCCAGCAGGTCGGCATGAAAATCCCCCCATTTGATGGCGGCAAGCTCCGATACACGCAGCCCCAGAAGCAACAGAGACAATCCGATCAAGTAATTCCGCAATTCTCCCCGCCTAAGCGTTTGCAGTAGCTTTCCCACTTCTTTTTTGGTGAGGTAATGGCCCCGGCTTGTGACTGTTATGGATGGAATACGAACGGATGCCGTGGGATTAATCAGAAACAAGCCGATATTCGGATCGCTTCCCCAGCGGTACAGAGATTTCAGCGGGGCCAGGAAGGCGGCGATGCTCGCCGGTGCGAACGCTTTGTCCGATTCGTGAATATGGGTAAGGGACAATTTATAGGCTTCTACCTCTCTCCAAGTCACCTGAGACAAGGCTAAATGGGGAATGAACTGACGAAACCGCTTGATTGCGCGGCTGTAATTCCGTCTGGTATTGCTGGAAGCGCAACAGACGGAGAGAAACATTTGAATGATCTGCTCGTCGGAATAGACGCTCTTTCGGTTGGAATCCGCCAACAACCATTGTTTGGACTCGGTTTGATTCATAGTTGTAAAAACACTCCCTCTGGTTGAATTGTGTCGGATAAGTGATATTGTACGACATTCGCAAACGAGTGATATTTGGGTGGCAAAGGAGAAACGGGGATCTTGGAAGACGCGCATAACCTTACCAGTAGTCTTTATCGGCAGCAATCCGAACAGAACGCGATGGCATGGATGAAGTTTTTGGCAGATAAGCATCCGGCTACCTACCGCCACTGCGTAAGAGTGGCCATCATGGCAGAAAAGCTTGCGAATTGTCTTGCCATGAATGAGGACGACAAAGGAAAGCTCGTGATTGGCTGCTTCTTGCATGATGTGGGCAAGGGGCTCTTGCCCATTGAGTTATGGAATCAGAAGGAGGCTCTCTCGCGGGAGCAATGGCAGACCGTCAGGCTGCACTCCACCGTCGGATCGGATTTGATGCAAGCCAATTCCGCGCTCGGCCCCGAAATTCTCGACGTTATCCGCCACCATCATGAAAACTGGGACGGAACCGGATACCCGGATGGTCTGGCGGGGGAAGAAATCCCGTATCTCGCAAGAGTATGCGCTGTGGTGGCTGCATTCGACTCCATGCTGACCGAGTATCCCTATGTAAAGATGGGAAGTTTGGAGGAAGCCAAACAAGAGCTTGTCCGTTCAAGCGGAACCCAATTCGACAGCCGGATCGTCCAGGCCTTCCTGAAGCTGCCCAATGCCATGCTGGACATTTATATGCACTAGCTGAATACCCCTAATATCATGCATGTCAGGTTTTATGTAAAGACCTATAATGATATGGGACCATCCTCCTGATCCTGCTCCCAACTGCCTGATGCTGGCCATTTCGTTGAGAATCGGCTTCTTTTTGTGGTATAATGAGCGACAGCATATGACCGCCCATCACTCCCGCGGGAGTGTTTTTATATCGACAAATGCATCATTTTGGACAACGACGGGAAACGGGGGAAACGAATGTGCTCGAACGAATTCAGCAGCCTCAGGACCTGAAAGCACTCTCGATGGATGAATTGGAAGCGTTGGCGGGAGAAATCCGTCAGTTCCTGATCAAGAAGCTTTCGGTCACCGGCGGGCACCTGTCCTCCAACTTGGGGATTGTCGAGTTGACCATCGCTCTCCATTATTATTTTAACAGTCCGCAAGATAAACTGATATTTGATGTGGGTCATCAAGCGTATGTTCACAAAATTTTAACCGGTAGAATGGGAAATTTTGACACTCTTCGCCAATATCACGGGATGTCCGGATTTATCAAACGGTCGGAAAGCGAGCATGACGTTTGGGAAGCCGGTCACAGCAGCACCTCGCTGTCGGCCGCAATGGGCATGGCGATGGCGCGGGACTTCCAGGGCAAGCGGCATGAAGTGGCGGCTCTTATCGGCGATGGCGCCTTGACCGGCGGCATGGCCTTTGAGGCGCTGAATCACATCGGCCACGAGCAAAAGAAGCTGATGGTCATCCTGAACGACAACGAAATGTCGATCGCCCCGAATGTCGGCGCCATGCACAATTACCTGATGAAGCTCCGCTCCGGAAAGCATTATAAAAAAGCCAAGGAAGAGATCGAGGGACTGCTCAAGCGAATCCCCGCGGTCGGCGGAACCTTGGCCAAGACGGCGGAGCGGTTCAAGGACGGGATGAAGTATTTTCTCATTCCGGGGATTCTGTTCGAAGAGTTGGGCTTCACCTACTTTGGCCCGGTAGACGGCCATAATCTGCCGCAGCTCCTGGATGCTTTGCGCAAGGCGAACAGCGTTGACGGCCCTGTGTTGGTCCATGTCCTGACCCGCAAAGGCAAGGGCTATACCCATGCGGAAGCCGATTCCCATGCGTGGCATGGGGCGAGCGCCTACAAGATCGAGTCCGGCCAGATGATCAAGGCCGTCGGGGCCCCCCCCTTGTACACTGAAGTTTTCGGCAGCATGCTCATGGAGCTGGCCGAGCAGGACGATCGGATCGTCGCCGTGACCCCGGCTATGCCGGGAGGATCGGGCCTGATGAAATTCGCCGAGCGGTTTCCCGGCCGGATGATCGACGTCGGCATCGCCGAACAGCATGCGGCGACGCTCTGTGCGGCGCTGGCTCAGGAGGGCATGAAGCCGGTGTTCGCAGTTTATTCCACCTTCCTCCAGCGAGCTTATGACCAGGTTGTGCACGATATTTGCCGGCCCAAGCTGAACGTGACGTTCGCCATCGATCGGGCCGGCTTCGTCGGTCCCGATGGCGAGACGCATCAAGGCGTCTACGATATCGCCTTCCTCCGCAGTCTGCCTCATATGGTGCTGATGATGCCGAGGGACGAGAACGAGCTGCGGCGGATGATGGTGACGGCCCTGAACTATTCGGAGGGGCCCATCGCTTACCGTTATCCGCGCGTAAACGGAACGGGAGTGAAGGCGGAAGCGGTGGTGGAGCCGATTCCCATCGGAACGTGGGAGACGGTTCGGGAAGGCGAGCGCATCGCTGTTCTCGCGGTCGGGCCGATGGTCCAGGTGGCGGAAGAGGCCGCCGATCTGCTCCGCCCGCTCGGCATTCAGCTGCATGTCGTCAATGCCCGCTTCTTGAAGCCGCTTGATGAATCCATGCTGCTTGAGCTCGCCAAGGGCCGCCATCATCTCATCACGATGGAGGAAGGGGTTCGCCTCGGCGGATTCGGCAGCGCCGTGCAGGAATTTTATGCCGATCAGGGGCTTCACGACATACCGATCAAATGCCTCGGTGTCCCGGATTCCTTCATCGAACACGGCACCATCAAGGAACAGCGCAGAGAGGTCGGCCTTACCGCGGAAAACTTGGCCGCCCAAGTGCAGGCGATGCTTCCGCGCACGAACCGGCAGCGGGCGTAGGCAGCCCGTACGGAACAAAGAAGGGGACGAACAACCTGAACGACAAGGAACGAATCGATGTCCTGCTCGTGCAGCAGGGCTTCTACGACAGCCGCGAGAAGGCGAGAGCGGCGCTCATGGCTGGGCTCGTATTCGCCGATGAGCAGCCGGTCGACAAGCCGGGGACGAAGGTCGCGAGGACTTCGGCGCTGAAGGTGAAAGGCGCCCTTCATCCGTATGTCAGCCGCGGCGGACTGAAGCTGGAAAAGGCGCTTAAGCATTTCGCGCTGGATGTGACCGGCGCCGTCATGCTGGACATCGGCGCCTCCACCGGCGGCTTCACCGATTGCGCCCTGCAGAACGGCGCGAGACATGTCTATGCCGTCGATGTAGGTTACAATCAGCTCGATTGGTCGCTTCGCAGCGATCCGCGCGTGACGGTGATGGAGCGGACGAACTTCCGCTACCTCACCCGAGCGGACCTTCCCGCCGATACGCCGGATTTTGCGACCATCGACGTGTCGTTTATCTCGCTCAAGCTGATCCTGCCGCCGCTCGGCGGAATTCTCGAACGGGGCGGGCGGGTGGTCGCCTTGATCAAGCCGCAATTCGAAGCCGGCCGGGAGAAGGTGGGGAAGTCAGGAGTCATCCGCGACAGTTCCGTTCACCGCGAGGTGCTGCAAACGGTGCTTGCCTTTGCTGCGGAAACCGGCTATCGCCTGGAGGGCCTGACGTTCTCTCCGATCACCGGCGGGGAAGGCAACATTGAATTCCTTGCCGTCTGGAGCTGGACCGGCGAAGCTCAGCCTTTGCCGCTCGGGCTCCATGAGCGGATTGGGGAAACTGTAACCGCTGCGAGCGGCGCGTTCTCCTCCTGAACTAATAGAAGTGGCGGAAAGACTCATCACAAGCGGATGGGTCTTTTTTGGAAGCAGGAGTTTTCACGAAAAAGGCGAATATATATTCGGGTGATACCATGAAAAATGGCGATGGATTCGTTCTTGTCCTCCTGCTGGCGATCTTTGCCCTATGGGCGATTTATCTTCTCAGACGCTGGTGGTACGCGCTTCCGGATCGCAAGATGGCGATCGAAGCGGATGAAGAGATTCCGGTCACGGAAGCAGTTGCCCTTCTTGAACAGGCGGGGTATGAGGTTCTGACCGTCAAACGGCGGGTTCCCATTTATATTGAGATAGACGGCGGCTCGGATGCGGGCGGGGAGGATTTGGAAAGCCGGCTGTTTATCGACCACTGGGCGAGATTTGAGGACAATCTATATCTTGTCAAGGTGGAGCGGGAGAGGCAGCCTTACGAATGGACCGGCAGCGGACTGAGGGAGCGGCTGCTCGCTTACGCCCTGTTGTACGAGGATGCTGCCGGAGTTTTGGTAGTGAGCCCGCACACCGGGCGAATTCGCAAAGTGGAGTTTGAAATCGAACGCTAATGCGCGGGAAAAGGGTGGCTGAAAAGGGTGAAAGGCAAACGGCAGCTCAAAATCAAAGAAATCTTGAATTCCTTCGAAATCGAGACGCAGGAGGATTTGGTGGATGCTCTCCGCGAAGCGGGCTTCAATGTCACGCAGGCAACCGTGTCCCGCGATATCAAGGAAATGCATCTGATCAAGACGCCTATGGCGGACGGACGGTACAAATATGCGGTTCCGACCGAGCAGCGCTTCAATCCGCAGCTTCGCTTGAAGCGGGCGCTCATGGACCAGTTCATCGGCATCGATTACACCGAAAACCTCGTGGTCATCAAATGCACGCCGGGAACGGCCAACGGGCTCGGAGCGCTCCTCGATGTCATGGAGTGGGAGGGCGTGATGGGTACCATCTGCGGAGACGACACCATTCTCGTGATCTGCCGGACGAAGGAGCGCGGCAGCCAGTTTGTCAACGAAATCATGAGCCTGTTGGGGTGATGAAATGCTGAGGGAACTAACGATTCGCAACCTGGCAGTGATCGAATCGGTTCAACTGACGTTCGAAGCAGGCTTTCAGGTGCTGACCGGGGAAACGGGCGCCGGCAAATCGATTATCATCGACGCGCTCGGCCTGATCGCCGGGGGAAGGGCTTCCGCGGACCTCGTCCGCTACGGCCAGGACAAGGCGGAGATGGAAGCGCTGTTCGATATGGACGACGATCATCCGGTATGGGCGGTGCTTGACCGCTTAGGCATCGCCGCTGATCGCTCGGAGCCGATCATGATCCGCCGCGAGGTCACGGCCGCCGGCAAGAGCACAAGCCGGGTCAACGGTCAGCTCGTGAACCAAAGCATGCTGCGGGAAATTGGCGATTGCCTCGTCAACATCCACGGGCAGCACGAGCATCAATCCCTGCTCCGTCCGGAAGGTCATATCGGCTGGCTCGATCTGTACGGCGGGGCTGAGGTCGCCGAGGCGTATAACCGGTATCGGGCCTCATACGACCGCTTCACCGGACTCCAGCGCCAGCTTAGGGAGCTGCAGGACAGCGGCAAACAGGCGCTCCAGATGCAGGACTTGTACCGGTTTCAGGTGGATGAGATCGCCTCGGCCAAGCTGAAGCCAGGGGAAGAGGACAAGCTGCTTGAGGAAAAGCGGAAGCTGGCCAATGCGGAAAAGCTCTTCTCGAACGTCAATGACTCCCATGAAGCGCTGGCTTCCGGCAAGGGGCTGCAGGCGGTCGGCAAAGCAATGCAGAAGCTGCAGGACATCGCCGGACTGGATTCGGCCGTTCTTCAGCCACTGTTCGAGCAGATTCAGTCAGCCTATTATCAATTGGAGGATGCTTCCTTCCAACTGCGCGATTACCGCGACCAGATTGAATTCAATCCGGCGCGGATCGATCAGATCGAGCGCCGGCTGGACGTCTTGTCCTCGCTTAGGCGCAAATATGGAGATTCCGTGGAGGAAATCCTCCATTACCATGAGAAGATTCAGCGCGAGCTTGAGCTGATCGACAACAAGGATGAGCATATCCGCAAGCTGCAGGAGGAGTTATCCGCCGAACAGCTGGTTCTGCTGGAGGCAGCGTCGGCGCTGACCCAGCTGCGGAGGCGGGCAGCGGACGAGCTTGCGGCCGCCATCGAGAGGGAACTCCAGGAGCTGCAGATGCAGCGCACCCGTTTTGCCGTGAGCATCGAAGCTCTGGAAGATCCGAATGGACCTGAGCTAGATGGCCGCCGGATCAGGCTGACCGCAAGCGGAATCGACAGCGTCGAATTCATGATCTCCGCCAATCCGGGAGAGCCGCTGCGCAGCATCAGCCGGATCGCTTCCGGCGGCGAGCTGTCGCGGATCATGCTGGCGATGAAGACGATCTTTGCCAAGGTGGACCGCATCCCGGTGCTGGTCTTCGACGAGGTGGACACCGGTGTCAGCGGCCGGGCGGCGCAGGCGATCGCCGAGAAGCTGTCGCTCCTGTCTCAGGATTGTCAGATCTTCTCGATCACCCATCTGCCCCAAGTGGCTTGCATGGCCGATGAGCATTACCTGATCCAGAAAGGGACCCAGGGCGAGCGAACCTATACCCACGTATTCCGCCTGGACCACGAGGGGCGCGTGCTGGAACTGGCACGCATGCTCGGCGGAGTCGAAGTCACCGAGACGACGAAACGCCATGCAGAGGAAATGATCTCCATGGCGAACAGCCGGAAATTTCCTGGCCAGGATGGGAAAAATCGAGGAATGACGCGGGTTTCCCGGTAACATTTTGATTCATAAAACCGCAGAGCCGGGGTTACCTTATAGTTACGCTGATTGACGGATCGATCGTCCATCGGGCACTTTAGACTATAAGGAGCGTGATCCGCTTGAACCCCGGCAAACGGTACAGATGGGTGGGGTATATCCTCTCCTTGACCATCCTCCTCTTGGGATTCTCCACGCCCTTCCAGAACCTGGCCTCCCTTCCTTCCCACTATCGCCTATTCAGCGGCCAGGAAGCCCGGCTCTCCCTCTCCATGCCGGTTACGGCTCAGGTTTCCGTCGAAAACCCGGAAATTCTCCACATCAACGGTCTCTTTCGTTATTTTTCCCAAGTCCGCTTAAATGATCCCATTCAGTTCGGCGCGACCGGAACGGGGCACACGGAAATGAAGCTCAAGCTGTTCGGCAAGCTTCCGCTCCGAACCGTTCAAGTTCATGTCATTCCGCAGATCAAGGTCATCCCGGGAGGACAGACGATCGGAGTTAATTTGAAATCCGCAGGCATTTTGGTGGTCGGGCACCATCAAGTCAACGTGAGCGGAAACCGCAAAGTTTCACCTGGCGAAGAAGCCCGGCTGCAGGTTGGCGATATGATCATCAGCATGAACGGAATTCCCATTCACGAAGTGGAAAAGGTCGCGGCGTTCACGGAAACGGCAGGGAAAGCCGGAAAACCTCTGGACCTCATCGTGATGCGAAGGGGAGAGAAGCTTGCGGTCAAGCTGATGCCGGCCTACGATATTCTCGATCGGTCGTACCGCCTAGGCTTGTACATCCGTGATTCGGCGAAAGGTGTGGGCACCCTTACCTTTTATGCCCCCTCCCGCAGCACCTACGGCGCGCTCGGCCATGTCATCACCGACATGGATACCCAGATGCCGATTGCGGTCGGCGGCGGAGAGATCGTCCACTCGAATGTGACTTCCATTGCCAAGAGTCAGAACGGCGATCCTGGCGAGAAAATTGCCCACTTTTTCCGGGAAGGCAAAACGCTCGGCAACATCGAGAAGAACACATCGTTCGGCATCTTCGGCAAAATGACCACCTTGCCTGACCATGGAGTGGCGGAGAAGGCCATTCCCATAGCTTTGGCGAATGAGGTGAAGACCGGGCCAGCCCAAATTTACACGGTGGTCAGCGGGCAGAAGGTGGAGAAATTCGATATCGAGATCACGCACGTATCCCGACAGGATTTCCCCGCCACCAAGGGGCTCGTGCTGAAGATCACCGACAAGCGGCTCCTGGAGAGAACCGGCGGAATCGTTCAGGGCATGAGCGGCAGTCCGATCATTCAGGACGGCAAAATGGTCGGGGCGGTGACGCATGTGTTCGTCAACAATCCGACCAACGGCTACGGCTGCTTCATTGAGTGGATGCTGCGGGATGCCGGCCTGATGGACGAAGGGACGATCGGCGAAACAGCGAAGCAAGCTAGTTAAGACGCTCCAACGCTCGACTGAAAAAAGACGCTCCTGAAGGGCAAGGAATCCGCGAGCTATCGGATTGCCGGCTTCAGGAGCTTTTATCGTCTTGTTGAGGATCGAATTGGAATGGCTTTTGTCGTTTTTTATCAAATCAACACTGAAATAATTAAGTATACCTAACAATCAAAAAAAATGAAATAAAAAAATGTTTCGACAGGAGGAATCCTGGGTGGGGTGTCGAATACATTTACTGGAAAGGGCGAAACGAAGGAAAGAGGAGGAAATAACTTGCAGAAGATTGATGTGATTTTGGCGGATGACAACCGAGAATTTACGTCGTTGCTATCGGAATTCATCAACGATCAGGATGACATGTCTGTTGTTGGGGTAGCCTATAACGGGAACGAAGTCATCCGTCTGATCGAACAGGCGAAAAAAGTTCCCGATGTGCTTATTCTGGACATTATCATGCCGCACTTGGACGGTCTGGGCGTGCTGGAGCAGCTCCGCGAAATGAACCTTCATCCGCAGCCCAAGGTCATCATGCTGACGGCTTTCGGCCAAGAGAACATCACGCAAAAAGCGGTGCAGCTCGGCGCATCGTATTACATCCTCAAGCCTTTTGACATGGACGTGCTCACAAACCGGATTCGCCAGCTGGTCGGCACTTCGCCGTCCTCGGTATTGAACAGCTCCATCTCCTCCAAGACCAATGTCGTCCCGATGAACAAGGGCAAAAATCTGGACGCCAACATCACCAGCATCATCCATGAGATCGGCGTTCCGGCCCACATCAAGGGCTATCAGTACCTCCGCGAAGCGATCACGATGGTGTATAACAACATCGAAATTCTCGGAGCCATCACCAAGACGCTCTATCCGGCGATCGCCGAGCGCTACAAGACCACTCCGAGCCGGGTGGAACGCGCCATTCGCCACGCCATCGAAGTGGCTTGGACGCGCGGCAACATCGACAGCATCAGCTTCATCTTCGGCTACACCATCAACATCTCGAAGTCGAAACCGACCAACAGCGAGTTCATCGCGATGGTCGCCGACAAGCTGCGGATCGAGCATAAGGTGAGCTGAAAGTAGCGTAGGTATCACGTTTATCGGATGTTGTTCGAACGGTTGTTCACCGTCAATTTAGCCGTTTTCGCGTCGTATCGACATGAGATTCTGATAAACTGAAGCGGATTGAGGCTGATAAATTTCGAAGGAACAGACGGTCGTTCGGCGGCAATTTATCGGACAGTTTCGCTAAAAAGCATATTACCACTTCATCCTAACAAACGCTACTCTTACGGATTCGTCCGCGAGAGTGGCGTTTTTTTTTCGAAGAGACTGTACTAATCATTTGAGGAACTTGCTCAACCTTTTCGCCAATCATTCTTCTTTGACACGTACTAAAGCACGTGCTAATATTGATTCATCGGGAGGCGATAGGATGACATGAGGTCGCGCGAAATCATCAAACTACTTGAATCAGACGGTTGGTACTTCGTTAGGGCAAGCGGTAGTCATCACCAATTCAAACATCCAACGAAACCCGGTAAAGTAACGGTGCCGCACCCGAAGGACCAGCTTACCTCAAGGAACTGTGAAAAGCATCTTGAAGCAGGCGGGGCTTTAATAGCCCCCTTGCGGCAAGAATAAATATAGGCAAAAAAATTTTTTTGACTTAAAACAGGGCACAGAATATAAATCCCGTGCCCTGTTATATAGGAGGTGCATGTATAATGAAGAAGGATCGCTATATCTATCCGGCCGTATTCGACTATTCGCCCGATGGAATCTCCGTCAGCTTTCCCGATTTACCTGGCGCGCTGACTTGCGGAGACGACGACGAGGACGCATTGCGTATGGCGAAGGAATGTCTCGCGCTGTATCTGTACGACTCCGAAGAAAGTGACGAAGTAATTCCGGAACCTACACGTGCTGTTGATGTGTCAGTCGAGTCGAGCCAAACGGTTGTACTCGTTGAGGCGTGGATGCCACCGTTTCGTGACGAGATGGCGGAAAAGGCCGTCAAGAAAACGTTGACGATCCCGAAGTGGCTAAACGATGTTGCCGAGGAGAATAACGTGAATTTCTCGCGGGTTTTGCAAGACGCGCTGAAATCGTATCTCGGCGTGAAAGAGCGTAAGAAGGCTTAAGAAAAACGCCAGCTGAGCGGGATATACCGTTTGAGCTGGCGTTTGTTTATCGATATTGACGAACGTACATTCCTACGATAGAATGGCGGAGTATAGGCGGAGGCCCAAGTGCCTATGGCTGACCATTTCGCCTTTAGCGCGGCAAGTCGGCGAGTTCAGCGGCAGCTTCGAGCTTGTTGGAAAGCCACGGATATGGGGTGCCATTGCCTCAGCTCAGAGGGGCTTGTGGGAAAACCTTTTCTGCTTTTTGCCGGGGAATGCGGAATTAGTCCTGTAGGCCTAATTTGTGGAAAATGAATGATATTGAGCAGGAATTTCCTCATATTTTGTAGAATAACCTCACTGCTTGCAAGTACTTATTACATAGGAAGAAGAGAGGGTATTTATGAAGAAGAGTGCAAACATCCTGTTGTCCGCCGCAATGGCGGCAACCCTGCTCGTCGGAACCAGTCCGGCAGCACTGGCCGCTCCGGCCAAAGCGGCACCCGCGGCGTCGCCGTCCGTCTTCATCGACGGAACCAAGCTCAGCTTCACCAATCAGCAGCCGGTCATTCTGAAGGACCGCACGCTCGTCCCGATGCGGGCGATCTTCGAAGCGCTCGGAGCAACGATCCAGTATGATGCCAAAACCGGTAAGGTAACAGCCACGAAGAAGGATACGAGCTACTTTCATTATCTAGGGGACAAGACGGTTACCCTCACGATCGGTTCCGTCAAGGCTCACGTGAAGGCTGATCCGGCCAAGGATTACAAGGAGAACGCCGTCGACAAGGATGTGGTTCTCGACGTTCCGGCCCAGACCATCAATGACAGCACGATGGTGCCGTTGGCTTTTGTCGGGCAGGCGCTTGATTGCCATGTGAGCTGGGACGGCAAGAACAACCGCATCAACATCTACAAGCCGCAGATGAAAGAATCCTGGTACCAGCAGGATCCGCAAACCGATGAGCTGACGGAAGAATATGACGTGAAGACCTACAAGCTCCCGGACCCCCTTCCAACTGGGCTGGAGGAAGTGTTCCTGAGCACAGTTTCCTATGGCGATGAGAAAACCGTGAAATTCTACTCCTACTCGATCGCTCAAATGCAGGTTGACAACAACGGAACAACCATGAAAGGTGACCTGAAAATTCAGGGGGTCATTGATAACAAAATCTGGAAGGGCGATTATGTCTTGAACGCATATCCCCAAGGCTCGTTCGTCATGAGCATCAAAAATCATATCGAATCTCCTGGCTATTCTTTGGATGACGGAACGCTCGATCTGAGATATATTCCTCTTACGATATACAATGTGGCTAAAGACGCCTATGAAAAAGGCTTGATGGGAAGCGGCGAATAAGAGCGGGAGTGGGGGGAAATGATGAAAAAGAAGACAGCAAGTATTTTATCGGCAGCTTTACTGGTAACTATGGTTGCCGGTGGAACACAGGGGACAGGGAAGGCGTTCGCTGCCTCAGCTCCTGCGGCTTTAGCGAGCCCTTCCGTCTTCATCGACGGAACCAAGCTCAGCTTCACCGGTCAGCAGCCGGTCGTTCTGAACGACCGCACGCTCGTCCCGATGCGGGCGATCTTTGAAGCGCTGGGAGCGCAGGTGAGTTACGATGCAGCAAATCAGACCGTTACGGCCGAGAAGAAGGATACCAGCTTCGCTCAATTGGACGGCGATATCACCATCACCCTGCAGATTGGATCGACGAAAGCCCGCGTTACAAGTTATTCGTTTGAGGATTGGGCGGGTAAAACCGGCGACGATTATGTGACTCTGGACGTTCCGGCGCAGACGATCAAGGGCAGCACGATGGTTCCGTTGGCCTTCGTCAGCAAGGCTCTTGATTGCCATATCAAATGGGACGGCACAAAAAATCGGATCGATTTGTATGAGCCGCATATTCAGGAATATTTGTACCTGCAGGATTCGAAAACCGGCGAAGCGACGGTTCGTTACGATCTTAATTCACTTAATTCCGATACTGCGTTCGACCAGCAGCCGCCGGAGGATAAGGAGCAGGTTTTCCTGCGCACCGTCTCTTACAATGATGTCAAAAATGTAAACTATGGTGTATACTTCCATGCAGCAAAAAATGTTGGCGCGGAAACTGAGGAAAAAATCCACGATTTTGATATGGTGGTGTTCGGCGTTGTAGACGATACCAAGTGGACGGGCGATTATATCCTTTATGACAATGGGGACCCTAACTCCGAAGAATACGAAGATGATTTCAACCCGATTAACGGAACCTTTGAAGTTCCGGTAAAGATGGTCAATGGCAAACCGGATTTAAGCTATATTCCATATTCGATCCAACAGGCTCTTAAAGACAGCCCGCCCGCCGATCCGGAAAAATAAACAAATCTGATGGAAGCGCGAAAGCCTCTGGCTCCTTGAATAGGAGCAAGAGGCTTTCTTCATTCAGAATATCCGAAACCCGAAAAAGGAATGGGCAGCCGTATAAAGAATGTAGAGAAGCAGCAGGTAGGTGATGACCGTCAGCACAATAAACTTCCGCTTTTTGCGCTCCTTCTTTTCTTTTTCCTTGTCGTCCCATTCGTCCTGAACCTCAATGCGGGCTAATTGCCGGAGCCGCTCTTCCCGGTAAACCGGATCATCTCTGTCCATGCCTGTCCCTCCCTCTAGTGACACTTTATGAAGCGAGGTTGAGAGATATGCGGCTTGCTGCCGATTTGGTTACATTTACTAGCATCGAATATGAACCAAATGTATATATAAAATGATATACTATTTTTGCAAGCGAAAGCTTGCTTCATAACCTTTTTTTCTCCGATTTGCCGCTGGAGTTGGATCCGGCGGCTTTTTTTGTAGGACGAAATGCGGAAATGTGACAAAAATCAAAAAGCGGGTGTAGGAGGTTCTTCCTATTAGGCAAGGATAGCCACTATTTGGCTATTGTCTATCCGTTTTTTGCATGTTACCTTATTAAGGGAAACTAAATTGCCGAATCCGGTTTAGCAAAAGACCGGTACGGGGGACTTTTTTGTCGGGCATGCCCGGGCGCATTGACGGTTCGTCCGTTATGAGCTTGAGGCAGGCAAAGCGACGTAACCAGGCAGCTTCCAGTCTATATAAGACATGGACCGCTTGGTTAGAGGGGTGAATGATCGCGGGGTAACCCAGCGAGCTAGGGAGAGTACCTCTTCCCGAATCCGTCAACTAACCTCGGAGGCTCTAGGAGGAACATAAGCTGAATAAGCTCGCCAAGACCATCCTGTTGTCGTCTGCTGTCTTTGCAACCGGATTCATGTTCGCCCAGCAGAGTGAAGCCGCTCCGTCGTCCGTCAAGGTGCAGATCAATGATTCGGTTATCTCGTTTCCCGACGCCCAGCCCTTTGTCGATGAAAGCAGTCGCACTCAGATCCCGGTTCGCGTGGTTTCAGAAAAGTTGGGATACTCGGTTGCTTCTATAGACGTTGGAGAGCAGGTAAAGGTTACCATCACCGGCAATAATCGCACCATTTCCTTAACGACCGGTCAAGCCAAGGCTACTGTCAACGGCAAGACCATCTCTCTCGACACCAAAGCCGTCGTCTCCGGGAATCGTACTTATGTTCCGCTTCGCTTCATTGCCGAATCGTTTGATACGGAGGTGAAGTGGGATTCTGCAGCCCAGCTTGTCATTGTCGAAGCGGACGGCCGGGATCACGCTCCCGCTGTACAGGCTAAGGCCTTCAGCGCAGCCGCGTTGCTCGTTTCGAATTCCAAGCAATACTTAGGCGTTCCCTACATGTGGGGAGGGGCAACCCCGGGCGGCTTTGATTGCTCCGGCTTCGTTCAATACCTGCTCAATAAGCAGCAGGTCTCCGTTCCCCGCACCGCGGACGCCATGCGCACCAGCACGGGCACGAGCGTGTTTCAGCCGAAACCCGGGGATCTCGTCTTCTTTTCCTCAACGCAAAAGGCGCCGGCCAACCATGTCGGCATCTACATCGGCGACGGCAAGTTCATCTCGGCTACCAATTCGAACGGCATCCACATCGATCCGCTCAATTCCGGCTATTGGGGCAACCGTTTTTTTACCGCCAAACGAGTCTTTTCCTCTTGAAACCTATTCTTACCCGGTATTTATAAGGGCGAAACAACAAAACACGGCATTCCTTCGCGGAGTGCCGTTTTTTTGCCGAACGTCAGCCAGAGGTACTAAGCCGCCGAAGGCGTGAGCAGTAAGCTCCGGTGGCCACAGGCGGATCATTTGGTTTCCTTCGGTCCTTCAATTCCGATGTATTGGTTGAAGATGCCGATCGCGGAGATCCGTCCGAGCTCGCCGAAATTGGACGTACAGCGGCTTGCAACCAGGTAATTCCGACAGGAAGATGTGCTGTTGAGAAGCGGGGAGCCGAGCAGATCGACGCCGAAGTTGATCAGCTTGCTGTCGCTTTTTTTCTTGAGCTGCTCCTTCGTCCAATCGACGTATTGGGTCTTGCTCGGCACGGTAAGAGCGGCGAGGATAAGGACGAGGCAGAGCGCCGCGAACAGTAATTTTTTCATAAAGGGCTCCTTTCCTGGAATGAGAACGATAGGATCGGCTAACCTTTTTTTGGGAGTGACCCTCTCTTCTGTTACGATACCTCGACTTGGGGGAAAAGGGAATCCCCGTTTGAGCTCGAAAGCAAGCCTCCATGCGAAAAGTCTCCCTGCTACTTGAATTGGCACGGCGGACGCGGTCTCCGGGAATAGGGAAGTTCACGCCGGAATGAGCGCGGCATTGGTAAAGTCCGGGACAAACAGGTACAATGGGGAGCGTATAATGCCGTGATGGAGGGGAACAGGATGTCCAAATCCTATGAAATTGTCGTCTTGGGCGGGGGAGTGGGCGGGTATACGGCCGCCATTCGGGCAGCCCAGCTCGGCAAGAGCGTTGCGCTGGTGGAGAAGGATAAGCTCGGGGGCACGTGCCTGCATCGGGGATGCATTCCCACGAAGGCTCTGCTCCGCAGCGCGGAGGTATTCGCCGAATTCCGCGAGGCCGGCGATTATGGCATAGAAGCGGAAGGGTTCCGCGTCAATATGGGCAAGGTTCAGGAGCGCAAGAAGGGGATTGTGGAGCAGTTGCACAAGGGCGTCCAATTCCTGATGAAAAAGAATAAAATCGACGTCTACAGCGGAACGGGGAGGCTGATCGGTCCGTCGATCTTCTCGCCGCGGCCGGGAAGCGTGGCGGTGGAGCTGGCGGACGGCGAGACCGAGACGCTGGTGCCGGAGCAGCTGATTCTGGCGACCGGCTCGCGGCCGCGGTCGCTGCCTGGGCTTGTGCCGGACGGAAGGCGGATTCTCCTAAGCGATGACGCGCTGGAGCTGGCGGAGGTTCCCCGTTCGGCAGTGATCATCGGCGGCGGCGTCATCGGCTGCGAATTTGCTTCGCTTCTCCGCGATTTCGGCGCGGAGGTCACGGTGGTTGAATATGCCGATCGGCTGCTGCCGCTGGAAGACAAGGAAGTGTCCGCCGAGCTCGCCCGGCGGTTCAAGAAGGACGGAGTGCGCGTGCTGACCGGAGCGCGCGTGTTGGCCGAGACGGTTCAAGCCGGTGAGCGGGAAGTGCGCCTCAGCGCGGAGCTGGCTGCCGGCGTGACGGAGCTGGCCGCGGAGATCGCCATCGTGGCGGTCGGCCGGATCGGCAACACCGAAGGCATCGGGCTGGAGAACACGGACATCGTCGTGGACCGCGGGTTCATCCGCACGGACGAGTACATGCAGACGGCGGTCGGCCACATCTACGCCGTAGGCGATGTGAACGGGAAGATGCAGCTCGCCCACGCCGCCGCGCATCAGGGAATCTCGGCCGTGGAACGGATTGCCGGGCTGGAGGGCCATCCGTTCCGCGTTCAGGAGGTGCCGCGCTGCGTATATACGCGGCTGCAGGTGGCCGGCATCGGCGTGACGGAGCAGGAGGCGAAGGACGCCGGCCGTACCGTGAAGGTGGGAAAATTCCCCTTCAAGGCGCTCGGCAAGGCGCTCGTCCAGGGAGAAACCGGCGGCTTCGTCAAGGTCGTCGCCGACGGCGACTCAGGCGATCTGCTCGGCGTGCACATGGTCGGCGGCCATGTCACCGAGCTGATCGGCGAAGCCTCGCTCGCCGGCTTCTTGAACGCATCCGCCTGGGAGGCGGGGCAGGCGATTCATCCGCACCCGACGCTGTCGGAAGCGCTGGCTGAAGCCATGCTGGCGGTGGACGGCAGCGCGCTGAATATGTAAGGGAAAGGGAACCGGCCTGACAGCAAACGTTGCTTGCTGTCAGGCCGGTTTCTTTGCGAGCAGAAAGGCGGCACTCGGTCGGAAAATCATTTGCGAGAGTAGCGACGATTTCGGTTACGGACATGAGCGACCGTTACATGTGCTTTTCCGCATGAAACCAGTTATAACGGACATGAGCGACACTTAGAAGATTATTTGCGCCGAATCTCTGGCAGATTGCTTTTTAAGCGTCTGTGATGTCCGCTAGATCAAGGAACGGGCTAGAATCCGCTTTTAACAGTCTTTCATGTCCGTAATCAGCAAGCGATTGGCATGACGTTCCGTTATCCGCAGGTATTTTGCCAGGTCATGAGATTGGAAGGGATGAATAGCGCGCCTAGCATAGCGAAGGGTCTCCGCTTCTAGAGCCGAAAGTTCGGAGGGAGCATCCAGCGATGTGAACTTTCCTATAAAGGCAAGTACCAACTGCCGGCAGCGCGAGGGCTCTTCCTGAATGGAAAGGTAAGGAATCTCGATGAAGGTCCAACCGTCGAGGGTCAAAAGGCTGTGCCTCCAGCAGAGATCCTTGAACCGGCGAACATCGAGGTCGCGCGCATGGGGACCATATCCTTGAATCTCGATGGCGGCTTTGGCTCCGCCCGGCATATAGGCGAGGTCCAGATAGCGGAAGCCGTTTTGAAAGTCGCTTACTTCCCATTCCGGATACAGATGGTCAAAATTCCGGACTGCAGGAAACCAGACCGAGCGGAGAAATTCGACGGTTCCGTGCGCAAAGGGGACGTTTGCGAGACGGCTTTTGTCCGCGGCTGCTGATCAAAAAATGTGCATGTCCGATTGCGATTGTGGTATAGTATGGGATAGGGTCAGATATTAGGACCAGGTAATAAATTGCACATTCCATTCCCGGCTGCGGCGTCCTGCGCCGACAAGGGGCCGGGGAAATAAGGAGGCAAGCTCCCTTGACAATCGGTCAAATGACAAAGCATCGCAGCCTGGGATTGTCGGATGAAAAAGTTGTGCAAATGTATGAGCTGATGGTGAAGGCGCGAAAATTCGATGAGATGGCCATGCTGCTGCAGAGGACGGGGAAGGTCGCGTTTTTCATATCGGGGATCGGGCAGGAGGCCTGCCAGGTTGCCGCTGCTATGGCGCTTGAGCCGCATAAAGATTATTTTCTGCCCTATTACCGGGATTACGGCTTCGTGCTGACCGTGGGCATGACCCTGAAGGAGCTGATGCTTTCCGCCTTCAGCAAAGCGGACGACCCGACGAGCGGCGGCCGGCAGATGGTCGGGCATTTCAGCCACAGGCAGCATCACATCGTGACGGGATCGAGCCCGGTGACTACGCAGGTTCCGCACGCGGTCGGATTCGCTTTGGCCGCGAAGATGAACAAGCAGGACTTCGTCTCCTACGTCACGTTCGGGGAAGGCTCCAGCAACCAGGGAGATTTTCATGAGGGCTGCAATTTTGCCGGTGTGAAGAAGCTTCCGGTGATCTTCCTGTGCGAGAACAACCAATATGCGATCTCCATTCCGATGCACAAGCAGCTCGGCGGCAAGGTGAGCGACCGGGCGCAGGGCTACGGATTTCCGGGCATCCGCGTGGACGGCAACGATGCGCTGGAGGTCTATCGTGTCGTCAAGGAAGCGCGGGAGCGCGCGGTTCGCGGCGAAGGCCCGACGCTGATCGAGGCGTTGATGTACCGTCTCTCGCCGCACTCCACCTCGGACAACGACTTGCTCTATCGCACAAAGGAAGAGATCGAGACGCATCGCCAGCTGGACGGGGTGCCGCGCTTCCGCGACTACCTGATCGAGTGCGGCCTGTGGAGCGAAGAGAAGGACCGCGAGCTGCTCGCGGCGGTTGACCGGGAAGTGCGCGCAGCGGCGAAGTTCGCCGAGGATGCCCCGCATGCCCGGATGGAGGACCTGCACCGCCACCTGTACGCCGAAACGGAGGAGATCTGACCATGGCGGTTATCACCTATCTGGAAGCGATCCGCTCGGCGATGCTCGAGGAGATGCAGCGCGACGAGAATGTCTTCGTCATGGGCGAGGATGTCGGCAAGGGCGGCGTGTTCAACGCCACCAAGGGCTTCCGCGACCTTTTTGGCGAGGAGCGCTGCATGGATACGCCGCTTGCCGAATCGGCCATCGCCGGCGTCGCCATCGGCGCGGCTATGTACGGTATGAAGCCGATCGCCGAGATGCAGTTCGCCGATTTTATTCTGCCGGCGACGAACCAGATCATCAGCGAAGCGGCGAAAATTCGTTACCGCTCCAACAACGACTGGAGCTGCCCGGTCGTGATCCGCGCCCCGTTTGGCGCTACCGGCGGCAGCGCCCTGTACCACTCGCAGTGCCCCGAGTCGGTATTCTTCGGCACGCCGGGGCTGCAGATAGTGGCGCCGTCCAATCCCTACGACGCCAAGGGACTGCTGAAGGCGGCGATTCGCAGCGAGGACCCGGTGCTGTATTTTGAACACAAGAAGTGCTACCTCTCGATCACCGGCGATGTGCCGAACGACGACTACATCGTGCCGATCGGCAAAGCCCGGGTGGCCCGCGAGGGCGAGGACATCACCGTCATCTCCTACGGCATGGCGGTGAATCTGGCGCTGAAGGCGGCGGCGGAGCTGGCCAAGGACGGGATCAGCGCCCAGGTGCTGGACCTGCGTTCGCTGGCGCCGCTCGACAAGGACGCGATCCTCGCGTCGGCGGCCAAGACCGGCAAGGTACTCATCGTTCACGAGGACAACAAGACCGGCGGCGTCGGCGCGGAAGTATCGGCGATCATCTCTGAAGAGCTGTTTTACGACCTCGATGCGCCGATCATGCGCCTCTGCGGTCCGGATGTGCCGGCCGTCAGCATGAGTCCGGTCCAGGAGAAGGCGTTCCTGCTTACTCCGGAAAAGATCGGGGAAGCCATGCGCAGGCTGGCGGAGATCTGACGCGGACAGTCAGCGGAGCGCCGGGGTAGCAAGCGGACAGTCAGCGGATTGTCAGCGGCGCGCCGGGGTAGGAAGCAGGGAGCGGCAAGGGACGCAAAGCAGGCTGGTCATGGATGCGGCATCGGTGCGTTGGCGTGGCTTGCTTATGACTCGCTGAGCCGAGGCAGCAATCGCTGAGCGCCTATCGGCGCTGAAACTAGATGCCGGAAAGGCGGAAAGGCATTACACGGAGGAAACGAGGGATTTTTTCGATGAGTGACAAGGACAGCCGGGGCACAGCGGTGCCCGTTCCCCATTTGGCCGAAAGTTTGGTTGCCGCGACGGTCGGCAAATGGCTGAAGCAACCGGGGGAATATGTCGTTCAATATGAGATTCTCTGTGAGCTGATCACGGAGAAGGTGGTGGTCGAGATGCCTTCGCCGATCGAAGGCACGCTGACCGAATGGGTGGTCGCCGAGGGCGAGACCGCACAGGTCGGCGACCCGATCTGCTTCATCCGCGAGCCGGGCGAAGCCGCGGCGGATGAGGCGGCTCCCGCCGCCGCAGCGGACGCGCGCGGCGAAGCGCCGGCAGCGGCCGCCCCGGCGGGAGCGGGCGGCGGCGAGCACAGCGGGCGGTTCTCGCCCGCCGTGCTGAAGCTGGCCGCCGAGCGCGGCATCCGGCTCGCCGATGTGCCGGGAACCGGCCTCGGCGGGCGCATCACGCGCAAGGATGTGCTCGCTTACGCCGAGCGCGCGGCATCCGCCGGTTCGCGCGGCGCTGCCGCTGCGACCGCCGGCGTCTCGGCGCTGCCGCCGACCGGCGCATCCGCAGCGGCCGTCGCGCCGGCTCCAGCGGCCTCAGCAACTGTGGCCGCGCCCCCTGCCTCCGCGACGGCATATCGCGCTGCTGCGTTCGCGCTGCCGCAGCAGGCTCCCGCCGGACCGGTTCGCTCCACCGGCCTGCATCTCACCTCCAACCCGCCCACGCCGTTCAGCGAGGCGGAGCGGGTGGACGACAGCCGCGGCGAGTATTTCATCGACGTGACGCCGGTCCGCGACACCATCGCCAGCCGCATGCGGCAGAGTGCAACGGAGATTCCGCACGCATGGACGATGGTAGAGGTGGATGTCACCAACCTGGTTCAGCTGCGGACAAAGGTGAAGGACGAGTTCATGCGCCAGGAAGGCATCAACCTGACCTATCTGGCCTTCGTCCTGAAGGCGGTCGTCGGCGCCATCAAGGATTACCCGATCCTCAACTCAGTCTGGGCGGTAGACAAGATCATCGTCAAGCGGGATATCAACATCTCTCTCGCCGTCGGCACGGAGGATTCCGTCATCACGCCGGTGATCAAGAAGGCCGACCAGAAGAATATCGCCGGTCTCGCCCGCGAGGTGGATGAGCTCTCGCGCAAGGCCCGCTCCGGCAAGCTGTCCCTGGGCGATTTGCAGGGGGGCACATTCACGCTGAACAACACCGGCTCGTTCGGCTCGCTCCTCTCGTACCCGATCATCAACTATCCGCAGGCGGCGATTCTCACCTTCGAATCGATCGTGAAGAAGCCGGTCGTCATCAACGACATGATCGCGGTGCGCTCCATGGTCAACCTCTGTTTATCGCTGGACCACCGGATTCTGGACGGCGTGATCTGCGGCCGCTTCCTACAGCGGGTGAAGGAAAATCTGGAAAGCTACGGACCGGACACCAAGCTGTATTAGGGAACTGCGCCTCAATAACATTTTCTCGATTTTCACGCTGACTGCCCGACTGGGAACTGCGCCTAACTAGCATTTCTCGATTTTCTCGCTGACTGCCCGATTCGTGTACGTTCTTCTTATTTTCTATAGGCTTGTAGTTCAGCGCAGTTCCTTTGTGTAAGTTCTTCTTATTTTCTTCCAGCATGCTAGTTCAGCGCAGTTCCTACGGGCTAAGCTTGCGCCCGCATTCCGCCAGCGAGCAAAAAGCCGCCCCTTCCCTTATCCCCGGAGAGGCGGCTTTTCCATGCGGCCGCAAGGCCGGCAGCCGTCAGAACGGCTGTATGAAGGCTTCGAGCAAGTACATGAGCGTGGAAATCATCATGCTGCCGATCATGAGCCAGATGACGACGCGAAACCAGAGTTTGGACTTCAAAAAAACGACTCCCCTTTTCAGGTGGTATGGAAATGAGTAAGATAAAGAAAGCGCGTTTGCGGCGTTTGCTCATATGACCTTAGTTTAACTCAATAGAAGCGATGGAGGGAAGACCCATGATACAGCGGGAGCGGCTGATCGGAGAGTTCATGGAGCTCGTTCAAGTCGACAGCGAAACGAAGCACGAGGAAACGATCGCTCGGGTCCTTAAGAAGAAGTTCACGGATCTCGGCATTCGCGTTCAGGAAGACGACAGCAAGGAAAGAACCGGACACGGCGCAGGCAACCTGATCTGCACCCTCCCGGCCAAAGGAAAAGGAGCGCATGCGCCCAAGCTGATGTTCACCTGCCACATGGACACCGTGACTCCCGGCCGCGGCATCAAGCCGGAGCTGGGCGCCGACGGCTACATACGCAGCGACGGCACCACCATCCTCGGCAGCGACGACAAGGCCGGCTTGGCGGTGCTGTTGGAAGGCATCCGCGTGCTCCGGGAGCAGGAGAGCGATCATCCGCAGCTGCAGGTTATCATCACCGTGGGCGAAGAATCCGGACTGTGCGGGTCGCGGGCGATGGACCCGAAATGGCTGGATGCCGACTACGGGTATGCGCTTGACTCGAACGGGGCGATCGGCGGCATCGCCATCGCGGCTCCCTCGCAGCAGAAGATCTTCATCACCTTCCTCGGCAAATCCGCTCACGCCGGCGTGAATCCGGAAGATGGTGTCAGCGCCATCACCGTCGCCAGCCGGGCGGTGTCCAAAATGAACCTGGGGCGCATCGACAAGGAGACGACCGCCAATATCGGCAGCTTTTCGGGCGGAACGGCCGGGACGACCAACATCGTCTGCGAAAAGGCCGTGCTGGAGGCGGAGGCGCGCAGCCTCGATGCAAAGAAGCTGAACCGGCAGGTGGAGTCGATGAAGGCCGCCTGCGAGGCGGCGGCTGCGGAGATGGGCGCCACCTGCGAGTTCCGCAGCCATCTCTTGTATCCTTCCTTCAAGTTTACGGATGACGCGCCGGTCGTTCAATTGGCCAAACGGGCCTTGACCCGCATCGGCGCCGTTCCGAAGCCGTTTCATTCCGGCGGCGGCAGCGACGCAAACGTGTTCAACGGGCACGGTGTTCCGACGGTGAATCTATCGGTCGGGTACGAGAACATCCATACCAAGAAAGAACGGATCAAGGCGGAAGACCTCGTCAAGCTGACGGACGCATTCCTCGCGCTGATCGAGGAGGCCGTTCAAGCCGGCAGTCCCAGCTGACCGGTTCCTTCCGCGCAAGCAACAAAGCCATCCTGCTCCGGACGCGAGAAGCCCGGAAGAGGGTGGCTTTTTTGATAGTAAAGAAAGTATGTCCTCTTCTGAGTGGGGGCGAATTTGCGAAAAAGGGGTACTGAGCGAATCTTAGAAAAGAAGCAACGGCCGGTGCAGAAAAAGGGTCAGAAGAAGCGAAAGGTCGCTTCGAGCATCATCCCGGGCATGATCCCTGGCATGATCCCTGGCATGATCCCTGGCATGATCCCTGGCATGATCCCTGGCATGATCCCTGGCATCATCCCTGGCGTCATCGCGGGCATGATCCCGGGTTTACATAAGGCCTGCTTCAGGATGCTTGCCCCGCAAGTGATCCGCCAAACCGAAAGAACCATCAGGCTCACCCCGAATATCAGCCTGGACCGTGGAATTTGCGCTAACCGGCAAGGCCGCAAATAATAACGATCTGAAACATCACTATTGGCTGGGCGAGAGCCGTTTTCCGTAAAATAGCAATTTGAAACATCATTAAATGGGACCGAGTGGCGAGAAAAGGAAGGCGACTCACGAAATAATGATAGGGGTGATCACTATTTCTCGCGTATCCCAGCTTCTTCGTGGAAATAACGTTATTTCACATCATTATAAACTTCCGTAACGACCGGTGAAGTCTCTGATGAGCATCACGTGGTCTATGGGGTGTGTTCATCCTCTTCCGGAAGAGTCCGAAGCAATCCCCCGCGCGAGTTGCGACGGAGCACATTGCCCCCACCTACAATTCATCGCGGACGTGGATGCCTTTCTTCTGGAGCTGGGCCAGGAAGAACTTGAGGATGGCGACGGTGATGATGGTGAACAATCCGGCGCTGAGCAGAATATGAGGATAGAACTGGACGAAGCGGGTTCCATAGGAGATCATCGCTCCCCATTCGCCGACGGGCCCAGGTAGAACCGGCTGCTGCCGCCCCAGAGACCGAGCGGCATGCCGAGGAGAAACCGGCACAGGGCGATCACCGCGGCAAAGCCGAGCGTGAGCTTCATGCCATTCAGCAGGAGGCTGAGGAGATCGATTCCCCGGTGATCGGTGCCGAGCAGGAATTCACCGTTCGGTCGCACGGGAGGGACGATATACACCGTCTGCCCGCCGACCGTCTCCTGGCGGAACTGAAATTTCTCGCTGTCGCCGATGCCGTGCGGCGTGAGGAGAGTTCCAAACGCCGCGGTCAGCACAAGCAGAACAAACAAAATCCAAGCGGCGAGATAAGCGGGAGGCAGAGCGCGCAGACGGCTGAGTTTCCGACTTGTGCGGTTCCCGGCTCTCGTTCCCGCGGCTGTCTCATCGGGAGCGGCGGCCGCAGGAATGAGAGCAGTGGCGTTGCCGACTGCTACGGCGGGCTCAAAGCCTCCCGGTGCCATCTGGGGAAACGGGCTTCCGCCGCCGGAGCCTGCGCCCTCGACCGTGGCTGTGGCTGCGGTTGCGGTTGCACCTCCTAGATAATGCTTTGTTTTCGAGTGATTTTCCTTCGCCATCAGACCTGCACCCCCATACAGGTTCAGTCCCCCGCACTAGCCGATTCTTCGATGGCCGCGATCAATCGGTGCAAATCCAAAGCATCATAAAAATCCGGGGTTTCTTTTGTATCGCATAGGATATCTTTGGCAAAGGATTGATGCGCCCGAAATACATTCGTAAATGGCGCCTTCTTCTTGTCTTCCATGACAACGGTGAAATCACACGGTTGACTGAAGGCAATCGTCTGCGATGATTCATATATGGCTAGCGAAACGCTCAACCCGCCATATTGCGGATGTCCGATGGACTGAGGCTGGCTGAGTCTGATGACCCCTTGTTCTCCTTGCACCTCCAACAGGAATTGAGGATAAGCCCCTCCTTGCAGATGGATGGCGATCGGGATAGTTCCGTTGATTTTGCCTTGAATCAGATATTGGTCCTCGGTATTCTTGCCTGTCGTGCCGTCATGATTAATGAGACGAGCTTCCGAATAATGCATATGGCGGCTTGCTTGAATTTCCGTGAAACGCCCGAAAATGAACGTCACCAGATCCAAAGAATGTCCCCCGTTAATGCTCAGCAAACTCGCTCCGCTTTTTCGATCCAGGAGATAACGGCTGCTCCGGTCCACCCAATTTCCTTTTGCCTGCGTGGAGACTTTCATATGGATCGACAGAATCCTTCCGATTTCATTGCGATCGATCATGTGCTTCACCAGCTTCACTTCATCGGACTGGCGGGACTGAAGCCCGGTGGCATGCTTGATTGCGGACTGCCGGATTTCTTTCGCGATGATTTCGACTTCACCGAGATTTGCGGCGAGAGGCCATTCGCAATAAAGGTGTTTCTCAGCCCGGATCGTATCCAGCACGATTTCCTTGTGGAATGGAACCTTTACGCTGACAACGATCATCTCTACGTTATTCGATGCGAGCATTTTTCGATAATCGTCATAGGCTTCGATGTCTCCTCCGATGTCATGAGCGGCTTCATTGGCGGATTCCATGTTCGTCGTCGCAACGGCGGTGATTTGATGATGCTTGCTTTGGAGCAAAGCGGGAATGTGTGTGGAACCGGCCCACCGATTTCGCAGGGAACCTCCGATAATGCCTGTCTTTATTCGTCGATCATTCATCAAGAATGCCTCCCCTGATCTCGTTAACAGCAGTATAATACATTATAGATATCACGAATAATGTTTATATATGATGAATTCATCAATAAAATTGATATGAAGGGAGGAGACAAATGTGGACATCGAAAATATGAGGGCGTTTATTGCCGTGGCGGAAAATCAAAGTATTTCCATTGCCGCGAAAGAGCTGCATCAGCTGCAATCGAATATGACGGCGAAAATTAAGAAAATCGAAAACGAGTTCAACAAAGAGCTTTTCTATCGAAAGCCGAGAGGGATGGAATTGAATCAAGAGGGGAAGAAGCTCTACGCTCAGTTCAAGAAGATGATCTCTCTATGGGAAGAAACCCGAAGCATGATGAGTGAGGAAAGCCCGCTGCTGAAGCTGGGGCTGATGGTCAGCAAGATTCCTGCGAACTTTGATGACGCCATGAAAGCCTTATATGAAAAATATGCGAACCTGACGGTGACCATCAAAACAGGAAACACATCTAAAATTGAAGAAGACATCGCGAACGGAACGATTGATATCGGATTTCTCGTCGGTAAAACGGATCATAAATCGCTTCATTATAAGAAATGCGATACTGAAAAATTGGTCCTGATTGGTAAAACCATCGATAAGCCGCTTGAGGAGATTTTAAAAACCGACAATTTAATCGTTTCTTCCGAAAATTGTTATTATAAAAAAATATTTGATTTATTGCTGGAGGACTATAAGGTGCCTAGATCGGATTTTGTTGAAATTGCCGCATTCGATTCGATGGTCAAAATGTGCCAACTTGGTATGGGGGTAACCTTGCTTCCAGAATCCGATCTTGTTGCATGGGGAGTGAGCCATTATAAAGCGGTCGATCACAGCTGTTGCGAGATTGAAAAGTTCGTCTGTTACAGAAAAAACTATAAACTCACAGGGATAGAACGGCAATTCATGGAGCTGATCGTCACTTACAGGTGATATCAAAACGGTGACTACACCCGTAGAAGCCTATGTTATATTGCCTTCTGACAGAGGTTCTACTCTCGTGATTAATGGGCTCACCATGGAGAATATTTTTTATTCCAGATGAACAGGCAAGAAAATGTGTTATAGGTTATATTGACCCCAATTTCTTCCAGTTACCGACGAAGTAATTAATTAGCATTTGGATTAATGCTGGACAAGGGTTCAACATGGTTGTTAAGCCTAGCCAGGCACTCTCTGGTTATGCTTTTATGCTATAATGAAAACAACTCGATTTGGAGGTGGATGAGGATGCGCTGGGAAAAGGTTCGCGAGCAGTTCCCGAATGAATGGGTTGTCTGTGAAGCTTTAAAGTCGCATTCGGAGGACGGGTACTGGCTTGCTGACGAGGTGGATGTTATTGATCGCTTCGAAGATTCCGGCGTGGCTATGAAGCGGTATTACGAGTTGCATCGCGCGCAGCCTTATCGAGAGTATGGCTTCTTCCACACATCACGGGAAAAGCTGAAGCTTCGGGTAAAATGGGCGGGGGTACGGGGACCCAGATGAACATAGATGTAAGGCATGGACTGCCTTTTATTGAAGTAACCATTTGTTACCGCGGTGAAGAGCTTCATCTGAAGAATGTATTGCTTGCCGGACTGGTGATTGATTCGAAGGAACTGACCGTACTGGCCAAAGATTGACTATGCCACCTCCCCAAACAACCTAAGCATCATGCGGCGGTGCATTGTGGATTTGCCGAGCTCCCCAGCTCCTTTCAAATCCTATATAGGGAAAGCCTATTTCGGCCGATTCAGATCTTCTTCTGTCTTGTCCCTCTATAGTGGACAATTCATGCTCCTTTGTCTTTCAGAAGGCGGATATCCCGCTAATAGATCGATAGAGCTCCAGCCACCCGAACAATCGCATATCGAGCATCTTTCACCTCAGATTAAAAAAGACCGCGCCGCGGCCCGTTTCTCCATAGGACTGGTCTACCCGGAGAGAACGAGCGCGGGACGATCCGGCAAACGAATGATAGTGGGAGCTTTTCACGGAACGGCGCACCGGACAGATCGCTTCGGCGGCCGATCGCCAATGATCGGAGATTCTCCCGAGATTTCAGGACTTCTTGCGTCCCTTGCTCTCCTTGTTTTTGCTGCCTGCTCCGGCGGTTCTGGGCAGCATGGCGGCGACCGGGACGTCGCCCGGACCGGCGGCTTGCGAGTATTCCTTCAGCTTGCTGCGGACTTCCCACGCCTTGCCGACCATCCGAAAGCCTTCTTCCGTGACATAAACTTTCATCGTTGGATCTCCTCTTCCCTGCGGATTCGGCCGGAATGCTCCGGATGTGTTAGAATCATATGCAGGGAAAAAGGATATTATGACCGCTTGTCCGATCATGCGGCCAAAATCCGCGGGACAGCAGTCCGATCAGTATGTCGCGAAGGAGTGGGGAACATGAGCTTAAACGAACCAAACGAAGGCACGGAGAAGCGCTTTGAAGAGGAAACCTTGGAGGTCAAGCCGATCTTTCAGGGCAAGGTGATCTCGGTCGACGTCGAGACCGTAAGGCTGCCGGACGGCGGGACGGCGACGCGCGAGATCGTCCGGCATCCCGGAGCCGTATGCGTGCTGGCGAGGATCGGAGATCGCATCCTGGTCGTAGAGCAGTACCGCAAAGCGCTGGGGCGCAACCTGGTGGAGATTCCGGCCGGGAAGCTGGAGCGGGGAGAGGATCCGCTGGCCGCGGCGGAGCGGGAGCTGCAGGAGGAAACCGGCTATACGGCCGGAAGGATGGGGAAGCTCGCTTCCTTTTACTCCGCTCCGGGCTTCTGCGACGAGCTTCTGCACCTGTATCTGGCGGATGAGTTGAAAGCGGGGGACGCCAGCCCGGATGAGGACGAGTTTCTCGAGTGCGGTGCGGTCACTCTGGAGGAAGCGAAACAATTGATCGCAAACGGCGGAATCGCCGACGCGAAGACGATTTTGGCGGTGCAGGCTTGGGAACTGCTGCAGCTTGGCGAGAGCGAGCGACGGAAACTGGAATGACTGAAATTGGCATGAAGGACTATTTCACCGATCTGCATATTCACATCGGCCGGACGGCCAAGGGGATTCCCGTGAAAATCACCGGGGCGCGCAGCCTGACCTTCGAGAACATCGCGAGGGAGGCCGCGCTGCGCAAAGGGCTGGACATCGTCGGCATCATCGACTGCGCCTCTCCTGCCGTGCAGGAGGACATCCGCGTCTGCCTCAGCCGCGGCGAGATGGAGGAAGTGAACGGCGGCGGGCTGCGCTATCGCAGCACCGTCCTGCTGCTCGGCAGCGAAATCGAGGTGCAGGATTCCGGCACTGGGCCGGCGCATCTGCTCTGCTACCTGCCCGGTCTGCGGGAGATGGAGGATTTCACGGAGTGGCTGAAGCCGCGGATGACCAACGTCACGCTTAGCACCCAGAGGTTGCGGGCAACCGCCAGGGAGCTGCAGCAGGCGGTGGCGGAGCGCGGCGGCATCGTGATTCCCGCACACATCTTCACTCCGCACAAGAGCCTGTACGGAAGCTGCACGGACCGGATGGCCGATGTGCTCGACCTGTCCAAGGTGGCGGCCGTGGAGCTGGGACTCAGCGCCGACACGGAGATGGCCGGCGGCATCAGCGAGCTGGACGCATTCTCCTTCGTCACCAATTCGGATGCGCATTCTCTCGGCAAGATCGGCCGCGAATACAACCGGCTGCGGCTGGCGGAGCCGAGCTTCGCGGAAGTGGCGCAAGCGCTCGGCAGCCGCGAAGGGCGCGGCATTGCCGCCAACTACGGGCTGAATCCACGGCTCGGCAAGTATCACCGAACCTACTGTGAAGCCTGCTCCCGCATCGTCGACGAAGCGGACAAGGCGGCGGACCGCTGCCTCGTCTGCGGCAGCCGCAGGATCGTCCGCGGCGTCATGGACCGCATCGGCGACATCGCCGACCGCTCCGCTCCGAATTCGCAGCGAGAGAGACCGCCGTATTTCCATCAGGTGCCGCTCGATTTCATTCCCGGACTCGGCCCAAAGCTGCTGGAAAAGCTGCTCGCGCGCTTCGGTACGGAGATGAACATTCTCCACCGGGCGGCGGCCGAGGACTTGGCGGAGGCGGCGGGTCCCCGGGTAGCCGGGGCGATCCTCGCCTCCCGCGAGGGCCGGCTGCTGGTGGACGCGGGCGGCGGCGGGAAGTACGGGCGCGTGTCCAGGAGCGGAACGGCTGCCGCTCCGCTCCGCGCGGGCGCTACCGCCAGCGGAGCGCCGACTTGACGGGCTTAGCTGCGTCAAGAACAAGCAAGCAGACCGCCGGGCAATTTCCGGCGGTCTATTCGTCTTGCGGCTTCGGAGGAAGGAGCAAGTGGGGGGTATTCACGCCTTCAGGCGGCCGTTGGCCATCCGAACGGCCTGCTCGCGCGGCTTCGGGCCGGACGACGGCGTGGTGGAGCGGGTGCGGGAAGCCTTATTTTGCCTTCGGCCGGGCCGGATCGAGCGCTTTCGCCGCGTCGAACAAAGGGGCGAGCCGCTTCGGAGTCTGCGTCAGCGCCATCCCGTCGATATGGCGGCGATCCATGAACATCGCCTCGCTCGTAATCTTGAGGTATGGCAGAGGGCCGACGGAGCAGAATACCTTGAAGCCGCGGTCCTTCAGCAGCTTGAGCTTGGCCGCGTCCCGGTCCACGGAGCTGCCGAAAGGGTAGATGTACACATCCGTCGGCCCGATCAGCGGCCCGACCTCCTTCAGCCAGCGGTCCGTATCCTGGGCGAGATGGGCGTGGGTGATTTTGTTCGCATCCCGGTGTCCCCAGCCATGCGAGGCGAAGGTCCAGCCCGTCGCCTTGAGCTGCCGAATTACTTGCTCGGCTCCGGCCTTTTCTTCCGCATAGGCGGGGGAGGAGGGATCGTTGGTGCGATAGCCGAGCACGCCCTCATAGCCGGTGAGGGCAAGCACGCCCTTCGCGCCGTTGAAGGAAAAGTCGGGATGCGCCGCCACGAAATCGTCCACCAGCGGCACGATTTCGTTGTCCCTGGCGGTGATCCGGTTGCCCTCGGGATCGACGGCATACCCGGCGACACGGCCGTCTTCGGCGACGACCAGCTTCTGGATGTTGCCGTTCTGGCGCATGTAGTCGTAGTAGTTGTTGTCGTCCACGGAGAGGATCAGCGGTTTCTTGCCTTCCGGCAGCAGCAGCTCCTGGCGGTACACTTCCGGCTTGCCGTCCTTGCCGGCGCGGGTCCCGTACAGGGCGTCCAGGCGGATCAGAATATAGTTGTTCCGGTAGAGGTCGGCCAGAATGCTGCGGAATTCCTGCACGGTCACGAACCAGTCAAAGTAGCCCTGAGCCATGCTGTCGCCGTCGAAAGCAAGCTCGGGGTAAACGATCAGCGGATGGAAGAAGATATGCTCCACGGTCCCCCGATACGGCACGAGCTTGCTGCCGGAGCCTGCTGCAGCGCCGGGACTCGGGCTCGCCGCTGCGGCCGGCGATGGGGAAGGCGTTGCGGCAGAAACCGGAGCTGACGAGGAAGCTGCGCTTGCTTGAATCGAGGAAACCTCGCTCGCTTGAGGCGTTCCGGTAGAAGCCGGCTCATCCGCCTCACCGCCGGATGAGCTCACCGGTGAGAAACCGGCCGTCGGGCCTGAGGAAGCGGCGTTCCCGGCGCTCTTGACGCTCCCGGCGTTCCCTATGTTCCCTGCGCTCCCGGCCTTCCCGGCGGCCGCGGACTCTCCCGACCCGGCCGGATTTCCTTCGTAAGCCAGCCAGCCGATGGCGGCCGCCAGCAAAATCACGGCCGCCGCCGCGGCGAATCGTCCTCGCTTCTTCTTCATGCCGTTCACCCTCATCTTCCGTAATGATGATTCCACCAAGTAGACGACGGAGGCGCAAGGCGGGTTGCATGATTCTTCGGGCGCGTTCATAGCATGTAGGGATGGGACAAGGAATGCCCTGAAGGAGGTCACCGCCATGCCTGCAAATCGTAGAGTCGCTACCCATGTGAGAACCTATCTGTCTTTCTACATTTTTGTATCCGCCATCTTCGCCACCGGGGTCATCTTCGGAGTTGTGCTGGTCGGGGCGCTGACCCTCGACATGACGCAGGAGATCAGCCGGCATTTGGGGCATTTTTTTGAAACGATGGATCAGGGGCAGGAGGTCGATGCGGTCCGCTCGTTCTGGACGATCTTCGGCATGAACGTCAAGTGGGTGCTGCTCATCTGGCTGTTCGGGATGTCCGTGATCGGGCTGCCGCTGATTCTGGTGCTGGATTTTCTCAAAGGGGCCCTGGTCGGCTTCACCATCTCTTTCCTGATCGGCCAATATGCCTGGAAGGGTCTGCTGTTCTCGCTCGTGTCGGTGGTGCCGCAGAATCTGCTGCTCATTCCGGTGATGCTGATCGGCAGCGTCTCGGCGCTCTCGTTTGCCGTCCATTTGGTCAAAAACCGCTTCCTCAAGCAGAGAGGCGCCATCTATCAGCCTTTTGTCCGCTATACGGCTCTCGCCTTCCTGCTGATCATCCTGACTGCTGCGGTCTCCTTGTATGAAGCTTATCTCTCGCCGGAGCTCATGCGGCAGCTGACGCCCGCCCTCATCTCCCTGTTCGGCGGAGCCGAAACTGTTTGACTTTACGAGGAACATCCTCCTATAATGAGAGTAGCAGCCTGCGCCTGGGGAGGAAGAGCATGGAAGAAGCCCGTATTGAGAAAATCAAACATCAATTGCAGTCCCAGGGCTACAAATTGACGCCTCAGCGCGAAGCTACTGTTCGGGTCCTGCTGGAGAATGAAGAGGATCATCTGAGCGCGGAAGACGTCTTCATGCTCGTGAAGGACAAGGCTCCTGAGATCGGACTCGCAACCGTCTATCGAACTCTGGAACTCCTCAGCGAGCTCCATGTGCTGGAAAAGATGAATTTCGGCGACGGCGTCGCCCGCTACGATCTTCGCAACGACCGTTCGCGCCATCATCATCACCACATGATCTGCGTGCAATGCGGGTCGGTGAATGAGATCCTGGAGGATTGGCTCTCCCCGCTGGAAGCCAAGCTCGAGGAGGAATTCGGCTTCAAGGTGCTGGATCATCGGCTTGATTTCCAGGGAATCTGCAAAGCCTGCGCAGAGAAGAACAAGCAGAAGGTTCCGCCCATTCCATATAGCAGCAGCACCCTCTGATGCGCTACGGCGCAGCAGGAGGGTGTTCTTAATTTTGTTGGCATAGCTCTTTGCGCCGATTCATAGATTCCCTTAAGAGATCGCTTGAGAGATCGTATGAGACAAGGGGAGAATAGCTGTGCTGGTGCTGTCGATGAGGAAGCTGATTCGCCGGACAACCTTTTTGATTCTGTTCATCGCCGGGACATTTGCCGTTCATGTTCTCGCAGGGGCGCTCGCGGAATGGACCGGCAACCTGCAAATGGAGAAAAAGGATGAGCCGGCCGCAGTCTTGCATGTCCAGGGCGTCACTCAGGAGCCGGAGATGTCGCGCTTGGAGCGTCTGAAGCTGTTTTATCGCCTTGGGGAATGAGAAAGTGTATCAATTGCCGCAAATTCGGCTTCTGCAAGCAGGAATTGAACAGGCCCATGTGGAATGAACAGTGCGGGGGATCATGCCCCGTGACCGGCAACCTTTAAAACAAGGGGCATCGAATGTTATGGAAGCATGGCTTCAGACCTTTATCCAGCATGTATCGGCAGAAAAGGGCTTGGCGCCGAACACCCTGGAATCCTACGAGCGGGATATCAGCCAGTACCTCGCCTTTTTGCGGGAGGAGGGGCTAACCGACATTCGCGATTCCCGGCGAATCCATATTCAGAAATATCTTCTGGAGCTCAAGAACCGCGGCAGAGCGGCATCCACAGTCTCGCGAAGCCTGGTCTCGATCCGCTCCTTCTATCAATACCTGTCCGATGCGAACGCCATTGCCGGCGGCAATCCGGCTGTGCAATTGGAGGCTCCCAAGCTGGACAAGCGGCTGCCTCACGTGTTGTCGGTGGACGAGGTGATTCAGCTTCTGGAAGCCCCTCTGCCCGTCAACCCGGCCGGGGTGCGGGACAAGGTGATGCTGGAGATGCTCTATGCCACCGGCATGCGGGTAACGGAACTGATTTCTCTTGATGTCTCCAAGGTGAATCCCGAGCTTGGCTTCATCCAGTGCGCGGTGAAAAACCGCAGGGAACGGGTTATCCCGATCGGAAAAACAGCCGCCAAATGGCTGCAGATCTATCTGCAAAACATGCGGGCTTGCTTGCTTCGGCAGGGCAGGGACGAGCCGGCTCTGTTCGTCAATCATCTGGGTACGCGGCTGACCCGGCAGGGCTTCTGGAAGATCATCAAGAAGTATGCCCGGGAAGCCCGCATCGAGCAGGAAATTACCCCGCACACCTTGAGGCATTCATTTGCGACGCATCTGCTCGATGGCGGAGCGGACATCCGGTCCGTCCAGGAGATGCTCGGGCACGCGGACCTGTCCACGACCCAGGTCTATATCCGGACGATGAAGAGCAACCTCAAGGAAGTCTATGACCGCGCGCATCCGCGGGCGGGAGAAGAGGTTTCGCCACGATCGATTTGACGCGGGTCGCGCCGGTCTCCGGGTAATTTTGCCGGGGAAGAACAAACTAAGAAAGATGGGCCGGGCCAGGAAGCTTTTCGGGTGAGAAAATCGAGAAACGTCAATAAACGTCATGCGCCAAAAAGACGCAGCTAGACGTTTATCTTTGCTTCTCGGAACGTGCAAGGGCTACCATAAAGGAGGAACGAACGATGAGTTATCGCAGAATCTGCTTGATCGTGCTGGACAGCGTCGGGATCGGCGAGTTGCCGGATGCCGGCAAATTTCATGATGAGGGAGCGCACACCCTCGGCCACATCGCGGAGAAGGTGGAAGGGTTTCACCTGCCCAATCTGCAGAAGCTGGGACTTGGGAACATCGCGGAGCTGAAGGGAGTTCCCGCGGCGGACAGGCCGCAGGGCTATTACGGCAAGCTGGCGGAGGTGTCGGTCGGCAAGGACACGATGACCGGTCACTGGGAAATCATGGGACTAAAGGTTGATATCCCGTTCAATACCTATCCGGACGGGTTTCCGCCCGAGCTGCTGGCCGAATTCGAGCGGCGCACCGGCCGCAAGGTGATCGGCAACAAGCCCGCGTCCGGAACCGAAATTCTCGACGAGCTCGGCGAGGAACAGATGAAGACCGGCGCCTGGATCGTCTATACCTCGGCGGACAGCGTGTTCCAGATCGCCGCGCACGAGGCCGTCATTCCGCTTGAGGAGCTGTACGAAGCCTGCCACATCGCCCGCGAGCTGACGATGGCCGAAGAGTATTCTGTCGGCCGGGTCATCGCCCGCCCCTATGTCGGCGAGCCGGGAAGCTTCAAACGGACGCCGAACCGTCACGATTATGCCGTCAAGCCGCCGCAGCCCACGGTCATGAACCGGCTGCAGGAAGCCGGGCTCGATGTGATCGCGATCGGCAAGATCAACGATATTTTCGTGGGCGAAGGGGTCACGGAAGCGACCTCGACCAAGAGCAACGAGCACGGCGTGCAGGTGACAATCGATGCGATGGGCCGCGATTTCCACGGCCTCGCCTTCACCAACCTGGTCGATTTCGACTCGCTCTACGGGCATCGCCGCGACCCGCAAGGCTACGGCAAGGCGCTGATGGATTTCGACCGGGCCCTGCCGGCTATCATGGCCAAGCTGACGCCCGAGGACCTGCTCATCCTGACGGCCGACCACGGCAACGATCCGATTCACGCCGGAACGGATCATACCCGCGAATATACCCCGCTGCTGGTCTGGAGCCCGGCCTTTGCGGAGGGCGGGTCCCTTGGCATCCGTTCGACCTTCAGCGATATCGGGGCGACGGTGGCGGATATTTTCGGGGTCGATGCGCCGGAGTATGGCAAGAGCTTTTTGTCCGAGCTGAAGAAGCGGTAGAAGAGTATCCCTGCAGACAGGAATATTACACGTGGAGGCGTTAAGCAGATGCGCACGGTGGATCTGATTCAGAAGAAGCGGGACGGCCATGAGCTGTCCGCAGCGGAGATTGATTTTCTAATTGAAGGCTATACAAGCGGAGAGATTCCCGATTATCAGATGGCCGCCTGGGCGATGGCGGTCTACTTTCAAGGAATGACGGCGGCCGAGACCGCCCGGCTGACGCTGGCGATGGTGCGCTCCGGGGAGCAAATGGATCTCAGCGGAATTCCCGGCATCAAGGTGGACAAGCATTCCACGGGAGGGGTCGGCGATACGACCAGCCTCCTGCTCGTTCCGCTCCTGGCGGCGGCCGGGGTGCCGGTGGCGAAGATGTCGGGCCGCGGGCTCGGGCACACGGGCGGAACGATCGACAAGCTCGAGGCGATTCCGGGCTTTCGCACCGAGCTGTCGCGCGAGGAGTTCATCAGCCAGGTGAAGGAGGTCGGAGCCTCGATCATCGGCCAGTCCGGCAATTTCACTCCGGCGGATAAAAAGCTGTACGGTCTGCGCGATGTCACGGCGACGGTGAATTCCATCCCGCTGATCGCCAGCTCCATCATGAGCAAGAAGATCGCCGCGGGCGCCGACGCGATTTTGCTCGATGTGAAGACCGGCGGCGGAGCCTTCATGAAGACGCTCGACGATTCGATCCGGCTGGCGGAGGCGATGGTGGGCATCGGCACGGAGGTCGGCCGGGAAACCGTCGCGCTCATCACCGGCATGGAGCAGCCGCTGGGCAATGCCGTGGGCAACGCGCTTGAAGTGAAGGAAGCGATCGAGGCTCTGCACGGCCACGGTTCGCCCCGGTTGCAGGAGGTGGCGCTCACCCTCGGCTCGCACATGCTCGTGTTGGGCGGCAAGGCGAGCGATTTGGCGGCAGCGCGGCAGGCTCTGTCCGGCCACATCGCGGACGGCTCGGCGCTGCGGAAGCTAAAGGAGCTTGCTGCCGCCCAGGGAGGCGACACGTCGGTGATCGACAACCCCGGTCTGCTGCCGCAGGCCGGCCGAGTTGTCGCGGTTGCCGCGCCGGAGGACGGATATGTCGAGTCGATCGAGGCAGAGGAAATCGGCCTGGCGGCGATGATGCTGGGTGCCGGCCGGGCGACGAAGGAAGCGGCGATCGATCTGGCCGTCGGGATCGTGCTGCACAAGGGAATCGGCGATGCGGTGAAGAGAGGGGAGCCGCTCGCCGAGCTTCATGTGAACTCCGCGGAAGAAATCGTCCGCGAGGCGGCGGATCGGGTGATCCGGGCGTTCGGCTTATCGCCCGAGCCGGTGCCAGCGCCGCCGCTGGTTTACGCGGTTGTCACCCATAAGGGAGTGGAACGGCTGGCCGGTGGCCGTTCATGAGTGGGGAAGCGGCCCGCTCCGGCGGGGCGTGCTGTGAAGAAGGGCTGGACCAGCCGCTTACTTGGCCTGCTCATGTGAGGCTCCTTGACCGGTTTTCCGGTCAAGCGGGCAGCACCGACGTCGCGCATTCATTTGCGCTCGACGAACTGCTCTGCCGCCGAGTCGGCGCGGGCGAGGAGCCGCTCGTGCATCTCTGGCGGCATCCCCGCGCCTTCGTCATGGGTCTCCGCGACCGCCGGCTCCCGCATGCGGCGGAAGCGATGGCGTGGCTGCGCGGGCTGGGGTATGATGTGCTCGTTCGCAATTCCGGAGGAGCGGCGGTGCCGCTCGATCCCGGGGTGGTGAACGTCTCGCTGATCTTGTCGAACCCGGAGAAGTCGCTTGCCTTCCGCCGGGATTTCCGCTACATGGTCGAGCTGATCAAGGGAGCTCTCGCTTCCTCGGGGCAAGCGGTCGAGGCGGGGGAGATCGACGGGGCGTACTGCCCGGGCGATTACGATCTGAGCATCGGCGGCCGCAAATTTTGCGGGATCGCCCAGCGCCGGCAGACGAAGGCCTTTGTCGTTCAGGGCTTTGTCGTCGCCGAAGGCAGCGGCAGCCAGAGAGCGGCGCTCGTCCGCGAATTCTATGAACGGGCTGCCGGAACCGGCGGCGGTAGCGGCAGAGGCGGCGGCACCGGCGTGAGCGGCGGAGCTTCGGAGGCGGCGGAGACGGCGGAGGCGGTTGAAGCGGTTGAAGCGGATGCCGTCAAGGATCCGGGATATCCGGCGGTTCGCCCGGATACGATGGCAAGCCTGGCCGAGCTGGGTGTCGAGGGCGGAGCCGAGGGATTCCGCCAGGGGGTTTTGCGCTGGCTGGAGCAGCAGGGCGCCGTCCGGATGCTGGCCGATGCGGGTGTTCCCGGCGAGCAAGCGGAGGCCATGATTCAAACCTTGCGCAGCCGCTATGACAGGTGAAAAATATCACAACCAACGAAATGATACAGATCAGCTCATAACAGCAATAAAAAACAGGCGGCGCTTGGCATTTCGCGCCGTCTGTTTTTTATTGCCCGAGAAAGTGGCGGATTCCTTCCGGCAGCTCATTCTGCCAGAAGCCCCAGAGGTGCTTGCCGTCCGCTTCCTTATATCGGACGTCCGCTCCGCGCTCCAGCAGGAGCCGGTATGCCTCGCGGTTGCCGCTCAGGAAGTCGTGCTCGCCGGAATCGGTCTTGACGGCCTCCTCCTGCAGGCCGATCAATTGATACAGGTGCAGGCCGGACAAATTCCGTTCCGCCTGCAGCCGGTTGAGCGACGGTTCAAGGAACGCGCCGGATAAGGACAGGACGTTGCAAAACCGCTCCGGGAAGTCGAGCGCGAGGTGCAGCGAGACCGTCGCTCCGAGCGAATCTCCGGCAAGAATGCGGCCGCCCCGATCATTGCGGACCGGAAATTCACGTTCGATGAAGGGCAGAACCTCGTCCGCAACGAATCGCGTGTATGCCGTAAATCGGCTTCCGTCCGGAGAATATTCGGCGGTGCGCACTGGCAGGTCCACTTCGATTCCAACGATCACCGGGGCAACAATTCCCTCTTCCAGGACAAGATAATTAGTATGGGTGGCAATCCGGCCGAAATTAAGGAATTCGAGCCCGTCCTGGCAGTATATGACCGGATACGTGGCGAGCTCCGTATATCCGGGAGGCAAGTATACCCACAGGCTCCGCTCCTTCCCGAGGTGCACCGACGCAATCTGCCGTTTGAGAATGGTTCGTTTGTTATAAGCGGTGTTGTCCACAACCCGGCCTCCTTGCTTTCAAATGGGCGTTCAGGATTTCTTCAAATATAGCGGGAAGAAAGTCGTTTCGCCATTCGGTATGAGGGGTAAAAAATGGAGAAACGCTTCAACTGTATTATCAATATTATAGTTCTGTTTCGAAACAGAAGCGATATTTTGTGTGATAAACTTAACTTATTTAGTGGATTTTTTGCTGGGACAGTATTATAATAACGGTATAACAGATTGACGAAAAATTTCCAAGCGAGGTGCGGGAATTCATGAGTAAGGACTATGAAGTGACAGCGGGAGAAGTGAAGGCTCTTACCATCATTTCTCCGGAAGGCAAGGTCGTAAACGAAGCGGAAATGCCCGATCTGAACGATGAGCAACTGAAAGAAATCATGCGCCGGATGGTGTTCACCCGGACGTGGGATGAACGTGCGATCAATCTCGGACGGCAGGGCCGTCTCGGCTTCTATGCGCCGGTATCCGGCCAGGAGGCTTCGATGGTCGGCAGTGAATTTGCCCTGGTGAAGGAAGATTTCGTCTGCCCGGGCTACCGCGATATGCCGCAGCTCGTCTGGCACGGCCTGCCGCTCTATCAGGCCTTCCTGTATTCCCGCGGCCATCAGCATGGCGGGCAGATTCCCGAGGGCGTCAATGTTCTCATGCCCCAGATCATCATCGGGGCTCAGGTTCTTCACGCCATGGGCATCGCGATGGGATTCAAGAAGCGCGGCAAGAAGAACGTCGCCATCGCCTATACGGGTGACGGGGGCTCCTCGGAAGGCGACTTCTACGAAGCGCTGAACTTTGCCGGAGCGTTCAAGCTTCCGGCGATCTTCGTAGTTCAGAACAACGGCTATGCGATCACCACTCCTTTCTCCAAGCAGACCGCCGCGCACTCGGTTGCCCATAAATCCGTCGCCGCCGGCATTCGCGGGGTGCAGGTGGACGGCATGGACGTCGTCGCCGTCTACAAAGCGGTCAAAGAAGCTGCCGATCGCGGCAGGAACGGAGAAGGCCCGACGCTGATCGAGATTCTTACCTATCGCTTCAAGCCGCACTCCTTGTCCGACGATACGACGAAATATCGGACCAAGGAAGAGGAGAGCGAATGGGGCCACAAGGACCCGATCCTCCGCTTCGGCGCCTATCTGGAATCGAGGGGGCTTTGGACGGAAGAGGATACAGCCCGCGTGAAGGATGAAGCCAAGGCGGCAGTCGCCGAGCATATCAAAAAGGCGGAAGCGACGGAGAAGATGACCATTCCCGGCCTCATCGATTCCATGTTCGAAACCCCGACTCCCCAGCTCGCCGAGCAAAAGGCTGAATTCGCCTGATCGGCATCTGACTGATCGGCATTTGACTGATCGCAGCGCACCACCTGCATATGAACTTGTGCACTATAAGGAGGATATCGGTTGTCATGGCACAAATGAACCTGAAAGAAGCGATCCGCGACGCCATTCGCGTCGAGATGAAACGCGATGAGAACGTGCTCCTGTTCGGAGAAGATGTCGGGCACGTGGGCGGCGTCTTCCGCGCGACGGAAGGGCTGCAGAAGGAATTCGGCGAAGAGCGCGTCTTCGATACGCCGCTTGCCGAATCGGCCATCGGCGGCCTCGCCGTCGGCCTTGCCGTACAGGGCTTCCGGCCGATTGCGGAAATCCAATTCGTCGGCTTTATCTATGAGGCGCTGGACCAGATGCTCGTCCAGGCATCCCGCTTGCGCTACCGCTCCGGCGGCCGCTACAACGCACCGATCGTATTCCGTACTCCTTTTGGCGGCGGAGTCAAGGCGGCTGAGCTGCACACCGACTCCCTGGAGGGCTTGGCGATCCAGACGCCCGGCATCAAGGTCGTCATCCCTTCTAACCCTTACGATGCCAAGGGACTGATGATCTCGGCGATCCGCGACAACGATCCGGTCTTTTTCATGGAGCATCTGAACCTGTACCACGCTTTCCGTGCGGAAGTGCCGGAAGGGGAATACACGGTGCCGATCGGCAAGGCCAATGTGGTGCGCGAAGGCAAGCACGCGACCATTCTCACCTATGGGCAGATGGTTCACAGATCCCTGCAGGCGGCGGAAGAGATCAAGAAAGCGCGCGGAATGGAAGTGGAAGTGATCGACCTGCGCACGCTGAGCCCGCTGGACATCGATACGATCGTCGCATCGATCAAGAAGACGAATCGCGCCATCGTCGTGCAGGAAGCCCAGCGCATGGCCGGCGCCGCTCCGGAAATCATCGCGCAGATCAACGAGAAAGCCATCCTTCACCTGGAAGCTCCCGTGCTTCGTGTGGGCGCTCCGGATACCTTCTATCCGTTCGCCCAGATCGAAGACGCCTGGCTGCCGACCCCGGCCCGCATCGTGGATGGTTTGAACAAGGTTCTGGATTTCTAATTCTTGGGAATACAAGGAGGATACGCTTGTGGCCAGATTTGAGTATAAGTTTCCCGAACTGGGCGAAGGCCTGCATGAAGGCGAAATCGTCAAGATTCACATCAGCGCGGGCCAGGATGTAACCGACGAAGATATCATCATGGACGTGCAAAACGACAAAGCGGTCGTCGAAGTTCCCTGTCCGGTCAACGGCAAGGTGTTGGAGGTCCGCGTGAAGGACGGACAGGTTTGCCATGTCGGCGAAGTTGTCGCCGTCATTGACGCGGAAGGCGACCTGCCGGAGCAGCCGGTCGACGAGTCGCAGGACAGCGGCACGACCCATGAACCGGAGAGCGAAGAACAGATCAAGGGGAATATCGGCCAGGCCGTCGTCGAAAATGTAAAAGATCCCGCGCCCGCGGCTCCAGCAGCGGCAGCGGCAGCGCCATCCGCGCCCGCAGCAGCCGCTCCTGCCAAGGACCCGTCCGAGGTTCTCGCCACCCCGAGCGTCCGCAAGCTGGCCCGCGAGAAGGGCGTCAACATTGGCGCCGTTCCGGCGACCGGCAAGAACGGGCATGTCACCCGCGAGGACGTGCTCGCCTTCGCCGCAGGCGCGACAGGCGCGACAGGCGCGGCTCCTGCCGCAGCGGCTGAACCGGCTCCGGCGACGGCCGCTCCGCAAGCAGCCGCCCAGGCACCCGCAGCCGCCGCACCCGCTGCTCCGGCAGCAGCAGGCGCGGGCGCAGAAGAGCGCGTGCCGTTCAAGGGCATCCGCAAGGTGATTGCGAACGCTATGGTGAAATCGGCCTACACCGCTCCGCACGTCACCCTGATGGATGAAGTCGACGTCACCAAGCTGGTCGAATTCCGCACGCGGATGAAGCCGCTCGCCGAGAAGAAGGGCGTGAAGGTCACGTACCTGCCCTTCATCGTCAAAGCGCTTGTCGCCGCCTGCCGCGAGTTCCCGATTCTGAACTCGACGCTGGATGAAGCCGCCGGCGAGATCGTCATCAAGAAGTACTACAACATCGGCATCGCCACCGATACCGAGAACGGCCTGATCGTGCCGGTCATTCACGACGCCGACCGCAAGAACCTGTTCAAGATCGCCGAGTCGATCAAGGATTTGGCTTCCCGCGGCCGCGAAGGCAAGCTCGCCCCGAGCGAGATGAAGGGAAGCACCATCTCGATTACCAACATCGGCTCGGCCGGCGGCATGTTCTTCACGCCGATCATCAACTTCCCGGAGGTGGCCATCCTAGGCACCGGCCGGATCACCGAGAAGCCGGTCGTCCGCGACGGCCAAGTGGTCGCCGCTCCGGTCATGGCTCTCTCGCTCAGTTTTGACCACCGCCTGATCGACGGTGCGACGGCCCAGAACTTCCTCAACCTGATCAAGAATCTGTTAGCCGATCCTGATCTGTTCCTTATGGAGGTGTAAGCAGTCATGGTAGTAGGTGACGCTTCGGTAGATATTGATGTAGTGGTAATCGGTGCGGGTCCCGGCGGCTATGTGGCCGCCATCCGCGCCGCCCAGCTCGGTAAGAGCGTTCTCGTCGTGGAAAAAGAATACATCGGCGGCGTATGCTTGAACGTCGGCTGTATCCCCTCGAAAGCCTTGATCTCCGCCGGCCATCAGCTGGAAACGATCCAGCATGCCTCCGAGATCGGCATCAGCGCGGGCGAACCCAAGGTGGATTGGAGCAAGGTTCAGGAATGGAAAGGCTCCGTCGTGAACAAGCTCACCGGCGGCGTCGGCGCCCTGCTCAAGAAGAACAAGATTCAGGTGTACAACGGCGAAGCGATGTTCATCAACGAGCAGGAAGTCCGTGTATTCAATGATGAAGGCCAAGCGCGCTACCGCTTCAAGGATTGCATCATCGCCGTCGGCTCCCGCCCGATCGAGCTGAAGGCATTCCCGTTCGGCCCGCGGATCGTCTCTTCGACCGGAGCGCTTGCGCTGAAGGAAATTCCCAAGAGCATGGTCGTCATCGGCGGCGGCTATATCGGCATCGAGCTCAGCCAGGCGTACGCCAAGTTCGGCACGAAGGTGACGATCCTCGAAGGCTCGAACACGATTCTGCCCGGCTTCGAGAAAGAACTGTCGCAGCTTGTCGGCAAGAAACTTAAGGCAAGCGGCGCGGAAATCTACACGGAAGCGATGGCGCAGTCGTCGGCCGTCACCGATAAGGACGTCACCGTCACCTTCACCGTGAAGGGCGAAGAGAAGAAGGTCACCGCCGATTACGTGCTGGTCACGGTCGGACGCCGCCCCAATACGGACAACGAGGACTTCGGCCTCGGCATGATCGGCATCGAGATGGGCGAACGCGGCCTGATCAAGGTCGACAAGCAGGGCCGCACGAACAAGCCGCATATCTACGCCATCGGCGATATCGTTGCCGGACCGGCGCTCGCGCACAAGGCTTCCTATGAAGGCAAGGTAGCGGCGGAAGCCATCGCCGGAGAAGCGAGCGAAGTCGACTACCGGGCGATCCCGCTCGTCGTCTTCTCCGATCCGGAGATCTCCAGCGTAGGCCTCAGCGAGACGGAAGCCAAGGAGCAGGGCGTCGCCGTCAAGGTTTCCAAGTTCCCGTTCATGGGCAATGGCCGCGCCTTGTCGCTCAACGCTCCCGAGGGCTTCATGAAGCTGATCACAGCGAAGGATACCGGCCTCGTGCTCGGCTGCCAGATCGTAGGCATCGAAGCCTCCAACCTGATCGCCGAGCTCGGCCTCGCCATCGAGATGGGCGCGACCGCCGAAGACATCGCCCTCACCATCCACGCTCACCCGACGCTGGGCGAGATCACGATGGAAGCGGCGGAGGTTGCCCTCGGCCATCCGATTCACATCTGATTCGGCCTTCTGTATTAAGAAACGGGAAAACGGACTCCATGATCTTCTGGAGTCCGTTTTTTCTTGAAGGGGCTGATAGTATAAGACATGGTTCAGGAGCCCTTTCTCAAAAATGAAATCAGTGCTAGATATCATCCGAGCCGGGAGCGGAGAATAGCGGTAGTTATGACCGCAATTTTCAATTGAAGACCACTAAGGCTGGGAATAGCGGTAATTTTGCCCGCAAATTCTCGAAAAATCACCATCATGGGAAGAAATCGTGAGAATAGCGGTAATTTTGCCCGCAATTTCGAAGAATATGATCGATAAACAGAAATAGCGGTAATTTTTACCGTAGTTTCATCTTGGGAATCGCAAGATAACCCCGGCCACCCTCTCGGTCAGGTGCCGGATCTTTGACCTGCCGGAGGCTCGATGCTTTATGGGAGAACGGTTGGACTCATCCCTTTGCGGCGGGCGCATTCTTGCGGCGGCTTCGCTTGGTCCCCGACTCGGCTGCAGCGGCTGTGTCCGCGGCCTCGCCGCTTGCCGGGACCGCCGCTGTAGCCGCCTCAAGCGGCTCGCTGCCGGCGCTGACGGCCGGTTCCACAGCGGCCGGCTTCTTCCGGCTGCGCGCGCTCTTCGGCTTGGGCTTAGCCGGCGCTTTCCCGGCTTCCCCACCGGCCGCTGCGGCTGCAGCCACCGCCGCTGCAGCCGCCTCAAGCGGCTCGCTGCTGGCGCTGACGGCCGGTTCCACAGCGGTCGGCTTCTTCCGGCTGCGCGCGCTCTTCGGCTTGGGCTTAGCCGGCGCTTCCCCGGCTTCCCCGCCGGCCGCTGCGGCTGCTGCCACCGCCGCTTCCTCCGCCGCGGCACCTTCTTCCGCGCGGGCTTCCGCTTCCTTCCACACTCTCTCATCCGCGCCAGCGGGTTCCGCTTCCGGCTCCGCCACAACCGCCGCCGTGCCGCCCGCTTCCGGCTCCGAGGCTGCTTGCGGCGTTGCGGCGGCTTCCGCCAGCGCCTGCTCCGCCTGAAGCGCCGCTGCCTCCGCCGCCTGCTCTTCCGCTGCGGCCTCCGCCCGTCCTGCCGCCGCTGCCTCCGCCCGTCCTGCCGCTGCGGCCTCTGCCCGTCCTGCCGCTGCGGCCTCCGCCTGCGGGAACCCGCCGAGCAGCGTATCCAGGGCTCGGCTGTATTTTTTCAGCCGTTCCTTGTCCTTGTCGGTCTTCTTGCGCAGCCGGAGCGGCGCCATGTTGTCCTGCAGATCGAGAATTTTCACGCGGCGGGCCAAGGAATTTTGCTTGATGCGGAGAATAAAGTCCTCATAGGATTCTTTCTTGCGGCGGGACAGGGCATCGACAGCTGCCACGATCCGCTCTGCGAAGCCTTCCTCGCGCAGCTTGTCGAGGGTCAGATCGGTGTCCTCGATGGTGTCGTGCAGGACGGCGATGATCTGTTCGTCTTCGGTCAGGGCGTTCAGCATCATGCGCAGCGGGTGAAACAGATAAGGCTGGTTACCTTTGTCCTTCTGGCCGTCATGGTATTTGGCGGCGAGTACGATCGCGCGGGTCAACGTTGCCACTGGATTTCATCCTCTCTTCAACAATCAGTTTAAAATGACGGCATTCACCCAATTCATCCTTTTCCGAATTTACATCTGCTTAACTTGTTGAATCCATTGTGCCACATTTTCCGAAATAATGAAATTCCCCCGAGCTCTTTTCAAAACTCTTAATATGGGCTTAACAATTCCATGGCATACTAATATCGAACTTGCCGGCTAAACGCGCTTGCCGCTGCCGGCATCGAAACGGGTGGTACCTAATGAAGACCGAAGAAAATTTGCAGGAGATGTCGCGCTACATCAACCGCGACCTCAGCTGGATCGAATTCAACCGGCGGGTGCTGGAGGAAGCCCAGGACAAGGACACCCCGCTTCTGGAGAAGGCCAAGTTCCTCGGCATCACCGCGTCGAATCTCGACGAATTCATGAGCGTGCGCGTGGCGGGGCTGCTCGATCTGCAGAAGAACGGCTACAACAAAAAGGACTTTACCGGCTATGCCCCAGTCAGCCTGTTGCGCCGCATTTTCAAGCGGACGAGCGCGTTCGTGACGGAGCAGTACAAGGTGTACAAGGATCTCACCCGGCAATTGAGCAAACACGGCATCCGCATTCATACCTTCGAGGAGCTGTCGCAAACCCAGCAAAAGGCAGCCAATCACTACTTCCATCAGATCGTCTATCCCGTCCTGACCCCGATGGCGATCGACCAGGCCCGTCCTTTTCCGCTGATCAACAGCCTCGGGCTCTACCTGGCCGTCGTGCTGATGCGCAACGAGGATGCGGGCAAGGAGGATTCGCCGCTGCATTTTGCCATCGTGCGGGTGCCTCCCAACTTTTCCCGGTTTGTCCAGGTACCTGCCCGCGGGAAGACGACGGCGCACTTCATCTTTTTGGAGGAGTTGATCCGCGAGCACATCGAGACGCTGTTCAACGGCTATACGCCGGTCTCGGTCCATGCCTTCCGGCTCACGCGGAATTCCGATCTGGTGCTCGACGAGGAAGCGGCGGAGGATCTTCTGGAGGAAATTGAAAAAGAACTGCGCAAGCGCCGCTGGGGAACGCCGGTCCGGCTGGAGGTGGAGAAGGGCATTCATCCCTATGCGCTGGAGCAGCTGATGGAGGAATTCGAAATCTCGTCGGATGTGTTTGAAATCGACGGCGGGCCGCTCGACCTCAGCTGTATGACCCGCTTGCCGGACATGATTCCGGATAATGCGAGCCTCAAGTATCCCGAGTTTCAGCCGGCTTATCCGCAAGATTTTCTGGAAGAGGATTCGCTGTTTGAGGTAATTCGCAAGAAGGACGTGCTCATCTATCATCCTTATGAGTCGTTTCAGGCGGTCAACGATTTCATCATCGAGGCGGCGGAGGACCCTCAGGTGCTCGCGGTCAAAATCACGCTGTATCGGGTAAGCGGAAATTCGCTGCTCGTCCGGGCGCTGGAGCGGGCGGCGGAGTACGGCAAACAGGTGACCGTGGTGCTGGAGCTGAAGGCTCGGTTCGACGAAGAGCGGAATATCGCCTGGGCGAAGCGGCTGGAAAAAGCGGGCTGTCACGTCGTTTATGGCCTGGTGGGACTCAAGACACACGCCAAGATCACGCAGATCATCCGCCAGGAGGAGGACGGGCTGCGCCGGTACATGCACGTCGGCACGGGCAACTACAACGAAAATACGGCCAGGCTCTACACCGACGTGGGGCTGTTCACTTCGGACGCCGAGATCGGGGAGGACGTATCCTCACTGTTCAATGAAATCACCGGCTACTCTTCCGCGCCGCGGATGAACCAGCTGATTGCCGCCCCCACCTGGATGGCCCAGGAGCTCGCCCGGCTGATCAACCGGGAAACGGAAAATTCCCGGCAGGGCAAGCCCGCGCGGATCATCGCCAAGGTGAACTCCTTGTCCAACCAGGAGATGATCGATTATCTGTATGAAGCCTCCCAGGCCGGGGTGAAGATCGATCTGGTTGTGCGCGGGGTATGCTGTCTCCGTCCGGGAGTGGTGGGACTCAGCGAGAACATCACGGTCCGCAGCATCATCGACCGGTACCTGGAGCATTCGCGGCTGTTCTACTTCGAGAACGGCGGCGAGCCGGAAGCCTGGCTGTCCAGCGCCGACTGGATGACGCGCAACCTCACGCGACGGGTGGAGGTCATGTGCCCGGTGCGGGCCCGCAGCACGCGGGACATCCTCGTGCGTATCCTGAAGCTGCATCTGAAGGATACGGCGAAGGCGCGGCAATTGCAGCCAAACGGAACGTATGCCCGCATGCCGGAAGAGGACGGAGGATTTCGCAGCCAGTTTGAGGCGGCCAAGATCAAGGGTTGGAAAAAGGCGCCCAAGCGGGTATAGCGGGCGAACATGGACGTAAGCGGCGCCTGCCCGGATCATGGCATGATAGAGATTCTCCGCAAAATCCCCAAAAGAAGCATCCGATCTTCCCTTTTGCAAGAGGGAGGCGGATGCTTCTTTTTTTCGCTTGCTGTTCGCGTCGGAGGCGGCGCGGGAATTGTGATTTCACGGGAATCCGGCGGACAGGATTCCGGCTATGGCTGCTCCTTCACGGGAATCCGGCGGGCGGTATTCCTGTTATGCCTGCTCCTTCACCGCAAACCGCAGCGGAAAGCCCCACGTCTTGCGGAAGTCGTCGGACAGCCGTCCCGCCGCCTCCAGCTCGGCGTCGGGGCGGCCGTCGCAGGCGAGCTGCAGCAGCGGGGCGCCGTCCGACGTGGCGACCTGAATCTCGCGGATGCGGCTTTGCCGTCCCGCGTCGAGCGCGACGGCGAGCTGCAGCAGGGTGCCGAGCGCCACCGCTGTGGACAGGTCGGCTTCGCTCAGCAGGTCCTGATGGGGGAGGAAGGCCTTGCGCGTCTTTTTCTTCCCAGTGTGGGAGGCGACCAGCGCGGCGAGCACGATCTCGCGATGCTCCAGTCCGTACAGGCGGGCGTGCGTGATCCAGTAGAAGGAATGGATCGGATAGGTGTAGTAGTTGACGGCGGCGCCGATTCGGTACAAGAGTGAGGCGGCATAGAGGCTGCTGCGGGCTCCTCCGTCCAAGTGGTGGTAAGCCCGCAGCCCGTCAAACAGCTGCAGCGACAGGCGGTGAACCTGCTCGACATGCGGCAAGGGAATCATGCCGGCATTGTGCAGGAGTATCTGGATGCTGTGGGTGAGGACGTTCTTCACCATCGGGCGGTCCGGGCAGGCGGTTTCGTAATAGACGCCTTCGCGCAGGCCGGTGCCGCTGACGATGCAGGTGGATGCCCCCGTATGCATGAGGGCCGTCTGCAGCAGGACGAGCCCCGGCACGAGGATATCGGCCCGGTCGGCGGAGAGACCGTCCACCTTCAGCTTTTGGGCGAGGGACATGCTGCCGAGCAGGTCGATCGTCTCATGCACCGTGATGAGCGGAATGCGGTAATTGTGCGTGAGCGGCAGGGAATAGCCGGAACGCTTCTGGGTCAGCTTCGCCAGCGTGCGGATGGTTCCGCCGAGACCGATGAGCGGCAGACCGGGATGCTGGCGCAGCCAAGGCTGCGTCTCGAAGAGCGTCTCCGCCATCACGCGAATGTCCCGCAGGCTGGCCTCGTCGGTCACCCCGTTCGGGGCAAAGCGCTTGGCCGTATTGACTGCGCCAAACGGGAAAGACACAGAATGGACGATCTTGCGATCGCGGAAGAGAGTGATCTCCGAGCTGCCGCCGCCGATATCGATCAGGAAGCCGTCGGCGATGTTCATCGAGTTCATGACGCCGACGAAGCCGTAGCGGGCCTCGTCCTCATCGCTCGCGATCTCGATGGCGAGGCCGGTCGCCGCCTGGAGGACAGCGACCACCTCCTGCGAGTTGACGGCGTTGCGCACGGCGGCCGTGGCGACCGCCCGGATGAAGTCCGCTCGGTTCGCTTCGCAAAGAGTGCGGAAATGAAGCAGGGTCTGGATCACTTCATCCAACTGATCGAGCGGCAGAAAGCCGTCGCGCGCCACTTTGCTGATCAGGCGGATGTTCTTTTTACTCTCCTCCACGATGCGATGAATGCCGCGGCCCGCGTCCTCGTACAGTACGAGCCGCACGGAGTTGGAGCCGATATCGATAATGCCGAACAGTCGGGATTGGGTCATGGGAGCCTCCAGAGGATGGATGTCAGACGAGTTTAGGTTGCCTTCTATTCTATCACGCGTGGGCGCGGTTCCCAAACCAAATTCGGCGAAAACCCGACTACTTTAGCCGCTTTGGCAGAGAGGGCGGACTTATCAGCCGCTGTCGGCCGCTGTCGGCCGTCGACCGCCACCGTCGACTGCCACCGTCGACCGGCCATCGTCGACCGCCACCTTCGGCCGTCGACCGCCGCTGGCCGCGGGCATGCATCGGCTCGTTGAAAAACGGCTCTACCATGTTCTGCGGGCGTAACGGACATTTGAAGCGCTTATCCGGCCAAAACCGCCTCATCCTCTCTGTAACGGACATGCGGAGCGCTTATAAGCAGAATTTTGCAGTAGAAGAAGAAAATCGAGAGCTAAGCGTCGCTGAGGTCCGTTAAATCGTCAGCAGCATGAATTTTGGGCTATAACGGTCGCTCATGTCTGTTACAAGATTCCGCCATTCAGCAAAAAGAGCGGCAGCGGCTGCGGATATTCAGTTGGTAGCGAGATAAGCGGCGGACAAGAAGGGTCTGCGATGGCGAGTCCGGCGACGAGGTCGGTAGCAGGTCAGCGGCGGGCAAGAGGGATTCCGGTGACGAGTCCGGCGACGAGGTCGGTAGCAGGTCAGCGGCGGGCAAGAGGGATTCCGGCGGCGAGTTGGCGAGGCCAGCAGCGTTTGCCAAAAACGTGACGAGCGAGAAGCGAATAGCCGGCCCGGCCTATCATCGCCGAACCGGCAATCACGCTGCCGAATGGTGCTGGAATTTGTGCGCACCATAAAAAAACCGCTCTCCTTGGCGAGGAGAGCGGTTTTTTTGGGCTGGCGGCCGCCGCCGGCTCGGCTGCTTACGGTTTTGCGCTGGGCTGCGGGGACGCAGCCGGTGCGTTTGCGGCCGTACCTGACGGGCTGATGCCGCCCAGGTCGATGAACGGGGTGGCGCCGCCGGTGACGGTCGGCAGCTTGCCGTCCCATTTGTCCAGCGCCTTCTCCTGAACCTCGATCTGCTTCAGCTGGATCAGCTCCGGCGTGACCTCCTGCTTCTTCAGCCGCAGCGATTCAGCCTCGGCCTGGGCCTGAGCGATCTTCTGCTTGGCCTCGATCTCGATGCGCTTCAGGTCGTTCTCCGCCTGCATCGCTTTCTGGGCCGCGATCTGCTTGGCTTCGATGGATTGGTTGAAGGCGTCGTCAAATTCAAAATTCACGATGCTGATGTCCGTGACGACCAATTGATAGGCGTTCAGCCGGCTGGCCAGCCCTTCCTTCACTTCCAGCGCCACCGTGTCGCGCTTCTGGATCAATTCCTCGGCGGTGAACCGGCTCGTCACCGACTTCAGCACCTCTTGGATGGAGGGAGCGACGATGCGGTTCGCGTAATCCGGGCCGACGTTGTTGTAGAGCTTGTAGGCTCCGGCGGCGTCGACCCGGTAGTTGACGGCGATCTTCGTATGCGTGATCTGCAAGTCGCGGGAAGCGGCCGCCGCATCGGCTTCGGATTTGGTGACCTGAACGTTCACGGGAATGATCGTCTGAATGAACGGCACCTTGAGATGCAGCCCTTCTCCCAGCGTCTCGCTGCTCATTTTCCCCAAGGTTTTGCGGATGCCGACATGGCCGTAATCCACCACCACTAAGCTGTTGAACAGCACGATGATCACGGCGATCGCAAGCGCCGCCCAGCCGATGATGCGGGGGGCCGGATTCTTTTTTCCCTTGTAGGGAATCTCTGTACTCATGAAAGCTCCTCCTCGTTTTCACTCTATTTTCACGATTGTTGTACCATACGCGCGAGAACCGCGATCCGTTTCAGCGGCGAGGGAATATTATCGCGGGAATCCGTCAAGACTGGAAAAAGGAATACCTGATATTTCCAATATGGGAGGAACTTGCCACGATGAAGAAGATGCTAGCTTTCCTAGTCGCCTTCACCTTGCTCTCGGCCGCTGCCGCTCCAGTCATCCATGCCGACGAGAAGAAGGCGGTGCCAGTCGCCGATTACGCTCCCGGAGCCAAATCCGCCGTTCTGATCGACAGCGACACGGGAACGGTGCTCTATGAAAAAAACAAAGATACCAAGCTGCCCCCGGCCAGCATCACCAAGATCATGACCATGCTGCTGATCATGGAGGCGCTCGACCAGGGCAAGATCAAGATGGTAGACAAAGTGCGGACCAGCGAGAACGCCGCTTCCATGGGCGGCTCGCAGATCTTCCTCGAGCCGGGAGAGGAGATGTCCGTGGAAGAGATGCTGAAGGGAATCGCGATGGCCTCCGGCAACGACGCTTCCGTGGCGATGGCCGAGAAGCTGGCCGGCAGCGAGGAGGCGTTCGTCGCCCAGATGAACGCCCGCGCCAAGGAGCTCGGGATGAAGAACACGCATTTTTCCAACTCCAACGGGCTGCCGGTCGCAGACCATTACACCACGGCCTATGACATCGCCATCATGTCGCGGGAGCTGCTCAAGCACCCGGAGATTACCAAGTTCACCGGCGCCTACCAGGATTACCTGCGCAAGAGCTCGGCCAAGCCGTTCTGGCTCGTCAACACGAACAAGCTCGTGCGCTTCTATCCCGGCGCGGACGGCCTCAAGACCGGGTTCACGGCGGAAGCCCGCTTCTGCCTCTCGGCGACGGCGAAGAAGGACGGCCTCCGAGTGATCGCCGTCGTCATGGGCGAGCCGGACACCAAGACCCGCAACGCGGAAGTGTCCAAGCTCTTTGACTACGCCTTCGCTCAATATGCCAGCCATCCGATTCTGAAGGCGGGCGACGTGATTGGCTCGGTCAAGGTGGACAAGGGCAAGGAGAAGGTCGTTACCCTGAAGGCCAAGACGCCTTACAGCATCCTGCTGAAAAAAGGCGAGGACAAGGGCGATATCCGTTACGAGCTGAAGCTCGTCGGCAACGTCAAGGCACCGCTCAAGGCGGGGGAGAAGATCGGCACGCTCGCCATCTACCGCAGCAATGAGCTGCTGAGCGAGGTTGCCGTGGAAAGCCCGGCGAGTGTGGCCAAGGCCGGCTGGTGGACGCTGTTCAAGCGGACGTTCGAGCAGCTCGTGACGATCTGACAAGTGTCGGACTATGTAAGCTTTTTTCTAGTTTTGTTGCACAGGTTCTAGTTTTGTCGGCCAGGCAGGAGAAGGATTTCCGGGTGTAGAATTCAATGCTCATGCCAAGGAAGGAGTGAGCTGAACGTTGAGTTTGCACATCGAAATCGAAAAAGGCGGACGCAAGACCCTGATCGTCCGGCTGGCCGGCGAGCTGGATCACCATACCTCCGAGATCGTCAAAGCGAAGATGGAAGAGGCGCTCCAGCGTGAAGGCAGCATTAACGTGATCTTGAGCATGAAGGATCTCACCTTCATGGACAGCTCCGGGCTCGGCGTCATTCTCGGCCGGTACAAGCAGATCACCGGCATGGGCGGCAGGATGGTCGTCTGCGACATTCATCCTTCCGTGCACCGGCTGTTCGAGATGTCGGGGCTCTACAAGATCGTATCGGTGCAGGACAACGAACGGCAAGCGGTGTCCAGTCTGGAGGTCGTGTCATGACAGGCAGCAACTTCATGAAGCTGGAATTCGCCAGCCGATCCGAGAACGAAGCCTTCGCCCGGGTGGCGGTCGCCGCGTTCGCTTCCCAGCTGGACCCCGATATGAACGAGCTGACGGATATCAAGACCGTCGTATCGGAGGCCGTCACCAATTCGATCATTCACGGCTATGACAACAATCCGGATTGCATGGTGACGATCACGGCCCGCATCGAGGACGACATCCTCTATCTGAGCGTGGGAGACGACGGCGCCGGCATCGCCGATCCGGAGCAGGCGCGCCAGCCGCTCTTCACCTCGAAGCCCGAGCTCGAGCGCTCCGGCATGGGATTTACCATCATGGAGAATTTCATGGACCGGGTGGAGATTGAGACGGAGGTTGGCAGAGGAACCGTTGTACGCATGGTCAAGCGCATTGAGTCGAAGAAAGCTCTCTTCAATTAGGAGTTTAGGGAGTCGAGTCTATGAATGGGGATTTGAAGCACGCTTCAGGGAGCTATCTGGACGACAGTGAAGTCAAACGGCTGATCGCCTTAAGCCAAGCGGGCGACAGCGTTGCCCGCGATACGCTGGTGAATTGCAACATTCGCCTCGTCTGGTCCGTCGTGCAGCGCTTCCTCAATCGGGGATACGAAGCCGATGACCTGTTTCAGATCGGCTGCATCGGGCTCTTGAAGGCGGTGGACAAGTTCGATTTGTCCTACGACGTCAAGTTCTCGACATACGCCGTTCCGATGATCATTGGAGAAATCCAGCGCTTCCTGCGCGATGACGGCACGCTGAAGGTGAGCCGCTCGCTCAAGGAGCTCGCCAACAAGGTGCGCAAGGTCAAGGACGAGTTGTCCAAGCGGCTCGGACGGCTACCGACCATCCGGGAGGTTGCCGACGAGCTCGGGATCTCGCCGGAAGATGTCGTCTTTGCGCAGGAAGCAAATAAGCCGCCCTCCTCGATCCACGAGACCGTGTTCGAGAATGACGGCGATCCGATTACACTCATGGATCAAATATCCGACGATTCGCAGGAGAACTGGTTCGACAAAATGGCTCTCGGCGAAGCGATTGAACGCTTGAATGAGCGGGAGCGGCTCATCGTCTATCTCCGCTATTACCGCGACCAGACCCAGTCGGAGGTAGCAGTCAGGCTGGGAATCTCCCAGGTTCAGGTTTCCCGGCTGGAGAAGAAGATCCTGCAATCGATCCGCGACCAGATCGCCCAATAGCGAGTCTTCAGGCGCTGATTCTGCGCTTCTGCTGGTAGCGGACGATGAGCTGATCCAGCTCCTGGCTCAAGCTTACCACGTGAGGATGAACGAGAGCATCGCGGCGGCCGGCAAGCAGATTCAGCTGGGCGCGCAACAATTCGATTCTCTCGGATAGTGAGGATTGTTCCATGACGCTCATGTAGCCCCTTTCCAAAATAGCATGACTATCCTATATAACCACATCGCTGCGTTTTAGTAAAATGAAACTTTTGTAACAAAAAATGAATTATGCTGGAAATAGACATTTCTTGTTTCAGTCGTTCAAAAAATTGTCAAAAACAAGCCGGCTGCGAGCCGGTTTCTTCTTTTTGAAACGCAACGATTTGCAGGCGCGTAGTACCGAAGAGGCATAGCTGTCTCTTATGGCCTGCGGCTGAAGCAGTCGGCAAATTGATCCCCGGGAGAGAACGAAATGACGGATACGACAAAAGAGATTGAAAAAGCAATGGGCGGCACGAATGCAATGAAGATCAACGAGTGGAGAAATTTGCTCTTGGTCTACAAATTCGCCCTTGATGAAGTCAACACGAAGCTGGACATTCTGAACGAGGAATTCCAGTTCATCCATAACTACAATCCAATCGAGCACATAAAGTCCCGCTTGAAATCCCCGGAAAGCATCATCTCCAAGCTGAGGCGCAAGCAGCTCGATGTCACGCTGGAGAACGCCCGCAGCCATATCCACGACATCGCCGGGATTCGCATCATCTGCTCGTTCACGACCGATATCTACAAGATTATCGACATGCTCACCCGCCAGGACGACGTCCAGGTGCTGAAGGTGAAGGATTACATCCAGAGCCCGAAGCCGAACGGCTACCGCAGCGCGCATATGCTGATTCTCATCCCCGTCTTCCTGACCGATCGGGTGGAGCAGGTGCCGGTCGAGATTCAGATCCGCACGGTGGCGATGGATTTCTGGGCGAGCCTGGAGCATAAGATCTATTACAAATTCGACAGCGAAGTCCCCCATTCCATCACGGATCAATTGAAAAATTCGGCAGAACTGATCGACCTGCTGGACAAGCGCATGCTCGCCATCAACGAGGAAGTGTCGGCCTACAAGCGGGAGGAGGAACGGGAGTCGCCGCTGTTCTTCTAAGGAGCTGCTCCGGATAAGGACGAGCTGAGTACGAACCCGGCAATATTGGCATACTTTCCATAGGGAACGACCGGGAGGTGTGCGGCGTGGCCGACGAATGGCACGGGGAACGCGTGCTTTATTTGCGCTTTCGCAAACGGGTCTGTCTGGACAAGGGAGAGGGGCTTACCCTCGGCAAAGCTGCGCGCCTTCTCGCCGATCCCGACCGGGAGCAGGAGCTGCGCGGGCTGACGATCGCCCGCCCCGAAGAGCGGGACGGCAACATGATCCTGGTGGATGTGCTGCACATCATCGAGCTTGTCCGGGAGAAGTATCCCGACATGCGGATCGAGCATTTCGGCGACCCCTTTGTTCTGGTCGAAGTGAAATCCAGGCATGACCGCATTCCGGGGTGGCTGTTCGTCGCCGCCGTCTGGCTCCTGCTGTTCATCGGCTCTGGGCTCACGATCATGAATTTTCACGCCGATGTCAGCATGCCTGCGGTTCATCGCCGGCTGTACCGGCTCCTCACCGGAAAGTCGGAGCTGCGGCCTTATGCGCTGCAGATTCCCTATTCCTTCGGCATCGGCATCGGCATGGCGATCTTCTTCAACCGCTTCTTCAAGAAGACCTTCAATGAAGAGCCGAGCCCCCTGGAAGTCGAAATGTTCCTCTACCAGGAGAACATGAACCAATACATCGTCACCGAGGAATACCGGAAGCTGGCCGCGAAGGAGGGGAATCCCGATGACTGCCCTCCGTGAGCTCGCGGCCGCCTTCGTCGGGCTCGCCTGGGGGCTCGCGGTGGGCTGCGGCTTTGTCGCGTTCATCGCGGTGCTGGACATCCTCCCCCGGCTGGCTCAGGTGACGCACACCTTCGACCGGATACGCCGGTACGAGCAAGCGCTCATCGCCGGGGCCGTCTATTGGACGCTGGCCGACTTCTACGGCTGGATGGCTCCCTTGCCTTCCGGCTCCGTCACGGTCGCCGGGCTGCTGGCGGGCATGTTCGTGGGGCTCATCGCCGGCGGGCTCACGGAGGTGGTCAACGTGCTGCCGATCCTCGCCAAGCGGCTCGGGCTCGGCTCCCACATCGTCCTCCTGCTGTTCGCGATGATTCTCGGCAAGGTGGCGGGCTCTCTTTTTGAATGGCTATTCTACTGACGATTGTCAACCCCCCTGCCATATGATAAGTTTAGAGTAAACTTTTGAGGGGGAGCGCGCGTTATGTTTTTGCATGGAACCAGCTTGATCAACGGGCAGGGGCATCTGCAGATCGGCGGATGCGACACCGCTGCCCTCGCCGATACATTCGGGACCCCCTTGTACGTGATGGACGAAGAATTGATCCGCCGGCACTGCCGGGAGTTTAACGACGCCTTCCGGGCGTCGGGGCTCGATTACCAGGTAGCCTTCGCCAGCAAGGCGTTCTGCGTCATGGCCATGTGCCGCCTCATCGAGGAGGAGGGACTCACCCTCGACGTCGTGTCGGACGGCGAGCTGTACACGGCGCTGCAGGCGGGCTTTCCGCCGGAACGAATTCATTTCCACGGCAACAACAAGACGCCGGAGGAGATCGAATTCGCGGTTGACGCCGGAATCGGCGTCTTCGTCGTCGACAATTTTCATGAGCTGGCGCTCTTGAGCGCCGTCGCCGACTCCAGGCGGAAGACGGTGGACATTCTGCTGCGCGTCTCTCCGGGCGTGGAGGCGCACACGCATGATTATATGCTGACCGGCAACGAGGACTCCAAGTTCGGCTTCGATCTCGGCTCGGGAGCCGCCATGGAGGCGGTCCGGCGGGCGTTGGAGCAGCCTCGCCTGAAGCTGCTCGGCATCCATTCCCACATCGGCTCGCAGATCTTCGAGGTGGAAGGGTTCCGCATGGCTGTCGACAAGCTGATGCGCTTCGCGCTCGCGGTCCGCGACGAGACCGGAGCGCTGTTCCGCGTGCTCAACCTGGGCGGAGGCTTCGGCGTCCGCTACGTGAAAGGCGACGCCCCGCTCGCCATCAAGGATTATGTTAAGGCGATCACGGAGAACATCCACGCCACCTTCACCGCGAGCGGCTATCCGGTTCCGGCCGTCTGGGTGGAGCCGGGGCGGACGATCGTCGGAGACGCGGGCACAACGCTGTACCGCATCGGCTCTACGAAGGAGCTGCCGGGCATCCGCAAGTACGTATCGGTGGACGGGGGCATGAGCGACAATCCCCGGCCCGCCCTCTACCAGGCCAAGTATGAAGCCATGCTCGCCAACCGGGCTTGCGACGTGAACGAGGAGACGGTCGCCATCGCCGGCAAATGCTGCGAGAGCGGCGACATGCTGATCTGGGATCTCGAGCTGCCTCAGGTTCAGGCTGGGGATATCCTCGCAGTGTCCTGCACCGGGGCTTACAACTATTCCATGGCGAGCAACTACAACCGCATCCGCCGGCCCGCGGTCGTGTTCGTTCGGGACGGCGAGGCCGAAGTCGTGGTGCGGCGGGAAACGCATGCCGACCTGATCCGCAACGACGTCATTCCGGCCCGGCTGCGCAAGGAGCCCTCGGAGGCCGGCAAGCGCTAGCGCCGTTCCATTGTATTTTGCCGCCGTTGCCCGTACAATGGTAACCGAGTTCGTTTAATTGAAGGAGATGATTTCCACATGGCCAAGCAAGCCAAGATCACGATGGAAAACGGGGAGCAGGTCGTCATCGACCTGTTCGAGAAGGATGCCCCGAATACGGTAGCCAACTTCGAAAAGCTCGCCAACAGCGGCTTTTACAACGGCCTGGTCTTTCACCGGGTGATCCCGGGCTTCGTCGCCCAGGGCGGCTGTCCGCATGGGACAGGCACCGGCGGTCCCGGCTACACGATCAACTGCGAGATCAACCCGAACAAGCATGAGCGCGGCGCGCTCGCCATGGCCCATGCCGGACGCAATACCGGCGGCAGCCAGTTCTACATCTGCTACGCTCCGCAGCCTCATCTCGACGGCCAGCACACGGTCTTCGGCAAGGTGGCGAGCGGCATGGAAGCCGTCGACCAGTTCCGCGGCCGCGACAAGATGGCCAAGGTCGAAGTCGTCGAAGTGTGAGCCTTTTCCCGCAGCAGATGATCCCGGGTGCAGAACGCTCTGCCCCGGTTTTTTCAAAATTTCAGAAAGTATATAGACGCCGAATGGCGTTTATCTTTGTCTTGCCGCGGGCTTTGATTATGAGGGGGTACTTATGAAAAAGCCGATGAAGCGGATCCTTCTGTTGGTAGGCCTCATTCTCATCGTTTTCATTGGCATCTATGCATTCCGGCTGTACGATTCGCTGAACGGCATGAACAAGGGACAGGCATCGGCCGCGAAAGGAACGACGGATTGGAACGGGAAGGACCGCGTCAATGTGCTGCTGCTCGGCGGCGACTCGCGGGACAGCGGCAAGGACGGCAATGCGCGCTCGGACACGATCATGATCGCTTCCATTGATCCGGCGGAGAAGAAGATCACCCTCTTCTCCATCCTCCGCGATACGTATGTGAGCATTCCCGGCAACGGCAAGGCCAAGATCAACGCGGCGCTGGCGCTGGGAGGGCCGTCCTTAACCATCGAAACGGTGAGCAAGCTGCTCGACATTCCGATTCACTATTACGTGTACACGGATTTTCAAGGCTTCATGTCGCTGATCAACGCCATCGGCGGGATTCAGATCGACGTGGAGAAGAACATGGATTACGAGGACGCGGCGGACGGCCACAAGTTCGACATCCATCTGAAAAAAGGGCTGCAGGACATGGACGGAAAGACGGCGCTGCAGTACGTCCGGTTCCGGCATGATGCCTTATCGGACGTGAGCCGCACCGAGCGCCAGCGCAAGCTGATCACGGCGGTGACCGATAAGCTGCAGAAATCGTCCTCCATCATCAAGCTGCCGGGCATCATCAAGTCGGTGAGCCCCTATGTCGACACCAACATGAAGCCGTCCGACATGCTGAAGCTGGGCAAGCTCGGCCTCGCGGCCAAAGGCAACGACATCGCCAGCGTTCAGCTTCCGCCGACCAACCTGATCGCGAATATCCGCACCAGGAGCGGTGCGGCGCTGAGCGTCGATCCGGCCGCCCTGCAGGGCTACGTCTCGGCGACGCTGGAAGGAACCGCTACGGACGAAGCCGCCGCGGCGAAGAAAGGGAAATAACAGGCGGAAAGAGCACCCGGCGGAGAGCCCTGAGCGGGAACCCGAGAGGGGAACCCCGAGCAGGACCCTGAGCAGGACCCTGAGCAGGACCCTGAGCAGGACCCTGAGCAGGACCCTGAGCAGGGAACCCCGACCTGGCAGGGGGATTTTCGTCTTGCTTTTCTACCGGCTACAGTGGTAAAATCTCCTGTAGCACGTGCTTCGCGCACGTGAATCAAATCCTTCGGGGCAGGGTGCAATTCCCTACCGACGGTAACCGCAAGCTTCTTCGGCATCGGCCGGAGGAGGGCGGAAGTCCGTGACCCGCGCGGAGGCAAGCCTGTAGAGGCGTTTGTCCGCGGCGGCTGATCCGGTGCGAGTCCGGGACCGACAGTGAGAGTCTGGATGGGAGAAGGAGATGCGAAGGTTCAACGGCGCGCCGCCGAAGTTCTTTTTTTCACAAAAAGGCGGGCCGCGTTGGGATTCGCTTGTTCTGCATACCCATGCCCCCGAGTGATTGCCGGGGGCTTTTTTTACATTCGGGCTCCCTTAAGTACAATGAGAGGGGAGAATAGCCGGTGGAGCTTCTGAACGACGAGCATTACATGGGGCTGGCGCTGGAGCTCGCCCGCGGCACCGCCGGCCAGACCGGAATCAATCCGGCGGTCGGCTGCGTGATCGTGAAGGAAGGACGCATCATCGGGCTCGGCGCCCATCTGCGCCGGGGCACCGCTCATGCCGAGGTTCACGCCCTCGATATGGCCGGGACGGAAGCGGAAGCGGCGACGGTCTACGTCACCCTGGAGCCGTGCAGCCATTACGGCCGAACGCCGCCCTGCGCGGAGCGGCTGGTGAAGGAGAAGGTCGCGAAGGTGGTCGTGGCAACGGAGGACCCCAATCCGCGCGTGGCGGGAAGAGGCATCGCCCTCCTGCGGGAGAGCGGGATCGAGGTGGCCGTCGGGGTCCGCGGCCAGGAATCCCGCGATCTGAACGAGGCTTTCAACAAGTACATCGTCACTGGCATGCCGTTCGTCACCTTGAAGACGGCCAGCACCCTGGACGGCCGCATCGCCAGCCGCACCGGCGACAGCAAGTGGATCACGAGCCCGCATTCGCGCGAATACGTCCACCTGCTGCGGCATCGCCATCAGGCGGTGATGGTCGGCAGCGGGACCGTGCAGGCCGACGATCCCGAGCTGACGACGCGACTGTCCGTTCCGGCGCTGCAGCCGGTGCGGGTGATCGTCGACTCGGCGCTGCGCCTGCGGCCGGATGCCCGCTTGCTGTCGCCGGACTCGGCCGGCGGCCCGGTGCTGGTGTTCACCCGCGAGGGCGCCGATCCGGACAAGGTCAGCCGCCTCGCGGCGCTGGGCGCCGAAGTGATACCGGTCGGCGGTCCGGGACCTCGGGTCGACCTGAGCGCGGCGCTCCGCGAGCTGGGAGCCCGCGAGATCGGCTCCGTGCTGCTCGAAGGCGGCGGCCAGCTGAACGGAGCCATGCTGGAGCGGAGGCTCGTCGACAAGATGGTGCTCTTCTTCGCCCCGAAGCTCATCGGCGGTTCCGGCGCTCCGGCCAGCTTCGCTTTTGACGGCTTCGAGCGGATGGAGGAAGCGATCCGCCTGACGCGGACGAGCGTCGAGCTGTTCGGCGAGGATATCTGCTTGACCGGTTATCCGGAATACGGCCCGTGATTGCCGGAGCCGACCGTTTGGAGGAATCATGCCATGTTTACGGGAATCATCGAGGAGATCGGTACGATGAAGAGCATCAAGCGCCAGGGGCACTCCCTGGTGCTGACCATCGGCGCGTCACGCATTCTGGAGGATGTCCGATTGGGGGACAGCATCGCCGTGAACGGGGTCTGCCTGACGGTCGTCTCGTTCGACTCTTCCGGCGTGTCGATGGATGTCATGCCGGAAACGTACCGCAAAACCAATCTGGCCGCCCTTCAGCCCGGCAGCCGCGTCAACCTGGAGCGGGCGATGGCGGCGGGCGGACGGTACGGCGGCCACATGGTGCAGGGCCATATCGACGGCACCGGCACCATCCGCGGCCGGACGCGGGAGGAGAACGCGGTCGTCTATGTGATCGCGCCGGAGCGAACCGAGCTGCTGCGCTACATCATTCCGCAGGGATCGGTGGCGATCGACGGCATCAGCTTGACCGTCGTCAGCGTGGAAGACAGCCTGTTCACGATATCCATCATCCCTCATACCCTCCAGGAAACCATACTTGCGGATAAACATCCCGGCGATGTGGTGAACCTGGAAGGCGATATCCTGGGAAAATACATCGAGAGGCTTTTGCATTACCCGCAAGAGGCTTCGGGCAGTCGGAAAACGGGCGGCTTGACGGAGCAGTTTCTCGCCGAGAACGGGTTTTTATGAAAAGATCATCCGCAAGACAGGAGGAATCACCATGGACGACATCCGTTTTGATCCGATTGAAGAGGCCATCTACGACCTCATGCAAGGCAAAATCATCATAGTGGTCGACGACGAGGACCGCGAGAACGAGGGGGATTTCATCGCGCTGGCCGAGAAGGCGACCCCCGAGGTGATCAATTACATGATCCGCGAGGGCCGCGGGCTGGTCTGCGTGCCCATCACGGAAGAGCGGGCGGCGAAGCTGGAGCTGCGCCCGATGGTGGAGCGCAATACGGACAATCACGAGACGGCGTTTACGGTATCCGTCGACCATGTCTCGACGACGACGGGTATCTCCGCCCATGAGCGGTCGGCGACCGTGATGGCTCTGATAGACGGCAAGGCGAAGGCCGCGGACTTCCGCCGGCCGGGGCACATCTTCCCGCTAATCGCCAAGAAGGGCGGCGTGCTGCGGCGCGCCGGGCACACCGAAGCGGCGGTGGATCTCGCCCGGATGTGCGGCAGCTATCACGCCGCCGTTATCTGCGAAGTGATCAAAGAGGACGGAACGATGGCCCGGGTGCCGGATTTGATGAAGCTTAAGGAGTCCGGAGAACACAAGATCATCACCATCCGCGACCTCATCCACTATCGCAACGAGAAGGATAAGCTGATCACCCGCGAGGTGGAGGTCAGCCTGCCGACCGATTACGGCGCGTTCAAGGCGATCGCTTATTCCAACGAGGTGGACGGCAAGGAGCATATCGCTTTGGTCAAGGGCACCATCGATCCCGCCGTTCCGGCGCTCGTCCGGGTGCACTCGGAATGTCTGACCGGCGACGTCTTCCACTCGCACCGCTGCGACTGCGGGCCGCAGCTGGAAGCGGCGCTGGCACAGATCGAAGAGGCCGGCTCCGGCGTGCTCCTGTACATGCGCCAGGAGGGTCGCGGCATCGGCCTGATCAACAAATTGCGCGCCTACAAGCTGCAGGAAGAAGGACTTGACACGGTTGACGCGAATATTAAACTAGGCTTTGCCGCCGATTTGCGCGATTACGGCATCGGCGCGCAGATTTTGCGCGATCTGGGCATCCGGCAAATCCGGCTGCTCACCAACAATCCGCGCAAGATCACCGGCCTGGAGGGCTACGGCCTGCAGGTGACCGAACGGGTTCCTCTGCAAATGCCGGAGAACGAAGACAATTCCCGCTATCTGCATACGAAGCAGCAGAAGCTCGGCCATCTGCTGAATTTTGTGGAACAGAATGAGATCAAGAAGATGAGTGAATTGAAAGGATGATGAGAGATGACCCGAATTTTTGAAGGAAAACTGATCTCCGAGAACAGCAAATACGCTATTGTGGCCGGCCGCTTCAATGAATTCATCGTGAGCAAGCTCGTCTCCGGCGCGCAGGATGCCCTGAAGCGCCACGGAGCCCTCGACGAGGACGTGGAAATTGCCTGGGTGCCGGGCGCCTTTGAAATTCCTTTGGTTGCCAAAAAGATGGCGGAGAGCGGCAAGTATGACGCCGTCATCACGCTCGGCGCCGTGATCCGGGGGTCAACGCCTCATTTTGACTACGTGGCGAGCGAAGTGTCCAAGGGGGTTGCCTCCGTCGGACTGGCCACCGGCATTCCCACCGTGTTCGGGGTATTGACCACCGATTCCATCGAGCAGGCGATCGAGCGCGCCGGAACGAAGGCCGGCAACAAGGGCTGGGAAGCGGCGACGACGGCCATTGAGATGGTGAACCTGATCAAGCAGATCCAGGCATAAGGGAGAATCCGGAGAACCGCATGAGGGAGCCTAGCGAGGAAACGCTGGAAACGAAGGAATGGACAGAACCCGAGGAACCGGGAGAAACGCTGGCGGCGGAGCAAGCGGCGGGAGCCGGCGATTCCGCCGACTTCGCCGCCGGGATCGCCCAGCCGCCGGAGATGGAGCCGGTGCCTCCGGGTGAGGCCGGCTCCGAGGCGCATTCCACAGCCAAGGTGACGTTCAAGCTGGATGCCTTCGAGGGTCCGCTCGATCTTCTTCTCCATCTGATCGACAAGAATGAAGTCGATATCTACGACATTCCGATCAAGATGATCACGGATCAGTACATGGAATACCTCGATCTGTTTCAGGAGCTGGAGCTCGATGTGACGAGCGAGTTTCTGGTCATGGCGGCCACGCTCTTGTCGATCAAGAGCAAGATGCTGTTGCCGAAGCCGCCGGTCATCGAGATGGACTGGGAGGAAGGCATGGAGGACCCCGATCTGGACCCCCGCGCCGAACTGGTCCGCCAGCTGATGGAATACAAAAAATACAAGGAAATCGCCGACCATCTGCGGGAAAAGGAAGTGGAGCGAAGCCATATCTTCACCCGGGAGCCGGCGGATTTGACCCCTTTTGCCGCGGTGGTGAAGGAGAATCCGGTCGAGGGCCTGGTGCCGGCCGATCTGCTCTTGGCCTTTCGCCGGGCGCTGCGCAAGATGGCCGGTAGGAATGCGGTCGCCCGCATCCGCCGCGACGAGATCTCAGTGAAGGAACGCATCCGCCAGGTGCTGCGCCAGCTTAAGCGCGAGGGCGGCCGGGTGCTCTTCTCCCGCCTGCTCGAAGACGGGTATTCGCGGGAGGAGGTCGTCACGACTTTTCTCGCCCTGCTCGAGCTGATGAAGATGAAGCGGATCGTCTGTTTCCAGCATCGGTTGTTTGACGACATCGTAATTGAAGTGAGAGAGGATGGAACCGCGGTTGCCTCTGAGTCCGATGTTACCGATTATTGAAGGCCTGCTCTTCGCAGCGGGCGACGAAGGCCTCGATGCCCGCCAGCTGGCGGAGGTGCTGGACATAAGCGCCGCCGCCGCCCGCGAATTGGTGGAGAGCCTGAGGGTCGGCCTGAAGGAAGCGGGAAGAGGGGTGCAGATCGTCGAGCTTGCCGGCGCCTATCAGATGACCACCGTTCCCGAGCACGCTCCCTATTTCGAGAAGCTGGCGGAATCGCCCTCTCGCTCCTCACTGTCCCAGGCTTCGCTGGAGACGCTGTCCATCATCGCCTACCGCCAGCCGATCACGCGGGTGGAGATCGAAGAGATCCGCGGGGTAAAATGCGACCGCGCTTTGCAGACCCTGGCCGCGAAGGAGCTGATCGAGGAGACGGGACGGGCGGAAGCCGTCGGCCGGCCGATACTCTACGGGACAACCAAGGCGTTTCTCGACTATTTCGGCTTGTCCAGTCTGGACGATCTGCCGGATTCCACGCTCTTCGGGCAAACCCTTGACATCGAAGAGGAGGCTAGGCTGCTGTTCGACCGCCCCGAAGCCAAGCAGCTCACGTTTGAGGATTTGGGTGAGCGCGGGAGATCGGAGGCATTCGCCAAGGAATTTGAAGCGCTTGAGGATTCCTTCCTCGCTTTGGAATCCGCCGAGGAGGCAGGTTCCGGGCAGGATTAGCGGGGAAACCTGCGAAACTGTGCATTTATTCCATTGCCGCGCGCATACTAACCCGTGTTCTTCCGGTTACGACCGGGAAACGCGGGTATTTTTTTAACTATCAGAAAGTATAAATTCTCTCCTATCCTTTCTGATATTTCATCGGTAAACGCTCGGCGTCACAAGGACGTCGATAGGCGTTTATCCTTGGCCATTTAAGGGGGTTGAGGCATGGGGGGGTACATCGCTCTTTCGCTGCTTCTCGTGCTGCTAGCTATTGTTGCGGGCGTGCTGGCCAGCGAGATTCGCATGGAGCTCCGGTTCCGGAGAGCCCGTGACAACGACCGGCTGGAAGTGGACGTGAGGGCGGTGTTCGGGCTGGTGCATTACCATTATGAAGCGTCCAAGATTGATTTCCAGGGGATGCTGAACGGAATACGCCTCTTCGGGCAGGAGAAACGAATAGCGAAACCGAAAGAGGCGGCGGATATTAAAGACCTTAACAAACAAGATATCGAGTCGGGGAAGAGAATCCTGAACAGCTTTCGCAAGCATTTTCGCGATTATAACGGCTGGCTGTCCGACACACTCGCGAAGCTGACCTGCACCGGCTTCCGCTGGTCGACGAGCATAGGGGTGAAGAGCCCGAACCAGACGGCTGTTTTGACGGGGGCGGGATGGGCGATCAAGTCCATTCTGCTCGGCAAGATGTCGGAAAAGCTCAAATTCCGCAGCGAGCCCATCTTGCTGGTTACCCCCTGCTACAATCGGTATGCCTTCTCCACGGATCTCGAAGTGCGGCTGCAGGTCCGGGCGGGAGAGATGGCTGTCTCCGGCTGGCAGCTTTTTCGCAGGATGAACAGCCTGGGGCATGCCAAACAAGCGCTCAAGAACATGAGACGCGTCTCTCAGGCGAAGCAGCGGGCCGATGCGCCGGCAAGCCGGTAAATTGGTAAGAGAAAAGCGGAATCCCGCCGGGTGGCCGGCGATGGGATTCCGCTTTTTGTCAGGGCTTGTCGGCTGGGAAAAAGGCTCACCTGCGAGTGAGCGGGACGTCCGGGTCAACATCCGCTTCATAATCGACGTCCGGGACGCCGAAGCCGAACAGGCGGAGGAAGTCGTGGCGGTAGCCTTCCAGATCGCCAAGCTCAGGCAAGTTCTCGGGGGTCACTTGCTCCCAGAGTGCTGCCACTTCCTGCTGCACGTCATCGCGCATCTCCCAGTCGTCGATGCGAATGCGGCCCGCTTCGTCGACGGCCGGCTCCGCTGCGAACAACCGGTCGGCGTACAGCCGGTGCATCTGTTCGATGGTGCCCTCGTGCAAGCCCTTCTCCTTCATGACCTTGAAGAGGAGGGAGATGTAGAGGGGGACGACCGGGATCGCCGAGCTGGACTGGGTGACCAGGGCTTTGTTCACCGAAACGAACGCTCCGCCGCCGATCTTGTCCGCCAGCAGGCGGCTCAGCTTGTGGGCGGCGGCCTCCAGGTCGTCCTTGGAGCGGCCGATCGTTCCCTCCCGGTAAATCGCGTGCGTGACCTTCGGACCGATATAGGAGTAAGCGACCGTCTTGGCGCCTTCCGCCAGCACGCCGGCCGCGAGCAGGTCCTGAATCCAGAATTCCCAGTCCTCGCCGCCCATGACGGCGATGGTCTGGCGGATTTCGTCTTCCGTGGCCGGGGGAACGGTGATGGTGGTGACCGCTCCGGTCATGAAATTGACGGTCTTATTCTCATAAGACTCGCCGATCGGTTTGATCACCGAGGAGAAGGCCTCTCCCGTCTTCGGATGGGTGCGGCGGGGTGAAGCGAGGCTGTAGACGACCAGATCGACCTGGCCGAGCTTTTCCTTGATCAGCGCGATAGTCTCCTGCTTGATCTCGTCGGAGAAGGCGTTGCCGTTGATGCTCTCGGCCACGAGCCCTTCCGCGCGCGCCGCCTTCTCCAAGGCGGCGGTGTTGTACCAGCCTGCGGAGGCGGTGCGGTCCCGCTCGGCGGGACGCTCGAAGAAGACGCCGAGCGTGTCCGCGCCAAAGCCGAAGGCCGCCGCGATCCGGCTGGCCAAGCCAAAGCCGGTGGAAGCGCCGATGACGAGCACCCGTTTCGGTCCATTCAGCTTCGGTTGCGCTTTTATGTACCGGATTTGCTCCGCTACCTGTCGGGCGCAGCCATCCGGATGTGCGTTCGTACAGATGAATCCGCGGATTTTCGGTTGAATGATCATCGATATTCTCCTTTTTTCATCGGGAAACGCCCGGCGCCGTAAGGACGCCGATAGGCTTTTATCCCTAGGCTTCTTGCTCCAGTATAACATGTCCCGCCCGACTTTTCCGCTGGACCTCGAGAACGGACGTGAGGCGTATTCTCCTGCCGGCACATACTGGCCCCAAAAAAGGCGCACACTATAGACAAGGAACTGCGCTGAACGAACATACCGGAAGAACACAAGAAGAATGTAGCCTACCGGGCAGTCAGCGAGAAAATCGAGGACGTTTTTGCGGTGCAGCTCCAAAACACAGCTCTAGTCCTATTACAAGTCAAGGAGGAGGAAAAGCCATGTCCGATCACCCGATTCAGGGATTAATGCAGACTGCCATGGAGCAGATTACGGAAATGGTAAATGTCAATACGATCGTCGGCGATGCTATCGAAACCGGAGACGGCGATGTGATCATGCCGATCTCCCGCGTCAACTTCGGCTTTGCGGCCGGAGGCAGCAATTTTAACACTGAGAGAGGAAAAGAAGCCGGAAAGGAAGATAACGTTCAACTTCCGTTCGGCGGCGGCAGCGGCGGCGGCGTGTCCATCTCCCCGATCGCCTTCCTGGTCGTCGGCAAGCAAGGTGTGCGGGTCGTGCCGCTGGATAATCAAACGCATATCGTCGAGCGCATGATTGATTCCGCGCCGCAGGTAGTAGACCGGATTCAAGGCATTCTGCAGAACTTCGGCGCCCGCAGCGTCACGAACCGCACCGTCGGCCCGAACGCAGGGGCCACCGTTGCAACAGGCACCGTTCCGGGCAGCGGCTCGGCGGCACCTTCTTCGGGCGGCTATACCGGAACCGGCGCAGGCAACGGCGGCACGATTGGCGGCGGTTACTCCGGCATGGGCAATACCGGCAACGGCTTCACCAATGCGGCTGAGGTTCAACCGTTCACTGCAGCGGACAACTCGGCTGCCGTCACATCGCTCACCGGCGTCAATGCGAAAGCCGATAACGACTAAGGAACAGCTCTAAACTGGCATACCGGAAGAGCACAAACTCAGTCAAAGACCGACAGCCTTCTTCGGACGATGAATCCGATAGAAGGCTGTTGGTTTTATACCCGATGGGTCTTGCGGTATTCGGAGGGGCTGAGTCCGAACTCACCGGAGAAGCGGCGGCTGAGCGAAAATCCGGATTCATACCCGCACTGTTCGGCGATTTCACTCAGGGTAAGCGAGGTGCCGGCCAGCAGCCGGCAGGCCCGGGATAGCCGGAAGGAACGCAAATACTCGGATGGCAGCTGGTGATAGGCCGCCCGGAACCGGCGAGTAAACTGCACCGGGCTGAAGCCGAAGCGCGCGGCAAGCTCGTGGAGCGAGATCGGGCCAAAGGCCAGCCGGCGGATTTCGGCGGCTGCCTGCTCCATGGACGCGTCCCCGGAGGGAACGGCAAGCTCACCGCTGGTTTGCCGCTCTTCCTGCTCCATTTCATAGAGATTCCAGATATCTTGAAACAGCCTTGTCGCCCGAGCCAACGCCCGGCCGTTTGGGTACCCGTTCGCCAGCTTGCGCAGATAAGCATAAGTGGAGTATAGACGGCCGCGGTCGAGAATAGACAGCTTCCCGGCAGGTACGGCCTCAAGGGCTTCCGGCGGTGACAGATTCCACTCCACCTTGAGGAAATGAAAGGTGAGCGGGGTGATCGTTTCCCGCCGAAACTCCATACCCGGCGGACAGATCACCAGATCGCCGGCCGCCGCTTTTCCCTCGGATTCCCCCGTGAAATACCGGAATTCCCCCTCCTCCACGGCAAATATCACCCAACTGCCGTATACATCCACCGGCAGCAAAAAGCTGGGTTTACGGAACCAGTAGACATGGGCGGTGACCTGCGGGATGAGCTCGGGATAAGTTCTCGCCTCCAAGCGTATCACTCCTGAAATATGAAATTACCGTTATCATAGATGATCGGATCGGCTATGTAAAGGAATTATAGTAGCTGATAAGATGAAATTAATGAAATGGAGGAGAGTGAAGAAGACATGAGGGAAGAGACGGTTCGCAGCGACATTACGATCATCGGAGGCGGGCTGGCGGGCGTCTGCGCGGCCATCGCCGCCGCTCGTCTGGGGAGGACGGTGGCGTTGGTTCAGAATCGGCCGGTTCTTGGCGGGAATTCAAGCAGTGAGATCCGCGTATGGGTGTGCGGCGCGACCGGACATGGGGTAAACCGGTATGCCCGGGAAACCGGAATCATGGGCGAGTTGTTCATGGAGAATCAATACCGCAACAAGGAGGGAAATCCTTATCTGTGGGACGCAGTTGTTCTGGATGCGGTTCTTGCGGAGAAGAACATCCGGCTGTTTCTGAACACGGACGTGCATGAAGTGGAGGCCGGGGGCAGCGGAGAGGCAAGAAGTATCCGTTCGGTGACGGGCTGGATGATGGGGTCGGAGCGGCGGCTGCATTTTCTCAGCGAGTTTTACTTGGATTGCAGCGGAGACGGGCTGATCGGGTTTCTGGCGGGAGCCGAGTACCGCCACGGCCGCGAGGCGAGGGACGAATTCCAGGAAGCTTGGGCGCCCGAGCGTCCGGATGAAATCACGCTTGGCAGCACCCTGCTGTTCTATTCCAAGGATACCGGCAGACCTGTGCGCTACGTGGCTCCCGATTTCGCCAAGGACATCGCCCAAACTCCGATTCCGCTCAACCGGATTATCCGCAGCGGAGACTCCGGGTGCCATTACTGGTGGATCGAATTCGGCGGAGAGCGCGACACGGTGACCGACAATGAAGCGATCCGCGATGAATTGTCGGCTGTCGTCTATGGCATCTGGGATTATATCAAAAATTCGGGAAAATTCAATGCGGATACGCTTGCCCTCGAATGGGTCGGGTCGATTCCGGGCAAGCGGGAATATCGCCGCTTTATCGGGGATTACATCCTCACCCAGAATGACATCATGCAACAGACGCCCTTTGCGGATGGAGTCGCTTTTGGCGGCTGGTCCATTGACCTGCACCCGCCGGGAGGCATGTACGCCGAGGAGAGCGGCTCCAAGCACCTCTATGCGGATGGAGTCTATACGATCCCTTACCGCTCGCTTTATTCCCGCAATGTGGGCAACCTCCTGTTCGCGGGCCGCAACATCAGCGCTTCCCACGTCGCATTTGGAACTACCCGGGTGATGGCGACTTGCGCCGTTCTCGGTGAGGCGGCCGGCACGGCCGCGGCGCTGGCCGGTCAAATCGGGGTTTCCCCGCGCGAACTGTACCGCCGCCACCTTGACGAGCTACGGCAAACCTTGCTGCGCCAGGATGCTTCCGTGATCGGCATCGCGAATGCGGATGACCGCGATCTGGCGAGAACCGCCGCCACTCAGTCCTCCGGCTCCCTGCGCCGGCTGGCTCTGGAAGAGGCATCCGGAGATGCGCATCCGCTCGACCGGGATTACGCCTTGCTGCTCCCGATCGATCCCCGCATCGACCGGCTTGACCTGCTCGTCCACACAGCGGAGAAGACAAGTCTGCGCGTGGAATTGTGGGACACCGGCAAGCCGGAGAATTATGTGCCTTCCACCCTTCGAGCGGAGTCTGTCTGTGAACTTGAGCCGGGGGATGGCACCTGGGCATCTTTTTCCTTGCCCTGGCAGCCTGCCCAGCCTCAGAACGGGTTTGTAATCATTCGACGGAATCCGGCTGTAAGGATGTGCCTGGCATCCGGAACCCTGACCGGACTGCTGCTCTTTCGCGATTCCGCGCGACCAGAGGAGAAGGCTTCGGTTCAGATGGACCCGGTCACTCGCTGGCCGATCGTCTATCGCGCGTTGCCCTGCCTGCGGGTCTTTCCCGAGACGAACGCCTTCGCCGCCGAAAAACTCACGGACGGGTACGCGCGTCCCTATGGGGGGCCTCATCTGTGGGTCTCCCCGCCGATCGTCTCGGGAGAAGCGCCATGGGCGCAGCTGAATTGGGCTGTCCCCGTCCCGATCGGGCGCGTCTGCCTGACGTTCAACAACGATGTGAATGAGGATTTGATCAACCTGCATCATCATGAAACCCCTTTTCCGATCATCCCGGAATTGGTTCGAGGCTATCGCCTGGAGGCACAGATCGACGGAACCTGGCAAGAGATCGTCCGGGAAACGGGCAATCGCAAGCGCAGGAGGATTCATACGCTGGCCCGGCCTATCCTTGCTGCCGGCCTCCGGCTTGTCGTTGAGGAAACGAATGGCGGCCGCTTCGCGGAAGTGATCGAGATCCGGATCTATGCCGGGTGAGGACTATTAAGAGGCGGCGATAGAATCGCAGGCATTCCGGAACGAAACGTCAAGGCGGGACATGTTCCCGCCTTCCCGGGCATATAGTGGTAGAAAACGAACCCTAATGGACCGGGAGTGAAACCATGAGCCGTATTCTGCTGTGCCTCGCCGCCTTCGTTCTTCTCATCCAACCGGCCGTTCCCGCCGCCCGGGCGAGCGGAGCGGACGAGCCTGCGCTGGCCGCAAGCCGGGCGAAGCCGGCGGCAGACCAAAGCCCGAGCCGGACGGTGGAAACGAATGCCGAGGCGGCCGCTTTGATCGATGTGGCTTCGGGCCGCATCCTCTTCAGCAAGGCCGGGGACAAGCGGATGAGAATCGCCAGCACGACCAAGATCATGACCGCGATCATCGCCATCGAGCACGGCCATCTGGCGGACAAGGTGACGGTAAGCAAGCTTGCGTTCGGCAAGGAAGGGTCTTCCATCTATTTGAAGCTGGGGGAAGAAATGAGCCTGAGCGACTTGCTGTACGGCCTCATGCTGCGGTCGGGAAACGACGCCGCCACCGCGATCGCCGAATACGTCGGCGGCTCCCAGGAAGGCTTCGTGTACCTGATGAACCGGAAGGCCGAGGAAATCGGCATGACGCGCTCGCACTTCGCCAATCCGAGCGGACTGGATGCCAGCGACCATTATTCCACGGCGGACGATATGGCCCGCCTGGCCGCTTACGCGCTCAAGAATCCGATCTTTCGCGAGGTCGTCAAGACCAAGTCGAAGCAGGTTTCCCGGGAAGGCGAGCCGTGGGATACCGTATGGACGAACAAGAACAAGATGCTCTCGCTTTACCCCGGCTCGGACGGCGTGAAGACCGGCTTCACCCAGCTCTCCCGCCGCTGCCTCGTCTCGTCCGCCACCCGGGACGGCCAGCAGCTGGCCGCCGTCACGCTGAACGACGGCAGCGATTGGGCCGATCACAGCCGCATGCTGGATTACGGCTTCAAGAACTACCCGCTGCAAATCGCGGTGAAGAAGGGGGAGCCCCTCAGAGGAGGATTCACGGCAGCCGATGATTTTGTCTACCCGTTCGGCAAGGGCGAGCGGGAAGCGGTTGAGCGGCGGCTTGTTCTGAACAAACCGAAGAGCGTGGACTACCGGCTCGGCGATCCGGGCGAGCTGGAGCTCAGGCTGGCCGGAACGGTCATCGGCAAGGTGCCGCTCGCTTTACGGAGGGAAAGCGGAAGCAAGGCCGCGCCAGAGGAGCGCCTGAACGGCGCCAAGAGCTCAGTCGGGGAGCAAACCGCCTTCGCCTCCGCCTCCGCTGCCGCAGAAGCCGCGGAGGAACAAACCGGCTGGCTGCATCGCTGGACCCTCTCCCTCGCCGCCGTGCTGCGCTCGCTCATTCCAGGCGCAAGAGGGGAGTGAGCGGAGCATGGTCAACTACATCTGGCTGTTCTTCATCGTCGTCGGATTCGTCGTAGCGGCCGTGAACGGCAGGATCGACGTGGTGACCAAAGCGGTCTTCGAGGGGGCGGAGAGCGGAGTCACGGTTTCCCTCGGCTTGATCAGCATCTTGACCTTCTGGATGGGCATGATGCGCATCGCCGAGGACGGCGGACTCCTGCGCGTTATCTCCCGGCTGCTGCGGCCGGTGATCCGCTTCCTGTTCCCCAGCGTTCCCATCAACCATCCGGCAGCGGGCTATATCATGTCCAACATGAGCGCCAATCTGCTCGGGCTCGGCAACGCCGCCACCCCCATGGGAATCAAGGCGATGCAGGAGCTGCAAAAGCTGAACCCGGACAAGGACCGGGCCAGCCCGGCCATGAGCACGCTGCTCGCGCTCAATACATCCAGCATCACCCTGATTCCGACGACGCTCATCGCCATTCGGATGAGTCTTCATTCCGGCAATCCGGCCGAGATCATCGGAACGACCCTGCTGGCCACGGCCGTATCGACTGCCGCCGCCATCGTGGTGGACCGCTGGTACCGCAAGAGAGAGCAGCCCAAGCCGCCAACAGAGGGGGGATAAGCCGTGTATGCCTTCATCAGCGCCGTCTCCGCCTGGGCCATCCCGGTGCTGCTCGTCTTCATCCCGCTCTATTCGGCCTACCGCAAGGTGCCGGTCTACGAGTCGTTTGTGGAGGGGGCCAAGGACGGCTTCCAGACCGCCGTCTCGATCATGCCGTCGCTCGTCGGCATGATGGTGGCGATCAGCGTCTTCCGCATGTCGGGAGCGATGGACCTGCTGGTGAATGCCGTAAAGCCTGTGCTGGACTGGGCGGGAATTCCCGGCGAAGTGCTGCCCCTCGCCATCCTGCGGCCGATCACCGGAGCGGGATCGCTCGCTTTTACGACGGATCTCATGAAGCACTTCGGTCCGGATTCGCTCATCGGCCGGATCGCTTCCACCGTGCAGGGCAGCACCGACACCACCCTCTACGTCATCACGGTCTACTTCGGAGCGGTCGGCATTCGCAAGGCCGGGTACGCCATCAAGGTTGGGCTGATCAGCGACGCGACCGGTTTCCTGGCATCGGTCGCCATCTGCTATCTGGTGTTCGGCTGAATCCTCGTTCTGTTGCCGATCCGCCCCTTTTCGCAGCTAGGCTCGCGTCCATTCGCCGTCATCCGCCGCCATCCGCCGCCATCCGCGTTTTCGCAGGGCTTCCTCCGGGGAGTCCTGTTTAACTTGTGATTTTGGTTCCGACTGGGTATGATTACGAATGAGGTGAACCGACAAAAATGGAACGTTTGCAAAAGGTGCTGGCCGCAGCCGGCGTTGCGTCGAGGCGCAAATGCGAGGAAATTATCAGCTCGGGCCGCGTCAAGGTCAATGGAACCGTGGCCAAGGAGCTTGGAGTTAAAGTCGATCCGAAGGCGGATGTCATCCTCGTGGATGACAAGCCCATCAAGCATGAGCAAACGCTGTATCTCTTGCTCAACAAGCCGAAGGGAGTCATCACGAGCGCCAAGGACACGAAGGGGCGGAAGGTCGTGGCCGATTACCTGCCGGGAATCAAGGAGCGGGTCTATCCGGTCGGCCGGCTCGATTACGACACCGAAGGGCTGCTGCTCTTGACCAACGATGGAGAATTCGCCTATCTCCTGACGCATCCCCGCCATCATGTTCCCCGCACCTATCGGGCGACAGTGAACGGCACTCCGCACGGCAGCGTGCTGGAACAGCTGGCCAAGGGGGTCAAGCTGGAGGATGGAATGACGGCTCCGGCGATCGTCGATTACCATGATATCAATCCGGAGAAGAATGAAACCGTCATCTCCATCACCATTTACGAGGGCCGAAACCGCCAGGTCCGGCGGATGTTCGAGGCGGTTCATTATCCGGTCATCCGGCTGAAACGGGTGCAATACGGCCCTCTGCATCTGGGAGCGCTAGCCCGCGGCCAGTTTCGCCACTTGACGCCTCAGGAGGTCTCGGAGCTGCGCAAAGCCGCGCTGGAAGCGGAGGGACCGGCGGCCGCTGCGGGGAAGTCACAATCCGTTCAAAAAAAGAATTAACGAATTCGCCAAAATTCGCTATAATGAGGGAATGATTTGCATAGTTCACCCGTAAGGATTGGAAGGAGCTTTTTTATGGCTGAGATGAACGAAAGCATATTGGTCGTGGATGACGAGGAGCGGATTCGCCGGCTTCTTCGGATGTACCTGGAGAAAGAAGGCTATTCGATCGACGAGGCGGAGGATGGGGAGACCGCCCTGCAAAAAGCCATCGACCACGATTACGATCTCATTCTGCTCGATTTGATGCTGCCGGGGATCGACGGTCTGGAAGTGTGCGCCAGGCTTCGCCAGTTCAAGGCGACGCCCGTCATCATGCTGACCGCCAAAGGCGAGGAATCCAACCGGGTCCAGGGCTTCGAGGCGGGAACCGATGATTATGTGGTCAAGCCCTTCAGCCCGCGGGAAGTGATCTATCGGGTCAAGGCCATTCTCCGCCGCTCCTCGGTGACCGCTTATCTCTCCAAGGGAGGCAACTCCAGCAACAATATCGTGTTCCCCCATTTGCTAATCGAGCATGACGCCCACCGGGTGACGGCCGGCGGCATAGAAATCGCCCTTACGCCGAAGGAGTACGAGCTGCTGCATTATCTGGCGGTTTCGCCGGACAAGGTGTTTTCGCGGGAAGAGCTGCTCAAGGATGTATGGAATTACGAATTTTTCGGCGATCTGCGCACGGTGGATACCCATGTCAAGAGACTTCGCGAAAAGCTGAACAAAGTTTCTCCGGATGCGGCCGCCATGATCACAACCGTCTGGGGAGTCGGATACAAGCTGGAGGTCCCCAAATAATGCTCCTGTTCAGGAGCGTCGTCGGCAAGCTCTGGATGACCATTATCGCACTGGTGGCTGTGGTGCTGATCATTCAGGGCTTGTTTCTTTTTCGCTACATCGACACGAGCTTCCCCGACCAATCGGGAGCGCTCCTGCACACGGCGGAGAAGCTGGCCGACCTGTACCGGGGGCATGGCGGAGATCCGTCCTTCACGGCGAGAGCGGACGAAATCCTCTCGGCGGAGGATGCGGGAGTTGTCGTCATTGACCTGCAGAAGCCGATGGAGGAGAATACGCTTTCTTTTGACGGAACGGTGGTATCGGCTGGCCGGGTCTTCAGCCAAAGCGAGCAGGAAGCCATTCGGGACGGAGGGAGGATCAAGTCGAGCTATATCCCGCCCGGCAAAGACGGCCCCGGCTATCTGCTCGTCACCGTTCCCGCCATGGTGCAGGACGGGGAGATTCTAACGCACAGCCTCGTGCTCTACCAGTCGAAGAAGAGCGCCGAAGACTTGCAAGCTTACGTGAAGCGGATTTTCGTCTATGTCTGCATCATGGGCTTCCTATTGACGACCTTGTTCGCGTTTTTCCTGATCACGCGGATCAACCAGCCACTGCTGGAGCTGAAGAAGGCCGCCGAGAATATCCGCAAGGGAGATTACAAGCGGCGAGTCGTCAATCACTCGCGGGACGAGATCGGCGAGCTCGGAACGACCTTCAACCTGATGGCCGAGCAGCTGGACCATACCATCCGCGACCTCCATCTGGAAAAAGACAACCTGGCGAGCGTGCTGCGCAGCATGGCAGACGCGGTCATCTCCTTCAATATGGACGGCCGGATCATCTTCCTCAATCCGAACGGTGAGAAGCTTCTCGCGGATTGGGCCCGCTATCGTTCCGAGGAGCCGGTGCCGGAGCCGGGCGGCAGCGGCACCGGCAGCGGGAGCTTGAGTGGGGGTGAGAGTGGGAGTGCCTCCGGGGATTACGCGATCCCCGGTCCCTTGCAGCCGATGTTTCACTCGGCAACCTTGGGAACGCGGGAAATCACCACCCGCCTCCATGTGGAAAAGCAGGTCTGGTCCGCCGTCATGGCACCGTTGTCCTCCGAGGGTTCGGTGCGGGGAGCGGTCGTCGTGCTGCGCAATGTTACGGAAGAGTACAAGGCGGAGAAAATGAAGGCCGACTTCGTCGCCAACATATCGCATGAACTGCGGACCCCTCTGTCGATGCTGCAGGGATACAGCGAGGCGCTCATCGACGACATCCCGGCAACGGCCGAGGAGCGGAGGGAGCTGGCCCAAATCATTTACGACGAATCCCTGCGGATGGGACGTCTGGTGCGGGATCTGCTGGACCTGTCCCGGCTGGAAGCCGGGCATATGGAGATGAATTTGCGGGTGATCGGCGTTCATCAGCTGCTCGCCCGCATGCAGAGGAAGTTCTCGGCGCTGTGCCGGGACAAGGGCATCGAGCTCAGGCTGGAGTACACTCCGAATGCGGAGGTACGCTTCCAGGGGGACGAGGACCGGCTGGAGCAGGTGATGACCAACCTGATCGACAACGCCATCCGGCACACCCCGGCGGGCGCCGCCATCACCCTGCGCTCCTATCCGACTCTGCTTAAGGGGGAGCCCGCCGTCACCCTGGAGGTGGAGGATGAGGGGGAGGGGATTCCCGCGGATGATCTGCCGTATGTGTTCGAGCGCTTCTACAAGGCGGACAAAGCCCGCAAGCGGGGAAACGCGGGCGGTACCGGGCTCGGTCTGGCCATCGCCCGAAATATCGCCGAGCTGCACGGAGGCGCCATCGAGGTGAAGAGCAAGCTGGGGACGGGCACTGCCTTCACGCTGATCGTACCCCTTAAGTGAGCCGCCAAGCATACTCCGCTTGCGCCTGCTCCGAAGCCGCAAGGATAGGACAAAATTTTTACAAAAACGGGACCCTTCTGGGTCCCGTTTCCTGGTCTCGCTTTAACGCGTTGACGAATGGTAGGATTTTGTGCCGCAAGGAGGAATGAAATCTTGTTGCTCGTGGAACAAATCCGCAAGCGTTAGAGCGTCAATTCTTTCACTTTGTCAATATCATCCAGTTTTTCAAGTTCATCGAGCACCGGCTTATCAGCATACTTGTCGATCGTCAGCACCATGATGGCGCGGCCGCCGATGTCCTTGCGGCCGACCTGCATGGACGCGATGTTGACGTTATTCGCGCCGAGCAGTGTGCCCACCTTGCCGATGATCCCCGGCTTGTCGGTGTGGGAGACGAGCAGCAGGGTTCCTTCCGGTGCGATATCGACCGGGTACTCGTTGACTTTGACGATCCGTTCTCCGTAATCGGCGAGCAGTGTTCCCGCGAGCGTCAGCTCGCCGGACTTCGTCTTCAGAGTGACGGTCACGAGGTTCTTGTAGTTGTCCGCGGTCGCCGTCTTCTGCACGAGGACGCCCACCCCGCGGGACTTCGCCAGATGAGTGGCGTTGACCAGGTTGACCTCATTGCCGAGATGCGCCGAGAGAACGCCCTTCACCACGTAGCGGGTGAGCGGGTTCGTATCCAGGTCCATGAGCTCGCCGGAGTAGCTGACGACGATATCCGAGATCGCGGCTTCTGCCATCCGCGCCACGAAGAGGCCGAGCTTCTCGCCGAGCTTGAAGTAGGGCTGAAGCTTGTTCAGCACCACGGCCGGAACGGGAGGCATGTTGACGGCGTTCTTGTACGGCCGGTCGCGGAGGATGTTGAGCACCTCTTCCGACACATCGATGGCGACGTTCTCCTGTGCCTCCACCGTGGAAGCGCCCAGGTGCGGCGTGACGATGATGTTCGAGTGCTTCGTGAAGGGATGATCCGCAGGTAGCGGCTCCTTGGTGAAGACGTCAAAGGCAGCCCCCGCCACGATGCCTTCCGCCACGGCGACGGCGAGCGCTTCTTCGTTGACGATGCCGCCGCGGGCGCAGTTGATGATGCGCACCCCGCGCTTCATCTGGGCGAATTGCGGGCGGTCGAGGATGTTGCGGGTATCGTTCGTCAGCGGCGTATGCACGGTGATGAAGTCGGACTGCCCGACGATCTCCTGAACCGTGGCGGCGGTGACGCCCAGCTTCTCGGCGCGCTCTTCGGTCAGGTACGGATCGAAGCCGAGCACGGTCATGCCGAACGCCTTGGCCCGTTTGGCCACCTCGCTGCCGATGCGGCCCATGCCGATGATGCCGAGGGTTTTGCCGCGCAGCTCGACGCCGACGAAGGTCTTGCGGTCCCATTCCCCGCCGATGGTCTTCTTGTACGCTTGGGGGATCATCCGGGCGGTCGCCATCATCATGGCAAAGGAGAGCTCGGCGGTCGCGATCGTGTTGCCGTCCGGCGCATTGACCACGACGATGCCCTTCTGGGTGGCGGCCTCAAGGTTGATATTGTCGACGCCGACACCGGCGCGGCCGATCACCTTGAGGCGGGAAGCCGCCGCCAGGATCTTCTCCGTGACCTTCGTCTGGCTGCGGACGAGCAAGGCATCGTATTCGCTGATGACGGCGGTGAGCTCATCCTCGCTCAGTCCCGTTTGCTTGACTACCTGCACGTCTTCCGCATCGTGAAGCTGCTGAATCCCCATGTCGCTGATCGGATCCGAAACCAAAACCTTAAACATCCTGTTACCCCTCCTCATCAGAATAAAAAATCGGAACATACCAAAAAAGCTCCCGTCCCCACATGGAAACTTCCACGTGAAGGGACGAGAGCTTGACTTCGCGGTGCCACCCTTGGTTTGTCATTTCTGCTCGCGCAGAAAGACCTCACGGTCTGAATCAGACCTGGACAGGTAACGGTGTCCTGAACCGGCAGCGCCTACTGAACGTTCAGCGATGCAACTCGGGATTGCTCTGCGCCCTTCGCCACGCCGGCTCGCACCAACCGCCGGCTCTCTGAGAAGCTCCAGACGTTTCCTTCCGTCATCGTTCTTGCCAATTTCGATTTTTCCATACTTTATCACGGTGACACAAGGGTGTCAATAGGAGAACTCGAATAAAATTTCATTGATCAGGGAGAACTAAGCAATCTTTCACCAATAATCCGAACGATTCGACAATATGCGACCTCAATATTCGGAATCTTAGGAGAAGAAGGGGATCGAGGGCAAGGTTTCGTTCGAATAGCGCTTTGCCTTCAGCCGCGTGAAATCGTCTGCCCGCACGGCTCCCGTGGCGTTCAGGATGTCGATGGCATCCTGAACGGAGGCCAGCTTCATTCTGGACGTGTGGCCGTCGGCGATCAGCATGTCGATTTGCGCAGCGAGGTCTTGTGGAGCATAATTAGTGAAGAGCGGCGAATCGGCCAGGACCTGCGCCAGGTACATGTTCTTCTGGTTGAGGCTGAGTGCGCTCCAGCTTTTCAGCGGCATGGATTTTGCGTTCAACAGCTCGGAATGCTTCAACCCGGGTACCGCGGTTTGGTTCCACTGCAGGATGGCGGCATAATATTCCTCCTGGGCCTGAAGGGCGAAGCGCTTGGCTTCCGTCAGCCCGGCGTCCTTGGCCAGCATGGCGGCGAGCTTCGCTCCATCCGCTATGTCGGAGCTTCCTTCGTACTTCGCGAGCTCCTGGGAGAACAGCTTCAGGCTCTTGAGCAGATGGCTGTGCGCATCCTGAAGCAGCGGGGCATTCTCCGGCATCGTCCCTTCGTCCACCTGCGCGTAGGAGCTATCGGCTTGCTTGCGGATCTGGCCGATCAGCGAGGACACCTCCTTGCCGCTCGCGGTAGCCTCGAGGGCATTCGTGCTGTCGAACCAGACGTTTCGGAAATTCTCATAGGGAAGATAGGCCAGGTGATAGTAGGAGGCGAGGCTGGACTGGTCGTACGTGCCGGCTTGGGAGAGCGGGAGCCCTTTTTCAGCCAGGAGCGTCTTGTATTTGGCTTCCGCTTTGTCCGTGCCCGCAAGAAAACCGTAGAAAAAAGCGACTGCAACACAAACCAACATAAAAATAAAGGACATGACGAATGCGTATTCCGGTTTTGACCACTGCTTTTTCAAGGGGAGCACCTTCTGTTTTTTCTTCCAGTATAGGAGAATAAGCGGGAAATGGGAATACATCATTCGACATTATAGGGTAGAATAGGCATGAAGAAGTGGGATTTTCGTAATATAAAGTTCAAAAATGTGTCGATTGACGAACTGGATGAACGTATGCTATTGCTGAACCTGTACATTACCCAGCTCCTGACGTTTCTGTGCGGCTTCCTGCTGACCAGCCTCCAAAAGAACTATGTCTGGACGCTGTTCCCGCTCAAGCTGCCGTCCATGCTTCTTTGGGGAGCCGGGCTCGCCGCCACGGTGTTGGCGGTCGACCTGCTCGTCTCGCGGCTCGTGAACGAGGACGTCTCGGATGACGGCGGCATCAATGAGATGCTTTTTGCCAATCGGCCGCTCTGGCACATCGCTCTCATCTGCATCATCGTGGCCTTCTGCGAGGAGATTCTGTTCCGCGGTGCGATCCAGCACTGGTTCGGGCCGTATTGGACGAGCATCCTGTTTGCGGCGATTCATGTCCGCTACCTGCAGCACTGGCTGATGACAGGGCTCGTCTTCAGCATCAGCTACGGCCTCGGCTGGGGATACGTCCATACCGGAACCCTGTGGACGCCGGTGATCGCCCATTTTCTCGTCGATTTCGTCATGGGCTGCCTGATTCGGTATGCGAAGCGCCCGGAGTCCTGAGCCGCGCGCTTCTGCCGCCCGCAAGAAAAACAGGAACCGGAACAAGCCCTGCGGCGTGAACCGGTTCCTTTTTCGTCTGAAGAAACGGCTGGTACCCGCTCACTTGGCGGCTTCGGGCTTCAGAGTTTCGATCCGGTTCGGATCGACGAAAGAATAGCCTTTGCCCTCCAGTTGGGTCAGCAGGTCGTCCAGCGCTTCGCCCGTCCAAGGAAGCTCGTGCATGAGGATGTTCGAGCCGGAATGGAGCTGGCTCATGACGTTCTTGATGATGTCGGCGTGCTTGTTCGGATTGTCCTTCTTCATCGTCCAGTCGAGGGAGCCGTTCGACCAGTTCATCCGGAGAATGCCTTCCTTCTTCAGCTTGGCGAGCAGGTATTCGTTCGACAGGCCGTTGGGCGGCCGCATGAACACCGGGGCGCTTCCCGTCAAGTCCTTGACCTGCTGCTGAACGGCGTCGATCTGATGGTCGATGGATGAGTTCGTCTGGTCGTTCAGATGGATATGATCGTAGGAATGATTGCCGATGATCTGGCCGCGCTCGTAGATCAGCTTGAGAAGATCAGGTTTTTCCTTGATCCGGTAGCCGTTCACGAAGAAGATCGCTTTCGCCTTGTGCTTGTCGAGGGCGTCGAGGATGGGCTGCAGCGTTTCCTTCGCTTTCGGCGCGTCGTCGAAGGTGAGCAGGACGACCTTCTTGTTGCCGTTCTCGCCGATCGGCACGACATCGTAATTTTTGTTCAGCCGGTAATCGATAGCGGCCGCGGGGGAAGGAGCGACGGACGGGCTCGGCGCAGCGGTGGCAACGGGAGTGGGCGCTGTCGTTGCCGGAGTGGAGGACGCTGCCGTGGCGGGAGGAGGCGTGGAAGCGGATGGCTCGAGAGCCGTCGCCTGCGACCCGCATGCGGACAAGGCCAGGGAGAGCAGAGCAGCGGCGCTCAGGACCGCCAAAGGTTTCTTCATGGAGACCACCTTGTCATTTTTTCGGTTCGTTCGCCATTATATCACAATGCCGGTTGAACGAGTTTGCAGACGGCGAACCATATTCCGGTCGATACCGCGGTTTCCGGCTCCCCGCCTGCCCAGCTCTCCGCTTCTCTCTGCTTTCCTTTAATTCACTCGCATAGGCCAATCCTTCCGGTAAATGCTAGCTGTGTAGTACCACTCAATAAAGGAGGAAGGCACATGCGCTTGAGAGGATTTTTCGTTGGAACGGTTGTCGGGGCCCTCGCGGCCCGTTACCTGATGCAGGGGGGGAGGATGTCTCAGGTTATTCCCGGCATGGCGGGCGTCGGAACCGGCATGGGCAGGGCGATGGGGCAGATGATGTTCAGCCGAGCCTCGGCCGGCAAGGAATCCGGGCAGGGAGGCAAAGGGCTCGGCCAGGTTGGCGAGATGCTGAACCGGGACCCCGCGGTCAAGGCCCAGGTGAACGAAATCCTGCGCGAAAACCGGGAAAAGGCCGAGGAGCTTCACTAATCCTTGCGTCTCCTTACGTCAAATAACACAATTCCAAACGGGGAATTGTGTTATTTTTCCGTTGGGGATGCAATAAGTTTGTAACAGGATGAGCCGCTTTCGGCTTTCCTCCCATCAACTCGTTTTTCAAACCGGAACACGGCGTGATATAATAGACTTATTCAGATAGAAAGCCTGTGTGAATGCCATCACCATTGCGACGGGATTTCATAATCTGTTGGAAGAAGACATTCGTTCGACCGTCCCCCCCTAGCTTGATGGATAAGGAGGATCCTGTTATGAAAATTGAACGACTCGGTGCCGATAAAATTAGGATTTTCCTTACATTCGATGATTTGACTGAGCGTGGAATCAAGAAGGACGATATGTGGCGGGAAGTGCCTAAGGTTCATGAGCTGTTCAGCGAAATGATGGAGCAGGCCTACTCCGAGCTTGGCTTTGATGCCAGCGGTCCTCTGGCTGTTGAGGTGTTTGCGCTTCCCGCGCAGGGCATGGTCGTCATCGTGACACGCAGCAAGAACGCCGAAAGGGAAGAAGACCGGTTTGAGGACGAAGATGGGTACGAGATGGAAGTGACGCTCGAACACAGCGATGTGATCGCCTACGCCTTCCGCGACCTCGAGGACCTGATCCGCATGGCCAAGGTGATCCAGCCGCAGTTGAATCCGGGCGGAACCCTCTACTCCTACCAAGACCGCTGGATTCTGCTGTTCGATGCGCCCGATCTGGATGAGAATGAACCGAAGTACCAAGCCCTTATCGCCATTTTGTCCGAATACGGGGAAGCGACTTCCGTCACCCAGGCTGTCCTCGATGAATATGGCAAGACCGTTATCGCCGAAGACGCCGTCGGTGTGCTGTGCACCCACTTCGGCTGATGAGCCGCGAACGTCATGATCCCGAATAAGCCTCCGCAACCGCCGAGCGGTTCCGGGGGCTTTTTCACATAGTCGGAAAGTGCTCGACACATCAGAAAATATAGGAGGGCAGACTGGAATAACGTTCCTGGGCGAGCAAGCATGCGCTTTTGTCGGGGAAAGGTGGCATTTTTCGATATTTTCGGACCGCACGCGCCAATCGATGCAGGAAACGAATAGCACGGAGGGCGATAACACGGTATAATAGAGGTATTTTAAAGGATGAGGTTGAGCAAATGGTACTTTCCCTAATCGCCGCCGCCGCGGCCCCGGGCTGTGCGCTGTTGGCCTATCTGTACCTCAAAGACCGTTACGATCCCGAGCCAGTCAAGCTGGTTCTCCGGATGTTTCTGTGCGGCGCACTGGCCGTGTTTCCCCTGATGGTGCTCCAGCGCTCCTTCGTGCTGGCCTTCGGCGACAATAACTTTCTGTTCTCCTTCGTGTACTCCTCCGGCATGGAGGAGACGGTGAAATGGCTGATCCTGTATGTGTTGATCTACAAGCACGTCGCCTTCGACGAGCCGTATGACGGAATCGTTTACGCCGCGGCCGTTTCGCTCGGGTACGCCACGATCGAGAACATCATCTATGCTTTGGTCAATTACACCACCTTCTCGCAGATCCTGATCCGGGCGTTCCTGCCGGTATCGGGGCACGCGCTGTTCGCCGTCATCATGGGCTATTATCTGGGCAGGGCAAAATTCGCGCCGGGCTCGGCCAAGAAGATGCTAGCCTTTTCCATTCTCCTGCCGATTCTGTACCACGGCCTGTTCGATTACATCCTGACCGACTACAGCTCCCGTTCGATCTGGATCATCGTCCCGTTCATGCTGCTGCTCTGGGGCTGGTCGCTCTGGAAGATCAAGAACGCGAATTCCGCCTCTCCCCTGCGGGTTGCGGTCGACGACGAGTTTAATCTACGGCTGTAAAAGCCATACTGAATGGTATAGATCTCCTTGGAGGGTATGCCATGTCACCACGAGTCAAGGTGCGGATTCACTGCCGCAAATGCGGGGAGAATTACGTCCTGAAGGGCGTCCGGTCGAAGGGCCGGATCGACACCGGCTTCAAGCGCTGCCTGTGCGACAACGACAGGGAGCTGGACATTGAAGAATTGGAATGAAAGCGGGTTTGTCCCCCTATCCGATCAGGATGGAGGAACAAGCCCGTTTTTTTTGCAAGAACCAATCAGGGCATTCCCTATATTATCAAAATAAAAGGGAAAATTACCGCTATCCCCCACCAATAGAGAAAGGGACGCTTGTACTCCAACAGGACTGATTTTTTCGATCGCATCGGCTCCCCCTGGCGAAGTCAAGCACCTTGATCTCGCGGGCATCCACCTAAAAGATCGCGCTATTGCCGAGTGTGCCATTGGCGGCATTCTCCTTGATCAGGGAACTCCGCGCACCGAGCAATCGGACGGCAGGCTCCAGCTCGTCTATAAGTTGCGCCAGAATAACGATGTGGGAAAGCACTATTCTTCGCACAGTCGCCTTTCGCGCCGGAATAGCAATATCCCGTATCACTATATGGGCTTCTCGGGCGGAAACCAGCCCATTTTCAGGGGGATAAAGATGTGAGAAGGCACTATTTCCCTCCCATCCCCCCTTGGCGCCGGAATAGTGATATCCCAAATCATTAAATTTTCTCCTATCCGTTGATTTTGGTGCGATTTGCATAAAGCGGGTCCGCCCGAAGAAACCTATGCGGGAGGAAAGAATGCGCAGGAAAGGAGCAAAGATCATGTACAAAACCATCAGCGCGATCGTCATGCCGATCGCCGTGCTCGTCGCCATCGGTCTCGGCGTATGGGGGTATCAGGTCAACACCGAGAAGAACACGATCCTGATCAAGGCCGAGAACCAGTATCAGCGTTCCTTCCACGATCTGTCCCACAACGTGGACCAGCTGCAGCAGGAGCTCGGAGGGATGGTCGCCGTCAATCCGTCCAAGCAGGGCTATTACCGCCGCGAGATGATCAACCTGTGGCGGATCACCAACCAGGCAAAGACGAACATCACGCAGCTGCCGCTCACGATGCTCCCTTTTGACAAGACCCAGGAGCTGCTGCATCGGCTGTCGAAGTTTACCTATCAGACCTCCATTCGGGACCTGGATGCCAAGCCGCTCACCGACGCGGAGAAGAAGAACCTGACTTCCCTCTACGAGTGCACCAAGGATATCGGCAAGGAGCTCAGCCAGGTGCAGAGCACTATTCTCGCCAAGAACCTCAGGTGGATGGACGTCGAAGCCGCTCTCGCCAGCCAGAAGGAAAAACAGGACAATGTCATCATCGACGGCTTCAAGACGCTCAACAAAAAAGCCGAGGGCTACAGCGAGCTCGACTTCGGTCCCGCTGTCATGAAATCGGCGCAGCGGCGGGATTTGAACAAGCTTCCCGGCAAGGAAATGAGCGCCATGGAGATCCGCAAGATCGCCCAGAAGTTCCTCGGCCTGGCGGATGCTTCTCCGCTCAAGGTGACGGAAAACGGCCAGGGAACGGAGTTCAATTCCTACACCGTGACCTACCCGCTCGGCAAGAGCGAGGATTTGACGATCGATTACTCCAAGAAAGGCGGACACCTGCTGCAGTTCATGCACCCGCGCAGCATCGGCAGCAAGGTGCTCGACGCCAGGGGAGCCCAGGATGCAGCCAAGGAGTTCCTGGAGGAGCACGGCTTCGCGAACATGAAGCTGATCAATTACGACGAGTACCAGCGCACCGCCGCCCTGACTTTTGCTGAGGAGCATCAAGGCGTACTCGTCTATCCGGAAGCGGTCATGCTGAACGTTGCGCTCGACGATGGGCAGGTGACGGACATGCGGACGGCCAATTACCATTTCGAGAAAAAGGACCGCAAGTTCTCCGCTCCGGGAATCACCGCGCAGGCGGCGCGCAAGGAACTGAATCCGAACTTCCAGGTTCTGTCCTCCCGCCAGGCGCTCATCGAGAACGAGCAGGGAGAAGAGGTCCGCTGCTACGAGTTCCTCGGGAAAATAAACGGCGAGCTGTACAAGGTCTTCGTCAACAGCGACACCGGCTACGAGGAGAAAGTGGAAAGCATGCACGACGGCGCGAGCGCCTGACCGGGGATAGATGTGAACAATTTCGGATATTCATGGGTAGCAACCTCATGCTATAATTGCCTGTATTCGGACCGCCGGTATTCGGCGGATTGTACCAATTAGGAGGTGCGGAGGTTGCTTCCAAGCATTAATCAGGTTCTCTATATGCAGATCAATTCCATCGACGAAGCGGAAGCGAGTCAGGATTACAAATCGCGAATCGCCGATATCACGGAAGATCAGATGGCCATCGAAATTCCGATCAACGAGAAGACGGGACGGTTGAAGCGTCTGGTTCCGGGGGACGAGCTGTCGGCTTATTTCGTGACCCCGGACGGCTTCAAGCATTATTTCGCGACGGAAGTGACCGGATTCCGCGAGGACGTCATCCGGCTCGTGCTCATCCGCAAGCCGGCTACCGAGGAGATCAGCAAAATCCAGCGAAGGAGCTTCGTCCGGGTGACGGCCGATCTGGAGCTGTCGGTCAAGCTTCCGAACGGTCGCTATTTCGTCACCCATACGGACGACGTCGGCGGCGGCGGCCTTTCCTTCGTGTCCGACAAGAACACGGTTTTCCTGCCAGACCAAGAAGCCGCCTGCTGGCTGCTCGTTCCCCATCGCGGCAAGATCGAGCATATCCGCTTCACGGGAGAGGTCATTCGGGAGAATATGATGGAGTCCCGCAAGATCTGCATGCTGCGCTACAAATCCATCACGGAAAAGGACCGGCAGCGGATCATCCGCTTCTGTTTCGAACGGCAGATCGAATCGCGCAAAAATTAACCAGAATAAAGGCAGCAATGCCGCTCTCGTCCGGCTTTACATCCGGGAGCCTGTTTTGGTATACTTTTTGTTGTTGGGCAGGCAAGCGCCTGCTTTTTTCGTCGAGGGGCGCGCCTCCCTCGAGCGTCTCGTCAAAGCTGGACGCACGCGATATGTTCACGGCGCGTTTGACCGGACTTGGGATGAGGTCAAAGCGGCCGATTGGGGGCAGCTCATCTTGAATCGATTCAACATCGCTCTCGACGGACCGGCAGGAGCAGGCAAAAGCACGGTGGCACGGCTGGTGGCAAGCGCTCTCGGTTTCGTCTATGTCGATACCGGCGCCATGTACCGTGCGGTAACCTGGAAGGTCCTGCAGCTTGGACTTCGCCCGGACGATGCCGAGGAAGTGGCCCGGGCGACCCGGATGATGGATATCCGGCTGGCCCGCTCGGACCGGGGGCAGCTCGTCTACGTCGACGGGGAAGACGTTACCGATTACATACGATCGGCGGACATCAACCGGAACGTATCGTTCGTCGCCCAGAATCCCGTGGTTCGCGAGCAACTGGTCGAGAAGCAGAAGGAGCTTGCGCGGGACAAAGGAGTCGTCATGGACGGGCGGGACATCGGCACGCGCGTGCTTCCGGGTGCCGAAGTGAAGGTGTTTCTGACGGCGAGCGCGCGGCGGCGGGCTGAGCGCCGGTACGCGGAAGCGGGCAGCCCAGACCAGACCGTCGAAGAGATGGAAGCCGAGATTTCGCGGCGCGACCAAATCGATGCGAGCCGTGAGGTTTCTCCGCTTCGCCGGGCCGACGATGCGATCCTCCTCGATACCACGGAGATGGAGCTTGCCGAAGTGGTGGACGCTATTCTGTCCATGTGCCGATCTTATGTGTAGCGGAGGAGCCGCCGATGTTCTATGAAGCTTGCCGGTCCCTGGCCGGAGTGTTCTATTCCGTCCTGTTCCGGCTGGAAGGGAAGGGTATGGAGAATGTTCCGGCGGACGGCCCTGTCATCCTCTGCGCCAACCATACCAGCAACCACGACCCGCTCGTGGTTGCCGTCTGCTTGAAGAGCCGCCCGGTTACGTTCATGGCCAAGGCCGAGCTGTTCCGCGTTCCGCTTCTCGGGCCGCTGATTCGCCGGCTCGGCGCCTTCCCCGTCAAACGCGGCGGGGTAAGCAAGGAAGCGATCAAGCATTCCATCGAATTGCTCAAATCGGGCAAGGTCATCACCATCTTCCCGGAAGGAAGCCGCTCCAACAGCGGCGGCGCCGGGAAGAAGGGAGCGGCGATGCTGGCCCTGCGTTCGCAGGCCGCTGTCGTTCCCGTCGCGATCATTGGCAGCTATGCGCCATTTCACCGAATGACAGTCATTTACGGATCGCCCGTCGACCTCACGGAATTTGTGGGCGGTGGGTCCGACCAGTTGGAGGCCGCCACCGAAAAAATCATGTCGGTCATCCGAAATATGGTTACAATCCATGAAATGCTGGGTAAAAATTGATTGAAGTGAATGGAAATGGTATCTTGGATCTATACTACTCATACATTATGTTTATTTTACCCATTTTGTAGCTGTTGGGTTGTTAAACGTTAGGAGGTTATCGGTTATGACGGAAGAAAACAATGTGCAAGGGAATTCAACACCTGAAACGGGAGTAAACCCGGAAGCCACCCCTCAAGCCACCGGAGAAGAAACCGTAGCTCATGTGGAGCCCGAAACGGTGGAGGAAGCTAACGCGACGGCGGAAGCCTCCGCTCCTGAAGTGGAAGGAGACGCTTATGGTGTCGCCGTGCTGAAAAAGGGGACGGTCGTCCGCGGCAAAATCGTCAAGGTGGACGATGACCAAGCATTTGTCGATATCGGGTACAAATACGACGGCATCATCCCGATCCGCGAGCTTTCCTCGGTGCAAGTGGGCAACGCCCAGGATGTTGTGGAAGTGGGACAGGAAGTGGAGTTGAAGGTCGTTTCGCTGAACGACGAGAAGGAGAAGCTCGTTCTCTCCAAGCGCGCCGTGGACAGCGAGAACGCCTGGGCCGATCTTCAGGCGAAGCAAGACGCCAAGGAAACCATCGAAGCGAAGGTCGTGGACGTCGTCAAGGGCGGCCTCGTCGTGGATGTGGGCCTGCGCGGCTTCATTCCCGCCTCGATGGTCGAGCGCCATTTCGTCGAGGATTTCAGCGATTACAAGGGCCGCGTCCTGCGCCTGCGCGTGAAGGAGCTTGACCGCGAGAAGAACAAGGTCATCCTCTCCCAGAAGGATGTCCTTGACGATGAATATGAAGCGAAGAAGCAGGAAGTCATGGCCGGGATTACGCCAGGGCAGGAAATCGAAGGAACCGTTCAGCGCCTTACCCCGTTCGGCGTATTCGTGGATGTGGGCGGAGTCGACGGGCTGGTTCACATCTCCGAGATGTCCTGGAGCCATGTCGAGCACCCTTCCGAGATCGTCAAGGAAGGCGACAAGGTGCGCGTGAAAGTGCTTAAGGTCGATCCGGCCAACGAACGCATCAGCTTGAGCTTGAAGGCCGCTCAACCGGGTCCGTGGCAGCGCGTTAAGGACGAACTGGAAGTCGGTTCGATCGTGACCGGCACCGTCAAGCGCCTCGCCAGCTTCGGCGCCTTCGTCGAAGTGCTTCCCGGAGTGGAAGGGCTCGTGCACATCTCCCAGATCGCCCATCGCCACATCGGCACCCCGCATGAGGTGTTGAAGGAAGGCGAGCAGGTGAATGTGAAGATTCTGGACATCAATCCGGAAGAGAAGCGCGTCAGCCTGTCGATCAAGGAGACGGAAGAAGCACCCGCTCAGGCTCCCCGTTCGGAACGCGGCGAACGCCGTCAGTCGAAGGAAACGATCTCCGAGGAATACAATCAGGCGCTCAACCTGACTCTGGGTGAACGCTTCGGCGACAAGCTCAGCAAATTCAAATGAGCCCCGTTATCCCTTGACATGAATAGAAGGAGACGGAGGTAGAGCCATGCGCATGTCGCGCAAGATGGAACACATCCATTACGCTCTTCAGCAGGAGTCGGCAGGGGGGAACGGTCTGAAGGACGTTCTTCCGGTGCCGGCCGGCCTGCCGGAGACAGCGCTCGATTCCGTATCCCTGGCTGTCCGATTCGGCGAACTCACCATGAGTTCGCCGATTGTCGTTAATGCGATGACGGGTGGAGCCGGGGAGACGGAAGAGATCAACCGCTCGCTCGCAGAGGCGGCGGCCGAGTGCGGGCTCGCGATGGCCGTCGGCTCGCAGATGGCCGCGCTGCGAAATCCGGAGGTCGAATCCAGTTACCGAATTGTCCGCAAGGTACATGCGAAAGGCATCCTGTTCGCCAATCTCGGAGCGGAGGCGAGCGTGGACCAAGCCAAGCGGGCGGTGGACATGCTGGAAGCCGATGCGCTGCAGATTCATCTGAATGTGCTGCAGGAACTGGTCATGCCGGAGGGGGACCGCGATTTCACCGGCGCCTGCCGGCGGATTGAAGCGATCGTGAAGGCGGTGGAAGTGCCGGTCATCGTCAAGGAAGTCGGCTTCGGCATGAGCCGGGAGACAGCGGAGCGGCTCGCCCAGTTGGGAGTGCCGCTCATTGACGTGGGCGGCCGCGGCGGAACGGATTTCGCCGCGATCGAGAACGCGCGCCGCGATCAGCCGATCGAAGGCTTAAACGGGTGGGGGCTCACCACCGCCGCCTCGCTGCTGGAGTCGGTGCCTTGCTATCCGTTCGGCAATGTGATGGCCAGCGGCGGTCTGCAGGACAGCCGGGACATCGTATCAGCCCTGCTCCTCGGAGCGGGTGCGGCAGGTATGGCGGGGCAGCTGCTGCGCGTCCTGCACCGGGAAGGCACCGAAGGCTTGATCGCCTTCGTGCGGCGAACCGAGGACGGCATTCGCTTGCTGATGACCGCTCTCGGGGCAGCGACGATTCCGCAGCTGTGGCAAGCTCCCGCCGTCATTGGCGGGGAGACCGCCCATTGGTGCCGGGAGCGGGGGATCGATACCCGCAGCATCGCGCGGAGAGGGCGCAACATTGCCCGCTAAACCGTTCATACTACCTTCATAAATCGCGCTGCGAAAGAGGGTAGGACGGATGCACGCGGGAGCGCTCGGGTACGTTTATCTGATCGGGACGCTGATTCTGTTCACCACCGGATGGGAAACCGTGATTGCCAGAGGGGTTCGCCCCCGCAGGGTGCTGCAGTTCTGCGCTCTGGCGATCCCCTTTTCTCTCTCGCACTTTCCTTTTACCGGGTTGACGGTTCGGGGGACCGCGTTTATTCTGCTGCTCTTCGTCACTTACGACGTCTTTCGGCTGAAGAGGGGAACGGACCGGGCCGCGGTGGTCTGCGCCGGAGTATTCCTGGCGGCGGCCGGCCACCTGACGGGCGAGTGGGCGCAAGCGACGCCGTCGATGATACTCACCACGCCGGAGATCGACTACGCCCTGATCCTGGCGGCGGTCCTGGGCCTCTGTCTTCGCGATCCTCACTATCAGCTTCCGGTCATGACGCTGGCTCTGCTCTTGCTCGATCTGATCAACATCGTGGAGCTTCCGGCCTATGCCGAGCGCGAGTGGGCCGGCCGCGTCTTTTGGGACGAGTGGTGGTTGACGCTGTGGGCGGCCCGGCTGGTGTCCGTTCTCTGCATTCTGCATATTGGAGTGTGGCGGATCATGCAGGGCAAATGGCGAATTCTGCAAGGCCGGAGGGAACGCTAGCGTCCGGAGGAGAAAGTAGCCAAGCCAGTTCAAGTTTGGTATGATGAAGCTTGTGCAAATTAACTGACAGGAGTGAACCCCATGGCAAAACCCGTGATTGCCATTGTCGGCCGCCCGAATGTGGGCAAGTCGACGATCTTCAACCGGCTGGTCGGGGATCGGTTGGCCATCGTCGAGGACCGCCCGGGCATCACCCGGGATCGGCTGTACGGGACGGGGGAATGGCTGGATAAGCCGTTCAGCGTCATCGACACCGGCGGCATTGAGATCGACGGAGAGGATGAGATGCTGAAATCCATCCGCGTGCAAGCCGAGCTGGCGATCGAGGAAGCGGACGTCATCATCTTCATGGTGGACGCGAAGGCAGGGCTGACCTCGCAGGATGAAGAAGTCGGACAGCTGTTGTACCGGTCCGGCAAGCCCGTCATCGTAGCCGTTAACAAAACCGACAATATCAAGATGCAGGAGAGCATCTATGAATTCTACAGCCTCGGCTTCGGCGACCCGATTCCGGTATCCGGCGCGCACGGAATCGGCATCGGCGATCTGCTGGAGGAAGCCGTCAAGCATTTCCCGGAGGAAGAGGAAGACCCTTACGGGGAAGAAGTGATTCGCATTGCGCTGATCGGCAGGCCGAATGTGGGCAAATCATCGCTGGTCAACGCGATTCTCGGCGAGGAGCGCGTCATCGTGAGCCCTGTCGCCGGCACAACCCGGGACGCCATCGACTCTCCGTTCGAGCGCGACGGGCAGAAATTCGTTCTGATCGATACCGCCGGGATGCGCAAGCGCGGCAAGGTCTATGAGAATGTCGAGAAATACAGCGTGATGCGGGCGATGAAAGCGATCGAGCGCGCTGATGTAGTTCTCGTCGTCTTGAACGGCGAGGAGGGCATCATCGAGCAGGACAAGCACATCGCGGGCTTCGCCCACGAAGCGGGCAAGGCCTGCCTGTTCGTCGTCAACAAGTGGGACGCGGTCGAGAAGGATGACAAGACCATGCAGCAGTTTACGCAGGCCATTCGCGACCATTTCCTATTCATGACCTACGCTCCGGTGGTTTTCCTGTCGGCCAAGACCAAGCAGCGGCTGCACAAGCTCCTGCCCGTCGTGACTGAGGTGGCGGAGCATCATGCCATGCGCATCCCCACCTCCGTCCTCAACGATGTGGTGAACGATGCGGTCTCGGTGACCCCGCCTCCCACAGACAAGGGGAGAAGGCTGCGGATCAATTACGCCACTCAGGTGGCGGTGAAGCCGCCGACCGTCGTGTTCTTTGTCAACGATCCCGAGCTCATGCACTTCTCGTACGCGCGTTTCCTGGAAAATCGGCTGCGGGAAGCCTTTAATTTCGAAGGGACGCCGCTCAGGCTCATCACCCGCCGGAAAACGTCGGACGAATAGGAGACGGTCCACATGGAATATGTTGCCATTCTGCTCAGTTATCTTCTTGGTTCCATCAGCTTCAGCGTACTTATCGGCAAGCTGAAGGGAATCGATATCCGCCAACACGGCAGCGGCAATGCGGGCGCGACGAACACGCTGCGGGTGCTCGGCAAGGGTCCTGGCATCCTCGTCCTGGCGCTCGATGTGCTGAAAGGGATCGCCGCCGTATGGATCGGCCGCCTGCTCGGCGGAGGCGAGGTCTGGGTTGAAATTCTTTGCGGGCTCGCGGTCATCATCGGCCACAACTGGCCGGTGTTCTTCCGGTTCAAGGGCGGCAAGGGCATCGCCTCGACGATCGGCGTGCTCGCGACGCTCTGCTTTTGGCCGACGCTCTTCGCGGGAATATTCGCCATCCTGGCCATTGCCATCACGCGCTATGTGTCGCTTGGGGCGCTGATCTTTACCTTCCTTACTCCGGTCTTCCTCTTGCTCACGCGGGCGCAGCCGGAACTGTTCTGGTGCAGCCTGGTGATCATGATTTTCGCCTTCTATCGGCATCGCTCCAACATCGTCCGTCTCTGGAAGAGAAAGGAGAACAAGCTGGGAGCCAAGCGATCGCACTAACAAGCAAGCGTCCGGAAAGGGGAATGCGGGTTGTCAAGAAAAGCAGCAGTGTTGGTTGCGGGCAGTTGGGGTACGGCACTGGCCACGGTGCTGGCGAGTAACGGACATGATGTTTCTCTCTGGTCGCGCAATCAAGAGCAGGTCCATGAGATCAATTCCCTGCACACGAACAAACGGTTTCTTCCCGGAGTTGCCTTGTCCGACCAGATTCGGGCGACGGCGTCCATGGCTGAGGCGCTCGCAGAGGCCGATGCGGTCGTTCTGGCCGCCACTTCGTCGGCCATGAGGGAAGTCGCCGCACAGGCGGGCCGGCATCTCGATCCGGCATCCTTGCTGGTGCACGCCACGAAGGGCTTTGAGCCCGATACGCTCAAACGGATGACCCGGGTGATCGCGGAAGAGATTCCCGCCTATGACCCGAGCCGAATCGCCGTCCTGTCGGGGCCGAGCCATGCCGAGGAGGTGGTGCTGCGCTGCCCGACGACGGTGGTGGTCGCTTCCGAAGATGTCAGCGCCGCGGAGGCGGTGCAGGATCTGTTCATGTGCGGTTTTTTCCGCGTGTACACGAACCCAGATGTGACCGGGGTGGAGATCGGCGGCGCCCTGAAGAACATCATCGCCCTCGGCGTAGGCATGTCGGACGGCCTGGGCTACGGCGACAACGCCAAGGCGGCCCTCATGACCCGCGGTCTCGCGGAGATTGTCCGGCTCGGCGTCAAGATGGAAGCCAATCCGCTGACGTTCGCGGGCCTAGCCGGCATCGGCGACCTCATCGTAACCTGCACCAGCCGGCACAGCCGCAACTGGAACGCGGGCTATCTGCTCGGGCAGGGGAAGCCGCTCCAGGATGTCCTAGATCATATGGGCATGGTGGTGGAAGGGGTCAAGACGACGCGCTCCGCCTATGTCCTATCCCGTTCCTTGGGCGTGCGAATGCCGATCACGGACGCGCTCTACGAGGTGCTTTTTGATGGCAAAACGCCAAAGGAAGCGGTGGAGGATCTGATGGGCCGCGTCCGCACGCACGAGATCGAAGAGGTGGCCCAAACCGCCGCTTCAAACTGGATCAGCTGATAGGCCGGTTCGCCCAAGCTTCGTCCGCGCCCACACGAGCGGATGAAAAAGCTCATATCCTACCATAGTCGGCAGACTACGGAGGAGGTAGGAGCAATGAGCAAAGAGGATCACAAAGACGTGCTGAACCTGGTTAAGAATAAAACCGGCAAGACGGTCACCGAAAAGGACATCAAGAACATAGCGAACGGAGTTACTCCGAGCACGACGCAGGACGAAAAGCAGCTGCGCAAGCTGATCAAGCAAGTGTCGGAAATGGTGAACATCCCCGTTTCGGAAGAGACGACCAAGGAAATCATCCAGGCGGTCAAGGGGACCGGCGGGAAGATGGACCAGGGCAGCCTCGACTCGCTGATGAAGCTTCTCATGAAGAAGAAGTAAGGCAAGCCTCATCGTTCCAACCGGGCTCCGCAGGGGTACCGGTTCTTTTTCAAGGGAGGAACGGACACGCTCCCGCAGCCGTGAGCAATAACGGAAAGGATGGCAGCCATGATGCATCGAGTCCAATTTGAACCGGATGGCGTAGAGGTGGAGGTCCGTCCAGGCACCACCTTGCTGGAAGCGGCAAGGAAGGGCAAGGTGACCATCCGCTCCCGCTGCGCCGGAATGGCCGGCTGCCTGATGTGCAAGGTTACCGTGGAAGACCAGAGCGGCATATCTCCGCTGTCCCAGGCGGAGCAGCAGAAGCTCGGGCCGCTTGTGCAGAGCGGCGTGCGGCTCGCCTGTCAGGCTCGCGTCCAGGGGCATACGGCCGTTCAGGTGCCGGAGGATCCGCTCAAGGCGGCGATTCGGGCTCAACTCGCCAGGCAGAAGGAAGAGGATTCCCTCTGGTGAGCGCCGGCGCGAGGTTTGCTTTTGCCAGATTGCAGATTGAAAGAGTAGCCCGTTCCTCGCATTCGTCGGGAAACGGCTGGCGGTCGGCTTTTCTTTCTTCGGAAGGAGGAGCCGGCTCTTTTTGTTTTGGGCCAAGTTTGCGATTTGCTGGCATATTCTATGAGCGGGCACATATATTTTTACCAGTATAAAGGATTGTACGAATGTGGTCGCGTGACGAGCCTTCCCATGGTACCGTTCCATGGCCGAAGTCAACCCGCTTCGGACCGGTTCTGACCTTATGGTTCGCAGGCTTCCGCTTGCTTCGTTACATCAACCTGTAGGAGGAGATCTCAATTGGAGAAAGTTGATATCTTTAAGGACATCGCAGAACGAACCGGCGGGGATATCTACCTGGGGGTCGTGGGGGCCGTGCGCACCGGCAAATCCACATTCATCAAACGCTTCATGGAAGCCGGAATTCTGCCGAACATTCGCAATGAAGCAGACCGCATCCGCGCGACCGATGAATTGCCCCAGAGTGCGGCTGGACGAACCATCATGACGACGGAGCCGAAATTTGTTCCGAACAATGCGGTGCAAATCACCGTGGCCGAGGGGCTGAACGTCAATGTTCGGCTGGTGGATTGCGTCGGGTACGCGGTCGAGGGCGCGAAAGGCTATGAGGATGAGAACGGCCCGCGGATGATCAGCACGCCGTGGTTCGAGGAACCGATTCCGTTCGAGGAAGCGGCCGAGATCGGAACGCGCAAGGTGATCCAGGAGCACTCCACCCTCGGGGTTGTCGTGACGACCGACGGCACTATCTCGGAAATTCCCCGTTCCTCCTACGTTTTGGCGGAAGAAAGGGTGGTGGCTGAGCTGAAGGAAGTCGGCAAGCCGTTCATCCTGATCATCAACTCCGCCAAGCCGAACGGCGAAGCGGCGCAGGAGCTGCGCGGCGAGCTATCGGCCAAGTACGACATTCCGGTGCTTGCGCTGAGCGCCGCCACGATGGGCGAAGACGAGGTCACGGGCGTGCTGCGGGAGGTTCTCTACGAGTTCCCGGTCCATGAAGTGAACGTCAACCTACCGAGCTGGGTCATGGTGCTGAAGGAAAATCACTGGCTGCGCAACAGCTTCGAGAACTCCGTGCGCGACACGGTGCAAGATATCCGCCGGCTGCGCGATGTGGACCGCGTGGTGGGCCATTTCGCGGCTTATGATTTCATCGACCGGGCGGCGCTTGCGGATATGAATATGGGGCAAGGCGTCGCCGAAATCGACTTGTACGCTCCTGATGAGCTCTACGACCAGATCCTGATGGAAGTGGTCGGCGTAGAAATCCGCGGCAAAGATCATCTGCTGCAGCTGATGCAGGAATTTGCCCACGCCAAGCGGGAATACGACCAATTCGCCGAGGCGCTGGAGATGGTGAAGACGACCGGCTACGGCATCGCGCCGCCGACGCTCGCGGAGATGGCTCTCGATGAGCCGGAGCTGATCCGCCAAGGCTCGCGCTTCGGAGTGAGGCTGAAGGCGACGGCCCCATCGATCCACATGATCCGGGTCGATGTGGAGTCCGAATTCTCGCCGATCATCGGCACCGAGAAGCAGAGCGAGGAGCTCGTCCGCTATATGATGCAGGATTTCGAGGAAAATCCGCTCAAGATCTGGGATTCCGATATTTTCGGCCGGTCGCTTCACTCCATCGTGCGCGAGGGCATTCAAGGCAAGCTGGCCATGATGCCGGACAACGCCCGCTACAAGCTGCAGGAAACGCTCGGCCGAATCATCAACGAGGGCTCCGGCGGACTCATCGCCATCATCCTGTAAAAACATCCATTAAGGCTTCGCGGCCCAGGCTGCGGAGCCTTAATTGTCTCCAGAGGAAGCCTCTTTTCTATCAATTGCGGCAAATGTGGGCGAAAGGGAGGAAAAACTGGGCAGCACGGCCATTTTGGGATGGCCGACACTTGAAATTGCCCCGGTGGTGTATTACTATAAATCTGTTCCTGAAGCGAGGGAGTTTGAGGAATTTTCGCGGTGTTACGTATATTTCAATACGAAAACGTGAAGACAGATTGATAGGTATTTCTTCATCCTTAAGGAGGTGAACGACATGAATAAAACGGATTTGATCACGAAGGTGGCCGAAACGTCCGAGCTCTCCAAGAAGGACGCAACCAAGGCGGTAGAAGCCGTGTTCGACGCTATCACGGAAGCCCTTCAGGCCGGAGACAAGGTTCAGCTCGTCGGTTTCGGGAATTTTGAAGTTCGCGAACGTTCCGCCCGCAAGGGCCGTAACCCGCAAACCGGGGAAGAAATCGATATTGAAGCGAGCAAGGTGGCATCCTTCAAGGCCGGCAAGACGCTGCGAGAAGGCCTCCGTTAATTCCCTATGGCCCAGGACGGAACAGGATTCGGGATAATACGAAGACGTACATACGTCGCCCGTTGACGGATCTCCATCCATAGCCGCCAAGGATAAACGCCTGCCGGCGTCTTTATAACGCCGGGCGTTTACCGATGAAAGATCAGAAAGGACAGGAGTAGATTTATACTTTCTGATCTTTTAAAAAACCGTGCAGCTCCTTGGAGCGCACGGTTTTTTTATGGACGCGGGGGCGGAGCGGCGGCGTGACGGAAGAACCCAGTTGCCGGCAAATTTGCTGTTGACATTCATCAGCCGATGTTATAAACTCTTCCTTGCGGCCCAAAAAGGCCGCAAAAATCAGAGCGTCGGGGTATAGCGCAGTCTGGTAGCGCGCACCCTTGGGGTGGGTGAGGTCGCACGTTCAAATCGTGTTACTCCGACCATTTCGATTTATCAAGGCTTGCCCATATTTGCGTCAAACAAAAAAAGACTGCTTTCCCAAGGATTTCATCAATCTTTGGGAGATGGTCTTTTTTGTTTATTGAAAATTCGCAGTCGGGGGGTTTCCGGACGATCGCCAGCGCCGGCGAAACCGGAGAACCAAATGTATTCACGTTGTTCAATTCCTGATACAATAATAGTAATCCGCTTTGGAGGTATGCTTATGGAAAATTCAAGCGAACTTTTAAAATTACTGCTTTCCCGATTGGATCAACAGGAACAAATGTTAACAACACTGATTAAAATGCAAGCTGCGGTGAATGGTAATGTTGAGGAATTAAAGCAGGATGTAGGGGAATTAAGGCAGAATGTTGATGGACTCAAGCAGGAAGCAAACGCTACAAAGGATCTGCTGCATACTTTCAGAAGTGAAACCAATGTCAATTTTGCAAAATTCGACCGTCGAATCAAACTCATTGAAGCCGACCTTGATGCGACAATGGTTCATGTTGAGCAATTGCAATCACCACAAAATTAAAGCCAATAATGAAGGAACAGACTACTTTCCAAGAAAACAACGTGTGTGCCGATAATGCCTCAAAATAACGTTATGAGATGGCATTATATTCCGGGGATCAGCCTCTACACGAAAATTAGCGTTATGTCATAACACTAAACCCGTCCCATAGGCGATGTGGGGGGGCGTTTTCACGAAATAACAATATAGGAAGGCACTATCTCCGCACAAATCACCTTTCTCGCAAGAATAGCGTTATCCCATAACGTTGAAGAAACGAACAGTCAATACTCGTTTGACTTCCGAGGTTGCTTCCCTCATCATGGAGACGAAAGTATGCGACAGGAAGGAAGGCGAAGCGCGGAGTGGAACCGAGGGAATTTGAGTATGTGGTGATCAAGGCGCAGGAAAACGGGGTTCATGTCATTGGGCTGACCCGCGGGCAGGATACCCGCTTTCACCACACGGAAAAGCTGGACAAGGGCGAAGTGATGATCGCCCAGTTCACCGAGCATACGTCCGCCATCAAAGTGCGCGGCAAGGCGACCATTCTCACCCGCCACGGCACCATCGAATCGAATGACTGATGCAAAAAAGCGGAATAGCCCGCTTTTTTTGTTTGTACAATGAGGTAAGACGTCCTTTGACGGGAGGGAATCCTCATGAACGGAATAACCCGTTTTGCCCTGCTTGCCTTATTGTCTGCGGCGATCGGGATCGGCTTGTCCCAGTTGCCCCGGTACGACGACGCGGGGCGATCGCGCCCGGTTTCGGTGCGAACGGAGATGGAACGGCAGGTACTCACCTCGGACAATCTCGTCGACCGAATGGAGGGGATTCCGTTTTATTTGAGCCTGAAGCATTTGTCCTGGGAAACTTCCATGCTGTCCGTGGACTTTTCCGCTCCTTCGGCCGTGGATGTCTCGGCGGCCTATGAGGATTTGTACCGGCTGATCAAATACGGGCTTTCGGAAACCGTGAATGTACAGGAGGTGCGCATTCGGGTCTACGGAAAGCAGCCGGAGGAGGGAGCCCAGCAGCCCCTGCTCGTCGCGGCGGATGCCCGCAGGGAAGACGGAATACGCTTCTCGAACAGCCAATTGGAGAATACGGAACAACTCAAGCGGTTTCTCGAGACCCGCTGCCGGCTGACGGTCACGCAGCGGTGGCGGAGCATGCTGGCCCACTGAAGGCCGTTGCGGCCGTGAACGGGCGAGGGCGGGCGGCGCGGATTGTGCGCATCCTCCGGCGTTATGTTATAATTATGTGTCGGAACTGAGAACGAATAGGATCAAGGCCCGGAGGAGCAGAATGACCATTACTCACATAGAACAGCTGGCGAAGCGCTACACCGAATACGATGTGATCCGGACCTATACCGATCTGCCGGACTTTCCGGAATTTCGCATTCGGCTTTTATTTGCTTTTTTGGAGGCGGCGGACACCGCTGCGAACAAAAGCGAGCTGTATTCGCTCGTGACCGCGATCGTGCAGATGGGGCTGGACATCCATGAGGAAGTGCCGGCGCTGAACGCGGAGAAGAGCAAGCCGGAAGCCCGTTCCCTGCAGCTCAAGGTGCTGGCCGGGGATTATTTCAGCTCCCGTTATTACAATCTGCTGGCGGAAGCGGGCGAGGTGGCGGCGGTCCGGCTCCTGGCCGCATCCGTCTGCGAGATCAACCGGCTGAAGGTCAGCCTGTACATGGCGATCCGGCAGATGAAGCTGTCCGCCGAGGAATACTTGCGCCAGAAGGTGCAGATCAAGTCCGAGTTGTTCCTGTCGCTGTCCGGACTGCTGCCGGAGAGGGCAAAATGCTCCATGGCCGAGCTTCTGCAAGGGATTACGCGCCTGGAGGTGCTGAACGCGGAGATGCGACGGCTGCAGGATGACCGGGTCGTCCCGGGAAGCTGGGCGTTCTGGCACATGCTGGACCAGGGGAGCAGGGAGGATCAGAAGCTGCTCCGCAACGGGACGGCCGATCCTTCACGGCAGAGATCCATGCTGTTGAAATACAAGGTGGGAGCTCATCTGGAGCAGCTGCTGCAGGATCAACTGCAGCAGCTGTCCGGCAAGCTGCAAGAGCTTAAATCGGAACGCTTGCTTCAGGATTTGCAGCCGCTCGCCGAACTCATCAACTGTTGGATGAACAGGCCCCGCATTCTGGAGAAACGTTGAGGTGAGCGCCATGAAGCCCGTGAAGCCCAGAGAAGAATTCGTGCATTCCGTCTTTGAGAGCATCGCTCCGAAATACGACCGCATGAACGATATTCTCAGCTTCCAGCGCCATCGGTACTGGCGCAAATTCACGATGGACAAGCTGGCGGTGAGGCCCGGCGCTTCCGCCCTTGATCTCTGCTGCGGCACGTGCGATTGGACCATCGCCCTGGCGGAAGCCAGCGGCTCCGGGCGCATCGTCGGCCTCGATTTCAGCCGCAGCATGCTGGATGTGGGCGAGCGCAAAGTGGAGGAGGCGGGACTTGCCGGCCGGATCGAGCTGGTCCAGGGCAATGCCATGCGGCTGCCCTTTGCGGACGGACTGTTCGATCTGGTCACCATCGGCTTCGGCTTGCGGAACGTGCCTGACATCGAGCAGGTGCTTCTGGAGATGCAGCGCGTCGTGAAACCGGGCGGCCGCGTCGTCTGCCTGGAGCTCTCCAAGCCGACCTGGCGGCCGTTCAAGGCGCTCTATTATTTCTACTTCCGCCGGGTGCTGCCGCTCATCGGGAAGCTGATCGCCAAGCATTATGAAGAATACAAATGGCTTCCGGAGTCGCTGGTGCACTTCCCCGATCACCGGGAGCTGGCGGATATGTTCCGCCGGACCGGCCTCGTTCGGGTCGAGGCCTATCCGCTTACCGGCGATGATCTGCCGCAGCCGGCTGG